>Ga0105048_10006368_pt1 | contig 19044 bp, 20 predicted proteins | sample MAT05_FD_78382 | JGI IMG/M metagenome (GOLD analysis project Ga0105048, IMG submission 78382) | Freshwater microbial communities from Lake Fryxell liftoff mats and glacier meltwater in Antarctica - MAT-05 | ecosystem: Environmental > Aquatic > Freshwater > Ice > Liftoff microbial mat | place... | reverse complement strand
CGCTGGCTGAAGCCGGCCGTGGGCCTGATGCTGCTGTACCTGGTGTCGCCGGTCGACCTGCTGCCCGACTTCATCCCGGTGCTGGGCCTGGTGGACGACCTGGTGCTGCTGCCGCTGGCGGTGCGCTTCGTGCTCGACCGCCTGCCGCTGGCAGTGCGCGCCGACATCGGCCACGGCCAGCGCGTCTGAACTTTCAGGCGCGGCCTCCGGCCCGCCTTTCAGGCCGGCTCTTCAGGCCCGCATTTCAGACCCGTCTCTCGCGCCAGGTTTCCCGCAAGCCGTGAACCAGCCGGCGCAACTCGTTGCGAACGCGGTAGGCGTAGGTCGGCAGGCGCCGTGTCCAGTGAAATTTGCGGCTGCCTCCTGCCGGTGCGGTGATGGTGCTGGCGATGGTTTCGTCGTGACCGCAAGGCGTGGGCGTCACGAGCCGGAACTTGATGCCGAAGCGCCAGCCCTGATCGAACACATGGTCGTAGGGCAGTTGCATCGGCAGCAGGCCACCGGGTTCACGCAGATAGGCCTCGGCGGCATGGCGGTTCATCAGGTAGGCGCTGCTGCCGGTGCAGCGGCTCAGCATCACGGCCAAGTGGTGGCCGGGCGCCAGTTCGAGGTAAGGCTGCGGTGTGCCGCGGTGCACCGCAGAGAGCTTGGCCACGTCCCAGCGCGTGCGGTGTTTCATCAAGCCTTGCAGCACCGCAGGCAGGCTGTCCTGCAGCAGCACGTCGTCTTCCAGCACCAGCGCGAACTCGGCGTCGCTGGCCAGGAAGCTGCGCATCACGTCGATGTGCGACAAGTAACATCCCAGCTCGCCTGGCAGCGGCGTCATGCCGTGTTTGCGGTGGAAGGCCGGCTCGTCGAGCGCGGCCCGTTGTGCGGGTGTCAGCGCCCGCGCATCCACCGCCGCCAGCCGTGTGCAGGGCAGATGCAGACGCTGCAACTGCCCGCTGATGCGAGCCAGCCTTTCGGGCGCCCTGTCGAGATTGATCACCCATGTCTGCAAAACTGTCATTTCAGCGATTCTCGGCCAAGGCGCAAACCGCTCTGGGCTGGACTCTGGCGGCCTTGGCCGTGACCGCCGGCTATGTGGGCTACGGCTGGCCGGGCGTGATGCTGGCGCTCACGGTGGTGGTGTTCTGGTTGCTGCTGCAGTTCAGCCAGGCACTTCGCACGCTGCGCATCGCCAGCCAGCGGCCTGTGGGCAAGGTGCCCAGCGCCGTGATGTTGAACGCCAAGCTGCACGCCGGCATGCGGCTGCCGCAAGTGCTGCGGCTGACGCTGAGCCTGGGCCGAAAGCTGAGCGACGAGCCCGAGGTCTGGGCCTGGGCCGATGACGAAGGCAGCGAGGTGCACGTGCAGCTGCAAGGCAGCCGCGTGGCGCAGTGGGCCTTGCACCGGGGGCGCGCTGACATCGACCCCGAGGTCGACCAGGCGGCGGCCCCCCGCACCGAGCCCCAGCCCGGCACCTAAAATCCGCTGCTTCACAGCCCGCACGCAGCAAGGAGTTCCCCATGTCGATGTCCGACCGCGACGGCAAGATCTGGATGGACGGCCAGCTCGTCGAATGGCGCGACGCCAAGATCCACGTGCTGAGCCACACCCTGCACTACGGCTGCGGCGCCTTCGAGGGCGTGCGCGCCTACAACACCGCCCAGGGCACGGCCATCTTCCGGCTGCAGGAACACACCGAGCGCCTCTTCAACAGCGCCAAGATCCTGCGCATGAAGATTCCCTTCACGCCGCAAGAGGTGATGGAGGCGCAGCGGACCGTGGTGCGCGAGAACAAGCTCGAGAGCTGCTACCTGCGCCCACTGATCTGGATCGGCGACGAGAAGCTCGGCGTCAGCCCCAAGGGCAACACCATCCACCTGATGGTGGCGGCATGGCCCTGGGGTGCCTACCTGGGTGAAGAAGGCCTGAAGCGCGGCATCCGCGTGAAGACCAGCAGCTACACGCGCCACCACGTGAACATCACCATGACGCAGGCCAAGGCGGTGAGCAACTACACCAACAGCATCCTGGCCAACATGGAAGCCACCGACGAGGGCTACGACGAGGCGCTGCTGCTCGACCCGAGCGGCTTCGTGGCCGAAGGCGCGGGCGAGAACATCTTCGTCATCAAGAAGGGCGTGGTCTACACGCCCGACCTGTCGGCTGGCGCTTTGAACGGAATTACGCGCGACACCATCTTCCACATCTGCCAGGACTTCGGCCTGAAGCTCGTGGAAAAGCGCATCACGCGCGACGAGGTCTACATCTGCGACGAGGCGTTCTTCACCGGCACCGCGGCCGAGGTCACACCCATCCGCGAGCTCGACCGCATCGAACTCGGCACCGGCGAATTTGCGGGAACGCGGGGGCCGATCACCGAGAAGATCCAGGCGGCGTTCTTCGACATCGTCAACGGCCGCAACCCCAAGTACGCCGAATGGCTGACGCGGGTGTGAGCAAGACCATGACTGAGCCCAAAGCTGTCGTCGAACTGAGTGCCTCCGAACTGCAAGGCCCGGGCGTGGTCTTCTGCCCCAACCCCAAGATGGCGCTGTGGAGCACGCACCCGAAGGTGTTCATCGACGTCGCCACCACGGGCGAAGGCCGCTGCCCCTACTGCGGCACCGTCTACCGTCTGAAGGCCGGCGAGCAGTTGCGTGGCCACTGAGCGCGGGGCCTGCGGGCTCTAGATCGGCTTGAAGCCGGCCGTGAAGTGCTCTTTCAGCGGCGCCGTGGGCAGCGGTGGAAACTCGATGTGCACCTCGGGCACCGCGTGGTCGGGCAGTCGCTTCAGCAGGTCGCGTATCAACGCCAGGCGGCCGCTGCGCTGGTCGTTGAAATTCACCAGCGTCCACGGCGTGTGCTTGCCGTGCGTGGCCTTCAGCATGGTGTTGCGGGCCTCGGTGTAGTCGGCGTAACGCGCCCGCGCTTCCAGGTCGACCGGGCTCAGTTTCCAGCGTTTCAGCGGGTCGGCCAGGCGTTCGGCGAAGCGCTCTTCCTGCTGCGCCTGGTCCACCGTCAACCAGTACTTGAAGAGCAGCATGCCGTCGTCCACCAGCATCTTCTCGAACACCGGCGCCTGCTTCAGAAAGGCCAGTGCCTGCGCTTCGCTGCAATAGCCCATCACGCGCTCGACGCCGGCGCGGTTGTACCAGCTGCGGTCGAAGAGCACGATCTCGCCGGCCGCCGGCAAATGCGCCACGTAGCGCTCGAAGTACCACTGCGCGCGTTCACGGTCGTTGGGCTTCGGTAGCGCGACAACGCGGCACTGGCGTGGGTTCAGCGTGCCGCTGATGGCCGAGATGACGCCGCCCTTGCCGGCCGTGTCGCGCCCTTCCACCAGCACCAGCACGCGCTTGCCGGTGTGCTGCAGCCAGCGCGCCATGTCGTTGAGCTCCAGTTCCAGCGGCGCCAGCTCTTCCTGGTAGGCGCCCTTGCCCAGGCGGTCGGCGCCGGTCATGGCTTTGCCGTGCTTGTCGTTCTTCGTCTTGTCGGACTTCGCCATCGCAGCCTCCAGACCCGTGACCGGGCTCACGCTGCACTGTAGCCGTGCAGCCGGTCGCTGGCCCCGGCGGCGTGGACGCTGGCATTGAAAGAGACGACGACGCGCTCCAGCGCGCCGTCGTAAGGCAGCGCCTGGTGCGCCAGCCAGGATGGAAACAGCAGCAGCTGACCGGGCAGCGGTTCGACGTCGACATGCGGCGGCTGCAGGTAGGCGTTGCCCAGGTCGACATGCGCGCCGCCCAGCATGGCGAAGGGCGGTCCGTACAGGCGCGTGACGCCGTTGGCCGCGCCGTAGACCGGGTGGGCTGTGCGCGGCCCGGGCGAATCGGCCTGAACGATGTAGACGCCAGACCAGGAACAGTTGCCGTGCGTGTGCACGTCATGAAAGGCGCCGGCACGGCTGGTCTGGAACCACATGCCGGGGATGGCCACTTGCAGTTCGATATTTCCGGGCGACCAGTGGCCGCGGTTGGCGGCCGTGACTGTGTCGCGCAGGCAGGTGACGATCCAGCGCACGAAGCCCTGCCACTCGGGCAGTTTCACGCGCTGCAGCAGGTCGTCGTCGCTGGCGAAGAAGGCACCAGCAGGCTCGGCGCGGGCATGCAGTTGCGTGGCGCGCAGGGCGCCGAAGATGCGCACCAATAGCGGGTTCAATGCCGCCGCCTCGGGGTGGTGGTGCAGGCCCAGCGGCGTGGGCCAGTGCAGGCTCAGGCCGCCTGCTTCGTTCGCGGCGCCCGTGGCGCCCGCGTCGGCCGGCGGCATCAAACCGGCGCCAGCGCGACCGGCCAGCGCAGCGCGTGACCGGTGTCGCGCGCGAAGCGTTCGATGTCTTCAGGCGTGTCGATGTCGACCCTGTAGCGGCGGTTGTCGGTGACGAAAGGCGCCACCGCGGCCGCGTTCGCGGCCTGCCACTGGCGGCAGCCGACGTTCGCGGCGCCGGCCAGGATCTGCTCGCGCACCTCGGCCGTGAACATCACCGGGTTGCCTCGTTCGCCGTTCACTTCCGGGTAGACCACCGAGGTGCCGGGCGGCCGCTTCTTGAAGTCGGCAATGAGCGCCGTGATGTCTTGGGCGTTGATCAAAGGCTGGTCGGCCAGCGCCACGATCACGGCGTCGAGCTTGCCCGACAGCGCGGCCAGGCCCAGGCGCTGCGACGAGACCTGGCCTTCGTCGGGGCGAGGGTTGCGCACGAGCGTGACGGGGAAGGTCATCACCGCCGGCTCGATCAGATCGGCGTGATGACCGAGCACGACGACGACCTCGTCCACGCCTGCGCCCGACAGCGCGATGAGCTGGCGCCGGATGAGCGGTACGCCGCCCAGTTCCAGCAGGCTCTTGGGCCGGTGCCCCAGCCGCGAGCCCGCACCGGCGGCCAGCAGCACCGCACCCACCACCACGCGGGTGTACAGGCCACCGCCGCCCTTGAGGATGCAACCCATGCTGCCCTCAGCCGCCGCAGCAGCTGCCCTTGGCCGCCGGTGTGGCGGCCAAGCGCGAGATGACCGGTGTTGGCACGGTCGTCTCGACAGCAGCGGCCACCACCATTGGCAACGACTCGGACGGCACTTCATCGGCAGGCCCGCGCCGCGCCGCCACCACGGCCGCCAGCACTGAGAGCGCGATCTCCTCAGGCGTCAGTGCGCCGATCGCCTGCCCGGCGGGCGCGACGATGGCATTCACCGCCGCTGCGTCTTCGCCCGCTTCCAGCAGCGCGGCCTTCAGTACCTGCGCCTTGCGCGCGCTGGCCACGAAGAAGACCTTGCGTGCGCGCAGCGACAGCGCCGCACGCAGACCCTGCACGTCGCGCCGGCCCTGCGTGGCCACGACGACGAAGCTGCCGGGCGGCACCTCGACATCCGCGTCGTCGCTGGCGATCACGCATTCGGCATCGGGGAAGCGCGCCGCGTCGGCACCGTGGGCCAGCACCGTCACCGGCAGGCCGACGCGGGGCGCCAGGCTGGCCAGTGCGGCGGCCAGCGGCGTGTCGCCCACCACCACCAGGCGCGGCGCGGGCAGCAGCGGGTCGACGAACAGTTCCAGCGTGCCGCCGCTGTGGCAGGCCATGCCGAATTCGAGCACGTCGGCCAGTTCGCGCATGGGGCCTTGAGCCGGCGCAGGGCCGCCCCAAGGCGGCTCAACCCCTGGGGGGGCGGAAGCGGACTCGGCCGCTTCCTGGGGGCCGCGTTCGGCCGGTGCGATGCGGATGACGCGCGCGCGGCCGTCCTGCAGCGCCTGGCGCACGGTGCGCATCACCGCCGGCTGCGCGCAGCCGCCGCCGATCCAGCCGTGCTGTATGCCTTCGGCGGTGACGATGGCCTTGTCGCCTGGGCGGGCCGAGGCCGGCGCCAGCACACGCAGCACGCTCACCAGCGCGCAGGGCGTGCCTTGTTGCTGCAGGCGGTGCGCCGCGCTCAGCAGTTCGGTGGGGTTGTGCATGGCGATGATTCCTTCGGTGTCAATTCAGAACATCGGCCGCAGCGGCCAGGTCGCGCAGGCTGTTCAGTCGCACGAAACGCTCGACCAGCGGTGCCGCATCTTGCATCGCTTCCGAGGCCGGCCGCTCGGCGCTGGGGTGAAACCAGGTGATGCGCGCGCCGCGCGCACGCACCGCAGCCAGTTCTTCGGCCAAGCACTGCGGCTCGTCGGCATCGAAGCCGTCCGACAGCACCCACACGCGCGCTGCACGGCCGAGTTGCGCGCGCGCGTGCACGCCGTGAAAGTCGGCCAGGCTGGTGGCGATGCGCGTGCCGCCGCCGAAGCCTGCGGTCACGGCGTTGATCTTTTCCTGCACCGTGGCGCTGTCGCGCTGCAGCAGCGGCGTCACCTCGGCCAGCCGGGTGTGGAAGACGAAGACGCGGGCGCCCGCGGCCTGGACGAAGGCGCGTGCAATGCGCAGGAAGAGCTGGGCGTGCGTTTCCATCGAACGGCTCACGTCCACCAGGATGAAGACGCGCGGCTTTTCGCGCCGTGGCTGGCGCCAGGCGGGCTGCACCGGCACGCCGCCGGTCTTCAGGCTGGCGCGCAAGGTGCGCCGCACGTCCAGGCGCGCGCCGCGGGGGTGGTTGCGCCAGCGGCGCGTCAGGCGCGCGCGCAAGCGGCGGGCGATGCGTTCGGCCAGGCGTTCCAGTTGCGTCAGGTCTTGCGGCAGCCACTGGTTCAGACTGCGGTCGTGCAGCGCTTCGGTGCGGCTGGCGCCGCCCTGGGCTCGCGGGGCGGCGTCGGTCTCGGTGTCACTGGCGGCTGCACTGGCAGCGGTGACCGGTGGCGTGTTCAATGCGGTGTCCAAGGCCTGCTTCGTTGGGGCTGGGGGCGCACTGCCGGCCAGGCTTTCCTGCAGTTGCTGCACCACCGCGCGCAGGTCTCGCGTGGCGCGCGTCTGGCCGCTGACGCGCACGCTGCCTTTCAGTCGATGCGGGTACCAGTAGCGCTCGAAGAGATCGGGCCACTGGCGCCATGAACGCGCGTCGTGGCAGGCGATGGCACGCCAGGCGGCGGCGATGCCGGTGGGGGAGTCGGCGGCGCCGGTGGATGCGCTGCGGCGCAAGGGCAGTGCCAGTGCGGCGCAGACGAAGTCGTGCTGCTCGGCCACGCCCACGGGCAGGCCGTGTTCACGCAGCAGCGCTGCGAAGCCGGCAATGGCCTGCAGCGGCTCGGCATAGGCCTTGGGCACGCTCAGGGGCAGGGGCGCCATTGCAGCAATGCCTTCAAGCGGGCTGTGCGGGGTTTGTCGAATGGGAGGCCGACGGCTTGGCGGCCACGCCCTCGCTGGCCTGGCGACGCCGCCCCTCCAGCAGTTGCAGCACGCGGTCGGGGCCGAACTGGAAGCGGTCTTCGCGCGTCTTCAGCAAGCAGGCCAGGGTGTGCGTCAGCGCATGCGGGACTTCGGGCAGCGTGGCGTGGCCCAGGCGGTGCAGCGCGCGCACCCAGTCCAGGCTCTCGGCCACACCCGGTGTCTTGCCCAGGTCTTCCTTGCGCAGGCGCTGCACGAAGGCCACGGCCTGTTCGACGAGCGCGATTTCGGCGTCGGGCAACGTCGCGCGCACGATGGCCATCTCGCGCGCCAGCGTCGGGTAGTCCAGCCAGTGGTACAGGCAGCGCCTGCGCAATGCGTCGCTGAGTTCGCGCGTGCCGTTGCTCGTCAGCAGCACGAAGGGCACATGGCGTGCGCGCAGCGTGCCGAGTTCGGGCACGGTGATCTGCCAGTCGGCCAGCACTTCGAGCAGGAAGGCTTCGAAGGCCTCGTCGGCGCGGTCGATTTCGTCGATCAGCAGCACGCAGGGCTGTTCGCTCTGCAGCGCCGTGAGCAGCGGACGTTCCAGCAAATATTCGCGGGAGAAGAGGTCGCTCTCTTTCAGCGCCTGCGGGGTGGTCTCGTGCGTGTTTTCTGCAAGGCGGATGGCCAGCAGCTGCCGGCCGTAGTTCCATTCGTAGGCGGCCTGCGCCAGGTCCAGGCCATCGTGGCATTGCAGGCGCACGAGGCGGCGCCCCGTGGCCGCCGCATGCGCCAGCGCCAGTGCCGTCTTGCCGACGCCGGCGTCGCCTTCCAGCAGCAGCGGGCGCTGCAGTTCGCCGGCCAGCCACAGCGTGGTGGCCAGCGCCTCGTCGGCGATGTAGCCGGCGCGGTGCAGCGCCTCGCGCAGACCAGCGTCGGTCATCGCAACCCACCCATCAGAGCGCCACCCCGCTCTTCACCAGCTGCTGCCACACGCGGTAGCTGCTGTGCGGCATGGTCATGTTCGTCACACCCAGGTGCGCGAACGCGTCCACCACCGCGCTGGTGAAGGTGGGAATGCTGCCGACATGCGGGCTTTCGGCCACGCCCTTCGCGCCGATGGGGTGGTGCGGGCTCGGGGTGACGGTGTGGTCGGTTTCCCAATGCGGCGTTTCCACGAAGGTGGGCAGGTAGTAGTCCATCAGCGTGTTGCCCAGCAGGTTGCCCTGGGCGTCGAAAGGCATCTGCTGACCCATCGCCACCGCGAAGCCTTCGGTCAGGCCGCCGTGGATCTGGCCTTCGATGATCATCGGGTTGATGCGCGTGCCGCAGTCGTCCAGCGCGTAGAAGCGGCGCACCTTCACCTCGCCCGTGCCGCGGTCGATGTCCACCACGCACAGGTAGATGCCGAAGGGGAAGGTGAAGTTGGGCGGGTCGTAGTAGTGCACCGCCTCCAGCCCCATTTCCAGGCCGGCGGGCACGTTGTTGTAGGCCGCCCAGGCGACGTCTTTCATCGACTTGAAGCGGCCCGGGTCGCCCTTGACGTTGAAGCGGTCGATTTCGAAGTCGAGGTCGTTTTCGCCCACTTCCAGCAGGTGCGCCGCAATCTTCCTGGCCTTCGCGTGGATCTTCCGCGCCGCCAGCGCGATGGCCGCGCCGGCCACCGGCGTGCTGCGGCTGCCGTAGGTGCCCAGGCCGTAAGGCGCGGTGCTGGTGTCGCCCTCTTCGACCTGGATGATTTCGCTGGGAATGCCCAGCTCTGTCGCGATGATCTGCGCGTAGGTCGTGGCGTGGGCCTGGCCCGTGCTGATGGTGCCCATGCGCGCGATGGCGCTGCCGGTGGGGTGCACGCGAATCTCGCAGCTGTCGAACATGCCGACGCCCAGGATGTCGCACATCTTGCTGGGGCCGGCACCCACCACCTCGGTGAAGGTGACGAGGCCGATGCCCATCAGCGTGGGGCTGTCGGGGTCGACGCGCTTGGCGGCCTGCTCGGCGCGCAGCGCGGGGTAATCCACGGCATTCAGCACCTTGTCCAGTGCGGGCTGGTAGTCGCCGCTGTCGAATTCGAAGCCGAAGGCGCTGGTGTACGGGAACTGCTCTTTCCTGATGAAGTTCTTCGAGCGGATCTCGGCCTTGTCCATGCCCAGCTTCTGCGCCAGGCAATCGACCAGACGCTCGATGACGTACACGGCCTCGGTGACGCGGAAGCTGCAGCGGTAGGACACGCCGCCTGGCGCCTTGTTGGTGTAGACGCCTTTGACGCTGGCAAACGCGGCAGGGATGTCGTAGCTGCCGCTGCAGATGTGGAACAGCCCGGCGGGGAACTTGGTGGGGTCGGCGCAGGCGTCGAAGGCGCCGTGGTCGGCCACCACGTTGACGCGCAGGCCGGTGATCTTGCCGTCGGCGGTGGCGGCGATTTCGCCGTCCATGTGGTAGTCCCGCGCAAAGGCCGTCGAGCTGATGTTCTCGATGCGGTCTTCCACCCACTTCACTGGCCTGCCCAGCACGATGGACGCCACGATGGCGCAGACATAGCCCGGGTAGATGCCGACCTTGTTGCCGAAGCCGCCGCCGATGTCGGGGCTGACGATGCGCACCTTGCTCTCTGGAATGCCCGACAGCAGGCTGACCACGGTGCGCACGACGTGCGGTGCCTGGCTCGTGATGTAGGTGACGAGCTCGCCGCGGATGGGGTCGAAGCTCGCGACGCAGCCGCAGGTCTCCAGCGGGCACGGGTGCACGCGCGGGTAGAAGATGTGTTCCTTCACCACCACCGGCGCCACCGCGAACGCCGCATCGGCCGCGGCCTTGTCACCCGCGTCCCAGGTGAAGATGTGGTTGTGGTGTTCGCGCGGGCCGTGGGCGCCGCTGGTCTTGCCGGCCAGGTCTTCGCGCAGCACGGGCGCATCGGGCATCAGTGCGGCGTACGGGTCCATCACCGGCGGCAGTTCTTCGTATTCCACCTGCACGGCTTCCACGCCGTCGGCCGCGGCGTAGCGGTCTTCGGCGATGACGACGCACACTTCCTGCATCTGGAAGTGCACCTTCTCGTCGGCCAGCACGGCGGCCACGTCGCCGGCCAGCGTGGGCATCCAGTGCAGCTTCAGCGGCTTCAGGTCGTCGGCCGTCAGCACGGCAATGACGCCGGGCACCTTCAGCGCTTCGCTCTTGTCGATGGACTTGATGCGGGCGTGGGCGAAGGGGCTGCGCACGATGTCCATGTGCAGCATGCCGGGCAGCTTCATGTCGTCGACGTAATTGCCCTTGCCCTGGATGAAGCGCGCATCTTCCTTGCGCAGGCGGCTGTCGCCCATGCCCTGCAGCGCGGCCATGCGGTCGAGGGCGTTCTTGTCAGGCGCGTTCATGCGGCCACCTTCTGCTCGGCGTTGATCTTTGCGGCGGCGTACTGAATGGCCTTGACGATGTTCTGGTAGCCCGTGCAGCGGCACAGGTTGCCGGCCATGCCGGCGCGAATCTCGGCCTCGGTCGGGTTCGGGTTCTCCATCAGCAGGTTGCGCGCGCGCACCAGCATGCCGGGGGTGCAGAAGCCGCATTGCAGGCCGTGTTCCTTGTAGAAGCCTTCCTGCACCGCGTGCAGCACACCGCCCTGGGCCAGGCCTTCCACGGTCAGCACTTCGCTGCCGTCGCACTGCACCGCCAGGTGCGTGCAGCTCTTGATGCTGACGCCGTCGACGTCCACCGTGCAGGCGCCGCAGTGGCTGGTTTCGCAGCCGATGTGCGCGCCGGTGAGGTTGAGCTTCTCGCGCAGAAAGTGCACGAGCAGGGTGCGCGGCTCCACCGCTTCTTCGTGCATGCGGCCGTTGACCTTCACGCTGATCAGTTTTTTCGCCATGTTGCTTGTCTCCGGGTGAACTTCAGGCGCAGCGGGCGGCAGCGGCCACCAGTGCGCGTTTGACCATCTGGCCGGTCATTGCGGTCTTGTAGGCCATGTCGCCGCGCAGGTCTTCGGCGGGGTTGCAGGCGTCCATCGCGGCTTGCGCAGCAGCGGCCAGGGTGGCGGCGTTCAGCGGCTGGCGCAGCAGTGCGGTTTCGGCGTCCTTGGCGCGGATGGCCATCGGCGCCACGTTCGTCAGGCCGATGCGCACATGGCTGACCCTGCCGCCGCTCATGCGCAGCACCACGGCAGCACCTGCGGTGGCCCAGTCGCCGGTCTTGCGCTTCAGCTTTTCATACGCCCAGCCTGTGCCGTGGGCGAAGGCAGGCACGCGGATGGCCACCATCAGTTCGTCGTCGGCCAGCGCCGTCATGTAGGTGCCGAGGAAGAAGTCGTCGGCCTTCACGGTGCGCGTGCCCTTGGGGCCCTGCAGCACGAACGTGGCGTCCAGCGCCAGGCTGATGGCCGGGTGGTCGTTGCCGGGGTCGCCGTGGGCGATGTCGCCGCCCAGCGTGCCGCGGTTGCGCACCTGGTGGTCGGCGATGAGCTTGGGCGCGTCGGCCAGCAGCGGCACCTTGGCCTGCAAGAGAGTGCTCTTGATGAGGTCGTTTTCGACCGTCATCGCGCCGATGACGATGTCCCCGCCCTCTTCGTGGATGCCGCGCAGTTCCGGGATGCGGTTGATGTCGATCAGGTGCGCGGGCTGGGCGAAGCGCAGCTTCATCATCGGCAGCAGGCTGTGGCCGCCGGCCAGGATCTTGGCGTCGGCGCCCAGGCTGCCCAGCAAGCCGATGGCCTCGACCACGGTCTTGGGCGCGTGGTAGTCGAAGGCGGGTGGAATCATCGTCAGGTCTCCTGCGCGGCTTGCCCGTTCGGGCGAGGCCCAGATTCTGTCCAGAACAAAGGCGACGGCGCATGGCCAGGGCCATCGCACCGAACGCCACCCATCGCCACCAACGCACCCAGCGGTGCACGAACTGCAGCAGGGGTGCACGAACGGTATTTGCTGCGCAGCAGCACGCCAGCGCCTTCGGGAAAGTCCCGCCCCGGTTTAACCCTGATCAGGTCGCGCGCGCCGTCACCGAAGCCTGCGCCACGCCCAGCCGGGCCATCAGCGCGGCGCTGCTGGTGCGCGAAACGGGCACGTCGGCGCCGTCGCCGCGCAGCCGCAGCACGAGCCGGCCGTCGACGCGTTCGAGCTGCACCACCTCGCGCAGGTTGACGATGTGGCTGCGGTGCACGCGCATGAAGTGCGCCGGGTCGAGCCGCGCTTCCAGGTCGCCGATGCTCAGGTTGCAGAAGCGGTTGCCGTCGGCGGTGACGACCCGTGTGTAGTGGCCGTCGGATTGCAGCCGCAGCAGGTCTTCGGCCTCGACGAAGACAATGGTCTGGCCCTGCGAGGTGGGCACCTTCTGCAGGCGCCGTGGTGCCGTGCTGCCGGTTGCCGGGGTGGATGATTCAGCGGGCTCGGCGGCGGCCACCACGTCGGTGATGTCGTAGAAGACGAGCACGTAGCCGGTGGGGGTCTGGCGTGCGTCGGTGGTGCGCGTCACCTTGATCAGCAACACCCGTTCCGGGATGTTGATGATCATCGTCATCGGCGGCGGGTTGGCCACCGGGCACACCGCCGCCTGGTCGAGCAGGAACTCGACCTTGGGCTTCGAGCGTTCCGGGTGGAAGCTGAGCACCATGCGGTCGAAGGGCTGCATCTCTTCCACCGGCAGCACTCGGCGCGCGAAGTCGTTCATGCCCACGACGCGGCGCTCGTCGTCGAGATGCACCACGCCGACCTCGAAACGTTCCAGCAGGTACAGCGGCGACAGGGAGGTGCGGGTGTCCATCGACATCAGGCTGGCAGAGCGCCTGATTCTTTCACGCAGGCTGGCGCGTTGCGGGCCAGCCCTGATCGCTCAGGTCGCGACGGCCCCCGGTGCTTTTTTTCAGAAGTTCGTCCAGGCCTGTTCGCCTTGCACGGCGCTGTTGGCAGGCTGCGGCTTGCGCGCCGGGGCCGCAGCGGGCGGGCGGGATGCTGCACGGGCGATAGCGGAACGCGCCTGCGCAGCCGCCGCAGGCTCGCCGCTGCCGGCCAGCCTGAACGCCGACACCGCTTGCAGCACGTTCGCGGCCTGCTGGCGCAGGCTTTCGGCGGCGGCCGAACTTTCCTCCACCAGCGCGGCGTTCTGCTGTGTCACCTGGTCCATCTGCGCCACGGCCTCGGCAATCTGCTGCACGCCGCCGCTCTGTTCCACGCTGGCCGCGCTGATTTCGTCTACCAGGTCCTTCACGCGGTTGATCGACACTTCGATCTCGCGCATCGTCTTGCCCGCCTCGTCGACCCGTTTCGCGCCGACGTCGACGCGGCCGACGCTTTCGGCGATCAGTGCCTTGACCTCGCGCGCGGCCTGCGCGCTGCGCTGCGCCAGGTTGCGCACTTCTCCAGCCACGACCGCGAAGCCGCGGCCCTGGTCGCCGGCGCGCGCCGCCTCGACAGCCGCGTTCAGCGCCAGGATATTGGTCTGAAAGGCAATGCCGTCGATGACGCCGATGATGTCGCCGATGCGGCGCGAGCTGTCCTCGATGCCCTTCATGGTGTCGACCACGTCCTGCACCACCGCGCCACCGCGCTGGGCCACGCCGGCGGCGCCCACGGCGAGCTGGCGCGCGGTCTGCGCGTTGTCGGCGTTCTGGCGCACGGTGGTCGTCAGCTGCTCCATCGAAGCGGCGGTCTGCTGCAGCGCGCCGGCCTGCTCTTCGGTGCGCTGGCTCAGGTCGTGCGTGCCCTGGGCGATCTCGGCCGAGGCCGTGGCCACGCTGTCGGCGTCACGGCGCACCGTGCTCACGGTGCGCGCCAGGCTGTCCTGCATCTGCTGCAGCGCGGCCATCAGGCTGCTGCTGTCGCCCGGGCGCAGCGTGACTGGCGTTGCCAGGTCGCCGTCAGCCACGGCTTGCGCCAGGGCCAGGGCTTCGGCGGGCTCGGCGCCGAGCTGGCGTGTCAGGCTGCGTATCAGCCAGGTGCCCAGCGCCACGGCGGTGAAGAGACTGAAAGCGACCAGCGCGAGGGTTGAGACCAGCAGCACCTCGTAACGGCTGACGGCCTGCGCGTACTCGCCGCGCGCGACACTGATCTGCAGCGCGATCAGGGCGTCCTGTCCCTCCAGCACCGGCGCCAACGCGGCCTCGTGGGGCGGGCCCAGCAGTGTGCCGGCTCGCGTCACGTCGTGCGTTTTCAGCGCGGCGATGGCGGGCAGCAGGTTGTCGGCCAGCAGCCGTTCGTGGTCGGTGGCCAGCTGGCGCGCCATGCGCGATTCGTCCGGGGTCAGAAAGGTGGCCATGTAGGCAGCCCAGGTCTCGGCATGGTGTTTCAGGTTGGCATCGGCAAGCGTGGCGGCCTGCGCCATGGCCTCCGCACTGCCGTTCCTGAGGGCCCGGTTGACGGCCTGTTCGGTGCTCGCCTGCAGGCGCTGCATGTGCGAGAGCTGTTTCAGCGGCACGACGCGATCGTCGTAGACGGTCTTCAACGCCTGGTTGCCGGCACGCAGGCCGACGAGGCCCATCGCGCCTACCAGGGCGAGCAACACCACGAGGGTGCCGGTGGTGATGGCAAGGCGGGTGGAAACCTTGAGGGTGCTCATCGGCTTGTCGGTTGGGGTGTTCATGGCGGGTTTGGGGCTCAAAGGGTGACTGGCGTGGAGATGGGTGCGGGGACAGGCGTGGACACAGGCACAGAGGCAGGCGCACAGGCGGGCGCAGAGGCAGGCGCGCCCTTCAGCAGGCTGCTCACGTCCAGCCACTGCAGCAGCCGCTCGCCGACGACGGCCAGCGCCACAAGGTGGGCGGTGATCGGGGTGGCCGCCAGCGGCGGAACCGGCCGCAGCGCGCTGGCGTCCAGCGCGATGACGTCGTCGACCGCGTCGACCTGCAGGCCGACGAGGCGATCGCCGTCCTCGACCACGACGATCGCCGTGGCTGCGCCCAGCGCGCTGGCCGCGCCGACATGACGGGCGAGGTCGATCACCGGCACGATGGTGCCGCGCAGGTCGATCACGCCGCGCAGCGAGGCCGGGCCGCCGGGCATGCGGGTGGCCGGTTCGGCGGTGCGGATTTCGCGCACGCAACGGATATCGATGGCGAAGTCCGAGCCGCCCGCGCTGAAGCTCAGCAGGCGGGCTTCGGCGGCGGGGGCCGCGTGCGCATCGGCACGCAAGGGGGCAAGGCAGTCCATGGCAGCTCCGTGACCGGCAGCGATGGCGCCCGACGGGCGCCTGTCGAAGCAGGCATGGAAGCAAGCATAGCCCCGAAACTGCCGTATTTATCAAATAGACAGAATCAGAATGCCACTTTAATCACTTTGAATTTGATTTCTTTTCAGTGCGTTGCTGTTCAAGTGCCCCGCCAGCGCTTGCCAGCCTTGCAGGCAGGCTCCCGCATCGGCCGCCGCCGCATTTGCCGCCATGTTCTTCGCAGCCTCTGCCACCGCTGCTGCCGTCGATTCCAGCTCGCGCGCCAGGCCGGCGCCGGGCTCGTCGCCCAACAGCAGCAACACACCCTTCAGGCTGTGGGCCAACCGGTGCAGGGCTGGCCAATCATGTTGCGTGAGCATGTGCTCGCCTTCGCGGATATCCCTGCTCAACTGCACCTGCACCTGGCTGCGAAAGGCGAGGTAGAGCGCCGCGTCACCGCCGAACTGCGTCGCGATGGCGCGTTCTTCGTGCGCGAGCAGCTCGTCGCCGGTGCGCATCGTTGTGGCGCCGGGCGCGGCCGGGGCTGCGCACGGCGCCAGCGCCAGCGCGTCGTTCACGCAGTCTTCCAAGGCCTGCAGCGACACCGGTTTGGCCAGTTCGCGCCAGACATCCAGCCCGGACAACCGGGCCCGCGTGGCGGAATTCAGCCCGGCGCTGAACACCGCCAGGCGCGCACCCGCCCGCAGTGCGGGTTCAGCCACGAACGATTCCAGCAGATCGAAACCGGTTTCGACCGGCAGCATCAAATCGGTGATGACCAGCTGCGCCGGCTGCTCGCGCAGCGCCGCGCGGGCCTCGGCGACGCTGGCGCAGCACCGCAGAACGATCGGCAGGTCTTCCAGCACACTGGCCACCAGCCGGCGGATGGCTTCGTCGTCGTCGACGAAGACGACCTGCGGCAGCGCGGCGTTCACGGCGCCGCTCTCTGAACCGAACACCGCCACCCCCGGCGCGCAGCGCTCGGCGCACTCATGCCGCGGCGGTTTCGGCCAGCGCTGCGGCCAGCAGCAGCGGCAGCTCGACGGCCATGCGCGGCTTGTGCACCACGGGCAGACCCTCCAGCGCGAAAGCGTAGGGCTCGAGGGCGGCGCCTTCCAGCGAGGTGATCACGATCAGCCGGCTGTGGGCAAAGGCCGCGTGCGTGCGCAGCCCGGTGATCAGCGTGGCGCCGTCGATGCCGGGCAGCAGGATGTCCACGAGCAACACCTCGGGCTCCAGCTTGCCGGCCATCGCCAACCCGGCGATGCCGTCGTCTGCCAGGTGCAGTTCGACCTGCGGAAAGCGGCTTTTCAACAACAGGCCGACGAGGTTCTGGTAGTGGCGCGAGTCTTCGATCAGCAGCACCCTCGGTCGGGCCGTCGCCGAGCCCCTGGCTTGCGCCGAGCCCGGAAGACCTGGCGACGAGCTCTGCGCCGGGCTGACTGTGACCTCATTGCTGCGCTCGGCACGGGGCCGCGCCACACCGCCCTTGCGCGCCGCCAGCCATCTGTCCACCGCGGCGCGGCTGATGCGGCGGTGGCCGCCGGGCGTTTTCCAGGCTTCGAGTTCGCCGCGGTCCACCATCAGTTGCACCGAGCGCACGGCCAGCCCGAGGCGGCGCGCCACGGCCACGGTGGTGCAGTCGTCAGCAGAGTCCGGGTTGGCCGCGGCCGGCATGGGGGCAAGATTCATTTGTGCGATTCTGCCGGTTAGTGGGTGGATTTAGCAAATTGCTTGAAATGACACTATCACTTCAAACACAATCTGCTTCATCGCTGCTTCCCACCCCGTCATCTGCCATGCACAAGATCTTGCTTGTTGAAGACCACGCCGACATTCGGCGCCTCATCCGCATGACGCTGGAATTCGAGGCGGTGGAGATACACGAAGCAGCCGATGCCGACAGTGGCCTGGCGCTTGCGCGAACCCTGCGGCCCGACCTGGTGCTGCTGGACGTGATGATGCCGGGTCGGCTGAACGGCCTGGACCTGTGCCGCGCGCTGCGCGCCGATGCGGCTCTGCAGCACGTGCCCATCGTGATGCTGTCGGCCTGCGGGCAGGCGGCCGACAGACACGCCGGCCTCGACGCCGGAGCCAATGCCTATCTGGTCAAACCTTTCAGCCCGATGCAGCTGCTCGACACCACGAGCACGCTGATCGAAGCCATCGCATGAGAGCCGCCACGATGCACCCCATGACCGACATCCTTGCCAGCGACAGCGACGGCAGCGCCAGCCACTGCTTCAGCGACGATGCCGGCGCCCAGATGGAGCGCCTGGTGGTGGACTTCGGCCGCATGTACCAAGAACGCAACGAGGCGCTGCGTGAAGTTGCGCAGGCCCATCACGACGCGCTGCTGCGGTTGTCCCGCGCTGCAGAGTTTCGCGACGACGACACCGGCGTGCACATCGTGCGCATGGGCTTCGGGGCCTGGGCGCTGGCGCTGCGGCTGGGACAGCCGGCCGCGTGGGCGATGCGCCTGCGCCAGGCCGCGCCGATGCATGACGTGGGCAAGATCGGCGTGCCCGACGGGGTCTTGAAGAAGCCCGGCCGCCTGACGCCCGAAGAGCGCGCCGTGATGAACGAACACCCACGCATCGGCGCCGAGATTCTCGGCCGCTCACGCATTCCGCTGTTCAGGCTGGCTGCCGAGGTGGCGCTGACGCACCACGAACGCTGGGACGGCAGCGGCTACCCCAGCGGCCTGGCCGGCACGGCCATTCCGCTGGCCGGCCGCATCGTGGCCGTGGTCGACTTCTTCGACGCGCTGACGATGGACCGCTGCTACCGCCCGGCTTTTCCCGACACGATGGCGCTGCAGATGCTGCGCGAAGAACGCGGCCGCGCCTTTGACCCCGAGATCGTCGACGCTTTTCTGAACCACGCCGCAGACATGACGGCCGTGCGCGACCAGGTCAACCAGCGCGGACTGGGTTTCGACGATCTGTCCAACCCCGAATCGGTGCTGCTCGGCGAACCAGCGCCAGCGGCCCGCAACACGCAACCCACACTCGCGGTGGCCGCATGAAATCTGAGCCCTCGAAATTCTCGGTACGCCTGCAAATGAAACTGCACCGGCTCCTGCACCTGCGTCGTGCGGTCGCCTGCCTGGCGCTGGCCACAGCCGCGCTGCTGCCGCTGCTGGGCACGGCACCGGCCCATGCCGGCACGGTGCTCGACCGTGTGCGCGCCAGCGGCGCCGTGCGCGTCTGCATCTGGCCTGATTACTACGGCATCAGCCTGCGCAGCCCGCGTACGCAACAGCTGTCGGGGCTGGACATCGACCTCTCGGCAGAGCTGGCGCGCGACCTGAAAGTGAAGCTCGAATATGTCGACTCCTCTTTCGCTTCGCTGATAGCAGACATCGAAGGCGACCGCTGCGATGTCGCGATGTTCGCGGTGGGCCTGCTGCCGCAGCGCCTGGAGCGGCTGCGCTTTTCGCGGCCCTACCTGCAGAGCGACATTTATGCCGTCACCACCAAGGGCAACCGCGTCGTGCAGCGCTGGGAAGACATCGACAAGCCCGGCGTCGCGGTCGCCGTGCAGGCCGGCACCTTCATGGAGCCGGTGATGGCTGCCGCGCTGAAACAGGCACGGCTGGTGAAAGTAGGCCCGCCGGCGACGCGCGAGCGCGAACTGGAAGCCGGGCGCGTCGATGTCTTCATGACCGACTACCCCTACAGCCGGCGCCTGCTCGACAACGCCGACTGGGCGACGCTGAT
>Ga0105048_10006367_pt1 | contig 19048 bp, 13 predicted proteins | sample MAT05_FD_78382 | JGI IMG/M metagenome (GOLD analysis project Ga0105048, IMG submission 78382) | Freshwater microbial communities from Lake Fryxell liftoff mats and glacier meltwater in Antarctica - MAT-05 | ecosystem: Environmental > Aquatic > Freshwater > Ice > Liftoff microbial mat | place... | reverse complement strand
AAACGTTCACAACAAAAACGCTATCAGGAATCCCGATTATTTCAGAAATGGTTTCCAAAACAAAATTGCCCGCAACTAATTATGGCATTGAAATTATTTTCAAACCTATGGCTAACTGCTACTGCTGGGCCGCTAACTTCTTAAACACTTCGCAGCTTTCTACATGCGCCCCTGGTAAATAGCCGGTGCTCATCAAAAATTCATTTACAATTTCGCCGCCGGTAAAACGGAAATGTTGTTTAAAAATTTTTATCCACGCCTCTTTTGTTTTGGGGTGATGATGGCCAATCCAGTTTTTAAAAGAACCATGCAGTTTTTGCAGTTGCATAATAGCATTGGCATTATAAATAGCGGCATTAATCTTTAGCCTGTTTCTAATAATTCCGGCATCGCCCAATAATCTTTCCACATCCTTTTCTTTATAGGCAGCCACTTTTTTTATGCTGAAATTGCTGTATGCCTTTCTAAAGTTGTCCTGCTTTTTTAAGATGGTAGTCCAGCTAAGACCGGCCTGATTTATCTCCAATATCAGGCGACCAAAAAGTTCGTCGTCGCTATTAGGCGGAAAGCCATATTGGGTGTCGTGGTAAAGGCGGTGGAGGTTTTGTGTTTCGCCCTCCATGGTAATTATTGCTGCACAATAAGAGGTGGCCATTGAAAAAAAATTTAGCGTTTCCAATCCTATATCACCTGCAATATAAAAGGGATGGCATCTGCTACAGACACCATCCCCTTTTTATTTTTTACAAATAATGCTTTTAATAAACGCCCTTGCTTAGTCTCTTTTTAATCCACCTTCAGTGCTTTACCTATTAAAAACAACAGGCTGCCACGGTGTGCTTTGGTTTGTTCGTTAGGCGATACGGCAGTAGCCAGCAGGGTTCTTACTTTTTTCAAAGTGAGTAATGCCGCAGCTTTGGAAGGGTTATCGTAAGCACCTATACCACCAGCGATAGCGGTGGCACCTTTTACAAATTCGGTTTGTAAATTTTGGCGGTAAAGGTTTACGTTGGTTTTAAGGTCTTCGTTAAAAATGGCTTTAACCAGGTCGCCCATAACATCGGCCACGCTATAGGTATTGCCATACAGGCTGGTGCTGCTAATACGGGTAAGGGTTACCGGGTTTAGCATAGCTGCAAGGGTGCTCATTTGCAAAGTAAGAAACGTGTTTTGCGGTTTGGCATCTTCTGTAACACCAAAGAAGTTAAACCCCCTGCGTTGCGTTTGCAGGTACGGAAACAGTTGTGCATCGGCATCAAAAGCATTGGGTGCATACACATATTTGGCAAGCAAATCCATAGCCTTTTTTTGGTAAGCCACGGGTACGGGAGTAAATGGTTTGTTGTTAGTGCTTTGGCCTACCATACTTCTATCTATATACACACCACCTATGTAGCGGCTTACGCCGGTAATCATCTGGCTCCGTTGGCCGTTAAGCTGGCCGTAGCGGCCTTTAAGTTCCTGGTAGCTTTTACCATCGCGGCTAAAACGGGCTTTTAATTTTGGCATCATAGCGTTTACCAGCTTTAGCCTTTCTTCGGCGTAAGCCACCATGTCGTTGCTATGGTCGTTTACCATTACCCGCGGGTCAATGCCTGCACCTGGCGACCGCATATCGTCCGCGTCGTTTCCAAAAGCAAGTTGTGGATCGGTGCTGCGGGCTAGTATTTTTTTAAGGCCAGCTTCTTCTTCGCCTTCGGCAAAAGGCGTGTAGCCATACTCAATAGCCCATAAATCGTAGGGGCCGGCCTTGGTGGTATAGTAATCGCCCTGCTTGCTGCGGTCGAGGCTCACATTAACGGCGGGGTAATCCATCACAGATCCCTGAAGACCTATTTTACTTGTAAGGCTTTTGTCGTGAAGCTGAGCCGGGCTCAGCATTTGCGAAGCCTTCATGTTGTGGTTGAGGCCGAGGGTGTGCCCCATTTCGTGCATAATGAGATAGTATAAAAACTGCTTGTGCATTTCTATAACAGCTGCTTTTTGTTCATTGCCGGGTAAGTCTCCGTCCAGCGCTTCTATGGCGGTAAGACCCGTCATATATTGGGCTTGTAATTCATGCGCCATGGTACAGGTGGCCATGTGTTTCTTATCAAAACTGAAAACCGGCTGTACAATGGCATTAGAATTTTGAACCTGCCAGGGCAATAGAAGATTACCTGTAGCTGCATTGCCACCATTAAACAAATCGTCTAAAATAGGTGTGCCGGCTCCGCTGCGCCATTCTACGGTAATATCGCTACCTAAAATTTGACCGGTACGGGGGTTGGTAAAGCTTGGGCCAATGGCACCATAAGGCGGCTGCGCCGATGATACCCACCTGATGGTGTTGTAACTAATATCGGCAGGGTCCCAGGTGGCAGTATCTGGCATAATTTTCATTATTACGGCATTTTTAAAACCGGCCTTTTCAAAAGCCTCGTTCCATTTTTCGCCAGCCTCTTTTATGATGGGCCGCAATTCCACTGGGGTAGTATTTTCCACCCAAAAAGTAATGGGTTCTATCGGTTCGCTCATGGCTGCGCCAGAGTCTTTCTTTTTAAGATACCAGCGGTTGATTACGTCTTTAAATGGGGTTACAGCTATTGAAGTCAGGTCGTCCACTTCGGAACCAAAATAGCCGATGCGGGGATCGTCTTTTCGGCCTGTAAAATCGTTGGAGGGCATCTCCATAAAAGAGTGCTGTAATTTTACCCGGTTAAAACGGGCATCGGTAATATCCTTACCGCCACCATTAAAAGGCATTGGGTTTTCGTAAGCCAGATCCACCACTACATCGGTATTGCCCGTGTAGCTGCGCACATGTGCGATTTTAGATTTGGCCACATTTAAAGAGCCAAGATTAAAGAAAGCCGTTGGCGGCGTTCCGGGGGGAAAATTGGGTTTTACGGGATCCAGTTTTTCGCTGAGAAAAAGTGCATCGCCAGCTACCAGATAGCCGGTAGAATCTTCCGCAGCATATTTATCGCTGTAGAACACGGCTCCTGCCACATCTACATTGGCAGCTTTGCTTACAGCATTATTGGGGTCGTAGTAAAAATTGGTATTTATCTGTGCAAATTCTATTTTATCAAAAGCCTTTTGCATTTTAAAAATAAAATTAGCTCGGTGCATACTTTGGTTAAGCCCTAACGAAGTGGGGCCACCCATTGAAAAACTTTGGTAAATAAATTCCTTACCTAACTGGTCTTTGCGGATATAAACTTGTACACCGCCAGTAGCAGTATCCTGGTAAATAGTAAACAGACCAGGAATTTTTTTACTTGACTTTATTTTGTCGCTAATACCGGCTGGCTTTTTAGCCTTGGATGTATCAGCGGCTGGCGGTGCTGGCATTTTGGGTTTATCCTGTGCAAAACCCAGCGATGGTATTATTGCAAATAGCGCTGCAAAAAGGCGATGTGGTATGTTCATATAAATTATTTTTTGGGTCACCGAATATAAGGCTCTGTTTGCAGGTTTGCCTGTAACTAAATGGATAAGCGGAAGGAGAACAGGTTTTAAAAAAATAAAGTTTTAAAGTCGGGCGGCAAGCTTTTTATAATACAGGTACTGTGTATTTACGGTTCTACGCCTTTAACCTTGATTTCTAGACCTTACATTCCTAAAACTACAGCACTCTCATCTTTACTAGTTCTATGCGTGTATCGCTCATGTTCATGATATCGAACTGGTAATTGCCAATAATGATTTTTTCGTTTTGGGTGGGCATGCTTTCGTGCTCGTTTATGATATAGCCGCTAAGCGTTTCCGATTCAGAAACAGGAAATTTGAGGTCGTATTTTTCGTTGAGGTAATCCAGCTCCAGCCTTCCGCTAAACATATACTCCTGTTCGGCAAGTTGCTTGTCCACAAATTCGTCGGTGTCGTATTCATCATGTATTTCACCAAAAATTTCTTCCAGCAAATCTTCCATGGTAACAATGCCGCTGGTGCCGCCAAATTCATCCACCACCCAGGCTATACTTTTTCTTTCTTTCGAAAATTTGTTTATCAGGTCGGTGGCACCCATTGTTTCCGGCACTGCGGGCATGGGGAGTAAAATGCTTTTGATATCGGCCGGGTGCTTAAACAAATCGAGTTGATGCACGTAGCCCACAATATTGTCAATGCCTCCATCGTACACCACTATCCTGCTTAGTTTACTTTTTATCATTTTATGCTTTACATCTTGTACAGATGCGCTGGCATCTACGGCTACCACTTCTTTACGTGGTACCAGGCAACTGCGTATTTTGACCGAAGGCAGGCTAAGGGCATTCTCAAATAGTTCGGTGTTTAGTTCCTGACTGTCTTCGTCGTTCTCTTTGGTTTGCTGGTAATAGTTTTCCAGGTCGCCGCGGCTAAAAGGGGGGCGTTGGTCGTTTACCTTAATATTGAAAATGTATTTCAAAATCCATTCGGCCGCCGTTACAAAGCCACGGGCTACCCAGCCAAAAATGTTATCAAAAAATTCCATTGTCGGGGCAAAAAAACTGAGTACCCAATCATTTTTTGCCCGAAAAATGGCTTTGAAAAAAAACTCAACCAGCAGCACAAAAAAGGTGCTTATAATCACTTCTCCCACCACCTTGAGTGAACCGGATTTGTCCACATTTTCCAGGTTCATTTTTTTCCATAAAGGTTCCAGCATATCGCTCACCATAAGGCCGTACACCACCAAAAAAATATTGAAGCCCACTAAACAAGTACCAATAAAACGAGCAGGTTTATCTATAAACCGTCCGAGTATTTGGCCGCTTTTTTTGCCCTGCTTTTTCTTTAACTCAATGCTGAGTTTATTGACGCTGATAAAAGCAATTTCAATACCCGCAAAAAAACCTATGAGCAGAATGGTGATGAGGATTAAAAGTATCGTCATATTTCGAAGATAAGGGAAACACGGCTTGATAGGAAGGTGGATGAGTGCAGAATACAATTACGAGTCCATAGTAATGCCCTTTCAAAATAATCTCGTTCCCCTACCCGTATAAATATGGAAGCAGCGATGGACGATAAATAATTTGGAATGGAAAGGTTGCTATTGCTTTAAAAAGCGGCCAGGATTAACCAGGGGCTAATGTTAGAACGATACATAGTAAAAGCCTATTTTGCGTCGTTACTTTCTAAAACTTTTCTTATTAATATCGCACAACTTATGCCCTACCGCATTCTCTCTTTTATCCTTTTGCCCATAGCCGCTTTAATGGGAATAGTTACGCTTATAGCTCTGCTTGCGGCGCTTGTAAACCCTCCACTATTGTTAGGCGTTTTTCTGTTGGCTTCTGTAGTAATTTATGTAATAAGCAGTTTTATTTTTTTGCAAAAGGGCATTGACAACAAACAGATGTGCCGCCATTCGCTACGCGACTGGATACGGGTGAACGCTTTTGTTACCATTGTTTTTTGTGCATTGGCTTTTTTAAATACCACCACCTTACTTACCAACCCCAAATTATTTATGGAAGCCGTAACGCAGGGACTTGCCCGGCAAAATCAGGCACTGCTGCCGGAGGCAACTTTAATAAAAGTTATGAAAGGTGTGCTATACTTTTTGCTGGCATTCGCCGGCATTTTACTGGTGCATATAGTTCTCACCTTTCGTATTTTAAAAACCTACCGGCACATGTTTAAGCCTAAAGAATAATTTGAAACACAAAGCCTGATTGATAACTTTTTTATGAACCAGATGAAGCACACCGGTTACTCGCCACCGGCAACTGGTTTTACCAACTTACTCCTCTTTAATAACTTTTACCCCAACGGGTTTTTATACACCCACCGCAGCCCCACTAGCGATACCAGCAGGTGAAGAAGGTAAAACAAGATACTGATATAAACTGCCTGGTGGGCATCAAGGGCAAACCGGGTGGCTCCCCATAAAAACACCACTTCTCTGGCACCGAGGCCGCCAATAGTAAATGGCAAAATGGCCACAATAGACGACAATAAAAACAGCAACTGAAACTCGGTAAAATAGCCGGAAATACCGATGCTCTGCATAATGCATAACACACAAAGTATTTGTAACAACTGAACGGCAAGGCCCATAAAAAATGTGGTATAAAACCCAGGTAAAAATGAAGGGAACATTTTTTTGGTGCCGAAATAGTAAACAAAAAAACCCGGCACAATGGCTGTTACCAACCACCAACTATAATTACTGCCCCGGTAAATAAGCCAATAAAAAACTACGGCTAAAAGAGCCAAAGCCACCATCCCGCTAATGCGATCCAGCAATACGGCGGCGGCAATTTTTTTGGTAGGTACATCTTTATATCGCTTTTTTAGCAGCATCACTTTGTAGGCATCGCCGCCAATGCCACCGGGTAAAAAAATGTTATAGAACATGCCGAGCCAGTATAGTTTTAAACTGCTTTTAGCAGCAAGGCTTATGGTTATGTTCTTAAAATAAATATTGAGTCTAAAGGCTGAAACTATTTTAGATGCCGCCACTAAAAGCAAAGCAGCCATCAGCCACCATTTATTGCTTTGCCCCAAAAGCCTCCATGTAAGACCCCAGTCTATTTTTTGGGTAACATACCACAGGCACAGGCCGGTAACCACTATTTTTATAAGCAGCTTTAGCCATGACGGAAGTACCCATTTACGATTGGGGATTTCGGCGTTCGGATTTTCCGCTTCTGTATGCTGCATAATTTTTATAAGGAAAAGTAGAATGGGTTTAATAGTAGCAGGCAATTGAACTTAACCCCGCAATATGCCCTGCAATAAGTTGGGTTCGCTCATGATCTAATCAATCCCAATTTAATAGGGTTTAAATGCCTGTTTTTACTATGAAATTTCGCTTTGAACCTTAATGCCGGAACCATGAACCTTCTCATCACCATTCCACACTTTGCGCACCTGGTAGGTTTTTTTGTTAGATGATTCGAAGTAAGTTCGAATGTTTATTTCGGCCAGAATACCTATTGTGATGAGCTGTATGCCGCCCAGCAAAAAGATGAGGCCGAGAATAAGCAGGGGCTTGCCGCCAATATCGTTACCCATTATTTTAAGCACCAGCAAGTAAATATTAATGGCGATGCCAATAGACAAACTGATGAACCCCATGGTGCCAAAAAGGTGCATGGGCTTTTGAATATAGCGGCCAAAAAATACCATCGTCACAAGGTCGCTCATTACACGAAAAGTACGGCTGATACCATATTTGCTTTTGCCAAAACGGCGTGGGTGATGCTTTACATCTACTTGTGTAATTCGGGCACCCTGCTGGCTGGCCAGTACCGGTATAAAGCGGTGTAGTTCGCCATATAAACCAAGGTCGTCTGCTATCTCCTTTTTAAAAATTTTGAGGGTGCAGCCATAATCTTTTATATACACCCCCGTCATGCGGCGTATAAGTGCATTGGCTATTTTGCTGGGTATTTTGCGAAGAATAAAGCCGTCTTTACGATTGGCCCGGTTGCCGGCTACCACATCCCAGTCTTCCCGTTTCAGCAAGTCCAGCATCATGGGTATATCGGCGGGGTCGTTTTGCAGGTCGCCATCCAGCATGGCTATGTAGCGGCCTTTGCTAAAATCTATGCCTGCACTCATGGCGGTGCTTTGGCCATAATTGCGGCGCAGTTCCACCAGGCAAATTTGTTCGTTTACCAGGGCTTTTATTCGCTGGCGTGTGGTATCTATACTGCCATCGTCCACAAAAATTATTTCGTAGCTGGTGCCTTGCAACGCATTGTGTACCGCTTCTACCATGGGAACCACATTATCTTCTTCGTTCATTACAGGTATTACCACGCTCAGTTCGGGAAAAGTATCCATGTTGTCAAAGGTAATGGTCATTGTGGCATTAGGTCAATCGTCATTGGGTCATTGGCCAATGAGTTGTATGGGCTAATTCGTTTACACACATTAAAATGAGTTGCACGGGTGTAATAATAAATAGGGTAGAAAATTTGCACCTGCATAAAGATTGTAGTAAATATGTGGCCGAAACCAAACTCTTATGAAAAACACACTGCTGCTTACCTTGTTGCTGCTTATGGCCGCACAGGGGTTTTCGCAAAACGCCTTCTATAATACCCGTAAAATATTAGCGTGGCGGGATGAGGTAAAAAAGTTGAACAATCTTCCAAATACAGATACGAGCTACCTTACTGTCCGCAAAAAGAAAGCTTACTTGGATTCCATCACATCAATGGTATTTTATTACACTGGCGAAAAAAAATGGGATAGTATCGTGCGGTACCCTGCCGTAGCAGAATTACTCGACTTTATTACGACACAGTTATTTGACACCTCAACTATGCGGCCAGCTTTCTATGCACGTGGAGAGAAGGCTACAACGCTTAGAAATAACTTTATAGAAATAGAACCTGCGTTTAGAAAAATAGATGATGCCGCCAAAGAATTAAGGGCTTACAGAGACAGCTTTTACTGGTCGTCCCAACCTGACTCTTTTTTCAGGTACATTCAAACAATAATTGTTGTTAGTATACCAAATGTGCCTGTGAACAGCACCACAGATAGTACAATAGCCACCGCCGATACTACCGCTCCGCTAACATATACAACCATACCAATTTCCGCCGCAAATCAAAACGACTATAAAAAAGAACTACAGGTTTTGATGAAAAAAAAGGAACGATTATTCTTTTTTAAAATGAAGGAGAAAGAAAAAATTATCAATCAGGAATACAATGCGCTGCTAAAGGCAATTCAGGTTAATAAAATTTCGCTGTCACTGGCACTGCAAGGCCAAACGATTGATGTGCGGGCCATGAACACAAGGGAAACCGGGCTTTCCACGTCGGTAAAAAACAGTTTTGATAACAATACTACCGCAACCCTTAATCAAAACCAGCAAGCCATACAGCAGCTTAAAAATTTTAGCTTCCCCAGCCAAAGCGATATTATAGATGCGCTGGCCATTTACCTGGCCAAAAGAGTAAAGCAGGAAGCCGTACTGGCCTTTACCGATCAGCTTCGCAGAAGCCTAAAGGCCGATACCCTACTCAATGTTTTCTTCCCCGAAACCAAACGCCTTTTTATGTCGCTGCCCGATTACGATTTCCCCCGGTTTGGTACGGCATGGCGTTATGCTATTTCTAAAGATTTTATACAACTGCCCGACAATTTTTTTAAGAGCCACTATGCCGAAAGATGGTTTGGTGATAACTACGATTGCTTTGCCGATGTATATCAGGTAGCAACGCTGATACGAAAGAAATATACCTTTTTAGAATTAGTGGAAGACCTGCAAACAAGGCAGGAGGAAAACGGTCGGAAAGACATTTTGCGAACACCCGCCCTAAAGCAATTTGTAAATATTACCCATGTACTCAATAAAGAACTCTTTAACAACGACTCTGCCGATTTGTACTGGATCAATGCCGATTTGTGGATGAATGCGACAGACGAAGAATTTGAAATTTTTTGGGCATTGATTAATGAGAAATACCCCCGCATATTAGAGCTGATAAAGTTTAAAAAAGGCGACACCCGCTTCGAACTAACCCTGCAAACTGCAAAACAATTGAGGCTGTGGATAAAAAGGATTTTGGGGGCGCTCAACAAATTTCAGGCAAACCAGGACGAACTGGCTAAAGCAACCGCAAAAAACCCCGACAAAAATTGGGAGTTCCAGGTATCCACCTATTGGGACAATGTACACGACATTATAAATATTGTGATAGACAACGACCTGGTAAACCAAAAGTATAAAGCCACCCTTGCTAAAGTGGATATCACCATCGAACGGCTTTTTGATGTGTATGAAGCCATTCAACAAAAAAACTACGCATCGGCTGTAGAAGAAACACTTTACATGATAGAAACTTTTGTAAAAGTGCCGCAGGGTATTAAACAGGTAAACTGGCAAGCCTTGTTCAATAATAAAAGCTTTAAGTTAAATGCTAAAGGTGCGGCGGCTTTAACCGGCCTGTCGCTTATGGATACGCTCCAAAAGATAAAAGTGATTAGAATGCCATTTATAGATTCGTCTTCGGCAAGTACAATGGTGCAGCAACTAATAGACCTGAATGTAAACTATAGTAAAGCCACAATGGTTTCTACCCTTGCAAAAAACATTGACACTATTAATAGTACCATAGCGAGTTATGCTGCCATATCCAAAGATTTTGAAGGCATTGCTATTAGCAATAACCTGGAGCTAATACTGGGCAGCAGCAACGCCAGTTACGATAGCCTAACAGTAATTGGGGAAGGCTTTTTAACCAGCGCCAGTTGGAAAAAAATATTCAATAACACTACCCACAAAATAAAAGGCCAGTCGCTGATGCAGGCATTGGCAGCTATTAAGGTTTATAGAGATGCCGATACCACAAAACACACAGCCAATACTATACTAAACAGGCTTATTACAATATGCAACGACAATATCCTTCGCTTGCAAGCATGCAGTACCCTTACAAATATGGACACCATTAAAACCCTGATACAGAAGTATGCCACACAGTACGAAATATTTAAAGGCATTGGCATTAGCGATAAACTGGAACTAATGCTGGATAATGCCAACCCACTCTATGCCGAGCTCGTGGACAAACACCCCGGGGCAGTAGCGGTAGTGCGAAAAGCTGCCGCTATTTTTCAGGATATTATCAGTGCCGGCAATAGCCAGGAATTAAGTAAAGTGATAGAAAGTTATGCAATGGCTCCGGGGTCGTATAAAGTAAAAAGACGTTCGGTGTTTAGTATAGACCTCAACGCATACTTTGGTGTATATGGCGGCGTAGAATGGGCAAAAACAGACAGTGGCAAAAACAAGTATTCGGGTGGAGCAGGCGTATTTGGCATTTCTGCACCAATAGGTATTTCGTTTAGCTGGGCTGGCTATGCCAGTGATGATGATACAAAAGGAGGAGGTTACACCATCAGAAAGAAAAGAAAACTCTTCGGCGGTGAATATGCTTCTGTAAAAAGGTTCAAGGGCACCAGTCATACCATATCCATTGGCATTATAGACATTGGAGCGGTAGTAAGTTACCGGCTTACCAACTCGGTAGATTCTGTAAAATCGCTACCCGACAAGCTGCGTTGGGGCCAGGTACTTTCGCCCAGTTTATTTTACAGGTATGGCATTCGCAATACGCCGCTTACGCTGTGTGGTGGCGTGCAATTTGCCCCATTATTGCGCAGCATTGGCAAACAAAATGCCAGCAACACCTGGCGGGCCAGCATTGGCATTATGATGGATTTGCCATTGCTGAATCTCTACCGTCCGCAATAGCACATGCTATTTTAAAAACCACCTGAACAACTTCATACTGCCCTTACCAAAAGGTGGATATTTTAGGCGCGGCTCAAACCAGTTGGGGGTTTTTAGTACCGCTTTGGCATGGGTAAATGTGTAAAAGCTATGCTTACCATGGTAGCCGCCAATACCACTGTTACCAATGCCGCCAAAGGCCACGTTATCGTTGGCATAATGCAGTAAAGTATTATTTACACAGCCACCGCCAAACGGCACCCGTTCCATCCACCAGCGTTCGGTTTCGGCGTTGGTAGTAAATAAATAAAAGGCCAGCGGGTGGCTGTTTTGCTTTACTATTTTTAGTGCGTCTTCATTATCGGTAAAGGATAGGATGGGCAATATGGGACCAAAAATTTCTTCTGTCATAATGCGGGCCGAAGGTGCCACATTATCCAGCAAAGTGGGAGCCAGGTGTAGTTGATTTTTGTCGTAATCCCCACCTTCAATAATATCGCCATCGGCCAAATAGCCAATCAGCTTTTCCATCCTTTTTGTATTTACTATTTTACCATAATCGTTGCTTTTTGCGGCATCGCCGTAAAAGCTGGCAATCACGGTTTTCAGCTCCTTAATAAATTGAGATTTTACCGTATGCGCTACCAGCACGTAGTCGGGTGCAATGCAAGTTTGGCCGGCGTTTATCCATTTTCCAAAGGCTATTCTTTGAGCTGCAGTTTTTAAATCGGCATCGGCGCACACAATGGCAGGGCTTTTGCCACCCAGCTCCAGTGTAACGGGTACCAATTGCTTTGCGGCCATTTCGTACACCGCCTTTCCTACGGCAATGCTGCCGGTAAACAGCACATGGTCAAAGCGGAAATTGTTCATGAGTGCAGGCACCGCTACGGCTCCATCGCCTTTTACCACAGCAATATATTGGGGGTCAAAATTTTCGCTGATGATTTTTTCTACCAGGGCTTCGGTAGCTGGCGTCATTTCACTGGGCTTTAGTACTACACAATTGCCAGCACTAATTGCGCCCACCAGCGGAGCCATCAACAATTGAAAAGGATAATTCCAGGGCGCAATGATGAGTACCACACCAAGCGGATCGTAGTACATTTTGGTAGTGGAGGGCAGGTTTAGCAGGTTGGTGCCAATACGGTGCGGCCGCATCCAGCCTTGTAGTTTTTTTATGTGCAGTCTAATTTCTGCCAGCACCAAACCGAGTTCTGTAACATAGGATTCGAGGTTGCTTTTGCCAAGATCTTTTTGCAGGGCATCAAAAATAGCCTGCTCGTTTTGCTGTAATCCTTGTTGCAATTTTTTTAATTGTTCTATCCTGTATTCGTAGCTGCGGGTGTGGCCATTATTAAAGTAGCGCCGCTGTTGGTCTAATAGTGCTGTGTACATGCCCCAATCATTTTATTGAAGCTATAAAATTGCGATTTAAAAACGGGTATCAGTTAATTGAATTTTGTTTAATGAATAGCAGGGATTTATTTTAGCGACACTTAGTAAAAGAAATCCAGGGTATTAATAAAGCATTCGGCACCGGCTGCCGACACTATTTGTGAGCTTGCTACTGGTCAGTTGCCTGCAGGCGCTATTATCTTAAAGCCATTACCAAAAACGAAGTTTTGGTAAAAAGATAGTTATTCAGTAAAACAGGTTTTTTTGTTTATGCTAAACACCTTTACCGCAAAATAAACAGAGGCGATTTGGTAACCATACACCCTGTAGAATGCCGTCGTTATTCGCACACAAGTTTTTATAGAAAAACGGAAAGCACTGATACCGACCGTTGCGCTCCTGTGTCTTACATTCGTTTAATGGACGAAAAAAACCATGAGTACTACATGCAACTGGCATTGCAACAAGCACAGCTCGCCTACGATGCAGACGAAGTACCCGTTGGCGCTATTGTAGTACAGGAGGGGCGCATACTAGGTCGTGGCTATAATCAGGTAGAAATGCTGAGCGACCCAACTGCCCATGCAGAGATAATAGCGCTTACCGCTGCCTTTGGTTTTTTAGGGTCAAAATACCTGCCCAACTCCACGCTATATGTAACCGTAGAACCATGCCACATGTGTGCCGGAGCATTGTACTGGAGTAAAATAGGTAAAGTGGTGTACGGCGCAGCCGATGTAAAGCATGGCTACCGTTCATTTTACAAAGAAACTAACCCTTATCACCCCAAAACAATGGTGACAGGCGGTGTATTACAAGATGCTTGCGCCAACCTGATGATTTCTTTTTTTCAATCGAAGCGGTGAGGTGTGGTAGGTACAAATTAAATCAGCCTGAACTGTTTTTATTTAGTTCGCAATAACCATTTTAAGCCATTCTTTATTTCACTTACAAAGGCTTCAGTAACATTTGCAAGGTTGGTTATTTTATCAATAGCAAGAGATTGATTACTTACCTAACCAACATCACCGTTCCTTTTTGCTCCACAATCTTACCATCAATGCTCCTGCCCTTTACCATCCATACGTAAGCGCCTTCTGGTTGCAGTTGCCCTTTCCAGGTGCCATCCCAGCCTTCAAAAAAGGTTTTGGTTGTAAATACCAACTGGCCATAGCGGTTAAACACACTAAAGAAAAAAGTTTCTTCTATACCCACCGGTACAGGGCGAAACAAGTCGTTTCTACCATCCCTGTTGCCAGGGCTAAAGCCGCTTGGCACATAATAAGTAGGCCCCTGGTAAGCTTTTACAATTACAGTGTCTTTACCAGCACAGCCCTCCGGCGTAGTGGTAAGCATAATAATCTGGTTTGTTCCCGCAGGGAAATTCCCAATGGGATTCCGTGCCGTATCGCTTTGGAAAATAAACGACGGCGACCATTTGTATAAGTTCATACAGCAGCCGTACAATTGTACGGGCGTACCAATGGTAGCTGTAGTGTCCTGCCCGGCAAAAGCCCTCACTTTCGGTCGTACGGTAACGGTTACGTTATCGGTACGCACAAAGCCACAATTGTATGGGTCGGTAACCGCAACAGTAAAAGTGGTAGTGGTAATCAGCGTCATTATTGGGTTGGGTATATTGGGGTTGTTGAGGCCAGTGGCTGGCGTCCACCGGTAAGTGTTGCCGCGTATGGCAGAGGCATATAGTTGCGCCTGGGTATCGTAACAAATGGTTGTATCGGAGCCGGCGTTGGGCACCGGTGGTTTTAAAATATTGATGGTAAATGTATCGCTGCGGGTACAGAGCGTACCCAATGTAGCATCGAGATAATAGGTGATGGTATCGGCAGGCGATGCCGTAGGGTTAGCTGAAGTGTTGCTACTGAGGCCGGTGGCAGGTGTGTATAAAAACCGGGTGGCGTTGGTATTTGGTAACAATATAATACTGCTGCCGAGGCACAAAACGGTATCGGGCATGGGCGATAAGCGCATAGTATCGTTTAACGGAACAATAATACCCCCAATGCTCTTAATACAGTTGTTGGTATCTTTTACATATACGGTAAAATTACCCACGTTTGCCGCCAGCACATTGCTGGTTTGATATACAATGCCAGCCAGCGAATATGTATAACCCGGCATGCCACCGGATGCTGTTACGGTTATTTTTCCATCGGCTGTGCCGCTGCAAAAAGCTGCGCTTACCTGGGTGGTTGCGGTAATACTATCCGGCTGCAGAATGTTGATGACACTATCTTTAGCACAATTGGTGGCGTCTTTTACGCGTATGGTATAGGTGCCCGCACCAAGGTTAAAAATATTAGACGACTGATACGTAGCCCCGCCATTAGCAGAAAACTGAAATGGCATGGTTCCGGCGATGGTGGAAATGGTAACGATGCCATCGGTGCTGCCATAGCACTTAGTGGGTGCGGCTGCAATATCCATAGTAAATGGGGTGATTAATGGAACAAGAACCAGTGACGAATCAGAACACCCGCTTACCAGATTACGGACCCTAATGGTGTATAAGCCCTGAGGCCTCGTAAATACGTTGGACACCTGCCAGCTTGCGCCATTAAGCGAGTACTCGTAACCACTACCGGTGGGGTCCACCGTAATGGTACCAACGCCGCCGTTAATGCATGTGCCTGGGTCCACGGTGGCCGTTAGCGAAAAACCACTTCCTTTATTAACTGTAACCATACCCTCTGCCTCTGTTACTGCATTGGGGTTGTTACAGTTGGAATAGGTGGCCACCACCCGGTAATTATTTACAGACCCAATAGGGCAAACGTTATTAAAGCTTACCCCAAGTTCTCCATTACCTAATACAGTGGTATCGCCGGTGGCAATAAGTGTATTGCCAAGATAGAGCTCTACTTTTTTAAAGCGGCTGATACTGCCCGAAGGAATGAAACGCCAGGCTTCGTTAATAGAACGGCCATTTACGCCCCATGTATTGGTGTTATTTCGGTCGGGTGGTGTTACAGCATAGTCTCTGTCAAAATTTTGTAACCCTATAATTGCCCGGCCGCCATTAGAATTGGAGCATACCGGCCGATCCTGAATATTTACATCTATAATACTGCTGTTTTCGTACAGCACCATTTGAAAAGTAGCAAAAGTAGTTACGCAACTATACAGTGCTATGTGGTCGAAAGAAACAATGTATTTGCGGCATGGCGCCACGCCCTCTGTGCGGGCTTCCATTTTCCAGGTATTGTCGCTGGTACGGGGAAAAATATCATAATAGCAACCAAATATAGAAGCCTTGGGGTAGCGGGTAGTAGAGGTGGAGGTATTGGTAATGGCACCGCCGCCGCTATAAGGCAATGGCACTGGTGTACCCGACGAGGCACTATTCAATAAAAGGGTGTAGTTACTAAATTTATTGGCGTTTTCGTTCTCAAAAGTGATGATGCCGTTGGTACCAATAACACATTTGGAGTAAGTAACGCCAAAAAAACAAAAATCAAAAGGCAGTACCAGGCTGTCGGTAAAGCGGTCGTCGGGGTTGGTACCGGTTAGCGGTAGACCTGGGCCACCCGTACGGTAGGCAAATGGTGCGTATGTAATGGATTGCACGGTATAATCTTCTGTTGTGCGCAGATCAGGAATTTTTGCTTTTAGCGTAAAACAATTGGTGTTGCAACTTAGCGTGGTATCGCCTGCTGCATTAAAATTTAAACAGGATTGCGACCATACAAAGGCATGCAAAAAAAAGAATATGCCAATCAGGCCCAGCTTTTGTAACATCAGGGTAATTTGCTTTTGATAAAACGGAAGGTAAAAAAAATAGCGGGGCATTGAGATTAATTTACAATTGGCAGATTCAATAATCATTGCCTGTTTAATTTCCTTTATCGCAAATTTGTGGGATTATACTTCCATGCCATCACTTCGTAAAAATATCTTGTCCAAATTCCTGATAATTGTATCCGTCATTTGCTTGCTTGCGGTTGGTTACTGGTATGCAAAACGGTTCGATTTATTTAACGATAACGACACCACCTTTGTACGTTACCCTGCATTTGGTATAGATGTGCCTACCGATTTTACCATACACGGCATAGATGTAAGCCGTTACCAGAAAAGAATAAACTGGAGCCTGGTAAAGCAAATGAAGGTTGGCAACATAAAACTTGGGTTCAGTTTTATTAAGGCTACCGAAGGCATCGGGTTTGTGGACGATATGTTTCGGCGTAACTGGAAGAAGAGCAAAGAGGCTGGCGTAATACGGGGGGCGTACCATTATTTTATTCCCTACAAAAGCGGCAAGGCACAAGCCGAAAATTTTATAGCTACTGTAGATTTACTGCCCGGCGATATGCCACCGGTATTGGACGTAGAAACTATTACGGGCAGTAACCCTGCTGAGCTGAAACAAAATGTAAAAGACTGGCTGCAAACTATTGAAGGTATTTACAAAGCCAGACCTATTATTTACAGTAATGCAGATTTCTACACCCGCTACCTGGGCGACGATTTTAATGCTTACCCTTTATGGGCGGCGCACTACCTGCAAAAAAGCGAACCCCGGGTAAGCAGGCCATGGAACGTTTGGCAGCACAGCCAAAGTGGCCGGGTAAATGGCATAGCCACAAGCGTTGATTTTAACGCATTTAATGGAGACAGCGCAGCTTTTAAAGCCCTGCTTTTGAAATAATTTTCTTACACAAAATGCCTATCGCTATCATGCTAATTGGAAGTAAGACCATCACTATTTATGGTGTTTTACTTTTTGGGCATAGCCACAAATAATAATGAATGAGTAGTATTAGTAACCGTGAATTATTCCTGAACCATGTAGCCCAAACCTCGGCTGCGCCTATTGGGCTGGAAATTGTAAAGGCAAGCGGATGCAGCATGTGGGATGCAGGTGGTAAACAATACATTGACCTTATCAGCGGTTTCAGCGTGGCCAATATAGGCCATGGAAACCAGCAGGTAATTAACGCTATTACCAAACAGGCGAATGCCTATATGCACCTTATGGTTTATGGTGAAATTATCCAAAGTCCGCAGGTGGCTTATGCCAAAATGCTTACCGATCATTTGCCCCCAACATTAGACTGTGTGTACTTTACAAACAGTGGAACCGAGGCTACTGAAGGTGCTTTAAAACTGGCCAAACGCTATACCGGGCGTTCGCAGATGATTGCGTTTAAAAATTCGTACCATGGCAGTACGCACGGTGCCTTGAGCGTAATGGGCGATGAGTACTGGCGTAATGCCTACCGCCCTCTTTTGCCCGATGTATTGCATCTGGATTTTAACGATGACCAAAGCCTGGACTTCATTTCGCATAAAACAGCCTGCGTTATAACAGAGCCGATACAAGCCGAGGCCGGTGTAAATATTCCCTCCAAAAACTGGATGAAAGCCCTGCGGCAAAAATGTGATGAAACAGGAACGCTGCTGATACTGGACGAAATACAGACCGGCTTTGGCCGCACCGGAAGCCTGTGGGCTTATGAACAATTTGATATAGTGCCGGATATTTTACTGCTAGGTAAAGCATTGGGTGGCGGTATGCCGTTGGGTGCTTTTATAGCCGGTAAAAACACCATGCAAACGCTAAGTCATAATCCGGTGCTGGGGCATATAAGCACTTTTGCCGGGCACCCAGTTTGCTGTGCTGCGGGCATGGCAGCATTCGAAGTGCTGTTGGATTTTAGAAACGATAATTCGTTGAGCAATGGCGTTGCTATTGACACTGTGTTGCAAAAGGAAAAACTGTTCCGGTCTTTGCTCGTTCACCCAAAAATAAAAACCATACGCAGCCGGGGATTGCTAATGGCTGTTGAGTTTGAGAATTTTGAACAGAACCATACTATCATTAAACGCTGCATAGATAACGGGCTGATAACTGACTGGTTTTTGTTCGGCAGCCAGTACATGCGGGTGGCACCGCCGCTCATTATAAGCGAAGGCGAAATAAGAAAATGCTGTGCGTTGATACTTCAATCTATTGATGAAGCGACGCCGTAATTACTAATTTTTTTTTTCAAAACCATAGTCCCTTTCTACCAAACAAATTCTTGTTTTATAATGGCTGTACCATTTGGCCCGCCCCTGCTGCTGAGCAAAAAGGTGCTCTGCGTTTTGCTTCCATTGTTTTATGGATGCTAAATTTTGCCAATAACTAACGGTGACCCCATTACCATCTCTGGCACTTTCGTGGCCGAGATAGCCTGGCTGCATCATTCCCAGTTGCACCATCCGTTGGCTCATGGCATTATAGCCATCGTCTTCATCTGTTTTTAGTGAAGAAAATATAACGGCATAATAAGGTGGCGGCGGGGTATTGGCTATCATTAAAGTGGAAATTAGGTTAAGCTATGCAGCGTAATAATTTTTAATGAAAATATATTGAGGCTGATTGGCAGATTTTATGTGCCTCTAAAAATAAAACCAAAAAATGTTTTGATTGATGGAACAATTTCCGTTTACTTTGTAATTCAAAGTGCTTTT
>Ga0105048_10006365_pt1 | contig 19051 bp, 17 predicted proteins | sample MAT05_FD_78382 | JGI IMG/M metagenome (GOLD analysis project Ga0105048, IMG submission 78382) | Freshwater microbial communities from Lake Fryxell liftoff mats and glacier meltwater in Antarctica - MAT-05 | ecosystem: Environmental > Aquatic > Freshwater > Ice > Liftoff microbial mat | place... | reverse complement strand
CGGCCACTGCCACGCAGGTGTGACCGGCGGCGTCGCCATAGCCGTTGCCTGTGGGTCCTGCCGCACCCGTCTCCGACAACCCCCAGGTCGCGCCATAGCGTTCCACCTGGTTTCGCGCCAGCAACAGCGCGTAGGGCTCGCTGGCCGAGCGCATCCCCTCCAGGGCTTCACGCGGAAGGTCGGTCAACAGCACCCGGGCCTTGGGCGTGTAAACCACCGCTCCACCCAGATAGTATGCACTGGCCCCCGGCACGCTCAGCAGGGCCGCCGAGATCAGTCCGCCGGATGAGCTCTCGGCAATGGCGATCTTCTCGCCGCGGGCTTTCAGCATCGCGCCGATCTCGGCGGCCATGGCTTCCAGGTCTTTCATCTTTGCGCTTCCCTCTTGGCGATCCCGCCGTTTGCAGCCCATGATGCCGCCTAACGACCAAAAACCATACCCGGGAGAGAGATCGATGGACGCGCATTCGCAATGGACTGGCCTGGATGCCGACCGGCTGGAACGCATCACCGACCACATGCAGCGCAATTACATCGGTCCGGCCAAGATCGCCGGCTGCCAGATCGCCGTCGCCCGGCACGGTCACATCGCCTATAACAAGACCTTCGGCATGATGGATATCGAGCGCAATCGTCCGACCCGCGACGACACCATCTACCGCATCTATTCCATGACCAAGCCGATCACCTCGGTGGCGCTGATGACCCTGTACGAGCAGGGCTATTTCCAGCTCAATGATCCGGTCAGCCGCTACGTACCGTCGTGGAAGAACCACCGCGTCTGGGTCTCGGGCGAAGGTGCCGACATGGTCACAGAGGCACCCGGCCGGCCCATCACCTTCCGCGATGTGCTGTCGCACATGGCCGGCCTCACCTACGGCGGCGGCTTGCCGGGCGTTGGCGTCCAGCACCCGATCGACAACCTCTATCGCGGCCTGAAAATCCGCTCGGCGGGCACCACCGACACCATGATGGAGTTCATGGACAAGCTCAGCCAGGTTCCGCTGCGCTATCAGCCGGGTCAGGCCTGGATGTATTCGCTGGCCACGGACGTCTGCGGTGCCCTGGTCGAGATCATCTCGGGCAAGCCCTTCGCGCAATATCTCCAGGACGTGATCTTCGGCCCCTTGGGCATGGTCGACACCGCCTTCCATGTCGCCCCTGAAAAGCACGACCGCTTCGCCGCCAACTATGAGCGCGGCCCCGACAAGAAGCTCAAGCTGCTGGATGATCCCGCCACCAGCGCCTTCAGCAAGGAACAGGCCTTCAAGTCCGGCGGCGGCGGCCTCACCGGTACAACCGCCGACTACATGCGCTTCTGCGAGATGCTGCGGCGCGGCGGCGAACTGGACGGTCACCGCATCCTGGGTCCCCGCACCCTGGAGATCATGCACATGAACCACCTGCCGGGCGGCAAGGACCTGACTCAGGTGGCCATCGGCGGGTTCTCCGAAACCGCCAACGAGGGCGTGGGCTTCGGTCTTGGCTTTGCGTCCACCATGGACCAGGTCGCCACCGGCGGCCTCGGCACCGGCGATTACTACTGGGGCGGCGCGGCCTCGACGATCTTCCTTGTCGACCCGAAGGAGGATCTCACCATGGTGTTCATGACCCAGCTGATGCCGTCTGGCACCTTCAACTTCCGGGGCCAGCTGAAGAGCCTGATCTACGCGGCGATCATTGATTGACATCCTGACGCTTGAGGTGCGGCGGCGGACGGCATAAGTCCTCGGTCATGCCGATGACCCAGGACGCCCTCGAAGCCGCCCTCAAGGAAGGTTTCCCCGACGCCGACATCCAGATCCAGGATCTGGCCGGCGACGGCGATCACTATCGTGCCAGGATCGTCTCGACGGCGTTCAAGGGGCTGCCCCGCGTGCGCCAACACCAGCTGGTCTATGCTGCGCTGGGGGGCAGGATGGGCGGCGAACTGCACGCGCTGGCGCTGGAAACCTCCACACCGGCCTGACCCGCTTGACCCGACGCCCCCTCGTCCCTAGCTCTAGCCTTCAGATTTCTGCCGAAAGGGCGACCGATGAGCGAAACCGCAACCGCCAACCCCGTCCACAGCTGGATCGCCAAATCTGTGGCCGAAAACCCGGTCATCCTGTTCATGAAGGGTGAGCCGGAACAGCCCCGCTGCGGCTTCTCCGCCACCTGCGTGCAGATTCTCGATCATCTGGAAGTCGAGTTCGTCGGCGTCAACGTGTTGCAGAGTGAACCGCTGCGTGAGGGCATCAAGACCTTCTCCGACTGGCCTACCATCCCGCAGCTCTACGTGAAGGGCGAGTTCGTCGGCGGCTGCGACATCATCAAGGAGATGTTCGAAACCGGCGAGCTCAAGACCATGTTGGCCGAACAGGGTCTGCTGGCCGAGTGACGACGCGCCTGCTCGAACCGCCGCTGGGCCGCAAGGTCTTTCGCCTTACGTTCGAGCCGAAGCCCTCCGACATTGATGCCAACGGCCACGTCAACAACGTGGTCTACCTACGCTGGGCACAGGCTCTGGGCACCACCCACTGGCTGTCGCTGGTGCCGCCAGAGGCCGAGGCAACCTGGGCCTGGATCGCGCTGCGTCACGAAGTTGACTACCGCCACGAGCTCAAGCTGGGCGAGACCTGCCATGGTCGCACCTGGGTGGCCGACACGGCGCAAGGCCCCCGCTTCGACCGCTTCATCCGCCTCGACCACACTTCCGGCCAGATGTGCGCCCAGATCCAGACCACGTGGGTCCTGATCGAAAAGGCCACCGGTCGCCCCCGGCGCGTACCGGAGTGGGTCATGGAAATCTTCAGCTAGCATGCCGCCGAACCTGCTCTCCACCGTTCTCCCGGACTGGATCCCGGCCTGGGCTGTCAGCCTGAGCCTGATCGCGGCGGCCCTGGCGGCGGCCGTCGTACTCCACGGCCTGATCGTGCGCGCGCTCGGCCGCAGCCTGCGCAAGCGCGGTGACTTTTCCCGGTCCTTGATGGTCCGGACGCGGGCACCCAGCCGGTTCGCCCTGGTGGTGGCCGCGCTCAGCCTGTCGCTCAAGGTGACCCCGGTAGAGCCCAAGGTCGAAGCAGCGCTGCAACACCTGTTGCTGGTGGCCTTCATCGTGCTTGTGGGTTGGGTGTTGATGACCGCCGTGGATATCGCCTCGGCGATCTACCTGCGCCGGCACCGATCCGAGACTGCCGATACGCTGCACACCCGCAAGATGCTGACCCAGACGCGGATTTTGCGTCGATTCCTCAACGTGCTGGTCATGGTGGTGACGACCGCGCTGGCCCTGATCACCATTCCCGGCGTCAAGCAGATCGGCATCAGCCTGCTGGCGGCTGGCGGCGCGGCGGGCATCATCCTGGGTCTGGCGCTGCAGCCGGTGTTGTCCAACATCATGGCCGGCATTCAGATCGCCTTCACCCAGCCGATCCGCATCGGCGACGCCGTTGTCGTCCAGAACGAGTTCGGCCACATCGAGGAGATCAAATCCAGCTACGTGGTGATCCGGCTGCGCGACCTGCGGCGACTGGTTGTGCCCCTGCGCTATTTCCTGGAACAGCCCTTCCAGAACTGGACCCGCGACACCTCAAACCTGATTGCCGAGGTCCTGCTGGTGCTGGATCAGCGGGTGCCCATGGGCCGGCTGCGCACCAAGGTCGAGGAAATTGCCAATGCCTCCAGTCACTGGGACGGCCAGATCGTCAAGGTCCAGCTCAATGACGTCCGTGAAAAGGCCATGGAGATTCGCTGCCTGCTCGGCGCGCGCGACGCCGCAGAAGCCACCGAGCTACGCGCAGAGATCCGCGAGAAGGTCATCGACTGGCTCCGCGCCGAGCTGCCCGAAATGCTCCCCCGCAGCGGCGTTGAGCTTGCCGATCCGGACACAAAGCAAAAGGCCCCGGAGTAATCCGGGGCCTTCGCTGTGTTCATCTCGATCCGGCGTCGGTTACGACGCGTAGAATTCGACGACCAGGTTCGGTTCCATCTTCACCGGATACGGCACTTCGGCCAGGTCCGGGGCGCGGACGAATGTGGCGGCCATGCCCTTGACGTCGACGGTGATGTATTCCGGCGTGTCGCGCTCGGCCGACTGCAGGGCTTCCAGGACCAGGGCCATGTTCTTGGAGCGCTCGCGCACCGAGACCACATCGCCAGGCTTCACGCGATAGGACGCAATGTTCACCCGACTGCCGTTGACCATCACGTGGCCGTGGTTGACGAACTGGCGCGCCGCAAACGGGGTCGGCACGAACTTGGCGCGGTAGACGATCGCATCCAGCCGCGATTCCAGCAGGGCGATCAGGTTCTCCGAGGTGTTGCCCTTGCGGCTGGCGGCATCCTTGTAGATGCGGACGAATTGCTTCTCGGTGATGTTGCCGTAGTAGCCCTTCAGCTTCTGCTTGGCGCGCAACTGGAGACCAAAGTCAGAGACCTTGGACTTCCGACGCTGGCCGTGCTGGCCGGGGCCGTAGGCGCGGGTGTTGATGGGGGACTTCGGACGACCCCAGATGTTTTCGCCCATCCGGCGGTCGAGTTTGTACTTGGCGCTGTGGCGCTTTGACATCGTTGGCTCTCTGTTCGACGCGGGCCGGCGCCCCCTTGAAGAGAACGCGATTTCAACGGCGGCCTTGCATCACCCGTCATAGGTCTCCGGCCACACGAGTTGCCCCGGCGGCTGGAAGGCGGCGTCTATGCCGTCTGGGTGGGTCGGAGTCAAGGATCAGGCGGCGACGATCGCCGGCAAGCGATACCGCCCGTCACGCAACACCTCTTGCGGCAAATAGGCCCGGAAACTCAAGCTGAACGGGCCGGATAGCGGCGCGGGCAACCAGTTGGTGGCGCGCTCGTTGCCGGGATCGCTCCGCGCAATCCAGATGTCGAGCGAACCGTCCGGGTTCTTCCGGAGGCCCGGCGTCCGGTCGCCGATCGAATACCGTTGGATCGCGTTCTCCACGAGGAAGAATTGCCCCTGCGGCGTCGCCTCGTACAGCGTCAATGACCAGAAGCCGTCGACAGGCGGCATCCGATCAGCATCAAAGTGCAGGCGATAGGGTCCCGGCCCGGTAATCATCCGGCCCTGGTCACCGACCGGCTGCATATACATCGCCTCGGCAGGCGGCAGCGCTGCGAGGCCCGCCAGAGCGACGGCGGCGCGGAAGGTGTAGTCCTGATTGTAGAAGCCCAGCGTGGCGCGAGGATAGGTCCAACCCTGCGTCGACCCCCCGGGCCGCAACGTAGCCAGCGATCGCCTGCCCTCGGCGACGCCAGCCTCAATCTGAGCCATCTCTGCTGGACCGAACCGCTTCGGATCGAACCGACCATCAGCCGTCAGGCCCAGAGGCGCTATGCGCGCAAACAGCGCCACATCGGTAGCCGGCGGCGGGTCGGAACGCAGTAATTGCGCGACCGAGGCGAAATACTCGGCAGGTGATGCTTCGCGTGCAGCCGAGGCTGGCGGGGGCGTTCCCGCCGGGCCGCTCAGAACAAGGGCGTTCTGAACCGCATGGACCGCTGCCAGATCCTGAGGGCCGTCCACCAGCGTTCGCGCCAGTAGCCACCCATGCGGCGTCGCCAGCCGCACCACATCGGGGCCTGAACCCGTCTGGCCCGGTCCGACGATGGTATAGCGGCCACCCGCCCCACCCGAGGTCCTCGTGCCCAGGACGAAGTCGTTGTCGGTATAGAAATTCATTCCCGCCACCGAGATATAGCGGTCGCCGGTGGGCGGCACGGTCAGGGTCACCGGTCCCCGGGTCAGGTCCAGCCAGGCGCTGGAATAAAGGGTGTCATTGTTCGGCGCGGTCACGGCGCGGGACTGTGGGCCGGCGAGCTGGCGGGTATGGCCAAAACGATTGAGCCCGGCGGGCTGACCACCGCGACCGGCCAAGGCGCGCGCCCGCGTCGTCGCCATCTCGATCAGCGGAAGGCCGTAGAGCCACGCCTCGCGCGCCGCGTCCTTGAGGCTGGCGGGTCCTGCAATGGCTCGATTGGTCGACGCCAAAGAGAGGCTGGCGGCAGCAGAGATCATCAAATCGCGTCGATTCATGCTTGGTCCTGCTTTCAGGCTGCTCTGACGGCTGGCAGGCGATAGCGCCCCTCCAGCAGCTCGGGTTTTGGCAGATAGGCGCGCATGGTCAGCGCAAACGGGCCCGCCGGGGCGGGCAGCCAGTTGGCGGACCGGTCGCCACCAGGATCTTCATGGCCGATCCAGATGTCCAGCGACCCGTCAGCATTGTGCTGTAGACCGGGCGTGCGGTCGCCAATGGCGTATCTGTTCAAGGGGTTGTCGGCGAAGAAGAACTGCCCCTCTTCCGTGGCCTCGTAGAGGCTCAGCGACCAGAAGGAATTGACTGGCAGATGACCACCCGCCGCGAAGTGCAGTCGCCAGGCGTTTGTTCCGTCGAACAGATCGCCCGGCTCCGGGCCCTGGGCGCGCATGTAGACCGCCTCAGCCGGGGGCAGCGCAGCCAGACCCGACAGGGCGATGGCCCCGCGAAACAGATAATCCTGGTCGAAGTCGCCCAGCCTGGGGCCAGGGTAGGACCAGCCCTCGATATAGTCCGCGCCGCCCAGCCCGCCGGTGCGAACAGCCGCGCGTCCATCGGCCAATCCAGCCTCGATGTCGGCGATCTGGGAAATGGAAAACTGCGCAGCATCAAACCCCTCCTGCAGGCACAGCGGTGCCATTTCCCGCAGCATCTTCAGGTCGGTCAGCGGCGGAGGATTGGCCGCTATCAGGGCAGCCGCGCCGGTCAGATACTCCGCCCACGGCGCGGACCGCCCGGCGTAAGGCCCCGGCATGTCGCAGGCCGGGCCCTGCATCGACAGGTCCGCCTGGACTTGGCGTGCGGCCTCAAGGTCATGCGGACCGTCAACCAGGATCCGGGCCAACGCCCAGACATGGTTCGTCGGCGCGCGAACGACATTCAGGCCTTCGGCCACCTCACCCGGCCCCACCAGCCGGAATGTCGCGCCGTCCGGCCCCGTCGTGCGGGTCCCCAGGATGGCAAAGTTGTTGGTCCATGCGTCCATCAGCGCCAGCGAGAAGTAGCGCTCGCCAGTCGTCGGCAGGGTGATCGTCACCGGGCCCGCTGACAGGTCGATCTGGGCCGTGGAATAGAGGGTATCGTTGTTGGGCATGGTCACCGCCCGGTGCTTATGATTTGCGAGGTTCCGGACATGGGCGAAAACGCCCATCCTGTGACCCAGAGCTTGCGTACGCTGGCGCGTGGTAGCGATTTCCACCAGCGGCAAGGTGTAGATGAACGCCGCCCGCGCGGCGGTCCTTAAGTCTGTCACGCGCTCACCCTCGTCCTGTTCGCGCTGCCAGTTCGGCCGCAATGTCGCCTGCGTCCGCCCACCACTGCCGCACCATATCCGTCGCCCGACCCTGTCGCGCCAATGTCACCCCCTGCCCGGCCCAGAGCGAGATCATCTCGGGGTCATCGGCCTGGGTGGCGGCAGCGCGCAGCGGCTGGGTCAATCGGTTCTGCACAGGATAGGCCGGAATGTCGTTCTGCACCCCATGCATCAAACGCATGAAGCGGTTCTCGATGCCTCGGGCGTAGCGGCCTGTAAACGCCCGGGTCAGTCGGGTCGGCTCGTCCCCGACGCCTTCGACAGCCCGCCGCCATGGCACCGACGTCACCGCTTCTTCGGCGAGAAGAAAGGCAGAGCCCATCTGGACAGCGGATGCCCCAAGCGCCAGAGCCGCCGCGATCCCGCGCCCGTCCATGATACCGCCAGCGGCGATCACCGGCAGTCGCGTGGCAGCCCGGATCGTGGGGACCAATGCCATGGTCCCCACCAGGCTGGCGTCGACATCGCCCAGAAAATGACCGCGATGTCCGCCGGCCTCGGCACCCTGTGCACATACGCCATCGGCTCCGACCTCCGCCCAGGCCCGCGCCTCGGCCACCGTAGTGGCCGTCCCGACGACATAGGTTCCGGCCAATTGCAGCGCAGCGACCTGAGCACGCGTCAGAACTGAAAAAGCGAATGTCGCAACCGGTGGCGCTGCGGTGGTCAATGCCGCCAGCTGGTCTTCAAAATTGGGCGCAAACTGGTGCGGTATCGCGGGCAACGCTGCGCCCAGCTCGGCATACCAGGGGGCGAGCCGATCAAGCGCCCGCCGAACCTCAGCGGGATCCGGCGAGGTGGCGGGGACCATCAGCAGGTTTACGGCAAACGGCGCGTCGGTTGAACTACGCATCGCGGCAACAGCCGGCCCGATCTCGGCCGGTGCAAGCGCCCCTGCGGCCAGGGTGCCCATGCCGCCTGCACCACTGACCGCCAACGCCAGAGCCTCCTTAGACGCGCCTATCATCGGGGCCTGGATGATGGGGATGGGCAAAGTCCGAAGGAAGTCGGCGAAACTCATCAATCCTCGCCCCGCTCGGCCCGTTGCCTCGCCAGTTTCGCCAGCACACGTCCACGCCCTCTCGACAACGCGGTGACCACGCCGCGCAAGGTTCGAACCTCCTGCTCTGACAGCCGCCCTTTGCCGAGCGCCGAACGCAGGTTCAGCACCATCGACGGTCGCTTGTCCGGCGGGTGAAAGAAGCCAGCACCATCAAGCTCCCGCTCCAGATGCTCGAACAGCCCCAGCATCGCGGCACCATCGGCCGTGGGTGAGTGCTCCCGGAAGATGGCGGGTGCCGAGTTGTCGAGGCTGGTTCGCCACTCATAGGCGTTGATCGCAACGGCCTGCGCCAGGTTCAGGGACTTGAACGCTGGATCGATGGGAATGGTCACCACCGCCTGGCACAGGGCGATCTCGGTGGTCTCCAGTCCGGCGCGTTCGCCGCCGAACAACAGGCCGATGCGTTCGCCACGGCGGGAGGCCTCATTGAGTTCCACCGCCGCCGTACGAGGCGTCAGGATCGGCAATTGCAACTCTCTGGGCCGGGCCGTCGTTGCAAACACTAGCTGCAGGTCCGCAATGGCCTCGGAGACCGATGTCATCACCCGGGCCGCGTTCAACAGCCTTTCGGCACCCGCCGCCAGCGGCCAGGCGCGTTCCTGGGGCCATCCATCGCGAGGACTCACGAGGCGCAGTTCAGACAGCCCGAAGTTCGCCATAACGCGGGCAACGGCGCCGATGTTTTCAGCCATCTGCGGCGCGCTCAGGATAATGACAGGTGGCAGAGGCAAAGGTTCGACCATGTCGCGTTTAGAGAAGGCACGCTGCCATATGGCAACCCTCGACCGTCGAAGTTTGCTGGCAGCCGCGCCTTTTGGATTGTTGGCCGCCTGCCAGGCGAGGATGCCCATGGCAGCCTCCACGACGCCTTCCCTTGATCTGGCTGGGTTCGACACCGGTGTTCAGGCCATCGCCGCAGACGCCAGGCCCGGAAAGCTCGGGGTCGGGCTGATGAACCTGGAGAGCGGCGAAAGCTATCTGTTCAACGATGACCGGCGGTTTCCGATGCAAAGCGTGTTCAAGCTGCTGTTGGGTGCTGCTGTGCTGAGCGAGGTGGAGGCCGGCAAACTGAGCTTGGACGAACGCTTCAGTCTCGAAGACATCCAGCTGTCGCCGCAGCACTCGCCGATCGCCTCCGCCTGGCCAACCCGACGCGACTACAGCACGCAGGAGCTCCTGGAGTTTTGCGTCGTTGGCAGTGATAACACCGCCACCGATGTCCTGATGAAGCGGGTCGGCGGGCCTGGTGCTGTGACAGCCTGGCTGACATCCAAGGCGCTCACTGGCCTCAGGGTGGACCGCTATGAGCGCGAGTTACAGCCTGAGGCTAACGGCATGGGGACTTTTCGCCCCGCCTGGCGCGACGCCTCCGTCTATGACGCGGTCCGCAGCAAGGTTCCAGAGGGGCAGCGGCTGGCGGCCATGAGCGCCTACATGGCTGACCCACGAGACACCGCAACGCCGCGCGGCATGCTGGAGTTCCTGCAGAAACTTCACCGTCAGGATCTGCTGTCGCCCGAGTCGACCGATCGGCTCCGCGAGATGATGGTCAGGACGCTCAGTGCACCGAATCGGCTGCGGGCCGGGTTGCCGGCCGACGCCGTTCTGGCGCACCGCACGGGGTCCAGCGGATTTCATCTGGGACTTCGCCCCGCCTGCAACGATGTGGGAATCTTCACCCTGGCCGACGGACGGGCCTACGCCATCGTCGCATTCCTCTCGGGCGCGACCCTGGGCGAAGACGCCAGCGACGCTCTGATCGCCCGTGTAGCCGGCGCCGCGGTCGCTGCTATCAGATAGACAGGGCGCAGAGCCTTTGCGTTGGCGCGTCCTACGGCTATACGGCGACAAACCCCTTTCTGCCCGGAGCGCCTGCATCTCATGGCCAAGATAAAAGTCGCCAATCCTGTCGTAGACCTCGATGGGGACGAGATGACCCGGATCATCTGGAAGTGGATCAAGGACAAGCTGATCTTCCCCTTCCTCGATCTGGAGATCGACTACTACGATCTGGGCATGGAGAACCGCGACGCCACCGACGACAAGGTGACGATCGAGGCCGCCGAAGCGATCAAGAAGCACGGCGTCGGCGTCAAATGCGCCACCATCACGCCGGACGAGGCCCGGGTGAAGGAATTCGGCCTCAAACAGATGTGGAAGTCGCCCAACGGCACGATCCGCAACATCCTGGGCGGCGTGGTCTTCCGCGAGCCGATCATCTGCCAGAACGTGCCACGCCTGGTGCCCGGCTGGACCCAGCCGATCATCATCGGCCGCCATGCCTATGGCGACCAGTACCGCGCCACCGACTTCCTGGTGCCCGGCCCCGGCACCATGACGCTGACATGGAAGGGCGATAATGGCGACACCATCGAGCGCGAGGTGTTCAAATACCCCACTGCCGGCGTGGCATTGGCCATGTACAACCTCGACGATTCGATCCGAGACTTTGCCAAGGCAAGCTTCGCCTATGCGCTGGCGCGGAAGTACCCACTGTATCTGTCGACCAAAAACACCATCCTCAAGGCCTATGACGGCCGCTTCAAGGACATCTTCCAGGAGGTATACGACACCTCCTTCGTTGACCAGTTCAAGGCCGCTGGGTTGATCTACGAACATCGGTTGATCGACGACATGGTGGCGTCAGCCATGAAATGGTCCGGCGGATACGTCTGGGCCTGCAAGAACTACGACGGCGATGTCCAGTCCGACACCGTGGCCCAGGGCTTCGGCTCACTGGGCCTGATGACCTCGGTGTTGATTACCCCGGACGGCAAAACCATGGAGGCCGAGGCCGCCCACGGCACCGTCACCCGCCACTATCGTCAACACCAGAAGGGCGAGAGCACGTCCACCAACTCGATCGCCTCGATCTTTGCCTGGACACAAGGTCTGAAGCACCGCGCGATGCTGGACGGCAACCCCGAGTTGGACCGGTTCGCCGACATCCTGGAAAAAGTCTGTGTGTCGACCGTTGAAAGTGGTTCCATGACCAAGGATCTCGCCCTGCTGGTCGGCGACACTCAAGGCTGGCTGACCACCGAGGGCTTCCTCGACAAGGTTGCAGCCAACCTGGCGAAGGAACTGGCGGCGTAACGGCCTCACACGCCGTGATCGACCGCTCCCATATCCGGGGGATGTCTAAGCCAGCGCTGCCTTGACGGCCGCCAGGCCCGCTTCGGCCTTGGAAGCGTCCGGAGCACCGCCCTGGGCGAAGTCCGGGCGGCCGCCTGCGCCCTGTCCGCCCATAGCCAGCACGCCGACCTTCGCCAGTTCAGCCGCGTTGAAGCGAGCCTGCGCCGCACCGTTCACGGCCACGGTCATGGCCGCCTTGCCGTCGGCCACACCCACCAGCGCGATCACACCGTCGGGAACCTGCTTTCGGAACGCCTCTGCGATCGGACGAAGGTCCTTGCCCCCGACGCCTTCCATGACCCGGGCCAACAGCAGCACGCCACCGACATCCTCAGGACCAGACGCTGCGGCACCGCCACCGCCCATGGCCAGCTGGCGCTTTGCGTCGCCAAGTTCCTTCTCAAGCTTGCGGCGCTGGGCCTCCAGCGCCTCAACGCGTGCACCGACCTCGGACACCGGGATCTTGAACTGGTCAGCGATCCCCTTGGCCACAGCGGCCTGATCCAGCAGCCAGCGCCGCGCGGCCTCACCCGTCAGGGCCTCGATCCGGCGGACCCCGGCAGCGACCCCTTGCTCCTGGACGATCTTGATAAGCGCAATGTCGCCGGTACGCGCCACATGGGTCCCGCCGCACAGTTCCACAGAATAGGCACCGTCTCCAGCCAGCGCATCGCCCAGCGTAAGGACGCGGACGCTTTCGCCGTATTTCTCGCCGAACAGCGCTATGGCGCCGGCGGCCATGGCCTCCTGCGGCGCCATTAGCTGGGTCTCAGCCGCGCGGTTCTGGCGCACGACGGCGTTCACCTCGGCTTCAATTCGGTCGATCTCGTCCGGCGACACCGGTTGGCCGTGGCTGAAGTCAAAGCGCATCCGCTCGCCGTCGACCATCTGGCCCTTCTGCGTGACGTGCGGTCCCAGCACATTGCGCAGTGCGGCGTGCAGCAAGTGCGCCGCCGAGTGATTGGCCCGCGTCGCCGTGCGCCGATCCGCATCCACGCGCAAGCGAACCCGCTGTCCGGGTTTCAACACGCCCGTGACAATCTCGAGATCATGCACATGCAGATCGCCGGCCAGCTTCTGCACGTCGGTCACCTGCGCCTTGCCACCCGCCCATTCGACCTCACCCTGATCGCCTGCCTGGCCGCCGCTTTCGGCATAGAACGGCGTGCAGTCGAACAGCGCCTGGACCTTGGCCCCTTGCAGCGCGCCGTCGATCTCGCGGCCGTCTTCCATCACCACCAATAGATTGGCCGGGCTCTCGACATCGTCGTAGCCGGTGAACTCCGTCGCGCCCAGCCGTTCACGGATCGCAAACCACTCCCCGGCGGCGGCGGCCTGGCCGGATCCGGTCCAGGCCTCGCGCGCCATGTCCCGCTGCCGGGCCATGGCCGCATCAAATTCGGCAAGGTTGACCGTCAACCCCTTGGCCCGCACCGCGTCCTGGGTCAGGTCCAGCGGGAAGCCATAGGTGTCGTAGAGCTTGAACGCAGTCTCACCCGACAGGACATCGCCTTCGTTGAGGTTGGCTGTGGCCTCGTCAAGCAGGCTCATGCCGCGCCCGAGCGTACGGCGGAAACGCTCCTCCTCCTGGCGCAGGGTCTCGATGATCGCCGGCTCGGCACGCTTCAGCTCCGGATAGGCCTCGCCCATCTGGGAGATCAGGGTCGGTGCCAGGCGGTGCAACAGCGGATCGGTTGCGCCCAGCAGGTGCGCGTGGCGCATGCCGCGCCGCATGATCCGGCGCAGGACATATCCCCTTCCCTCGTTCGAAGGTGTCACACCATCGGCGATCAGAAAGCTGGACGAGCGCAGGTGGTCGGCGATCACTCGGTGCGACGGCCCGTTGGACGCCCCACCGGCACCGCCGACCAGACCGCGGGAGGCGGAGATGATCTCGCGGAACAGGTCGACGTCATAGTTGTCGTGAACGCCTTGCAGAACAGCGGCGACACGCTCCAGGCCCATGCCGGTATCGATGGAGGGTCTGGGCAGCGGCTCGCGGCGTCCGTCGGCAAATTGCTCGAACTGCATGAAGACCAGGTTCCAGATCTCAACAAACCGGTCGCCGTCCTCGTCCGGGCTGCCGGGCGGGCCACCGGCGATGTGGGCACCGTGGTCGTAGAAGATCTCTGAACAGGGGCCGCACGGCCCGGTGTCGCCCATCGACCAGAAGTTGTCGGCGGTGGCGATGCGGATGATCCGCTCATCCGGAATGCCGGCGATCTTGCGCCAAAGGGCGTGGGCCTCATCATCGGTATGATAGACCGTGACCGTCAGCTTCTCCGGTGCGAGCGCGAACTCCTTGGTCAGCAGGTCCCAGGCCAGCTTGATCGCCTGTTCCTTGAAATAGTCGCCGAACGAGAAGTTCCCCAGCATCTCGAAGAAAGTGTGGTGGCGCGCGGTGTAGCCAACGTTATCGAGGTCGTTGTGCTTGCCGCCGGCGCGCACGGATTTCTGCGACGAGGCCGCACGCGGCCAGGGCGGGGTTTCTGCGCCAGTAAAGTAGTTCTTGAACGGCACCATACCGGCATTGACGAACAGCAGGGTCGGATCGTTCTGCGGCACCAGCGGTGCCGACGCCACGACCGCGTGATCGTTCCGATGGAAGTAGTCCAGGAAATGCGTCCGGATCTCGTTCAGGCTCGCCATGGTCTCACTCTTGGAACAGCGTCTTGCGCCGGAAACTCGGGCGCAGCAACGATCTACGCGATACCGCTCCATAAGGAAAAGGACGCCGGGAGCAAGAGCCCCAGGCGTCCTTCGGTCTCTCAAGGCTGAAAGGCCACTGCGCCGTGTGGTGCGTCCGGGCAGAGCGGATGGCGCATCCGCTCTGCCCGGGGCGCAGTCGCCTTGGGCGTGCCTAGAGCGAGCCGTCCTCGGCGTCGGCGTCCTCGGTCGGGCCGACCAGCAGTTCTTCTTCGATGACGTCCTTGGCACCGCGCACCGAGCGTTCGATCTCGTTGGCCATGTCGGGGTTCGCCTTCAGGAAATCCCGGACATTGTCACGGCCCTGGCCGATGCGCTGGGAGTTGAACGAGAACCAGGACCCGGACTTCTCGATCACGCCAGCCTTGACGCCCAGATCAATGATCTCGCCCAGCTTGGAGATACCCTCTCCGTACATGATATCGAACTCGACCTCGCGGAACGGCGGCGCCACCTTGTTCTTGACCACCTTGACGCGGACATTGTTGCCGACGATTTCGTCCGAGCGCTTCACCGACCCGGTACGACGGATATCGAGGCGTACCGAAGCATAGAACTTCAACGCATTGCCGCCCGTCGTGGTCTCGGGGCTGCCGTACATCACGCCGATTTTCATGCGGATCTGGTTGATGAAGATGACCAGCGTATGGGTCTTGGAGATCGAGGCAGTCAGCTTGCGGAGCGCCTGGCTCATCAGGCGCGCCTGCAGGCCCGGCAGGCTGTCGCCCATCTCGCCTTCGATTTCGGCGCGTGGCGTCAGGGCGGCCACAGAGTCGATCACGATGATGTCCACGGCACCCGAGCGTACCAGGGTGTCGGTGATCTCCAGCGCCTGTTCACCGGTGTCGGGCTGGGAAACCAGCAGGTCGTCCAGATTGACACCCAGCTTGTTCGCATAGGACGGATCCAGCGCATGCTCGGCGTCAACGAAGGCGGCAGTACCGCCAGCCTTCTGAACCTCGGCCACGACATGCAGGGCCAGCGTCGTCTTGCCCGAAGACTCCGGTCCGTCGATTTCCACGATCCGGCCCTTCGGCAATCCACCGATACCCAGCGCCAGGTCAAGACCAAGTGAACCGGTCGAGACTGACTCGATCTCGAGCGACTTGCCCTTTGCGCCCAGCCGCATAACCGAACCCTTGCCAAAGGCCCGGTCGATCTGCGCCAGCGCCGCTTCGAGCGCGCGCTGCTTGTCTCCGTCTTCTTTTCCCACGAGCTTCAATGCTGATTGCGCCATTTCCGAAACTTCCTATCCCACGATTCCGCAAACGAACGACCACCCGCTCGCCGAGTCATTTCGTACCGTGTTTGTTCTATGTTCGCAAGACGTTCTTTTGATATTGGTATAATCGAGGGCGCGCGCCTAGGTTTCCGGCGCAAGGACGGGCCCGGAAAAATGCCCGCGCCAGGGGAGCCACGATGGATCTGAATTTCAGTAACGCGCATGAGGCGTTCCGGGGCGAGGTCGTCAGCTTTCTGGCCGCCCACGCCCACAAGGCCCCACGCGCCGGCACGGGCGACGCCAAGGCCTGGCAGAAGTTGTTGATCGCCCACGGCTATGCGGCGCGGAACATCCCCAAGGAATATGGCGGCCATGGTGCCGCGCCCGATATCCTGAAGTCCCGCATCATCGCCGAGGAATTTGCCCGCGCCCAGGTGTCGACCGGTCTGGGCGGTCAGGGCATTTCGATGCTGGTGCCCACCCTGCTGGAAATGGGTTCAGAGGAACAGAAGCAACAATTCATCGCCCCCACCCTGCGCGGCGAGCTGCTCTGGTGTCAGGGTTATTCCGAGCCGGACGCCGGGAGTGATTTGGCCAGCCTCAGGACCAAGGGCGTGCTGGACGGCGATGACTGGGTCGTGTCGGGCCAGAAGATCTGGACCAGCACGGCGCACCTCGCGGACTGGATCTTTTGCCTGGTACGTACCGAGCCCGATGCGCCCAAGCATGAGGGAATCAGCTTTCTGCTGTTCTCGATGAAGACGCCGGGGATCGAGATCCGGCCCCTGATCGACATGACCGGGGTGGCCAACTTCAACGAGGTGTTCTTCACCGATGTCCGCGTGCCGATGCACCAGATCGTTGGACGGCGCGGCGAAGGCTGGAAAGTGGCCAACGCCATCCTGCGGCATGAGCGCGGCTCGCTGGCCGACCCCAACGAGATGCTGTCACGGCTGAACGCATTGACCGACATGATGAAGACCGAAACCGTGGATGGGCGGCGCGCGATCGACGATCCAGTGTTCCGCGACCGGCTGATGCAAATCCACGGGCGGGTGCTGGCCATGCGCTGCAACGACCTGCGCCTGCTATCGGCGGCCGTGAACCGGACCCCGGCCAGTATGGCGGGCATGGTGGTCAAGCTGCAGGGCACGGAGCTGCGCCACGAACTGGAGGCCCTGGCCATCGACGTGATGGGCGAGTTCGGCCTGCTCTACGCCGGCTCGCCGCAATTGCGCGGCGCCGGCAGCTGGCAACGCTCCTACATGTTCTTCCTCGGTCTGATCATCGGCGGCGGCACGTCGCAGATCCAGAAGAACATCATCGCGGAACGCGGGCTTGGCCTGCCCCGCGAACCCAAACCCGCCAGCGTCTAGGGGGCAGCCATGGAATTCGATCTCTCCGACGAACAGGCGATGTTGCAGGACAGCGTGCACCGGTTCCTGCTGGATGCTGGCGGACTGGAGCGCACGCGCGCCTTCATGGCCAAGGGCGAGACCCGGGCCGTGGACCTGGCCGACGGTCTGGCCCAACTCGGCGTCACCGGACTGCTGATCGGCGAGGAGCACGGCGGCAGTGGGTTGTCATTGCTGGACGCCGCCCTCGTCGCCGAGGTTATGGGCCGCCACGTGGCTCCGACCGCCTTTATCGGTACCGCCGTCATGGCCCCTCTGGCCATCCAGCGCGGGGGCAGTCGGGCGCAGCGCGATCAGTGGCTGCCACGGCTGGCGACCGGCAAAGTGGTCGCCGGGGTGGCGGTCTCGGAATTCACCGGCGGCCGAGAGGGCGCCAGCGTCGTGCGCCGCAACGGCCGTCTGACCGGGCGCGCGCTGTTCCCGGTGGATTTCGAAGCCGATGTCTATGTCGTCGCCGACCGCGACGGCGGTCTCGGTCTGGTGGCCGCCAACGCGCCCGGCCTTACCCGGACCCGGCTGATCACCATTGATGTCACGCGGCCCACCGGAGAGCTAACGTTCGACAATGTCGAGGCTGAGCCGCTGGAAGCCGCCTCACCCGGTCTGATCCGCAACCTGATCGATGCAGGTCGGGTGATGTACGCCGCCGATACCCTGGGCGCGGCGCAGGAGATGCTGGACCGATCCGTGGCCTATGCGACCGAGCGCAAACAGTTCGGCCGCCCGATCGGCTCGTTCCAGGCCGTCAAGCACATGTGCGCCGAGATGGCCGCAGCGCTTGAACCTTGCCGGGCCCTGGTCTGGTACGCCGGCTATGCCCTGGATACCCTCCCGGACGAAGCCTCGCTGACTGCCTGCCATGCCAAGGCGCACCTGTCCGAGGTCGGCACTATGGTTGCCCGGACCGCCACCGAGGTCCACGGCGGCATGGGCTTCACCGATCTGGTCGGCCTGCACTACTGGTTCAAGCGGATCGGCTTCAACCGCCAGATGCTTGGCGGGCCGCAGCGGGTGCGCGAGGAGGCTGCGGCGCTCGCGCTGGCGTCGTAACCTGCAGAAAATGCCAGTAATATACAGATATAGTTCAGGATTTTTGAACTCATGAAACTTTACCACTGCAAGAATGCGCGGTCCCTGCGGGCCCTCTGGGCGTTGGAGGAGCTGGGGCTGAACTACGAACTGGTCAACATGGCCTTTCCGCCCAGGGCCAGCTATCCGGGCTATCTGACCATCAATCCGCTGGGCACCGTGCCGACCCTGACCGACGGTGATCTGACGCTGACAGAGTCGTCGGGTATCTGTCAGTATCTGGCCGAGACGCACATGCCCAACACCCTGCGGGTCGATCCATCGGAGCCGGCCTATGGCGACTACATCAACTGGCTGTTCCGCAGCGACGCGACGCTGACGTTCCCACAGACCATCGTGCTGCGCTACTCACAGCTGGAGCCCGAGGCGCGGCGCATCCCCCAGGCTGTCGAGGACTACTCCGTCTGGTACCTGTCACGCCTGCGCAGCGTGGAGAGCGCACTGCAGGATGGCCGCGAATTTCTCTGCGCCGACCGCTTCACCATGGCCGACATCACCGTCCACTACGCCCTGTTCCTGGGCCGATCCCTGGGCCTGGACGTGCGCTACAAGCCCCATTGCCTGCGCTACCTCGAAAACCTGATGCAACGCCCGGCCTTCATTCGCGCCATGGCGAAGCAGGAGATCCGGTCGATACTGCCTGCCGCCTGACCGCGACGAGCCGTCCGCCACCACCCGAAATCAGACATAACAGCCTCGCGCCAGCGTTGGCAGCGCGGGCTCTGAAGTCATGTGCGCCGTCTTGCGTGTCGCCCTCTTGCCGCCGGTTCGGCAATAGACGAATAGGTATGCCCCGACGGCTGCGGAGAGAGACCCGGATATGACGGATGTTGATCCTCAGGACCTGAAGGCGTTTGCGCAGGCCGCGGACGCCTGGTTTGCAGAAAACGTGAACCGGGACCCCGGCTTCATGCTGCCCCTGACCTTCATGGAGGTCGGCACCGATCAGCAGTTCGACTTCCTGCAGGCGTGGCAGAACAAGGTCTATGAGGCCGGATATCTGGGAGCCTCCTGGCCAAAGGCGTACGGCGGTGGCGGTCTGGCCCCGGCGTTTCAAGCAGAGGCAACCAAGGCTAT
>Ga0105048_10006359_pt1 | contig 19062 bp, 14 predicted proteins | sample MAT05_FD_78382 | JGI IMG/M metagenome (GOLD analysis project Ga0105048, IMG submission 78382) | Freshwater microbial communities from Lake Fryxell liftoff mats and glacier meltwater in Antarctica - MAT-05 | ecosystem: Environmental > Aquatic > Freshwater > Ice > Liftoff microbial mat | place... | reverse complement strand
CTTGTATTTGAAGGTCCGCCCATCATCCCCCGGCACCGCCACCGTCGCGCGCGGCCCGGCATTGTAGAACGTCTCGGCGATGACCAGCCCGCCGGAGTAAGTGCTCGTCCGTTGCGAAGGCGTCTGGGCAACCGTTGCCCCAATCCCGGAAGTGAAGAATTCCGCCAGCGAGCCGTCGGAATTGAACGCCATACTTTCGCCGATTCCACCAGCGTAGATCTTCCCCGTCACGGCACCCGCCGCGTTTGTGGTCACCGTCAGATTGGTTCCGGGCAGGGTCGGATTGGTATTGATGGTCGTCTCCGTGCCGGTGCCTGCATCGACCGTGTCCATCGCCAGGGAAAGAGTCCCCGGTCCCGAGACCGACTTCGCATCGCCGACCGCGTCGAGCGTCAACTCCGACGCAAGCCAACCCGATTGCGTCCCGTCCACCCTCAGGCCCCCGTCGGCGGGCTTCGTGTAGGCGAAACTCCTGTCGGTGCCCGGTCCTGTGATATTGCTGATCCGCCGTTCCTCGTTCAGCGCGAATCCAGTGGACACCCCACCCACCGTGCCGGTGGCCCCGGTCACTTCGCCGCGATCCTGCGAGAAAGTGAAATCCACCGCCACGCCATTCGACACTCCCGTTGCCGCGGAGGGCACCCCGTTTGTTTTCGTGATGGTGAGGCTCTCATTGGTCAAGCCGCCCGTGATCGTAGTCGTCCCTGTCGCTGCCGGGAGGGATTCGGTAATTGTCAGGGCGTTCGACAAGTTGATCCACGGGAGAAGCGTCACCTCGCCCGTGGCGGGATTCGCCGTCTTCAGGGAGGTTGTCTTCCAGCCGGGGTTCCCTGCCTCGCTGTCGTCGTTAAGTTCAGTCCTCAGTTCGATGGTGCCTGCATCGGCAGTCCGCGTCTGCCTCACCAGCGGAACGCCGTTCCGGGAGGTGGTCAAAGTTGAACCGTCCGCCGACAGCACTGTGGTCGTCGTCTGCGCCACCGGGCCGGTTCCCGGCATATGCTCCACGGAACGCGCCGCATCATTGTAGTTCCAGTACTCGGTGGCGATCGTCCCGTCCGGCGCAGGATGTTCCGCCTGCACCGCACGGCCCTGTGCGTCGAACCACGTCTTCACGTAGCTCGCGCTCGGGTTTCCCGCTGCGTCCTTCTTCAAGACGGTTCGCTTCGTATAGAGCTTCCCGCCATCGACTGCAAATTCGGCCTTCTCGCCACGGCTTCCCGCGCCGTTGCCCATCTGCGAAAGAAACCCGCTGCCGTCCACATTCAGCGCCACCGTGCGGCCATCCACCACCATCGAACTCGCGCCCCCCGGATTCCAGGTGACGCTCGTATCCAGGCCGCGGGTGTTGCTCGCTCCCCGGACATCGCCAAAGCCTGAGAATTGAACGTTGACCATGCCAGCGGTCGAGGTGGCGGTGACCGCCAGCGGATTGGCATAGTTCAGCGAGAATGCCTCGAACCCAGTGTTCACCGTCGCAGGCCGCCCGAGCCAGTCATGCCCCCCGGCGGTCCGCGCCACCCCGTCGAAATCCGTCGCACTCGTCACTGCCCCGAGGGAAATGCCCGACTCCTGATAGGAAACGCTCGCGGTCTGGCTGCCTGCCACTCCGCCCCGCATGTAAGTCAGCGCCGTCGGCGCACCCCATTTGGTGCGCACCGAGTCCGATCCCTGAATGTGCTCGCCGACGATATCGCTCCCGGACGAAGCCTTCGCACTCACTTTGCGGGAATCCAAGCCGCCAAGCCGGTCCAGCCGGATTTCGGTGATCTGCCCGGAGGCAAACGTAACTCCCCACCCCTCCGACTTTCGGATGGTCGTAAAATGGTTGGTCAGAGTCGCCGCCTCCACCACCGAATACTCCTCCTGATAGCCTCCCGGATAGACCACCTTCTGCAAAGTCCACGGCGGCTGCGAAGCGCCCGAAGCACTGTTGTAAGTCGCCGTCGCGGCGAGCGTGAGTGCGGAGGTTGAGTTTCCAAGTGAGACATCCACCTGCAGCAGATCGCCCGAGTATTGCTCCGTGTGCGCCTTAAACAAGGCGGGGTTCGGCGATAAACCCAGTCTGCTCTCCGAGGTCATGACATTCCCACTCCAACTATGGTCAATCTGCAGCGTCTTGCCGCCGACCTGCCGCGTTTCCCGCTCGGTCGTCCCGTCGGCGCGAAACTGGATCTGACCATCAGCAAGTTCCCAGCTTGCATCCCCCGTCCAGGACACGCTTTCAAGCAAGGAATCAGTCGTCGGAGTGCTCCCGCCCCGCCATTGGTAATTGGTGGTTCTGCTCACTGTGCCCGTGGCGACAGTCTGCGATGTGGGCCTGGGTCGATCGGACGCAACGGGGGTCAGGCCATAGCTCTGGTAAACATCCGTCAGCGTCACGGCGGGACCGCTGGTCCCGGTCTGGACTGTCGTCCAAATGACTGATGACCCACTCCCGGTGGCAATGGTCAGCACGGATTTCCGGGCCTCCGACGCGGCGGACGGCCCCGCGCTGAAGGTATATGATTCGCTGGAAGTCGTGGGCCGAGAAATCTCCCAATACCGCACGCCATCCTCCACCACGCGCAGCTTCTGACGCACCGTGGGCAAGCCGGGCGCACCATCCGGCGCAGATGGGTTCTTAATCTCAATGCTCTTGAACGCAGTGCCCGGCGCGCCCGCGCTCCACGTCGCAGCCCAATAGAAATGCAGCTTGCGCCGGTAACAGGTCAGAAACTCCACCTCGACGACCACATCGCCCCCTTCGATTCGTCGCAACCGCGGTGCAAACCAAGCCTGCATGTAATGGTCGCGATTGGTCCATCCCGCAGTCCCCAGCGCCATCGTGCTCTCGTTGGCCGCATCGAAAGTCGCGCTCCCAGCGTAAGGCGCAAACCCGTCGGTATTCGAGGAATCAACATAGGTGAGCTTATACTCCGCTGGTGAACCGTGAAAGATCACCGAGCCAAACCCATCCTCCCGCACCCCCACCCACGCCTGCTGGTTCCCATCGGTCTTCCCGCGGCCCACATGAACCCGCAAAAGTTCCCCATTCTCCATTGTCGTCTCCACTTCGCCCACCCCATGTCGCAGGGGGATCCCCGCCCCAACCATCGCGGTGTTTCCCAAATCCGTCTGAAAGTCCGGTGCGAGTACTGCGAAGGCTCGAAGCCTGAAATGAAAATCGCTCCCTGTCCGGTTCAGGTTGGTCGGTGTCAGAGCCAGTCCGAATTCTCCCGCGGTCCCTGTCGCCACCATCTCGCCGGTGATGGCCGGCTGCGCAAGATTTCCGAACATCTGGAAGCAAGCAGTCGTGGCGCTCGTCAAGTCGCTCGGCGTTGCCGTTGCACCTGCCTTAAAATGGCCGGTGCCAGCCCCGTCCTCTGCCATCGCGACACGCTGCATGTCGCCCATCCGCAGCACGGAGCTGGCTGCCGCATACTTCTCAGTTAAATCACCATTGGGCTGCTGCACGTCGGGGCCATAATGCAGCCACATCTGGCCGCCGGTCGGTGCATCTCCCCGCAGGATTCCCTTGGCGGGTTTGGTGGTCGCCGTAACGGCGTAAGGCGCATAGTGGTAGATATCCAAAGTCGTTTCATTGGAATTCTCCGGCACAGTCATTCCAGAACCAGACAACGACCAATGATACAAAAACTGCCGCGAAAAGTAATTCACTTCAGTTTCAGTGTGCGTGTAGTCAATGCTACTCCGGAGACTTTTCCAGAAGTCAGGCATTTCCGCCGCGCTGATTGGGCCATACTCAAACCACTTAAACATATCCTCCGGATCGTAGGCATCTCCCCCAATCGACAAATCGGGGAAATTCACTTGCAAATCACTCGCTGGCTGTTCGCTCTTAAACAATCTGAAATTCCATGTCTCAAAAATCTCCGGGTCGAATGGATCTTCGTATATGCGTGCGGGATTGCTAAGTCCGTAATTGGCCACGGATACAGGCCACGTTAGTGCTCTCAATTGCTTCACATTGGAGGCCAGTTGTCGGAGTTTTTCCCGCCAGTTCCGCTCATCAAAGACGCCCGCCGAAGGCAGATTCGCCAATGAACGAAGTTTAAACTCGGCACCGTAACCAAGCTCGAAGTTAGATTTCTCGTCCCGAAAAACCTTGCCGGTTGGAGGATCGCACTGGATGAACTGCGTTTTGAGCTTGTCGAATTCAACCGAGGCTTGATTCAGTGCGGCAATCGCCTTCGGCACCTCCAATTCAAGGCTGGGCGCTGGAAACGAAACAATGCCATTCGGCCATGTGATGGGAGTGATCGAAGTTATTCCCGGATTGGAATTACCCAGGCCTTTTGTCAACTTGACCTGAACGATCAGATGCCGCTCCTGAATTGCCCGCAGCACCGCGCCAACCGTCTGCGCTCGCACCTCTGCGCACGAGGCGGCGGCAATGATCCCGGCGATGACGATGCGAAAGAAAGTTTGCAGTTGGTTTTTCCTCATGGCAGGCGGTCGGGTTACGGCGTGGAGTATCCAAACACAAACAGCCCCACATGCGGGTGGTCCGCGCTCAGCGGGTTTCTGCTCTGCGCGATTTCATCGCCGTCCTTGAGACCATCGCCATCGGTGTCGCTTTTCAGCGGATCGGTGCCGCGCAGCAGTTCGTCGGCATTGCTCAGCCCGTCGCCATCGAGATCGTCGGGATTGCCAGGGGGAATATCACCGGAGATCACCCGCAGAAAGAACCGCGCTGGCGGGGGCGGACTGGCGGGGAAACCGAAGCCGTAGGACAGAGGCGCGTTCGCACCGGGCTCGATGAGATCCGCGAAATAGATCCAATTAGCCAGATCCTCGGAATGTTGGACGAAGTAGGTTCTCCCCAGGCGACCCCACCAGGAAAGGCTGTAAGTATTGGTGCCGGTGCGCGCGAGCCGGATGCCTTCATTCGGATCGCCCGCGCTGGGAGCAAAGAGGGTTCCCGGCAGAGCGAGGACACAGAGCAGAAGCAGAAATCGGCGGTTCATGGTTTCCCTTTCGTTCCCGCGGGAGCCGGGGCGCTGGTCTCCTTCCAATAGTAGATGATCGTGTCCTGCGGGACAGGCGGGTTCTCCTTCAGCCATTGTTCCCGCTCGATGCGCGCGGCTTCTCCCTTCGCATAATCGTCCGCGAGGCGCTGCCGGTTCACGTCGTAGTAACGGCTCAGGCCATCGAGCGCCGCCAGCGCTTCGGCGGGCGGCTGCATCCCCGGCCCCTCGGCGGTGTACACAAACTCCGACCCTTCCTTGCTGAATGTCTCGGGGGCCGGAATGCGTTTGACTGCCTTGTTCAGGATGTTCTTCGACGCCCACTCGTTGAATACTTCGACCTCGCTGCGTGTTTGATTCGTCACGGCCAGCATGACGGAATACGCCGTGTCGGCGGTTTCAAACGTCCACATCCCGCCGAGCAGGTTAAAGTCGATATTGGCGAGGAAGGTATAGTCGCGACCCTTGGCAAACAGACGAAGCTCTGAGACCTGGCGGTCGAAAACGGTTGCTGAGAGGAAGAGGGCCTCGCCCTTCTTTACAGCCCTGCGGGCTTCTGCCCCGGCGTCTGCTGCGATCTCGGCATCCGTGGGTGCTGTTGCCGGAACGGTCGGCGTTGGCAGGTTCGGCGGTGCCACCCGGTTTATGAGGATCGAATGATCCCCGAGATCGATCCTGCTGCTCCGAAGCACTTGGAACTGGATCGGCGGGGTCGCGGGCAGCGGTGCTTCCGCAGCCTGTTGCGCATTCACACGGGGAAGGTGCAGCGCCATCGTCCAAACGACAGCACACACGGCCATGCGGGGAGCAGAGGCTTTCATTGCGGGCGCATTTGAGAGGGCGTGCGACGGAATGCAAGGGTATGTTTTAGGATGGTGTTCGTTCTGGCAGCGGATGCGGAGCCTGTGCGGGTGCCAGACCGCCCTGCCGCCGCCAAGTTCCTCGGGGAGCGTCTCCGCGAGTTGCGCCTGCGGCACGGATTGACCCAGGAGCAGGCGGCTGCGTTGATCGGGATGGAATACAAGTATTACCAGATGATCGAATGGGGCCGGAAGAATCTGCGTCTGGACACGATGACCCGAATCGCGAATGCCTATAGTTTGGAAGTCTGGGATTTGGTGCAATACACGGGCCTCCCGGCGTCCCGCGTGAAGAAAGTGCGCCAGGTGGTCCCCGCGCCCCATCGTCCGGACAGGCCGCGCTCGCGAAGCCGCTCGAAGTGAGGGAAATGGCCGGAGCAGCGATTGTTCGCTTCCTTGATTTGGGACTGACGCATTCGCGGGCTGGAATGTCGTCCCTCCACGGCGCGGCAGGGGAGTTGCTGGGGAACGGGGCTATGCGGAGCACACCATCGGTGGCCCTCGATCCCTGTTTGGTTTTCAGCCATGGTTCGGGTTTTCGCAGGCGGATTCGGCGGCATGCATTTGGTTGTCCGGGGGGCTGTTTTCCGTGTTGGAGTGGGAGTTTGTCGGGAGGGAGGTGGGGATTTGTGTCGTTCGGGCGCAGGGTCGTATGCGGGGTGCCTTCCCTTTGGATTCGCCGCACGTTTCACGCAAATGGCGACGATGGCAGGATCCCTATGATCCCCACAGACTGGAAGTCTGTGCCACTTTGCCTGCCACGCCCGCTGCATTGTTCCGGCTGTGGGAGGGAGGGCCTGGCGAGGCGGTGTAGGATGTGCGCGGTTGCGGCTTCGTGCCGAATTTTTGGGGAATACGTTCGGAATGGCGCAGATGATGTGCCGACTTTCCGGAGGCACATACCCCGCGCTTGCGGATTGCTTGCGAACTTTTCCAATCATCGTCCGTAACATTGCGGATGAGTTTCCGACTTTTCAGATCGTTATCTGCAACATTGCGGATGCGGTCATGAAGGCAGAGGGAGTTGGTCGCAATGGTGTGGATGTAGAGGCTCTTGCAAAACCTACACGGTCACCGACGCGCGGCGTCATCGCTCAGAGGAGTGAAGGCATCTCGCCCGCTTACGGCTGAGGTTTTGCAAGGCCCTATGTAGTGCTGAATTTTCAGGAGGTCGCCCGTAACACTGTGGGTGGCATACGGACTGATTCGGCCAGTCATCCGCGGCGTGATGGGTGGGTGCCGGACTTTTCGGATCGTCATCCGGATGTTTTTGGAGGAGTGCTTGGGCACACTTGGCCGGTCTGCTGACAAGCTCGTGTGGTGTGATGCCGATTCGCGAGTGATACCAATTCGTGATTGAGACTGTCACAGGCGACCTGCCCCCTGTGGCCGCGCTTGGCAAAGCGCGGGTATATCTCCAGGTGTCGCGCAGAAAAGTGTGCCCGCGCTCTCACGAGGCGCGGCTACGAACGGCGCACCGTTTCACTCTCAATCGCGACTTGGTATGAGAATGGAACGGGCTCCTGCGGGTACGTAGCCGCGCTGGTGAAAGCGCGGGTGATCTTCGGATGGCGCAGGGGAAAGTGTGCCCGCGCTCTGACGAGGCGCGGCTACGAATGCCCGGCACCGTTCCACTCTCAAGCGCAAATGGGTATCACTTCGAGGTTGGAGCGGCGGCGTCCGGGCCGTTCGCCGGAGCCGGGTCGTCGGGGAGGCGGACGTTGGTGCGGAATCCGGGCCGGGGGCGTGTTGCGCCGATTGGCGTTGGCTTGGGCGCTGTTGCGACCGGCGATTCCGCGACGGCGGGCGGAGAAGGCGATTCCGTGAGGGGTGGGGGAATGGGATCGGGTCGCGGGAGCGCGGTGGGTGGGGGCGAATCCGCGGTCCGATTTGGCGCGTTGCCCGACATGGCTTCGACGACCAGCAGATGCTCGCGGATCTGGGGGAGCGTTTGCTCGGAGAGCTTCTGAATGGTGGCGTCCTTCGATTGCGTTCCGAGTTCGTAAGCCGTCACGGCCTCGCGATCGACTTCGAGGAAGGAGTCGCGGAGCGTCTTGTCGAGTGCGGCACCCTTCAGCTTGAAGAGTCTCACGGCGACGCGCTTTTCGGTCGTGTTTTCCGACGGCGGGATTTTCATCTGTCGCATCTCGGCGACGGTGTTCAGCACGGCGCTTTGCGCGGCGAGGGTCTTCACCAGGTCGTCGCCAAATCCGCGCAGGCCCGGGTCGGTCGAGTTTGGCGTTTGCTCCGCCAGGAAACGGAGCGCCTTCCCGATGTCGATCGCCCGGGTGATGAATGACTGGTCGGGATCATTTTGGTCGGAGTCGATCAGCCGCTCCGTCGGTTCGGAAATGCCGCTCGGTTGTGCCTGGACTGCGGGCACGGCCCGCGCCGGTGCGGGAGTCTTCTTCGGAGCCGCGCTGGAAATCAGCGGGATGAAGAGGACTGCGGCGATGAGGTGAGTGCGCATGAGGGGGGGATGCGATGCGCGGCGGTCAGCCGAGCAATCGCGCGAGGATGTCGCTGACGAGCTGGGGGTTCGCCTTGCCTTGGGAGAGCTTGAGGACCTGGCCTTTGAGGAAATTGATGCTGCCGAGCTTGCCGCCTTTGTATTCGGCGACGGCTTTTGGATTCGCGTCGATCGCTTGCTGACAGAGTGCCTCGATCGCGCCGGTGTCGCTGACCTGCTGAAGGCCGCGCTCCTGGACGATCTGTGCCGCGCCTTTTCCGCTGGCGAACATCTCGGTGAAAACTTCCTTGCCCTGCTTTGAACTGATCGAGCCGCCGTCGATGAGGTTCACCAGTTCATCGAGCGAGTGCGCACTGATGGGGCAGTCGGCGATGGTCTTCTCCGCCGCGGCGAGCGCGCTGAGGAGATCGTTGATGATCCAGTTTGCGACGTTCTTCGGCTTCTTCGCGCCCTTTGCCGCGGTGTCGAAATATTCGGCGAGCGTCTTTTCGCTCGCGAGCACGCTGGCGTCGTAGCCCGTGATTCCGAATTGTGCGACGAAGCGGTCGCGCTTTTCGCCGGGCAATTCGGGCCGCTTCGCGCGGACCTCGGCCATGAAGACGGTGGTGTCCACCGGCAGCAGGTCGGGGTCGGGAAAATAGCGGTAGTCGTGTGAGCTTTCCTTCGTGCGCTGGTGGCGCGTCTGGCCGGTGTCGTCGTCCCAGCCGCGGGTGCTCTGGATGAGTTTCTCGCCGCGTTCGCAGCAGGCGATCTGGCGCTCGATCTCGTAGGTGAGCGCGCGGCGCACGGCGGAGATGGAGTTCATGTTTTTGATTTCGATCTTCACGCCGAGTTCCTGCTGGCCTTCCGGTCGCACGGACACGTTGCAGTCGCAGCGGAGCTGGCCTTTTTCCATGCCGGCGTCGCTCACGCCGCCGTAGATGAGGATCTGCTGGAGGCTGGTGAGATAGGCGAATGCCTCCTCGGGCGTCGCGATGTCCGGCTCGCTCACGATCTCCATCAGCGGCGTTCCCGCGCGGTTGAAATCGATCCCGCTGCTGGTCTCGAAGTGCGTGGACTTCGCGACATCCTCCTCGAGGTGAATGCGCGTGAGGCGCACGACTTTGCCGGGGTTGGCGATGTTCTTCTGCACGTCCTTCGGATACGCGAACTCGTGCAGCGGCACGCCGCCGCCGATGCAGATCGGCAGGTCGAACTGCGTGATCTGGTAGTTCTTCGGCATGTCGGGGTAGAAGTAATTCTTCCGATCAAATTTGCAGTGGTCGGCCACCTTGCAGCCGAGCATGAGCCCGGCGAGCGCGGTCATCTTCAGCGCCTCGCCATTCATCACCGGCAGCGCGCCGGGGTAGCCGAGGCACACGGGGCAGGTGCGGGTGTTTGGCTCGGCTCCGTATTCGACGGCGCAACCGCAGAACATCTTGCTGCGGGTGTGGAGCTGGACGTGAACTTCGAGTCCGATGACGGGAATGTACGCGGGCATGTTAGCGATTCGGGAAATGTGCGGGGAGCCTCAGTTCGGTGCGGCTGCTGGCGCGGGACCGGGTGCCTTGTCAGGCAGATGGGCGCCCTTCATCGCGTGGTCCAGCGCCTTGTCGAATTCCATCGTCTTGATGAGCGCGTTGAACTCCTCGTCGTTGGCGAGCGCGATCACTTTCTCGTGCCGCAGCAGTTTGATGAAGCTCTGGTTGTTCAGCAACTCGGCCACCGAGGGATCATTCCGCACCGCGACGAGTTTCGGATGATGCGCGAGGCTGGCGACGCCGGGATAGGCGAGGAAACGTTCCACGGCTTCCGGGCGCGAGACCATGATGCCGAGTTTCGCCAGCGTGGTGAAGACGTGCGCCGCCGGGACCTTGTCGTAGCGCTGGAGAAATTCGCCCGACTTTCCCTCTTCGAGCGCCGTGCCCAGTTTCGCAAAGCTGCGGACCAGCGGGCCGGGATCATCGGCGATCAGCTTCGGGGATTCGTGGACTTCCTTGTCGTGATCTTCGACGCGCGATTGCGCCACCGTGCTGATCGCGCGGATCGCGCCGGTCGTCAGCAGGAACAGCAGCGAGCCGAAGACCACGTTGATGAACGCGCCGAGGATCCCGTAGCTGAGCCGGACCGTTGCGTTCTTGTGCTGCGCGGTTCGCTTCACAAGGAACATCCGCAGTCCGTGCAGCGCGAGAAATGTGGTGATGCCGACCGCCGCGCTGGAAATCAACGCCGTGACCTGCGGCGGATACTTCAGGAATCCAAAGACGGGCGCCGCGGATGGTCCCACAAACCACGCCGCCGTGTAGGCGCAGGCGATCGAGACCAGTGTCATGAATTGCCGCGCGAAGCCCTGCCTCCAGCCGTTCCAGCCGAGCAACGCCACGAACGCGGCCGAGATCCCGTAGTAGCCGATCTTGATGGTGTCGGAGCTGAGGTCCATCGTGGCCTAGATGGTGCCGCACTGTCCGCGTTGGCGCAATGCGTGATCGCAGAGAACCAGCGCCGCCATCGCCTCCACCATGGGAACCGCGCGCGGGAGCACGCAGGGGTCGTGTCGCCCGCGCGCTTGCAGGACGGTGTCCTCGCCGGTGGCCGTCACCGTTTCCTGCGGGCGGAAAATGGTCGCGGTCGGCTTGAAGGCGATGCGGAAAAAGATTGTCTCGCCGTTGCTGATGCCGCCCTGGATTCCGCCGCTGCGATTCGTGCGCGTGCGGACGCGGCCCTCGCGCATCTCGAAGGCGTCGTTGTGCTCGCTGCCTTTTTGCAACACACCGGCAAACCCGCTGCCGATCTCGAAGCCTTTCGTCGCCGGCAGGGACAGCATCGCGCCGGCGAGGTTTGCCTCCAGTTTGTCGAAAACGGGCTCGCCCAATCCCGGCGGCACGCCGCGGATCGCGCACTCGATCACTCCGCCCACGCTGTCGCCCTCGGCGCGGATGGCCTTGATGAATTCGATCATCTTCACCGCCATCGTCGCGTCCGGGCAGCGCACGATATTTGCCTCCACGTCGGCAAACTTCACCGTCTCGGGATCGACGTCTGCGACGAGTGTGTGGATCGATTTCACATAGGCGACGATCTCCAGTGCGGGCGCGAGCTGCATCAGCACCTTCTTCGCAATCGCCGCCGCTGCGACGCGTCCGATCGTCTCCCGTGCCGATGCGCGACCGCCGCCCTGCCAGTTGCGGATGCCGTACTTCGCGTCGTACGTGTAGTCCGCGTGCGAAGGGCGGAAGGCCGTCTTCATTTCCGCGTACGCCTCGGGCCGCGCGTCCTTGTTGTACACCACGACCGCGATCGGGGAACCGATCGTCCGGCCCTCGAAAACGCCGCTCAGGATCTTGCACTGATCCTCCTCCGCGCGCGGCGTCACGATTTCACTCTGGCCGGGTCGCCGCCGGTCGAGGTCGCGCTGGATGTCCGCTTCGCAAAGCTCGATGCGCGGGGGGCAGCCGTCCACCGTGACGCCGACCGCCCCGCCATGGGACTCGCCAAACGTGGAGATGCGGAAGCTGTGACCGAACTGGCTGGACATGAAAATTGAGGAGTGCGTGTGCCGGAGTCCGAACCCGCAATCAGTGCTGTGGAAGGGTGCTCAACATGTTCCCTCCAGAGCCAGACGCGGGCCGAAGCGCCATTTCTGGCATTGCAATGACGACGAAACCCCGGACCGCGCCACTAGAGATGGCACACCGGATCTTGGCAAGCGGAACCAAAGCGGGGCAACCGCATCAAACGGCACTGGCGGATCAGCATGGGCGCAACGCCGCCGGTTCGCCTTCGGGAGCATTCTGCCGCCAGAGCAGACCTGCGATGATGCCCAAGGCTGTCACGGGGGCGATGGAGGGCGTGCGTTTCACATGGTTCGCGTTTCAGCGGGGCCTGGCACGTTCGCGGGGCCGGGAGAAGAGTCGTGCAGTCGCGTCGCAGCCGGATCGCGATTGACCGTCCACCGCTCATTCGGGCGTAGCCAAACCGGGGACTGCTGTTCTAAGGTCCGCGCTCCTCACCCATCGAAACCCACAACCAACCATGAATCAGGAACCCAGAATCATCATTCCCAATCAACTCGATCGCCGCAGCTTCCTGCGTCGCACCGGCGCGGCGCTTGGCGGCGCGGCGTTTGCGGGCGCGCTCGCGCCGGAACGCTTTGCACTCGGCGTGTCGGGCGGCGACGAAATCAAGCTCGCCATCGTCGGCTGCGGCGGACGCGGCTCCGGCGCTTGCGCCCAGGCTCTCTCCACTTCCAATCTCGGCCCCGTGAAACTCGTCGCTGCGGCGGATGTCCACGAGGATCGCATGGATTCCGCGCTGAAGAATTTCGAGGCCAAGTTCGCCGAGCGCGGAACGGTCGCGAAGGAAAACCGCTTCCTGGGGTTTGACGCCTACAAGAAGGCAATCTCGATGGCCGATGTCGTCATCCTTTCCACGCCTCCCGGCTTCCGCCCGATGATGTTCGAGGAAGCGGTGAAGCAGGGCAAACACGTCTTCATGGAGAAGCCTGTGGCCACCGATGGCACCGGCGTGCGGAAGGTTCTCGCCGCGGCGAAAATCGCGAAGGAAAAAGGCCTGAAAGTCGGCGTCGGTCTCCAGCGCCATCACCAGAAGGGCTACATCGAGACGATGAAGCGACTGCACGACGGCGCGATCGGCGACATCACCTCCATGCGCGCCTACTGGAACGGCAACACGCCGTGGCTCAAGAAACGCGCGGAACTCGAGAAGACCTACGGCCGCAAGCTCACCGAAATGGAATACCAGATGCGGAACTGGTACTACTTCACCTGGATCTGCGGCGACCACATCGTCGAGCAGCACATCCACAATCTCGACGTCATCAACTGGGTCAAGAAGGGCTACCCCGTAAAGGCTCAGGGCATGGGCGGCTGCGAAGTGCGCAAGGGCGAGGACTACGGCGAAATCTTCGATCACCACGCCGTCGAATTTGAATACGAAGACGGTTCCCGCTGCTCCAGCTTCTGCCGCCACATCGTCGGCTGCTGGAACTCGGTGAGCGAGCACGTCACCGGCACGAAGGGCTACAGCGACGTGTCGCGCAGCACCATCAGCGTCACCGGCGGCGAAGCTTGGCGGCACAAGAACGAAGGCGACAAGGATCCGTACCAGCAGGAGCACGACGACCTGTTCGACGCGATCCGCAACAATAAGGAATACAACGAAGCGGAACGCGGAGCGATGAGCACCATGACCGCCATCCTTGGCCGCCTCGCCACCTACAGCGGCAAGGAAGTGGAGATGGAGAAGGCGCTCAAGAGCGAGCTGACCATCTTCCCGCAGAACCTCGCATGGGACGCCGACATGCCCGTGAAGCCCGGTCCCGACGGCATGTACCCGCGTGCGATTCCCGGCAAGACAGTGGTCATCTAGCCCGCGTCTCGCAGTTCGAAAAGCACTCACGCCCCGCGCATGGCTCTGCCAGCGCGGGGCGTTCGCTGTCGGGGTGCCGGACGCAAATCGTGTCCGCGGCGGGCAGTGGACGAGCCGGGCGCACCGCGTGGAAGCCGGCGGCGCGGCAGGGGGCGACGCCAGGGTATGATTGAAAGTGAGTCCAGTGGATGAGCCAAATGGTGGCGCCGAGCGTGGCGCCAGCCTTTGGACTGCGCTCGGCTTGACGCCGTGTTTCCCTCGCCTCGGGTCCTACGCGCTAAGTCACAGTTGCCCCGCAAAGGAACGCAGCGCCTTTCATACGCCCGGCGCATTCCGCGATTTCGCCCATCGCTCCTCCGTAAAAGCCAAAGCGGCCTCCAGCCGTCGCTCCAAAGCCTCGCGGCACTCACGCGCCGCTGAGCCTTGGCCGACAACCAGCCTTTGGACTCCCACCGAATCACGCCCGCGACGCCAGCTCAGGGCAAAAAGACATTGCACACGACCGGGCGTGGTCGTTAACTTCCCGCAGTCCCTTCCCTTCAGATGCGCCCACTCCTCATCTTTGCTCCCCTCGGCTTCCTCATGCTTTCGTCGTGTGATCCAGCAGGGGGCAGCTCCAGTTCGGGGAACAGTTCATCACTGGGCTCGGGCGAAATGTGGACCGACAATTCCAAGTCCAACGTCACGAGCAACGCGCAGATCTTTGCGGTGAATTCGCTGCGCCAGCCGCCGCCGCCGGTCGAATTGCACAACTCCAAAGAGGACATCTGTCCGATTCATCATGAGAAGATGACGATTGGCGAAGTGCCGCTGGTCTATCAGGAGACCGCAGCGATTCAGACAGATCCCACCGCTTTCCCGGCAGTGGATGGGTTCCCATTTGGCGCCGCGAAGATTCCCTCCCCGAAGAATACCCTGCTTCCCGGCGAACCTGTCGCCGCGCGCGTGTTCCAGTGTGCGTCGTGCGTCGCCGCGAGAAAGCTTGCGGACGAGAAGCAGAATCAGGCGGAGCGATTGCGGGACTCGGAATAGCCCCTTGAAGAGCAAGGCGGTGCGGTTCCCCGAGTCTGGCAGAAGAGGGGCGTTGCCAGAAGCGCTGTTCAGTTTCCGCGTTTCGCCGGCGGTCGCGTGAGCTTTGCGATCTCCTCGGCGGAGACGCATGAGCGCAGCGGCATGCCGTAGCTCGTCATCACGCTGGCTCCCTTGTCGCCCTTTTCCTCCTCGATGCTGGTCGTGATGCTCTGCACCTGCCCGATCGCGTTGCCGAAATCATCGACCACCGGCGCGCCGCTGCTGCCGGGGGAATACTCGGCAGTGATGTTCATGTAGAGCGAAGGTGCCAGCTTGCGGCTGGCAGGAGGCTTGTCGCCATCGGCGGCGGGCTCGCGATTGATGAAAAAGCGCGAGACCATCCCGGCGGTGAACATCCAGTGATTGCCATCCGGGTGGCTGAGGCAGAATGCGCGATCGCCCACCTGCGCGGTCTCGTTCAGCGGCAGCGGCGGCAGGTCGAGGCCCGCAACACGCAGCAGGCACGTGTCGGAGTCGGCATTCGATGCGAGAACCTCGGTCACGGGAAACACCCTCGCCTTCGCATCCACGACGACGAGGAAGCCATCCTTCATCTCGTCGTCCTCGAAATTCACCACGTGTTCGCACGTGCTCACCACGCCGTCCGCAGCGACGAAACCGGACGCGCTGTCGAGATGCCATTCCTTGCACTCGGCGCACAGGTAGAAGGTCGCAACGACGACGGTGCTCTCGCGGACGAGCCGGTAGAGATCCGGGGTTTCGAGTCTGGCTTTGCGAGGCATCGGCAGGGCCAGGTCGCAATGCGCGCTCTTGAGCTGTGTCCGGAGCTTCGCCAGCGGGACCAGCTTGCCCTTCTTCTTCAGGGCCGTGGCCGCAGCAGTCGCCTGCTCGACGAATGCATCGTCATCGACGACGAAGCGATCTCCCGCCGACAGAATCGCCGGCAGCAGGGCAAGGCAGACAAGGAGAGCACGCATCCCCGCAGCATCGCCGGGCGGAATTCACTGGCAAGCATCGAGGACGCATGAAAGCGCGACGCCAAGGGAGGTCGCATCGACAGAATGGGCGTTGGGCGTTGGGTGTTGGGCGTTGGGCCCGCCGGGCTCAACCAACCCGCCGGCAGACTTGTTTCCCCACACGACGCGCGTTCGATGCGCGACCCGCTGCCGCGTCCCTTGACGCTCCGATGCGCGCTGCTAGCCTCCGCGCCCTTCGATGAAAATCACACGCGCGCTCATCTCCGTTTCGGACAAGACCGGCCTCGTCGCATTTGCAAAAGAACTCGCCGCGATGGGAGTCGAAATCATCTCCACTGGCGGCACCGCGAAGCTGCTGCAAAAGGAAGGCGTGAAGGTGATCGAGATTTCGCAATACACCGGTTTCCCCGAGATGATGGATGGTCGCGTGAAGACGCTGCACCCGAAGGTCCACGGCGGACTGCTGCATCTGCGCGACAACGCGGAACACGTGGCACAGGCGAAGGAGCACGGCATCGAGGCCATCGACCTCGTGGTGGTGAACCTCTACCCTTTCGAGGCCACCGTGGCGAAGGAAGGTGTGACGCTCGAAGAAGCCATCGAACAGATCGACATCGGCGGTCCCTCGATGCTCCGCAGTGCGGCGAAGAACTACCGCAGCGTGACGGTCGTCGTGGATCCGGGCGACTACTCGAAGGTCTTGGATGCCATGAAGGCGAACGACGGCGAGACGACGTTGCGGCTTCGCGAGCGGCTCGGCATCAAGGTGTTTGTCACCACTTCGAAATACGACGGCGCGATCGCGGACTTCCTCAATCAGGAAAAGGAATGCGCTTCCTCGTTCAGCATCAGCGAGCCGCTCGTGAGCCAGCTCCGGTACGGCGAGAATCCGCACCAGGCCGGCGCGCTCTACGGCAAGTGGGACGAGTATTTTGAAAAGCTCCACGGCAAGGAACTTTCGTATAACAACATCCTGGACATCACCGCCGCCGCGGAACTCATCGAGGAGTTTTCCGAGCCGACCGTCGCGATCTTGAAGCACACGAACCCCTGCGGTGTCGGCACCGACGCGGACTTGCGCGCTGCGTGGGACAAGGCTTTTGCGACGGACAAGCAGGCGCCCTTCGGTGGCATCATCATCTGCAACCGGCCCGTGACCGAGGATCTCGCCCGCGCCATCAGCGAGATCTTCAGCGAGGTGATCATCGCGCCCGAATTCGAGGCCGATGCGCGCGCGCTGCTGCAGAAAAAGAAAAACCTCCGGCTCATGCGCAAGCTCGGCGCGGTGCAGACGAAGGAGGATCAGATCCTCCGCAGCGTCGTCGGCGGCGTGCTCGTGCAGAGCCGCGACTCATCGCCGGAGAAGGACATCGAGTCGAAGGTGGTCACCGCGCGCAAGCCGACAGCCGACGAAATGGCCGCGATGCACTTCGCATGGAAGGTCGTGAAACACGTGAAGAGCAACGCGATCGTGTATGCCGCAAGCGACCGGACGCTTGGCATCGGTGCAGGCCAGATGTCGCGCGTCGATTCCAGCCGCATCGCCATCTGGAAGGCAAAGGATGCGGGCCTGAGCCTGAAGGGCAGTGCCGTCGGCAGCGATGCGTTCTTCCCATTTCCCGACGGGCTCATCGCCGCCGCGGAGGCCGGCGCGACCTGCGCGATCCAGCCCGGCGGCTCGGTGAAGGATCCCGAAGTCATCGCAGCAGCGGACGAACGGAAGATGGCGATGATTTGCACCGGCGTGCGGCATTTCCGGCATTGAAGAGAGTGATTAGTGATTAGTGCTTAGTCCCTCAATCATTCATCCGCGGTAGCCTTGCTGATCACTAATCACTAATCACTAATCACTAATCACTCCACCGGCCCCATGCACCTAGGCGTCAACATCGACCACGTGGCCACACTCCGGCAGGCACGCTATGCAGGCGGAATCGACGCGCACAACGCGGAGCCGGATGTGCTCGCAGCCGCGGCAATCTGCGAACGCGCGGGCGCGAGCGGCATCACCGTCCACCTGCGCGCCGACCGGCGTCACATTCAGGATGCGGATGTCTTCCGCCTGCGCGAACGGCTGACGGTGAAGCTGAACCTCGAGATGGGCAACACCCCGGAGATCTTGGAAATCGCCTTGCGCGTGAAACCCGCCGAAGTGTGCCTCGTGCCTGAAAACCGGAAGGAGATCTCCACCGAGGGCGGGCTGGATGTCGCGGGTCAGTTTGCCGCATTGCGCCCGACGGTGGAGGCGCTGCGTCGCGGCGGTGTGCGGGTGAGCATGTTCATCGAGCCGGCCCGCGGGCAGATCGAGGCGTCGCGGAAGTTGGGCGCGGAGATCGTGGAATTGCACACCGGCGCATTCGCGAATGCGGAGGGCGCGCTGCAGCAGAAGGAACTCGCGAGACTCCAGGAAGCCGCGGTGTTCGCGCACAGTCTCGGGCTCCAGGTGAACGCCGGCCACGGCATCAACTACACGAACATCGCCCTCATCCGCGAAGTGCCGCACATCGTGGAGCTGAACATCGGCCACAGCATCGTCGCCCGCGCCATTTTCACGGGGCTCGAAAACGCCGTTCGAGAGATGTTCTCGCTCATGAATCCCTAGCCCGATGCGCATCCTCGGCCTTGGCGTGGATATCATCGAGATCGCGCGGCTGGAGGGTTCCATCCAGCGGCACGGGCGGAGCTTCATCGACCGGCTCTTCCTCGCGGGAGAGCAGGCCTACTGCGGTCCGCAACGTGAGCCCGCCCGCTGCTACGCTGCGCGGTTTGCCGCGAAGGAGGCGGTCGCAAAGGCGCTCGGCACCGGCATCGGCGAGCATCTCGGATGGCACGACATCGAAGTCCGGCGCAAGGCCAGCGGTGAGCCCTTTGTGATCCTCCACGGCACCGGAGCCGAGACTGCGAAGCGGATGGGCATCAGCGAAATCCTGCTCAGCCTCAGCCACAGCGAGCACTACGCCGTGGCGAATGCGATCGCGACCGGCGCGTGAAGCGGACACTCCTGTCCGCTGCCTCATCGCTGAATCGCACCTTGTTCGCTCGCGCGCTGACGTGAAGCACGGAGCCATTTTTCCGCGGACAGGAGTGTCCGCATCACGTCACGCGGCCGGCGTGTAGTTCAGCCACGGACCGAGCCAGCGCTCGGCTTCGGTGAGCGCCATGGCTTTGCGCTTTGCGTAGTCCTTCAACTGATCCGCGCCGAGCTTGCCGACGGCAAAGTAGCGCGATTCGGGGTGTGCGAAGTAGAAGCCGCTCACGCTGCTGCCGGGCCACATCGCGAAGTTCTCGGTGAGCTTGATGCCGGTCTTCGCTTCCACGTCGAGCAACTCCCAGAGCGTGCGCTTCTCCGTGTGGTCCGGGCACGCGGGGTAGCCGGGTGCCGGGCGGAT
>Ga0105048_10006358_pt1 | contig 19062 bp, 17 predicted proteins | sample MAT05_FD_78382 | JGI IMG/M metagenome (GOLD analysis project Ga0105048, IMG submission 78382) | Freshwater microbial communities from Lake Fryxell liftoff mats and glacier meltwater in Antarctica - MAT-05 | ecosystem: Environmental > Aquatic > Freshwater > Ice > Liftoff microbial mat | place... | reverse complement strand
TGGCAGAAAATGTGGCGCTTCCTCTGGAGGAACTCACAAAAAAATCGACTTCGGAAATCGCAGAGATTGTCGCACAAAAGCTAAAGCTCGTTGACCTGGAGGATGCCTCAGAGAAGCTTCCTTCCGAGCTCAGCGGGGGCATGCAGAAACGTGCCGGCTTGGCACGCGCTCTGGCCCTTGAACCGGAGCTTGTCCTGTTTGATGAACCCTCCGCCGGCCTGGATCCTATCAACAGCAAACTCATTGATGAACTCATCATCAAACTGCGGGACCAAGAAAAAGTGACATCCATCGTTGTCACTCACGAAATGGAAAGTGCCTTTATCCTGGCCACTCAGATGGCTTTTCTCCATGAGGGAAAAATTCTTTTGTACGGAAGCCCCGATGACTTTCGAAACTCCAAGGAACCAACCATCAGCGATTTCCTCTCATCATTCAAAGTCGCAGAAACCTAAAAAACTATGAAAACATCCAAACATGCCCTCACGACCGGACTTTTGGTTCTTGGGACTCTCGGTGTTCTAATTGCCGTTCTTGTGGTGATTGGAATGCCCGGATTAGTCAACAAGCTCAACACGTTCCAAATCTCCTATGACAATGCGAATGGCATTCGTCCCGGTGCCCCGGTACTGTTGGCCGGGCGCGAGATTGGGAAAGTCACAACGCTCGAGTCTCCGGTTCCCATGGACAAACGCCCTGAAGGCTACAAAGACCACGAAGTTCTTGTCACCATTCAGGTTGCGGCTGAAGCCCAGGTCTATGAAAAAGTTGTGGCCCGCCTGGCACAACAAGGCATCATGGGCCAACAAGTTATTGATTTTGTCCAAGGTGACGAATCGAGCGGACTCGCAAAAAACCATAAGAGCTTTATCGGCGAACGCGTTCCGGAGATCTCTGAGGCTTTGAATGACCACATGGTCCGCCTCACCGGGCCGGATTCTGATCTGGCAGCCACGATCAAAAATTCCAAAGTCTTCATGCAGACTCTGAATGACGCAGATATTCAAGGCATTCTACAAAACACCAAAGAGTTCACCGAGACAATCAAGAGCGAACCATGGCGTGTGCTTTGGCCGAGCAGCAAGCCCCCTCCCGGCGAGGAACCATCCGCGAAGGAAGAGGAGACAAAAAGCCCTGAAAAAAAATCCAAACAGTTCATTCCGAAAGGGAGGAACCGGTAAGGATACGCAGCAAAAACAGGCCAAGCCCAATCAGGATGGTGCTTCCCAACAGAAGCGCAACCCGGCTTCGCAGTTGCCGATCTCCAAGGCCGCAGGCAAGAGCGAGCTTCGTGAAAGAATTGGCCACGGCAGCCAGCACGATGCAGGCCCCGGCAAAGGGGATCGAAACGCCTCCGGTTATAAAGAGATTGGAAAGCGAAAGGGCGATGGCATCAAGATCCGTCAAACCGGACAGAAAACTCGCAACCAAAATCCCAGCCTGACCAAAATGCACATTGGCGGCCTTCACCACAAAGACGACAATGGCATAAATCGCAGCAAACTGCATGGCAACCTTCAGACTGAGAGGATTCCTGTAGGCTCCCGAATTGGCAGATTGTTGATGCGGTCGGAAAAAATGCCATGCCGCATACGCCAATCCGGGCAGGCTCATCGCCGCCATGTCGGGGATCAAGTCGATTGCCAACGGCGGGCTGATGATGAGAATCAAGAAATTGATCCGCCAAAGCATGACTGTGCAAGCCAAGACAATTGCCAGCGCGCAGTCTTGAGCCAAGTGCGGTTCATCCCGGCTCAGTCGGCTCATGCTCAACGTGGTGGCCGTGCTGGACGCCAGGCCTCCCGCCAATCCTGTCAGCATGATCCCCAAGGACTGCCCCAGCGCCCGGACGGCCACATACCCGGCAAACCCCAGCCCGGATACGATGACCACCATGAGCCACACCGAGCGGGGATTGAAGGCATCATAGGGACCAAAGGCCTGGTCTGGCACCAGCGGAAGGATCACCCCGCTGACAGCCAAAAACTGCAGAGCCATTCTGACATCGTCCTTTGTGAACTTTCTGGAAAACCCGTGAATGGCTGACTTGCCAGCTAACAAGATCAGGACCATCACGGTGATCATCACCGAGATTTTCCATTCCTTTGAATAGACAAGTCCCCCGACCAGATAAACCATTGCCGCACTCGCGGCCGTCGTGAGTCCTGCTCCGGGTTTGTCGTCCTGCATTGAGAAGATGTAGGCCCCCATCCATGCTGACAGCGCAAGCAGACCTGCCGCAAAAGTCAGCGGATGCAGATCCTGAGAAAAGTGGGCACAAAGGGTGCCAAGCAAGGCAATCAAACAAAAGGTTCGCGCACCCGCAGGAACCCTCGCTTCGGGATCGCGGGCCTGCTCATCCCACTGCCGCTCCAGCCCGACAAGGGCACCAAGCGATCCACTCACAATCAGGGCTTTTAAAAGTTCGTTCAACGCAAGGAGGTTTCCAGCCAGCCTATCACGCCATCCGTGCAAAGCGCAAAGCTTCATACGGCTGATTCCCCACGGGGGGCGCATCTCCGATCACGCTTGCGCTCGCTGTAGCCGCCCCACTCTGCTGGGGCGTAATCGCGGCGAAGCCGCCACATATCGCCCTTTTGCAACTTTCGGGCGCCCAAAGGGCATGGCCAATTCACAAAAAATAAGAAATTTTCACCATGAAGAACATGAAGCGGGGGAGAAGAATATGATCACGCTCCCCTTGCCCTGCATTTCTTTCATGCTCTTCATGTCCTCCCTGTTTGCACATTCCGGAAATGGGCTCTACCGCGGGCCTCTTCCCCAGTGATTTGCCGGGCAGTGCTCAGGAAGGCACCAAGTGGAGGAAAATCCCCACAAGGAAATTATAAGAATTCGCATTGACAAAACGGCGCGCGCGCACCAATTTATTTAAGAACCTAAATTTATGCGTAACCTCAGAACACTCGCCTTCACCCTCATTGAACTCTTGGTCGTTATTTCGATCATCGGAATCCTCGCCGCCCTTGCCATTCCAGCCGTTGCTGGCGCCTTGGTCAAAGGCCAACTAACCGGAACGTTGAACAACGCCCGTCAGTTGCAATTGGCCACCTTCAACATCAACCTCGAAAACGAGGCTGCGGGTCAACCCGGCGTCTGGCCTGGCTCCAATGGACCTGTCACATTTACTCTTTGGAGGGAATCTCTCACAAACATTCTTAGCGAGTCCGATCTCCGCAAAATGTTTTCCGCACCGAGGGTGTCTATAACCAATGTCTCCAGCTTAACCATGATCCAGACAGCCTTTAATGTTTACCAAGTTGGCAATATTGAAGAAAGCGGTGCAATTTTTATTACCACAAGGAACTGGAACGCCGTCACCCCCGCTACCGCGCCTACTGCAACAGCTATTCCTTATGGCGACAAGGGCGTCGTGGTCATGCGCAAAGGAGGAGACGGTCAGGTCTTCCAACAACGATTTATCACCAATACGAATGCTGTGGGAACGATCACCAACCAACCAGCTTTAGCACAATAATCTATCCCTTCTGTAAACTCAAAAAAAGGCCCGGCTCACCGCCGGGCCTTTTTTGTTCCCTCAAGGGTTCACTTTAGAATTTTTTAAAGAAGACATCGCAGGGGGCTCACGCCTGAAGGTTGCAGATTTTCCAAGGCTGACTTTTCCACAACGCTCTGTAGCCGCCCCACTCTGCCGGGGCGTTCTTTGAGCTCAAGAACACGGCAGCAGAGTGCCGCAGTGTGCCCGGCATGGGCAAAAAAGTAGCGTGGGCATCCTGCCCACTTCCCCCTGCGAAAATCGACCTCACCAGCTTTAAATCGCACCCAGCGTCATTTACGACGGCATGAAGGCATAGAGCATGAATGAGGCCAGGAACTGGGTACAATGGAATCCGCGACAGGCAGTGTTTAGGCAGGATTAACTGGATTTATAGGTTTCTCAGAATTTATGACCTTGCAAAATAATCCCGGCAATCCTGGCAATCCCGCCTAAACTTCCTATCGATCCTGACTTGTCCATGAGCACGCCGACGCTGAACCACTGATCTTAACCTAACATGATCAAGTGCCCCCAAGAGCGTGACTCTGAGTGGGAGAGCCCTACAGCACCCGCGTAAAACCTTCGACATCCGCGCAGCGAATGGCTTCTCGATGCAATTGCTTGAGGTGGTCAATGTCCTGAACTTCCGAAATGGCTGTCTTCAATCCCTCGGGAATCTCGCCGAAACGAATCTCCAGCACCTTGATCACGTCTTCTTGGCGTCCTCGGGTTACCAGTCACGTCACGCAACTGCAGTCCGGTGTGCGCAGGAACTTCTGCAAGATCCGACCCGATCCCTAATAGGGTTCGCTTTCGCCTGCGGCTATGAGCCACTTTCGAGCTTCCTCCGGTCCTTCCGCGAGGAAACCGGCCTGAGTCCCACGGCGTGGCGGGAATCCGGGGCAGAAAAAGCGGCTGCCTGATTTGCCTGTAGGGATTGCCGGAAAGGCGTTGAGACTTCGGGCGTTAACCAGTAATGTTCGCATCATCCCAATAAGTGCTGGTCGTGCCTACCGATTGGCGGAAGCGCAAGGCTACGAAACATCCGGCCTCATCGAGGCTTTTCCTATCTGGATACAGCCAGTCACTGATGGAAATAGCTTTATGAAAATTACGAAAATCGAGACCCATGTCTGCCATGCCCGTATGCGAAATTGGGTGTTTGTTAAAGTGCTCACCGATCAGCCCGGGCTTTTTGGCTGGGGCGAGGCGACCTTGGAATGGCACACTCGTTCGGTGGTCGGTGCGGTGGAGGACATTTCGCAGTTGCTAATCGGCGAAGATCCGCGCCGTATTGAGCATTTGTGGCAGATGATGTATCGCCAGCATTTCTGGCATGGAAACGGCATCGTGCGCGGCACCGCCATCAGTGGCATTGACTTAGCGCTCTGGGATATTCTGGGGAAAATCCATGGCGTGCCGGTGCATCAGCTCTGGGGTGGTCCCGTGAGGGATCATATTCGGCTGTATTGCCACCTCGGCGGCGGACGCATGGAGGATTTCTACGAGACTGACTGCACCGACGCGAAGCGTTTTGGGGAACTTGCCCACAAGGCCGTCAGCGAGGGATTCAGCGCTTTTAAATCGATGGCCGTGCCGTGCACGATGCCGCTGGAAGGAACCCGCCCGATTCGCTATGCCGAGGCGTGCGTTGCGGCCATGCGGGACGCGGTCGGTCCGAATATTGACATCATGGTGGACTGTCATGCCCGTCCATCCCCGCGCATGGGTCTGCTCTTTGCGAAGGCGCTGGAGTCGTATGACCTCTACTTCTTCGAAGAACCCTGCTGGTCGGAAACGATTGATGATATTGCCCGTATACAGGACGCCGTGAAAACTCCCATTGCCACCGGCGAGCGTCTGATCGGTTTACACGCTTTCCGGGAAGTACTCGAAAAGCGGGCTTGCTCGGTATTACAGCCCGACATCACGCATTGCGGCGGTTTATCCGAGGCACGACGGATTGCGGCGATGGCCGAGGCCTACCGCGTGGCACTGGCTCCGCACAACCCGCAGGGTCCGGTAAGCACGGCGGCTTCCCTCGAACTCGGCTTCGCCACACCTTCTTATGTGATCTGTGAAAGCGTGCATAACGATGTCCCTTGGCGCGCCGACGTGGTAACGGAAGGCTACCGGGTCGATCCGAAGACCCGCACCGTGCGGCCGAACACCCTACCGGGCCTTGGCATTGAACTCGACGAGAAGGAGATCGCCAAACATCCTTTTCAGCAGGAAGAGCTTCAGCGTGTCTTTTATACGGACGGCGCCGTGGGTGACTGGTAGAATTGCGGAAGACATTTATTATGACCAATACTGACTCTCTGTGTGGCGTGCTGCCCGTGCTACAACTTCCTTATCACACCGACGAATCAATCGATTGGGAGACATTGGCCCGCGAAATTAACTGGGCTTATGCCAATGGAGCCCAAGGTCTTGTTACGGCCATGGTCACCGAAACTCTCCGCCTCACCGATGCGGAGCGCGACGAATTGGCTTACAAAATTGTGGAGTTTAACGCTGGTCGAGGACCGACCATCGTGAGTGTGGGCGACGAAAGCACCGTGCAGGCAGTCCGCCACGTTCGGGCTGCCACGGCTGCGGGCGTGGATGCGGTGATGGCTATTCCTCCGACGGCCACCCGTGCGCTGCTGGCGGAAAAGATTCGCTATTTTGAAGCCCTTCTCGCTGCCACCGAATTGCCAGTGATCATCCAGGACGCAAGCGGCTACGTTGGCGAACCCCTGCCCGTGGAGGCCCAAGCCCAACTCTTCCATCGCTTCGGAGATCGGGTGCTTTTCAAGCCCGAAGCACAGCCGCTCGGCCCCAACCTCAGCCGCCTGCGAGATGCGGGCGGACCGGGTATGCGCGTTTTTGAGGGCAGCGGGGGAATCGGTTTACTCGATTCCTACAACCGCGGGATTTGCGGAACCATGCCGGGCACGGAAATCGTCTGGGCAATTCGCGCGGAATGGGATGCCCTTCTGGCCGGAGACCTCAGACTCGCCACTAGCCTTCAGGGCCTAATCGCCCCGCTCATCTTTCTTCAACAAGGACTCGACGGGTTCCTCTCAATCGAGAAAGCTTTGTTGGAGCGACAAGGCGTCTTTTGCAACCGCATCGTGCGGGGACCGGTCGGGTTTTCTCTCGACCCTGAAACCGAGCGCGAGGCCTTTCGTCTTTTTGACAGTCTCTGCGGCCTTTGCGGAAGGGAAATCCCCGCATAGAAACTCGACCTTTCAATTCCTATGTTTGCTTATTTCAAATTCCATGGCCGTGACTGCTGATCCCCGAACGGCACTATTGGAGAGTTTCCTCAATGACGAACATTTTCGCTTTCGTCGAAATCTGGACTTGGTAGCGGAAAATAATGAGATTGAGTTGACCAACGACTGGGCTTTCCACCTTGCTGCTCCTTCCACGCCTCTTGTGGCTCGAATGGTGGAAGACTTTCGTCGTTATTGCGGTGAGTGCCTCAGCGTCTTCCCGCGCGTGGATTCGGGAAAGCCGGGTGCCGGACAAGTGGTTTGGGAATTGATTGGGAATCCCGTCGAGGCGATCAATGCTCAGGATCACTCCATGGAGGCTTTTCAGCTTTCCGTCTCCAAAAATGAGATACGGATTATGTCCCCACATGAGAGAGGATTGTTGCACGGCACTCATTATTTGGAATGGAAAATGACAGATCGGGGCGGTCCTTTTTTAGCACAGGAGGTCACGGCCCGGAAGCCCGCCTTCACGCCCAGAATTTCCAATGGAGTCTTTATCAACGGCTATCAAACGCTTTCTTCCCCTGGTCGCTTTTCCAATGAATATCTTGGGCTGATGTCGCATTACGGCGTGAACGGCATTCATATTTATGTGGATCTCTGGAGCATTTTCAAAAGTGAGACTCTTCCGGAACTGAATAGTTCCGATTTTGACGACCAAATAGCGGCATTACGCGCGTTTAACGAACGCACGTTGCGATGCGGCATTGACCTGTATCTTCATGTGAATACCGGGCCTCTTGATGAGAATCACCCTGTGTTCCTTGCTCATCCGGACGTCAAGGGAGCTCGCGTCGAGATCTTCATCGAAGAAGTGAGCGGCAGACCATGGCATAACCTGTGCAGCGGCAGCCCAAAAGTGCATCAGGCTTATACCGAGGCTTTGCAAAACCTGTTTTCGGCTGCCGGCGAAGTGATGGGGATGTTCATGATCATCGGCGGGGAATGCTTTCTGCATTGCTTCACGCGTCCGGCAAATGCAGCCAATGGCGACACCAACTGTCCGCGTTGCCGGGGGAAAGACGCGTCTCTCGAAGTTGCGCATCTTGTTAACGTGGCGGCTCGGGCTGTCAAATCCACCGGCGCCCACAAGGCCCTGTATGCCTGGCCGTATTCCGCGCATATCTGGTCGGCCCACGATCCGAAGGAGTTGAAATGGATTGCCAACCTGGAAGAGAACGTCTCCGTTTTGGCCAATTTTGATTGTGGAGATGCGGACCAGAGTGGCGCACGATTTTTCGATTATAACATCAAGTGCATCGGGCCAAGCGAGACTTTCGCCCTTCAAGCAAAAGCGGTGGCGAATCGTGGGAGACCCATTTTTACCAAGATTGAAAGCTGCACGACGCCGGATGCCTTTTTCCTTCCCTACCTGCCACTCTACCAGAGATGGCACGAACGGGCGGAAAGCATGAAGCGCAGCAAGGTCTCCGGCTTCGTCGGGCAATGGCGTTTTTACGGCATGAATGCGTCGCCGCCGGAGGAATTGCAATATCGGGCGATCTGGGATGACACATCGTGCGCAGAGCTTTTGCGGCGGCGGGCTTTCCGCGACTTTGGATTGAGCTCCCATGAGGCCGACAGAGCGGTGGAGGGCTGGGGTGAACTTAGCAAAGCTTGGAATCACTTTCCCTATTCGGCGCTGACCGGCGGTGAGCGCCTGGGCTACATGCGAGGCCCGTTTTATTTGGGCCCATCTCATCCCTTGATTTTTGACGTGCAGGATCGTTACAATCTTCCAGAGGCATTCTACGCTTTGCGCGGTGATCTGAATGAGATAGAGCTTTCGGACGAGGAACGTGCTGAACTTCTCAAGAAGAGCAAGCCCCGCTACATCAGCGATCTATTGATTACCCTTCCCTTCGGCGTCGAGGAATACCTCGCCCAACTTGACCAATGCCGGGCGCACTGGAACAAAGGAATGGCAGATTTGCGGACCGTGTTGGGCGGTCGCGGATCTCGGGCGCAAATGGAACTCGATGTTTGCACCGCGATGCAATCGCATTTGCGGTCTTTGGCCAATGTGGTGAAATTCTACAAATCCCGTGATATTCTCCAGAACACACGCTCAAACGCCACCGACTTCAAGACGGGAATCCAGAGGCTTGGGGAGATCCTGAACGATGAAATTCAAAACGCGGAGGAAATGCTACCCGTGCTGAGCCGCGATTTTCGCATAGGCTACGGCTATTGCTACGGGCCGGTCTATGACGCCGCCATGGTGGAGGCGAAAATCACGCAGTGCTCATACGTCCGCGACGTTGAATTGCCCCGGTTCAGCCGGGTGATTCGTTTCCATGTGTGGGGCGAATCTCCGTAAAAAATAGCACGCCCATTTTACGACACTTGTTTGCCGATATGTCCGTGACAAACTTTTCATCATCACGGATTGTCCCAAGTGATGAAAACAAAAATTCTAGCAAATAATATTGGGGCAGTTAAAGTTCTCGTTTTGGCACTTGCTTGTTCGGTAAGCGTCGCGAAAGCATCTGTCATTACCGGGGAAAATCTCACGTGGTATCAGACAAATCCGTTCGCTGGTGGCACGGCTTGGGGTGTAACCAGCAATGCGGGGTTCGTCAGCGCAAACAATCCGGATGGCGCGGCACTGGGGAGCATACTTAATACCTCCGTGAACACGTCTCTCTATGCCTCATTTGCGACCCAAACGCTGTCGAGTCCCGGCGATTCTGTGAGATTTGTACTTCAGGCGAAAAGATCTGTTATTCCCACGACCGCCAATTTCCTCACCGTCGGGTTGGGAAATGATGGTGGCACCCCTTTCACCCAGAATTACTTCAATCCAGACGTCCCGCCGACTGCGGGCGATTTCGTTTCAAACACGTTTTTTAACAATTTGACTTTTTTCGATGATACCGATGTTCATACGGTTGAAATCCTTATCTCGCGCTGGACTCCTGCTCCGACGTTTTTCCGTCGGCAAGTTTATTTAGATAACGTTGAAATCGCTCAAACGGATGACGGGTTTTTCCTTGTGACCGATAATCCTTCAGCGCAGTTTAATCAGGTTAATATAAACTGGGACTGGAGCGGCAACGAAGGCCCCAACCTGATCTCTGTGATTCCCGAGCCGTCCACTTTTGCATTCGTGGCATCCGGGCTTGTTGGTCTCATGCTCCTGAGAACGAGACGGAAATCGGCCTGAGGATTTCCGTTCGCTTTTACCCTTTTGAAAGCTAGAAGATGATCATATCCCGCCACACGCTTGCAGCCACACTAGCAATAATTGTCTCTATGATGCAAAGTTTGCATGCAGCTCAACAAGTTGATGTGCGTGATTTCGGAGCCAAGGGCGATGGAATCACGGATGACTCTGAAGCTTTCCAAAAGGCCATAGACAGTCTTGAGACCACCGGCGGTCTGGTCAGCGTGCCTTCGGGCGAATACCGCATTACTAAAACCCTGCTGGTTGGCGGCTCCCATATGTCACCGACCAAAGCAAAGGACATCATAGAAATCCGTGGTGCGAGTGCCGCCAGCAGTCGTCTGCTGGGCGATGGTGTCGATTACATTATCGCAGCCAAGGCCGTTTATAATAGCGAAAAGATGCGACAGCCGGTCTTCGGGCTCTTGCTTACGCAGTTGACGCTCACGAGCTTCACGCGAGGCACGGGTTTGGAGGTCGGGGGTCTGAACGCCTCCTTCATGCTGCGCTGGTCGTCTCGAGGCTGCGTGTTTCTTGCGTTGAAGACCGGAATTTATTCTCTGTCCCGCAAGGAGATGACGAATGAGACACCCGACTCTCTGGCTGTGTACATCATTCGTATTCAAAACAACATATTCTATGCTTGCGGCGACTATGCGATCAAATTGGGCCGGATATTCGATCTTGTGATTGAGAACAACGAAATCGAGCATGGAGTTGGCGGGATCGCAGTGGGATGGCCCGGTGATGGCTTCGATGCGGCGGCAAATACGATTAGAATCGAAAACAATATTATTGAGGGATTGGGGCATGGTGAACCTGCCATCAAAGGCTCTTGTTGGATCGGGGTTCGCATTGTCGGGAACTACTTCGAGGCCAACCAAGGTGGAGATATCGAACTGGTGCCTATTGATGGTGATGGATGGGTGCGCAGCATGACAATTAGTGGCAATACCTTTCAACCGACCCCGGCCCAACTCGCCGCCGAATACGGGCCAATCAAGCTGACGAAGGCAATTGATACCGTGATTTATGGAAATTTCACCACTGGCAAAAACTTGCTCCATCCAGAGTCTGGATCGCTGGGGAAAGGGGTGAACATTGCCTCCAACACCTTGAATAACCCTATCGCCATCGGAGACATTAAAGGTGCAAGCGCAGGAAATGCCTCGGATTATATTGGAAAGCTGTCACGTGGATCGGTCTTAGATGCCGAGCGATTTAGTGTAACGAGTCCGGTCGCCTCCGTCGGGATTCACTCGTTGTTTGGTTTTCAGTATACGCCTGCGGGAGAGCAAACGCGCTCGATTTCTTACGGTTCTGATCCTCCCACTGGAAGAGATGTCGAACATGCGCCCGGGGACGTGGTGCTCAGCCTTTCACCTAAGGGGGCCGGAAGCTCGAAGCTGGCGATTGGTTGGATCTGCATAGAAGCTGGTAAGCCGGGGGAATGGAGAGAAATTCTGGTGGAGGCTCGAAAGTGAGTTGCGCCGATATCCTGCGGAAATCCCCAGTTACGGCCGTTCTGCTCGGCATGCTCGCCGCTCAAGTTTGCGCGGCGGACCTACCGACAAGGGACAAGCTGCTTGTTGATGATGCTCTAAACCTCTTCATCCCCTTCGATGGAGAGGTAGAACCGAAGATTGCCGCCAAAGCTGTTTCCCCCACACTTGAAGGGACCCACGAGTTTGAGACTGGTAGGGTTGGAGAAGCCTTGTCTTTCTCAGAATCCGGTGCAGTGGCCCTGAGCATGCCTATTTCTGACAACATTGATCTTCGCAAGGGAACAATCATGTTCTGGTTTATGCCCCGGTGGTCTGGAAATGATGCCACGGGAAATTACACATTGCTTTGGGTTAATATGAGTAGCCCCAACAAATATCTGGCCATTCATCGCTCATTCGATCCCGCACAGCCGCTTGCTCTCTATTTCAATTTACAGTGGGACGCGGTTATTCAATCGACCACAGACTCTCATTTTAAGGCCGGCGAGTGGATTCATGTCGCAATGACATGGGATGCCGAAAAAAATGCCTTTGCTGTTTACTTTTCTGGTCGTCAGATCGGCACAACCGAGTGGCCGGATGTTTCGTCCAGCCCGGATTACGTGCCGCGGGATTTGCGTCTGGGTGCATATTATCGGGGTCCCGACGGCGATCAACTCATCGACGCACTCTACGACGAATTTGCCATTTTTCATAGGGCGCTCACCATGGAAGAGATTGCCGCTTATGTAGGAGAAACAGAAGAAAAGTGACTCGCTATGAAAGCACTAAATATGAAAATGGCACCGACGATGACAAGGGCTTTTACTCTTGTCGAATTGATGGTTGCTGTTGCAATAATCGCTATACTTGCCGCGCTGCTGTTCTCCGGAGGAAAAAGCGCGGTTCGTAGGGCCAACGATACCAAGTGCGTGAGCCATCAAAAAAGCATCGCTGCCGCGCTATTGACCTATGCTGCTGAAAACAACTCGGCACTGCCGCCTTATGGAAAATTCACCTCTCCGACATCCGTTGATTCTGAAAGTTATTGGTGGAACCTCATCCGTCCGTATCTTGGTGACATCGAAAAATTCCGCTGTCCAGCCGCTGAAAAAAGTGTTACCACAACAATCGGGGTAAACTATGCGGAACGGCCAAATAATGCGCCTTTTGGCTTCGAGGGGGGAGCGTTTCCCGGTTCTATGCGACTGGTCAATGTTTCTTCTCGAACCATTCTTACTGCAGACATCAAAAACCCCGCCGGCCAAATGTGGTTTCTAAGTCCCAATGAATATCCTTTAACTCAGGATACTGACAACGACGGAATAAACGATACGTTTCCGGGAAACAGTTTCGAGCCGCGGCACAATAAGGCGGCTATTTGCAGTTTTGCTGATGGTTCTGTGCGGCGTGTGACCTTGCCGGAGTGGGGTAGGAACGACGATGGTATGTGGGGACCTTGATTTCCGGTGTCCCTCAATTTGTATGAGTGTTAATTTTGCAGTTGTCGGAGCGGGCCGCGGGCGCACATTTGTCCAATCCGCAAGGTCACTTGCCGATAAGGTGAGCCTGATGGCAGTCTGCGACACATCGCCGTCGGCCTTGGAACCTTGGCAGAATGATCGGAAAGTTCGCCTTTACACCAGCTTTGACGCGCTGCTCGAAAATCCTGAGGTTGATGCCGTTTGCATCGCAACTCCGGCTCCCCTCCATGGGAGACAGGCTATCCAAGCGCTCCGCGTTGGAAAGCACGTGCTCAGCGAAGTCATTGCAACATACTCGATTGAGGAAGGCCACGAATTGATCCAAGCTGCCGAAACCAGCAGATGCATGTATATGATGGCAGAAAACTATTGCTTCATGAGAGACGTGTTGATGGTGCAGAACATGGTGGACCTGGGGATTTTTGGAGACCTCGTCTTCGCCTCTGGCAGCTATATCCATGACTGCCGTGGACTTTTCTTTTCAGAAGATGGCGAGCCGACTTGGCGGGGTGACCTACGGAAAAATTTGCAGGCCAACAGTTATCCAACTCACGCTCTGGGTCCTGTTTGCCGGTGGCTGGGAATCAATCGCACGGATTCCCTCGAGACCACCGCCTCTTGGCAGAGCAGAAGCAGGGCGGTGTCCCATTTCACGCGCCGTAACCACCCTCAACATTCCGCGCTGCATGCCGACGACCAATGGGTTCACCCGGACACTGTCACTTCGATGATTCGCACGCGAAACGGCGTTTTGATTGAAAGTCGTAACGATTGGGCCTCAGCGCGTCCGCACCACATGATGCGCTATGAACTCCAAGGAACGAGGGCAGCGTTTTGCTCTTCGGAAGATCCGTTGCGAGAGCCTCTCGTGTGGATCGAAGGCCGGAGTCCAACATCAGCGCTCGGCGAGGCGGAACAATGGGAGCCGCTCTACAAATACGCAGAGGAATTTGAGCATCCCCTTTGGCGGGAACATGGCGAGGCCGCGGTAAATGCCGGGCATGGTGGCGGCGACTACTTTGTTTTGCGGGAATTCCTGCAGGCACTTCAAGAAAAACGAGCTCCAATGGTGGATGTCTATGATGCGGTTACCTGGTCCAGCCTTGCCCCACTCAGCGCGCAATCCATTGCCAAAGGTAATGTTCCGGTTAAAGTGCCAGACTTCTGTGGCAAACGTCGCATCAATTAACCGCTCAAGAGCCATGGAGATCTCACGTTCCCTTGAACCAGCTCTTGCAGTCATCAGCGGCGGCCTTGGGGACATCGGGTTCGCCATTGCTCAATGCTTGATCGATTGCGGTGTGGACGTGGCAATCAGCGATCTGGCCGGCGAAAGTGAAGCAGATCAAATCCTGGCAAAACTGCGTCAATCGGGGAAACCCGTTTTTTATGCACCCCTGAATGTCACAGATTTTGCAGCAACTGAGAACTGGTATGGGCAGGTGAAGTCTTTCTTTGAGCGGCCACCCAATATTATTGTCGTTAACGCAGCGCGTGTGACTCTAAAAAAGCACTTTGAGCTTGGCCCCGCAGAATGGGAGAACGAAATTGGGACAAATTTGACAGGAGCCTATTATTTTTCCCGCGTCGGCGCAGAATGTCTGCTGAAGGAAAAGCAAGCCGGGCGGATCGTTTTCTTGGGAAGCTGGGCCGCGCATGCTCCTCACAGCCAGATGCCCGCTTACAGCGTCGCGAAGGCCGGATTGCGGATGCTGAACCAGACATTGGCTCTTGAACTTGCGCCATCGGATATTCTGGTGAATGAACTGGCACCTGGTTATGTTGACGGCGGCTTAAGCGGCAAAATCTTTCATGAAAATCCCGCTTTGCGTAACCAAGCTAAAATGGCTGTGCCCACACAAAGATTAATCAGTTCTGCGGAAGTGGCTCAGCAGGTGATTTTTCTATGCAGCGACCTTGCAATGCACATGACGGGAACGACGTTGTTGCAGGATGGAGGTCTCTCGTTATTGCGAGGACCTCAGAGATGAACTCGCCTTCTTCAACACCTCCTCCGTGTTTTTCTGGTGTGTTTGGGGTGGCATGCCGGGATATTGTTCCCCCTCTGCAAATCAATGCTCGCAACTGGGGGGCGGCAACAACAGATACAGCCTCCTCGCGGCACCGTCCTCTCACCCTGAGTGTCCTTACTATGCAATCTGAGGGACACTCACCCTTGGTGTTGGTTACAATGGACCTCGGTTGGTGGCGCTCACACGAAGAGGAGGATGCTTTGAGCGAGGCTATTCGATCTGCGGGAATCGAGGCGGGGAACTACATTGTGGCTCTTTCCCACACCCATGCAGGTCCAATTTTTTCGCCATCTATGGCAAAAAGCCATGGCGGTGAATTTATCGCTCCTTTTCTTCAAAAACTCTGTGACCTCGTTCGAGAAGCGATCACCGAGGCATTACGGAACGCCGTGCCCGGCCTCCTGGAAACTTCCACTGGAACTTGTGTCCTTGCCGAGAACCGTGACTTTCCCGATCCAGACTCGACACGGCATCTTGTGGGTTGGAACCCGGCGGGCTGCCCGGATCAGACTTTACTTCTCGGACGCGTTAGCGATGCCAACGGAGCATGTCTGGCCACGATCGTAAATTATGCCTGCCACCCAACCATCCTCGCATGGGAAAACACCGCGCTATCGCCGGATTTTGTCGGAGCGATGAGAGAAGTCGTGCAGACCGAAACCAAAGCACCCTGTCTTTTCCTGCAAGGAGCTTCGGGTGAACTGGCCCCCCGTTTGCAGTATGTTGCAGAGACAGCGGTGGCCGATCGTGCCGGCCGGTGCCTCGGCCATGCTGCGCTTGAGCTTTATAACAATATGCTTAGGCCCGGTCACGAACTTCGATACGCCGGAGCGGTGGAGTCGGGGGCGCCACTTGCCCGGTGGGTTGAACACTCTCGCGGAGCCTTCCCAAAGGAAATCTTTGTTCACCGTTTGCCTGTCTCACTTCCTCTGAAACGCGACCTTCTCTCGCTCACGCAATTGAATGAACAATGGAAATCCTGCGATGACCCTGCTCACAAAGAGCGTCTCCAGCGAAAAAAACATGTGAGGATGTCCGTGGGTGAAGGTAGCACGTATTCGGTGGAACATCTCGTCTGGAAAATCGGCGACATCTTTTTCGTGGCTATCCCCAACGAAGTCTATTCGGAGTTTCAAACCTCCTTGCGAGAAGCCTCAGGTCCCCACCCAATCTTTGTCGTCACGTTAGCCAATGGTGGACGTGGTTATCTGGTGCCGCAGGAAAAATATGAAGACACTCTTTATACCATCGAGCAAAGCCCCTATGCCAAAGGATCTTTTGAGAAATGCCGCGACACGCTCGTCCAGGCGATCAACCGGGTAGGGGAATGAAAACCGTGATCAATCTACAATCGGAGGCGCCTGTGATGCCGGAGTTCCCCGAATACGGTATCTGCATATTGGAGAGCCACCATAAGACGGGTTTCCTCATGCCTCCAAGTCACTACGATTTTTCAGAGGTCATGCTTATCTTGGCTGGCCGGGGCTGGGTGATAACCGGTCAGACAAAGCATCCCGTTCGCAAGCACGATCTGCTAATGATTTCCAAAGGAACATCTTATTACTTTGAAGACGGCTCCGAGCCGATTGCCATGCTGTGTCTTTGCATCCGCCCCCCCGCCGCTTTGAAGGAGGTCATGACTCCCGTGTTACCAACCAAGTTCAAAATGTTCCGGCACCCGATCCTCGCCAAGGACGTCTCGTCGCATTTGCGAGCCATCTACTTTGAGCAGTCTCAATCACGCCGGTGGTCTGGATCTGTAATCATTGGACAGACTCTCCTGCTCTTGAGCAAGCTCGCGAGGCGTACGGAAGGCGAAAAACCTGTTGAACTTAAATCGCCTTCAAGCGGGATGGAAAGCATCATTCGGGTAAAAGACTACATCGCCAAGCTGGAAAGTGCGTTTCATGAAGCGGAAACTACCGAATCAGCAGCCAGTCGCCTGCGCATCAGTTATCGAAGCTTGACCCATCATTTTCGCGACGTCACAGGAATGTCACGCCTAAAATATATTCAGCAATTAAGATTGCAGCACGCTAAGCATTTGCTCGCAGAGTCAAGCGACTCCGTCACATCAATCGCATTTGCTTGCGGCTTCGAGGATCTTTCCAATTTTTTCCGCATCTTTCGTGCCACGGAAGGACTGACAGCAACTCAGTGGCGGGAAAAGCACACTGCCGGAAGGACGCATCAAAAACAGACGAAGAATCCACAACTTTCCAAGCGCAAGGAAGAACGGTAAGGATGTTTTCCTTTTGCGGGGCTGCATGGATTTCATTGCTTCTCCCGTCCTTGACATTGTCATGCCTCGGTGGTGATCATGGGGCTTTCGCGCTGGCGATCAGTTTTTCAACCCACACTTGCACTTGTAGGGCGTCCTCCACACGACATCCGCGGGCGATCGGAAGTCCTCGACATGCAGCCACGAAGTTTTTGAGCAGCCCAGCCAGCATTCCTCCTCCTTCATGGATCTCGAGGTTCACTGGCCATCGCGTTTGTGTGTCGGTCCAAGTCCACGGTGCCGGATTGGTCGTCACCCTGCTGTGCAGTCCGTCGCCAAATATTTCGATGCTGTCCCACCCCTCGGCAGGCGACCCACCGGGTAGCATCATGTGGCACTGGAATGTCGCGATGCGGCCATCATTCCAGCGCAGGGTGACCCACGACATGTCCACTCGTCCCGCGGGACCCCGGGAATCCATGGCTTGAAACGAGATCGGTTCCTCTCCTTGAGCCATTTGCGCCGCGATATAGAGATCATGGATCATCGTCAATTGAATGGGATGATCGTCGGGAAATCGTGCGCCAACGCATTCCGGCCGATGACGAACGAAATGCAAGGCCCGAAAGCTGCTCGTCCGAACACGTTCCACCAGGGGAATCACCAGCGAATGAAACAGGCACAGGTGATCAATCATGACAACTTCCCGGTTTGAACCGAGATGGGATTGAAATTCGCGAATCTTCTCAGATTGGTTGGCCAAGGGTTTTTCCACCAGAACATGCAGCCCTCCCTTGACGGCCTGTGCGGCCAGCGCGACATGGGAGTCGGCACGCGTCGCAATGACCACGGCCTCTGCGGCATTGGAAACGATTAAGTCGCCCAGATTTGAGAAGACGGCCACGCTTCCAAACCGCGCCGCGACGACTTGAGCCCGAGTGGTATCGGGATCGACCAAAGCAACCAGCCGTGCCTCGGGGAGGCGGGACAAAGCCTCCGCGTGAAGAACCCCGAATTCTCCCACCCCAACCACGGCAATGCGCAGGGGATCATTCATGGCGGTAGAAAGCCCCTCACGATTTGACAACCAATTGTCGTTCGGGTGGGCTTGTTCCCGGAGATAAAGAGAAGTTTCCCTTCGGCAAAAATGTCCACTGAGCAGGGCGAGGAAGGTTTTGGAAAATCTTTAGTGTTGGGGAGGAATGTATTCACGTAAAATTTAGGGTCTGTAAGGATAGCAAACAGGGGTATCCACAATTCGTGCGGATACGGTTAACAACATTGCCTACTCTATAGCCCTGATCAAAACAAAAACAGGGAAACAATTCCGACAAGAGACACAGATATCTCGCTTGCAGGAACGAAACGGGACTTTGTGGTTGAAGGCATGAACGTCGCTCGTGGCATCGAAACTTTGCCTTCTGCTGCCGAACCAAGTTGTAGAGCCCACAAGGTGGAATAACCCTGTCGCAGTAAAATCGGGGCAACAGGATGGCCCTCGGGGACTCGGGCTCCGCGTTTTGGCTTCGCTTTTTGGAGGCGCTGGCGCGCTGGCGGTCGAACGGCGTTCGAACCCTGTCGCAGTAAAATCGGGGCGACAGGATTCGAACACATCGCCTTTTGTAGGATCCATGCTGGTTTGCGGGCAGGCTTGACTTTTCCTGACGGATTCCTGACAAACGCGATTCCTATGAGGTGCGCAAAATCAAAAAAACCGCTGGAAGTCGTAACTGTCAAAGGAAGCTCCGTTTCCATCTATCTGACACCTGCTTTCAAATCCGGCAAAGCCTATCCAGGGCACACTATCTCTTTCACGGAATCAGGCAAAAGAAGGCGCCAATTTATCACCAATCTTGATAAAGCACGGGAAACGGCCAAGAGCATCGCCCGC
>Ga0105048_10006357_pt1 | contig 19065 bp, 17 predicted proteins | sample MAT05_FD_78382 | JGI IMG/M metagenome (GOLD analysis project Ga0105048, IMG submission 78382) | Freshwater microbial communities from Lake Fryxell liftoff mats and glacier meltwater in Antarctica - MAT-05 | ecosystem: Environmental > Aquatic > Freshwater > Ice > Liftoff microbial mat | place... | reverse complement strand
TGCATGTTTCAACTAAGGGTTGAGACCAATGAAATTTATGCCCGGAACAGCCAGTCACAAAAAGAAATCAAACAAGGCAAACTCAAGGAACACAAAACTATTAAAACAAAATATAACTTAAATGGCATTTAGATTCTGTAAAAGCCTTTGGACAAGCGAAAATCAGCCTTAATACTGGTTACCCCGAAATAGTATTTGGAAGGATTTTTTTCCTAAGTGAAATCTCGAAAATCCGCACAAACACTTAAAGCGCCCGCTTTAAACGGCGGCGTTTTTCCAACTGTCTTTTTAGGGTTTAAAACATTTGCCCTAATTGTATTTCTGAAAAATGGCTATTTCACAATTCCAAACTTTAGTGCCCGCTTTGCGAACCTGCTCTCTGATATTTCTTATTTTCATTTTATAATTTGATCTATCTTTGAAACGATGTCACATGAACGCATTCATTTTTTAAACGGCCTGCGCGGTATTCTGGCTGTTATTATTTTTATACATCATTTTTTTTATCTATTTGCTCCAAGTTTTATATTCGGCGGAACTTTTGAGCAGTTTAGCGCGGGCGAGTGGACGGCTTACAGGATTATTGCTTACTCGCCATTAAACATACTGTATAACCCCGGCTTCGCTATTAATTTTTTCTTTTTATTAAGTGGTTATGTACAATCCCATCGTTACTTCAAAACAAACGATCTCGTTTTTGTACAAAAAAGCTTTCTTAAACGATATTTCCGCCTTTGCCTGCCTGTATTGACAATTGTTTTATTGGTTTACCTTTTTCACAAACTTAATCTGTTTAATAAAAGTTTGATTCCAGTTAATGCGCTGAATAATGACTGGGTAAAAAGTATGCTGCCCGATAGTCTGAGTTTTTTAGAAGTTGTTAACTTTGGTTTTACCAATTTTTTTGAGGGAAATTCGAGATATTATCCAGTGTTATGGACCATGCCCATTGAACTTTACAGTTCTTTGATGCTTTTCATTATCATACTGGTAACACACGGACTTAAAAACAAAACTTCCCTCATGGTGTTTTGGCTGTTTGTGCAACTTTTTGTTTTAAAAGCCTATTATTCAGCCTTGTTTAGCATGGGTGTTTTAATTTGTTTACTCGACACACAATCACTTAAATTTAAATCTGAATTTTTATCCGCGCCCTACAAATGGATCTGTTTATTGACGGGACTTTATTTTTCATCGTATCCCTTTGCAGGATACGAAAACGCTTCAAGGGCGTCGGTATATGTGCTAATCTCGTTTTTTGATGATTTTCATCATTTGTTGCCTTATATCGCTGGCAATACTTTGCTGTTCTTGGTAATTCTTAAATCACAAAGAATCAAAAAATTTCTTTCAAAAAAACCTTTTATGTTTTTAGGAAACATCTCTTTTATGTTTTACTTGCTACATTTTTTAATACTTTTTAGTTTTTCTGCATGGCTTTACAATTATTTTTCAAAATCGTTGCAGCAGGTCTCAACGGTTGCCATTACTGGCACTTTGTCGTTTATATTTATTTCCGCGTTTTCGTTTTTGTTGTATAAATTAATTGATTGTCCGGTCGTTAAAACTTGTAATGTGTTGGTTAAAAAACTGTTTAAAAATTAACCCTTTTCTATTAATTCTCATTCTTAATTTTTTGCGTGAAGCAGCCATGTATGTTAACATTATTCTTCTTATTTTTATAACTCAAAATAAACGGCATTATGACTTCTGCACAACCAAAAAAATCAATGTTAAGGCGCACACTTAAATGGAGTGGCATCACTTTTTTAGTGTTAATTGTACTATTGATTGCAGCGCCGTTTTTGTTCAAAGACAAAATCGTGGCTATTGCTAAAGAGCAAGCCAATAAAAACTTAAATGCAAAGGTAGATTTTGGCAATTTTGACTTAAGCCTGTTTTCTTCTTTTCCCGATTTTCGTTTTAGGATCAACGATGTGAGTGTTGTTGGTGTTGGTGAGTTTAGCGGCGACACCTTGGCCTTTATTCAGGAGCTCAGCACCGATATTAATTTAAAAAGCGTACTTAGCGGCGATCAATATCAAATCAATTCAATTATTGTAGACAAGGCTCGTATTTTAGGCAAAGTGCTAAACAACGGCAAAGCCAATTGGGACATTGCTAAAGCCAAAACAGATTCAACAGCAAAGCCTGAAGATACAAGCGCAACAAAATTCTCGATGAAATTAAAAGAGCTCAAAATTAAAAATACCTACATTGTTTACGACGACATGCAGGGGGGCATGTATGCAAAACTCGAAGACTTTAATTACGGGCTAAAAGGTGATTTTACACAAGATATTTTTGTAATAAGTAATCTGTTGGATATCGCAAAAACCACTTTTAAAATGAGTGGCGTAAGTTATTTAAGCGATGTGCATACCAACCTTAAAATGGATATTGACGTGGATATGCCGAAAATGAAATTCACTTTTAAAGAAAATGAGTTAAGCTTAAACGATCTTACTTTAGGTTTAGATGGATTTATTGCGATGCCTGATACAAATATAGCCATGAACCTAAAATTGAACAGCAAACAAACTGAATTTAAATCTATCCTTTCTTTAATTCCGGGTGTTTATGCCAAAGATTTTGCCTCAGTAAAAACGGAAGGGAAACTAACCTTAGACGGTTACGCAAAAGGCACATACAACGCTTCGCAATTACCAGCTTTTGCCGTAAACTTAGTGATTGGCAATGCTATGTTTAAATATCCGAGTCTGCCAAAATCGGTTAATAATATTAATGTGGATATTAAAGTGCTGAATCCAAACGGTGTGTTGGATGCCACCACCATCGATGTAAATAAATTCCATGTGGAGATGGCTGGTAATCCAATTGACATGACAGCACATGTAAAAACACCGATTTCTGACCCTGGCATAAAAGCAGAAATTAAAGGTATTATTAACCTGGCTTCGGTAAAAGAATTTATTCCCCTAGAGAAAGGCGATAACCTCAGCGGAATTATTAAATCAGATATTAGTATCAGCGGCAACGTGAGTGCCATCGACAAAAAAGAATACGAAAAATTTAAAGCCAGCGGGTCGTTACAAATTGATAACATGAATTACAAAACGGCGTCTCTTCCCTATGAGGTATTTTTAAATTCCATGCTAATGAATTTTACTACTCAGTATGTTGAATTATCGGCTTTTGACGCCAAGCTGGGTAAAAGTGACCTGCAAGCGAAAGGGAAGATCGAAAACTTTATGCAGTACATTTTTAAAAACGAGTTGATAAAAGGCTCATTTGCGATTACGAGCCAATTAATGGATTTAAACGAACTGATGAGTTCGCCAACAACATCCGCTGCGGCCACACCAAAAGCTGCGGCAACTGACACGGCCGTTGCATCCGTAACCGAAGTGCCAGCCAATATAGATTTTAATCTCGATTGCAATATTGGCAAGGTACTTTACACAAATCTGGTATTACAGAATATGATTGGTAACGTGGTAGTGCGCCAACAGAAAGTCGATATGGCCAATTTAAAAATGGGGGTGATCGGTGGCTTGCTTACCGTTAACGGTTTTTACGAAACTACAAATCCGAAAAAGCCCACCATTGGTTTAAATTTAAAAGCTGAGAATTTCGACATTCAAAATACATTCAAAACGTTTAATACCATACAGAAACTAACGCCCATAGGTCAATACGCCAAGGGCACTTTTACCGCCACTCTCGAAAACTTCAAAACTTCCTTAAATGAAAAAATGGAACCGGATCTTACAACGGTTAACGCTAACGGTGTTTTTAAAACCAACAAAGTGAGCGTTGGCGGGTTTCCCCCCTTTGCAAAATTAGGGGAGGCCCTCAAGATAGAACAACTTAAGAATATAGATGTAAACAATGTGAGCCTAAAATATTTTATTAAAGACGGCCGGTTAAACATTGAGCCTTTTGAAATTAAGATCAACGCTATTAATACAACGATTAGCGGAAGCACCGGCTTAGATCAAACCATCGATTACAAATGGAAGCTTAATATTCCGCGCAGCATGTTCGGAAGCGCTGCCAATTCTGCGCTTACCGGTTTAATGAGCCAAGCCAATGCCGCTGCGGGTACGAACGTAACACTGGGCGAAAAAATAAATGTGACTGCTTTGTTAGTTGGCACAGTAACCAAACCAACTATTAAAACAAGTCTTAAAGATGATGGTAAAAATGCCGTGGCGACAGTTACTACGCAAGCTTTGAATGCTGGCATCGATAAAGCAAACGCTGAAGCACAAAAAATATTAGACGATGCGAAAGCGGCTTGCGAAAAATCTAAAGCCGATGCGCAGGCAAACGCTGATAAAGCCAGGCAGGAAGGTTTTTCTCAGGCAGATCAGTTGGTAGAACAAGCCGGAAACCCAATTGCGAAAATTGCTGCTAAAAAAGCCGCCGAGCTAGCAAAGAAAAAAGTAGAAGAAAAAGTGCAGAAAATAATTGTCGACGCTGAAACCCGTTGTCAGCAATCTTTAGACGAAGCTAAAACGAGATCTGCGGCCAAAGCGGCTGAAAATAAAAAATAGTCTTTAATCCCTCTCAAAAAAAATTAAAGATGGTAAAAAAACAAACCTACATTCTGACACGGTTAACTATTTTTTTTATTTGTTTTTTTGTGACTGATGTCGCCGATTTAAACGCGCAAGCACCAGGTAGCTATTCAACAGGATTACGTTTTTGGATCAAAGCGAACGCGTCGGTATTTTCTGATGCCGGAACAACGCTTTGCGTTAACAACACTCCTGTTCAACAATGGAACGATTTGAGCGGCAATGGGTTTAACGCCAGTCAAGCAACAGCAGGACTTCGCCCGACTTATTTTAGCACGGGAGCTAATGGAAATCCGGTGGTGCGGTACGGCGGCACTCATTTTTTAGATGTTGCGAGTTTGGGCATTAGCGGAACTAGCGACTATTATGCTTTTTGTGTGGTTAAGTTAACCTCTGCAAGCGCGGGCGGCGCCAGCGATGGGAATGGCTCTTATGTGTTAGACAGAACAACAGCGACAAATGCGCTGTTCGATATTAAGGTTGTGGCTTCGTCGGGAACCAACCGTTTTTTCTTTCAGAAAAGAAATGATGCAGGGGGCAATCTTGGCGGCTCAACGTCGAACACGGTTATTGACCCCAATGGGTTTCAACTTCTAGGCATTGGCCGTATCTATAATTCCGCATCTAATACCTTGTCACAAATTTACGTAAATGGAGATCTGGAAAATACGCAGTCAAATGCACAAGAAACAACCACACCGCCAAACATGCGCATTGGTCGTCACGCAACCAATACAACAGGGGGGATGGTAGGCGATTTAACTGAATTAATTGTATATAATAATTTTCCGTCAGCTGCCGACAAACAAAAAATTGACTCTTACCTCGCCGTAAAATATGGTTTCTCAATAAGTCAAAGTACTTTAACAAATTACCTGTCGTCGAATGCAGCCGTCATTTATCCAGCAACAACAACACATAGTGCCTATGTAACAGCCATCACAGGGATTGGAACGGATAACGGTTCGGGTCTTGTGCAGGGCGGCAGCAAAAACCAAAGTGCCAATGGTTTTGTGGCGATACAAAACCCGAGCGCGATGAGCGATGGCGATTTTTTGCTTTGGGGCAGTACCAACTCGGCAATGAGCCCACCAAATGCGGTGGATGTTGACGGCACTTTAATAGTGACAAGACTAAACAGGGTTTGGCGCGCGGCTCACACCGGAACTATTGGCACCGTGGATGTGTTAATCGACCTAAGCACTGTGCCAGGCGGAAAAGTAGAATCAGATCTAAGATTGTTGATTGATCGTGATGGCGATGGCTTTGCAGATAACGATGTAACGCCCTTAACAGGAACCCTGAGTGGCAGCACATTTAGTATTTCAGGTGTAGACTTGCAGCATGGCGATTATTTTACAGTTGGGTCTAGAAATACAACCACTACCCCGTTGCCCATCGAATTAAGTGAATTTAAAAGCATCTGTCACGAAAACGCAATAGAACTGCTATGGAGTACAGAAGTTGAAAAAGAAAATGCGTTTTTTATTCTGGAAAGAAGTGATGACGGCGAAAACTGGATTGACATCAAACATATTGCTGGTGCCGGGAACAATGTTGGCCTTAAAAAATATTCTTACAAAGATGATTACAAAACGAACGAACTAAAGTATTATCGTTTAACGCAGGTTGATGTAGATGGAAACTCAAAAACGTTTAAACTTATTTTTTCTTCTTGTTACAATAATAGCGAAACACTTAGCATTTACCCGAATCCCGCCACCAATGAATTGTTCTTTGATTTAAACCTCAAACAAAACTACGGAGACAGCGAAATAAAAATTGTAAATAATTTAGGCAAAACCTGCCTGATCGAAAAGATAAAGTTAAACGAAGGAAATATAGTCTTGAAAGTTCCGCTAGATCTGCAATCCGGCGTTTATACTGTTATACTTTATTCCGAGGGATTACATTTCCCCCCGCAGAAAATTATCATTCGCTAGAGAGTATAATTGATATTGGTAGGGTGACTTGGTTTTCTAAACAAGTTTTAATTTGGATAAAATCTTTATAAACATCAATTCTTTTTAATCGGCTTGGTGCGAAAAGGCGGAGAGTAAAAAACAATTTCATTGAATACTAATACTGCTTTACCAGCTTATACCAATTATAAATACAAAATAGTCCAAAAAGTTGTTTTTGAATAAATCTCGTTTGGTTAACCCAAAAAAAAGGAACCACTCGAATTCGAATGGTTCCATTGTATTTTTACTCCTTAGATTCTCTAAACGATAATCTCGTCCATATCCTTATTAAAGAATTTAAAGTCCATAAAGTTTTGGCTGGCCATACTCTGCACCTTAATCCACTGTTTATGCTCGCGGTACCATTTCCATTGCATGCTTTTAAACCATCCACCTTTTTTAATATAAGCTTCAATGTAGGGGTGCACATTTAATGTTATGTTCTTTTGGTTTTGTTCTTTAATAATAAAACGCAATGTATTTTCGATTTGGTCTACAAATAAAATACTGGGTTGTACTTTGCCAGTTCCGCTGCAGCTCGGGCAGGTTTCAAGCACTTCAATATTAACTTCGGGACGTAAACGCTGGCGGGTGATCTGGATTAAACCAAATTTACTCGGAGGTAAAATATTGTGTTTGGCTCTATCGCTCTTCATTTCGTCTTTCAACTTATCGTAAAGCAATTTTCGATTATCGGCACTGTGCATGTCGATAAAATCAACAACGATTATTCCACCCATATCGCGCAGTCTTAACTGGCGGGCTACTTCAACTGCCGCTTCAATATTTACTTCGAGCGCATTTTGTTCTTGGGTATGGTCACTTTTCGAACGGTTTCCGCTGTTCACATCAAACACGTGCAAAGCCTCCGTATGCTCAACTACCAAATAAGCCCCGCTTTTCATGTGCACGGTTTTACCAAACAAACTTTTTATCTGTTTTTCGATGCCATGCGCGTCAAACAAAGGCAGTTTTGTATTACTGTGGAGCTTTAAAATATCAACTTTATCGGGTGCAATGGTTTTAATGTATGCCTTCAAATCTTCATATACTGCGGCATCGTTAACATGAATCGCGTTAAATGAAGCGTTTAAAAAATCTCTGAGCATGGCGTTAGATCTATCTACTTCACCCAACACACGCATTGGCGGCTGTGAGGTCTTAAGCGCCTGATAACATTCGTCCCAGCGTTTAACAAGGTCGTTTAAATCGCCTTCAAGATCTTCAACCGATTTATTTTCTGCTACAGTTCGAACGATCACACCAAAATTCTTTGGTTTAATCGATTGCATCAGCTCTTTCAACCTTGCTTTCTCTTCAAAATTCCTGAGTTTTGATGAAACCGAAATCTTATCAGAAAAGGGCATCAACACCAGGTACCTTCCAGCCAAACTTATTTCGGTGGTAATACGCGGCCCTTTTGCGCTAATAGGTTCTTTTGCCACTTGCACGAGCATGTTTTGACCAGACTTAACTATTTCGTTGATTTTTCCGTCTTTTTTAATTTCGGGTTCGTTTTTAAAATACATGAGGTTACTCACGGTTTGTTTTCCGTTTTGGGTATTCTCAACAAATTTTAAAAGCGAATTGGCTTGAGGGCCAAGATCCAGGTAGTGCAGAAATGCATCTTTCTCATATCCTACGTCCACAAAGGCGGCGTTCAGGCCGGTCATCACCTTTTTAGCTCTACCTAAATAAATGTCGCCTACCGAAAACTTTGAATTATTCTTTTCGCGGTGCAACTCTACAAGACGCTTGTCGTGTAATAGAGCTATGACAACTTCGTTAGGCGTGGAATTAATTATTAATTCTTGATTCACGCGCTTAAATATTTTTAATTTATAAAATCATTTGTCGACCAGACATACAAAAGTAAGGCGGTTAAAATAACGCGCGTCGCTCTCTCAGCTTTTAAGGCTAATTGCCGGAAAACTAATCTATACAACTAAAACAGAAAAACAAATGCTTCCCTGTATCAGAAAATACTAAATAAACAGATTAGCTGATTATTTCTTTTTGTGACGATTTTTTCTCAAACGTTTTTTGCGTTTGTGAGTTGCCATTTTATGTCTTTTTCTTTTCTTTCCGCTTGGCATAATGCTTTTTTTTAAGTGATTATTATTTTATTTTTTTATTTTTCCGTGAAGCCTCCAGATCGTGATCTGGAATCCTCTGTTTTAATGTTGTTGTTTAAAGCAGCTCTACTTTTGTTTTAGCTGTTGAATATACTTGTTAATTTCTATTTTTGCTGTTACATCTTCAGTTTTTCCGGAATATTGTTGCAGTGAAGCAATTGTTTTATATGTTTCGCCTTGCTTTTCGTAAGCATCGGCTAAATGTAAATAAGCTTCAATATACATACTGTCTATTTCAACTACTTTATTAAATCGTTTAATCGCCTTGTCGAGCTGGTTACTTTTTAAAGAAAAGAACGCAAATGTCAATTGTAGCTTTACATTGTTGCTGTCGGTCTTTTCAATTTCTCGCAATCTGCTCACACCTTCCATTGGCTCAGAAGTACCTTCAACGTAACAAGAGGCCTGCATAATTCGCGCATCAATGTTTTTTGGATCAAGCGCTAATCCGTTGTTAAAAGATCTCAATGCAGATTGATACAAAACCGGAATTTCGGTTTTATCTTGTGAAAATTGCACGGCGTAATAGTATCTGTTACCGGCTTTAAACCACGCGTCGGCTGTTTTTTCAACTTTAGCTTTTTCTTCCAGGTAAAAAGATGCTAGGTCTGGCCGTTTTAAGCGATCCCAAAAAGCGGCAAGACTATCGTTTTTTTTCTCAACCTGCAACTTATCAAAATATTTTTTTTGCGTAGGTGTCAAGATTTTCGTCGCTAAACCCACGTAAACGTCTACCGTAGCGTCTGCCGATACCGTTGCTCCTTGGGCAATATGATCGTGACCATCCTCCTGCTCTATCGGGGCTGTTTTTGATGTAATAAATAAAAGAACGAATAAAATAAGAGCGCCAACAACTAAAAGTACTTTGGTTTTTGACGCGTCCATTTTGTTAATCAATGTTTTTTGACAGAGGCTCGGCAGTTTTTACGTTGCGTTTTACCCTGTCTGAAAACGTTTTTGCTGCTTTAAAAGCCGGGATGTAGTGTGCCGGAATAACAACAGTTGTGTTTTTTGAAATATTTCGCCCAATTTTTTCGGCACGTTTTTTAACCACGAAAGTGCCAAACCCCCTGAGGTAAACATTTTTGCCTTCTACCATAGAGTTGCGAATCGTTTTCATAAACGCTTCAACAGTAGCCTGAACCGCCATTTTTTCGATGCCGGTTTTTTCTGAAATTTCATTAACTATATCTGCCTTGGTCATTTTTACAAACTATTTAAAATCAATTAATTGTATTTTAAAATGGGCAGCAAAGATAGTATTAAAATTAATAATCGGAAACTTTTTTTTGTTTTAGTGTTTTGAGGGACAATTCTTCCCAAATCGATTAATTTTACAGCTTTATGGAAGCTTGGCTCAGTTTAAAGCTTATTAAGTGGTATCAGCAAAATAAGCGCGATTTGCCTTGGAGGCATCAAAATGATCCTTATTTTGTATGGATCTCTGAAATAATTTTGCAACAAACTCAGGTGGCGCAAGGCACGGCATATTATCACCGATTTACCGAAACATTTTCAAACATACACCTGCTTGCTAATGCCAGCGAAGATGCTGTTTTAAAAATGTGGCAGGGTTTAGGATATTATTCAAGAGCCAGAAACCTGCACGCCACTGCAAAAATCGTTTCGCGCCAATACAATGGCATTTTCCCTTCGTCCTTCCAAAGTATAAAAGACCTAAAGGGTATTGGCGACTACACCGCCGCCGCAATTGCAAGTTTTGCCTTTAACCTGCCATACGCCGTGGTTGATGGCAATGTTTACCGGGTTCTTAGTCGGATTTTTGGGATTGAAACTCCTATTGATACTTCCCCCGCCAAAAAAGAATTTCAAGAGCTCGCCAATAGCCTGCTCAATAAAAAGCAAGCAGCCTTGCACAACCAGGCAATTATGGAGTTTGGTTCGCAATATTGCAGGCCAGTAAATCCCGATTGCGAAAACTGTATTTTTAATAATAAGTGCGTGGCTTTTGACAACAATAAAGTAGCCATGTTGCCAGTAAAAATAAAAAAAATAAAAACACGCAACCGCTACTTTAATTATGTTGTGATTATTGATAGTGAACGAAAAGTTTTATTGAATCGCCGCGGTGGGAATGATATCTGGCAAGGCCTTTACGAGTTTAACCTCATTGAAACAGATGCTGAACTTAGTGCAGATACCCTTTTTGAATCGAGCGAATTTAAAAAACTTTTCACGTGCAGCTTTTCGCTTGTCCATGTGTCTAAATCTTACAAACACATTCTAACGCATCAGCATTTGTATGCAAAATTTTATGTTGTAAACGTGCCGTTTTCTCTCCCACAAAACAATATTTCAACCGACCTGAAAAGCCTCAAAAAGTACGCTTTTTCGAGGTTGACAGAAAAATTCCTAGATGATTGTGTTTTAAAAGAATTGTTTTAAATTTGAATAATTAATCTACCCATGAAAAAATTATTTTTAGCAATGGCGCTTGCCTTATGTTTAAGTAACGTAAAGTCACAGATTTTTACAGCCAAAGACGGCGCAACCACTGTAACTTTTTTTTCGGCAGCACCGTTAGAAAATATTGAAGCAGTAAATAAAGGCGCAATCATTGTATTAAACGCCAACAGCAGCGATTTGCAAGTAAGGGTTACGATGCAAAATTTTAAGTTTAAAAATTCGTTAATGGAAGAGCATTTTAATGAAAACTACATGGAGACTGAGAAGAAAGGGCCGAAAGATGCGACTGGAGCGGTTAGTTACCCGAATCGCAATGCCGTTTTTAAGGGTAAGATTAATGAGAAGATTGATTACAATGTGGACGGAGAAAATAAGGTTACCGTAACTGGAAAAATGGATATGCATGGTGTTACTAAGGACTTGACGCTAAATGGGACTTTGAAAAAAGCAGGTAGTGAAATTGTTCTTTACAGCAAATTCGAGATTAAAGTAGCTGATTATAACATTAAAGTTCCAACAATGTATGTAAAAAACATTGCTGAAACTGTAGATGTAACGATAAACAGTAGTTTGGAGCCTTATCAAAAAAAACAATAACAAATGATCTCGCTTAGAAAATCTCTACTGCTTTGTGCATTTATTTGTATCATAAGCTCGCTGCGTTCGCAGGATGATCTACTTAGTCTTATTGAAGATAACAAAGACAAAGAGCCGAAAAAAGTATATGCTACTTTTAAAACAGTTAAGATTGGAAATGCGCAAACCATTGAAACTGTAAAAAAGAACCACCTTGATTTCAGAATCAGCCATAGGTTTGATAATATTTATAATTCTGATCTCGCCAACCCTTTAAACAATATGGGTCAAACATTTATTGGCTTTGATAACGCAAAAGATATTCGTTTTAGTTTTGATTATGGCGTAACAGACAATATCACACTTGGTGTTGGCCGAAGTAAAATGAATCACCTCCTCGATGGAACCATTAAATGGCGAGTTTTGGAACAAACCACCAATTTTAGCGTGCCTGTTTCGATAGCTTTTTTTTCAAGTACAGGTTATTCTCATGATCCCACTGCCGTTATTTACAGCGGCGTGGTAAAAGACTTTAAAACTAATGAGCTTCACCGCTTAAGTTTTTTTAATCAGGTGATTATCGCAAGTAAAATAAACAACTGGTTATCTCTTGAAATATTGCCGAGTTATATGTACCGAAACTTTATTAAAGAAAACCTCAACAGCAAAAATAATTCTTACGATGAAAATGGCTTTTTTACACTTGGCTTTGGCGGAAGAATAAAAATGACAAAACGGTTAAGTTTTATTGGTGACTATTTCTACAATTTCTCTAATTTTTATCAAAACAATACCAATGCTTTTAATCCTCTTTCTTTAGGCTTTGAAATCGAAACCGGCGGTCACGTTTTTAGCTTATTTGTTACAAACGCCTCAGGCCTTATCGAAAATAATTTTATCCCTTACACAACTGACACTTGGTCTAAAGGACAGGTGAAATTTGGCTTCTGTATCGCCCGAACCTTCGCGCTGTGATGTGATCACTCATCCCTACTATACCAGCCTATTTAACGATCACCTACTCCGGGTAAAAAATTTAGAACCCGTTACGAGAATCAATTACCAACAAATTTGGCCTTCTGTTTTTTTCTTATTTTGTTTGTTGTTGCTAGTGCTTATTAAATTTAGTTCCTTAACCAAAGTTGTTAAGATCATTCAATCTTCTTTTAGTCTCCAAGCACTTCGACAGCTTGAACGGGAAGAGCAAAACCCTTTCAGATTATATGCCATTGGACTAAATTCGTTTTTTATTGTCAACGTCTCGTTTTTGCTTTACAAAGTAAACAGCATTTATAAATTGATATTGGTGAGCAATGGTAGTTTTAACCAGTTTTTATTTTTTGTGTTTATTGTAATTCTTGTTGTGGGGTTTAAAATTACCATTAACGCGTTGCTAAGTTTTTTTACGAAGGAGCAAAAAGTCATTTCGGACTATTTTATCAATTCGTTATTTATTAATCAAACCTTTGGCCTTTTTTTGTTCCCTTGTATCATTTTAATGGAGCTAAGCCCTTTTGACCCGATTATTTTTATTTGTGCCGCGAGCGTCATTTTAGCCTTTTCTATCTTGTTGAAATGGTACAAGGGAGTAATTATAGGCCTCGTAGAAGAAAGAATAGGATTTTTGCAGATATTTTCTTACTTTTGCAGTCTGGAAATTTTACCTGTTTTTATTTTGGTAAAATATATTATTGAAACTTTTTAACACGATTAATTAATGTCAATCAAAAAAATCGCGCAAAAAAAATCTCTCAAAAAAGTAGTTAAAAAGTCAAAAAAAGCAGCTGCTAAAACGCTTTCTTCAATTCCTACCCCTAAAAAAACTTCTTCTGACGCGGTAAAAAAAGCTAAAGAAGTTGTTAAGGAACATGTTGCTGCAAAAAAAACATCCAACCCTTTGTTAAAAGTCGAAAAGGAAAAAAAGATGTTGGTAAACACCGTTGTTAAAGAGTCTATCGAAAAAGCGCGTCCAGTTAAAAGAATTCGTAAATCATTAAAAAAGCCCGTTATTACGCTTCCTTTACCTCCAAAAATTGAAGTAAGTACTTACATAAAAAATAAAGTAAGAAATATTCTGGTATCGCAGCCGAAACCAGTTGAGAATGAAAAAAACCCGTATCTGGATCTCGCCAAAAAACACAACATGGGCGTTACGTTTAGGCAATTTATAAAAGTTGAAGGGCTTACGTCTCAAGAATTCAGGGCGCAACGCATTGATATTTTGGAGCATGGCGCTGTGATTTTAACCAGCAAACTCGCGGTTGATCATTACTTTAGGATTTGCAACGAAATGCGTGTTACAGTTCCTGAAAGCATGAAATATTTTTGCATCAACGAACAAACAGCTTATTATCTTCAAAAATACATTCAATACCGCAAAAGAAAAATATTTTTTGGGCACGGAACCATTATCGATTTGGTTGATGTTATTCGTAAAAACAAAGACGAGAAATTTCTTTTGCCGGCGAGCGACGCTAACAAAGAACAGATTATGGACTTTTTGGATGAAGTAAAAATCACTTACACCAAAGGCGTTTTTTATAAGACAGTGAGTGCTGACCTTTCTGACATGAAATCACTCGCGGATTTTGACATTTTGGTATTTTTTACGCCTGTTGGAATTAAATCGTTAAAACAAAATTTTCCGAACTTTAAACAAGGCAACACGCGCATAGCGGCATTCGGGCATGCAACAGCCACGATGGTTAGAAATTTGGGGTTTAGGCTAGACCTGTTTGCGCCTAATCCCCAAAACCCCAGTATGACGGGTGCTTTGGATACCTATATCAAAGAGGCAAATAAAAGATAGTTTATTTTTTAGGAAAATTAAACGCCTTGGCGCCAAGTTTTAAGATGGCACTTTCAATGGCTGCATAATCTTCAGCGTTTTTTGATGTGTAAATAAAAGCAATGACCATTTTTTTATTTTCTGATTTGAGAGTTTCGTAAAAAGTGTTTTTATTTAAGCGGTAAGCTTCACGCATTCTTCTTTTGAGTTTATTTCTGTCGTGCGCTTTTTTGAAATTACGTTTTGGCACTACAAACATGGCCTGCGCAGGAAACGTAAACCCTTCGGCTGTTTCCATATACACGGCTTTTAAAGGATAGCTATTATATCCCTTATTTTTTTGAAACAACAAATCAATTTGTTTCCTGCTACACAGTCTTTCTTCTTTATAAAATTTATTTTTTATGTTAGATAAAATTAGTGGTCATTTAAAAGAATGGAGCATTAATGCAGGAGCGAACTGCACAAAAGTTTGATTGGTAAAGATAATTTTTTACTTTTACACAACTAAAATAAAATAAACTTATGGGAAAAGGTGACAAAAAAACTAAACGTGGTAAAATTCATATTGGATCTACAGGCGTAAAGCGTCAAAAGAAAAAAGCAGTTAAAAAAACTAAAGCTAAAACAGAAACTCCGGTTAAAGCAGCTAAAAAAGCCGCTCCCAAAAAAGCAGCGGCCAAAAAAGCAGAATAATTTTAACGAGAGCCATCTAAAAGGTGGCTCTTTCATTTTCTATTGAACCTCAGTGATTTTAATAAAAAAGCGCAAAGCCTTAAAAAAGAAAATCAACTCTTTTTTAAAAAACTAACCAATCGTCCTCCAAAAAATCTAGACGGATTGTTTCACGAAGCGCACGACAAGGCTTTCGAGTTTATTGACTGTCTGGCTTGCGGCAATTGCTGCAAAACAACTTCCCCCATCTTTTACCAAAAAGACATAGAGCGCGCTTCTAAAGCGGTTAAACTAAAACCTGGTGCTTTTATTGATAAGTATCTTTGCATTGATGAAGACAAAGATTACGTTTTAAAACAATCGCCCTGTGCATTTCTTGGTTCTGATAATTACTGTTCAATCTACGAAGACCGTCCTGCTGCTTGCCGGGATTATCCGCATACGAATCGTAAAAAAATGTTTCAGGTATTAGAGCTTACCTACAGGAATACTTTGGTATGTCCGGCGGTTTTGAAGATTACGGAAGCTGTGAAAAAACGTTTGGGTCTATAATTGTCGATTATTTACGTTCAACTTTATCGTTTACACTCTCAAGCCTCGAGGCGGCTGTGGTCAATACCCCTTTGTCTCCATCAATTCCCAACATAGCTTTTGTAGCTGTATATACCACAACGGCCACCCGCATACTTTAATAGTGTTTTGGTGTCATAGTCAATCATTCTGGGTCTACTCCGGAAAAAAGATTTATTGATCGAAAATATTATTTCGGTCTGTGTTACCGTAATAAATGTTTCTGTTCCCTAGGCCGATTTTATAATTGCTTGTGTCATACATAGATGTGATTTAACAAGTAGAAAATCAACAGATAATTCCCTTGAATCAACAATGGTCTCCACCGTAACAAAAGAGAGGACTTGCTTTTTTAATTTTGCTTGAATTATGAAGGCCAACGGCTACATTAAAGCTGTAGCGTTTGTTATTGGGATCGAGTCTTGACTGCGGTCGTGGACATTTCCAAAACGTCTAGCGGTTCCTTCATTACTGATATACCAATAGTAACTATTGTGATTAACACCATCGCAAGAACTATTATTTTGGAGAGGTCATACAAAACATTTAAATAACATTCGTTTTGCTTTTTACCGTCTGTTTTTAAACAATTCAGTTGTGAATTCAAAAACTAGCTTATCGCGAAATTTAACCGACAAAAAACTGTTATACATTGAGATTCACTACAGGCTATGTCATCTATTTGTAAGTCACATTTAAAAGTGAGCAACAACTTAAATTGCAAGTACTAAAACAAAACAAGAACTTAAAAAAAACGAGACAGCAAGAATGAATAAAAAGTAATTTCTCATACTCTAGAGAGAGATTTTTCTAAAATCGTCGGGAAATAAAAAACTATTGGGTTTATAATAAAATTTTGGTGTAATTTGATTTTGAATTTAAAGGCTTCAGATATTATTCTTTCTAAAAAAATAATTATTACAGTTCTTTTGGGGGCTCATTTGTTTTGTGGCGCTCAACTGCCAAACGATATCCCAACGCGAGGTTTACAAGCTTACTGGGCTTTTTCAGGAAATGCAGACGATGCGAGCGGGAACAAGCATCACGGGATTGTGTTTGGCCCAACGCTTGTGAAAGATAGGTTCGGCAACTCAAACAGTGCCTACGAATTCAGCGGAAACCAAAATTTAATTCTTACGAGCTATCTTGGCGTTCTTGGAAAAAAATCGCGCTGCCTATCTTATTGGGCAAAAACCTCCTCCAAAAAAAATAGTGCGGTTGTTCTTTGGGGCGATAATAAGAGTTATCCGCAAGCGGGAACACGGTTTGATTGTAGTTTTAATTACAAGGAACAAGGTGTGACAGTAGACATAGCCGATGCGGGGATTACCTATGAAGCGAACAGCGAGATCTATGACGGTGAATGGCACCATTACGTTTTCCAATTTGACACCGCTATTTTAAACAAAGTAGAAGTTTACCAGGATGGAAATCCCCTAACGCACCAGGCCCACTTATTTTATGAAAAAACGGCTATTAATACGTTAAGCTTTCACCCCGTGACATTTGGTGGGTTATATACCATAGGTAACGACAGTGTTCCCTCAAACCGATATGTCAATGACTATATTAAATCATTTGAACCACGTTTCGAAATGGCACAAAAAACTCTAAATCCAAAAGAGGTATTTAAATTCAAATGGGATGATTACTCGTACTTTTTCGAGGGCCAACTGGATGACATTGCAATTTATGACCGATACCTATCGCACGAAGAAATAATGGCCTTATATTATGCGCATAATCCGGATAAATCTGGTTTAATTTTAAAGTGGGTCTTATACTTAATAGCCATCCTCTTTTTAATCCTGCTTGCAGTTTGGCTGGCCAGGCAGAACACGAGAAGGGTACTTAGGAGAGAAAAGAAAAGAAATGAATTGCAAAATAAAAGCTACGAACTTGAAAATAAAGTGTTGATGGCTCAGATGAACCCACATTTTATTTTTAATTCTTTAAATGCCATACAACAATTTATAATTATTAACGATAACGAAAAAGCTCAGGAATACCTATATAAATTTTCGCGGTTAATGCGGAAAATGCTCGAAACTAAAATAAAAGACTTCATTAGTCTCGAAGAGGAAATTGACATCATAAAAAGATATCTCGAAATAGAAACTTTGCGCTTCGAAAATATTTTTAATTTCACCATTTCGGTTCCCGAAGAAAAAGATATTTCAACCATATTTATTCCGCATTTCTTAATCCAGCCTCTTATTGAGAATGCTATCTGGCACGGCCTTCTACCTAAAAAGAATGGCGATAAAAGGATTAAAATTGTTTTCGGTATTCTCGACGAAAAAACATTGTCCTGCACCATTGAAGATAACGGTGTTGGAAGATCAGCTGAGCCTAAAACAAGTGCCTCGAACAAAAAATCGCTGGCTATTGCCTTTATAAGACAAAGGCTTGATTTGATGAGTAAAATAAACGTTAACCCCTATTTGCTCGAAATTATAGATAAGACGAACAACCGGGGCGAAAAGGAAGGAACAAAAATTACTATTACACTGCCAATTATAAACAAAAAAGGATGAATTTAAGAGCGGTGATCATAGATGACGAGTCCATGGGTATTAGCGCTCTGGAGGTAATGATCGAAAAATACACGAGCGGTTTACAAATAGTGGCAAGTACCACGAGGTCGGACGAAGGAATTGCATTGATTGAATCGCATAGGCCAAATGTTGTATTCCTGGACGTTAATATGCCGCAAATGAGTGGATTTGATTTGCTTGAAAAATTATTTTACCAGGACTTCAAGTTGGTGTTCACAACTGCTTATCCTGAATACGCAATTAGAGCAATTAAAAAAAAGGCGCAGGATTATTTATTAAAACCCATTGGAATTGAGGAGTTAAAATCCTGCGTTAACAATATTATCCGCGAACTGGCCAAAGAAAAAAATACGAATCAGCAGCACCGTAATTTAGTTGAACTCTCGGTAAAAGACGGGGTCATTTTTATTAAACCCCAGGACATTATCCGGCTTGAGGCTTCGGGCAGCTATACTATTTTTTATCTTGAGAATAATATAAAACACATGGCCTCAAAGAATTTAAAACAATGTGAGTCTTTAATTGAAGGGCCTTACTTTTTCAGGAGTCACCCTTCGCATGTTATTAATCTGCAAAAAGTTGTGAAAATGGTGCTGAAAGACGGGCTATTCGCGCAAATGAGCGATGGGTCGATGCCTGAAATAAGCAGAAGAAATAAAGAATTATTTTTAGAAAACCTAAAACAAATTTAATTGCTGCCTGATTTAAGATTGCCGAATCGTTTTAAACTCTTGCATTTTGCACCGGTGAATTGAAACCACTACTTCCACAAATTTAAAACACTCCTCCACAAATTAGTGCACAAAATCATCTTTTGTTTTTATTGCT
>Ga0105048_10006355_pt1 | contig 19070 bp, 16 predicted proteins | sample MAT05_FD_78382 | JGI IMG/M metagenome (GOLD analysis project Ga0105048, IMG submission 78382) | Freshwater microbial communities from Lake Fryxell liftoff mats and glacier meltwater in Antarctica - MAT-05 | ecosystem: Environmental > Aquatic > Freshwater > Ice > Liftoff microbial mat | place... | reverse complement strand
GGTGGATGCGTCTTTCGCAAAACGGGGTTGGAACAAAGCGAATTATTTTCGCCCGTGAATTATTTTCGCCCGTGAATTATTTTCGCCCGTGAATTATTTTCGCCTTAGTACGCGTGCGACAAGCGGCCGAGTCGAATTTATCAATTCGCTCAGTGCCGCGGGCGTAACGACTCTGAGCCCGATCCATACTGCGGCGAAGAATCCGATCGCCATGGCCAGCAGGATCACGGCGCGGGGCTGTTCGATGAGCAGCCGTCTAATTCCCTCGGCGGCGAAGAATGCCGGGAGTGCGGCGAGGATTGGCAGGTAGACCACGGGCAACAAGCTCAAGACATTCACGTCTTTCTCTCCCCTAAGCCCGATGAACAGCCACGGCGCGGGATAAAGCAGGTAGAACACCAGAACCGCTGTCGCACAGCCCACCACGCCCCCGGCGAACGCCCCTATGCCCACGGTCAATATGAACAATGCACCAAACAGCAGCGAGAGCGTCATCAGCGCCGCGTTTCGACTTCGGGCGACCAGCAAGCCGTACATCACTCCCATCACAGCCTCGCCGCCGATCGCGATGCTCAGCAATTGAAACGGCACGAACGCTTCGCTCCATCGCGCACTAAAAAACCACCGCAACATCTCCGTGCCACACGTCGCTTGCAAAAACACCAGCGGCCAGCTGATCGCCCCCGCGAGTCTCATTCCGCGAAGCGTCGCATTGATCTGCCTCGAACCTTCATTCTGCATTTGCCCCATGACTGGGGTGATCACACTGATGATTTGCTGGGCGAGTACGCGCGGCAACTGTGTCGCCATCGAGAACGCCCAGAAATACACGCCGACCTCGTGCTTCGAAACCGCCGCACCCAGTACGAGATAATCCCCTTGCGATACGACCATCGGGCCTAGCCTGCTTCCCAGGATCAGCCCGACTCGAGGTGCCGCTTTTCGTACTCGACTGAGCTGCATCGGCCGTCGAATTTTGGGCCTCGCCCAATAGAATAATAAGATCAGCCAGATCGGCCCGAGGATCGGGCCACTCATCACGAACGAATACGGGCCGAAACCGAACCATGCCAACGCCACCGTTATGCACACCCACGCCGTCGCCGCCATAAAATTGAACAGCGCCAGGCGCCCGAATTGCATTCGAAGATTTAATAGACCCAGGGGTACGGTCGCTATCGCCGCGAAGAACGTCGTCACGCCCGACCAGATCATCAGGTCGCCGATCGTATTGTCCTGGTAAAGCCATGAACAAACCGGGGCCAGCAATAAGATGGTACCCAGGCCGACCGCACCGGAAATGACCGAGAGCCAGAAAATTGGGTTGACCCAGGGCTTATGCCGACGGCCGCGCTGAACGAGAAATGTATCAAACCCCGGGGCTGCCAGAAGCGATATCACATTACCGAAAATATTCGCCAGCGCCACCTGTCCGTACGACTCGGGGACGAGAAGCATCGACAGCGTCAGCGTACCTAATATCGACACGACTCGGCTCAACATCGCCTGTGACGAGAGAAAAAGCGTTCCCTTGATCGCGCGATTCGCCAGTCCCTTTACGGGCGCATTTCGCCTCGGAAACACTCGTGCAGGGACCGGATGACCATCAGAAAGGCCGTCCATCGAATTGAGCACGGGCGGGGTACTTCCGCCGGGTTTTGTGTCAGGGGTCTTCGGTTCACCGTTCATGTGGCCAACATTCTTGTGGTCAACTTTCTTGGATTCGCCCACACGCCGCCACGCCCATAATCGTCTGCGAACGCCCCGGGACTCTAATCCACTTGGCCCCGCCCTGCTATTGAAAGCCTGTCCGAAATCCTAATGAAACCGTAACAGCGTTTTCTTTGACGCCTTGTTATCATCTTCGCTCATGCCCTCTCGCCTTGATCCATCCCGCCGTTTACCAGCAATTCGGTTGGCCCTGCCGAATTTGCTGTGTGCCGCAGTTCTGATGTTGTCACCCAACTTACAATCAGACGCGAACGCCGAACCCGCACAGGCCGCCTTAGTCGATTTCAAACGTATCGATGCGTCGATCACTCAGGGCGTCGCCTGGATTTATTCCAGGCAGAACGCCGCGGGCAACTGGGAAGACGCCCCGGCAGCCGATCCGCAGGCCAGGGCGGGATTCACGTCGGGTGGTCAGTGGGGCGGCTCCACCGCATTGGCCGTCTACGCGCTTCTTTCTGCAGGTGAGTCGCCGCAAGACCCGCGGCTCAAAACGGCCATCGACTTTCTCTTCGACGCCGACATCAAAGGCGTTTACGCCCTGGCGATGCGACTGCAAGTGTGCAACAAATTGCCTCTTTCCGACCGCATAAAAAAAGTCGTCGCGCGCGATGCTCAACTGATCGGCACGATGATGCACGACGGAAAGGCAGGAGGCGCCGGTGCCGCACCACTTGGCACCTGGCCCTACGCGCCGGGCGAGCGCGCGTACTCGCTGAGCCGGGGCAACTACGCCGCACTCGGGCTCTGGGCTGCGGCGCAGATGGGGCTTGAACTTCGCGCTGAAGTCTGGCTCACAATGGAAAAAGCATGGCTCGAATCGCAAGACCCCAAGACCGGCGGCTGGACCTACACCTATCCACAGCTCAACGACTCGCGCGACAAATACCCCATCACCATCGGCATGACCGCGGCCGGCGTCGCCTCACTCGCCATCATCGCCGATTACACCACCGACAAACGCCCGCGCGACGCTTCGAACAATCCGATCAATCCCCCCGTCGACCGCGCGATGAAATATGTCGCCGACAACTTCCTACGCGAAGTCGGCAACGAAGAATTGCCTCGATCCTTCGCATTCGCCACGCTCTATTCGCTCGAACGCGTCGGCCTGACCAGCGGCCTGGCGCAGTTCGGGCCGCACGACTGGTACGACTTCGGCGCACGCTACCTCACTTCTTCGCAGGAACGCGGCGGCAGTTGGAATGCGAAAGGTTCGGGCACGCAATTCACCGATACGTGTTTTGGCGTGCTCCTTCTCTCGCGCGGCCGCGTGCCACTTGCGATCGCCAAGCTCGACTACTCAAAGACCACAACCGCCAAGCGCAATCCGTGGAACAATCGCCCGCGCGACGCCGCCAATCTCACGCGCTGGATCTCCAAGACCTTCGAGCGTGATTTTCGCTGGCAGATCATCGACGCCAAGGCCGAGGTCTCGCGATTGATCGAATCGCCGATTCTCTACATAGCGGGCGACGACGCCGTCGCGCTCGACGATACGGGCAAGCAAAAAATCAAAGCCTACATCGAAGCGGGCGGGCTCGTCGTCGTCAATGCCGATTCCTCCAACAGGCGGATCGCACAGTCCATCGAAAAGCTGGGCACGGAACTTTTCGGCTTCGAGTTTCGCGACTTGCCCCAGGACCATTCCATCTACACGCAGCAAAGTTTCGTCCGCACAAAATGGGCCGCCAAGCCGCAGGTGAAGGCGCTTTCCAATGGCGTGCGTGAACTGATCATTCTCTTGCCTTCAAGCGACGTCGGCAGCGTGTTTCAGGCGTACAACACCAAGCGCGTCGAGCCCTGGCAACTATTGGCGAACATCCTGAGCTACACCGCCTCGCGCGAGCACTATTACCGACGCGGCGAATCGTATTACGTCGTGCCGAGCGAGACGGCCGGAACTATCAGCAAACGTATTGACGTGGCGCGGCTGTCTTACTCGGGCAACTACGACCCCGAGCCCGGCGGGTTCAGGCGACTGTCGGCGGTGCTGTTGCGCGACGACGGCGTCAAGCTCACGGTCAGCCCCACCAAGGCCGCCGAACTGAAATTCGGCGAGACGAAAATCGCCCATCTTACGGGCACACAGACGCTCGAACTTTCACAGCCGCAGCGTGACGCGATCAAGGCATTCGTTTCGGCCGGCGGCTTATTGCTGATCGACTCCGCCGGCGGCGACTCGGGCTTCGCGGCGGCGGTCGAAAAAGAAATTCCCCAGCTCTTTGGATCCAAATCATTCAGCCCGGTTCCGACGGATCATGCGATGCTCAAGGGTTTGGCAAGCGGCGAAACGAAAGTCACCTTTCGCGACGCCGCCGCCAAAGTCATCGGCACGGCCGACGCGCCGCGCCTTCAGATGCTGCTGATCAACGATCGACCCGCGATTATTTACAGCCGCGAAGACCTCTCGGCCGGGCTGGTCGGATTTCAACACGACGGCATCGTCGGCTATTCGCCATCGACCGCGACGGCGATCGTGCGGAGCATTTTGCTGTGGGCTTCGAAGTAGACGAACGGCAGTTTCTACAAAGAACCAAAAACTCACTCGCCCAAGTCGGAGTCGCTTAGTTTTGCAAGTCCACTGCCGTAGCTCTGGCTGTTTTTGTCCGCCCGTTTTTCGAGAATGTGTTTGCCGATCTGCAGCTTCTGGATGAACGAATCCATATCGCCCGGGCGCTTCGCGGGATTGGTGCTGACTGCCTGCATCACGAGTTCACTCACGACCGGGGGGACCAGCGGATTGAGCTTGGTCGGCGGGTCAAATAGCGCATCGGACAAGAACGAATTATCGCCCTTCTTGTTCACTGTATAAAGCGTTGGAATGTGCCTGCCCGTCAGGGCCCAATAGAGCGTCGCACCGAGGTTGAAAATGTCGGTCTGAACGGTGACGGCCTTGCGTGCCACCTGCTCGGGCGCGATGTAATCGGGCGTGCCCTGGATGCGCTCTTTCACCGTGTTGGCGCGACACGACTGACCAAAATCAATCACCTTCACATCTCCGGTCGGCCCGCGAAGAATGTTGTTGGGCTTGATGTCGCAATGAATCCAGCCCATCAGGTGCATGGCCTTGAGCCCGCTGGCGGCCTGCACGAAGGTGTCGAGTGTGCTGTACAAATCCGGAGGCGGCCTGACATCAAGCGGAATCGCATCGACCATCTCCATCACCAGGATCGCTTCGGTGACCTTAAGCAGCATGGTCTTCTGGATCTTGAGTTCGTAGCTCTTTCGCAAATTCGGATGAGAAAAGCTTCTGGAAATCTCGTATTCCGTCTCCATTTGTTCAATGAAACGGATGTCCTTAGGGTCCTTCCGGACCACGTGTTTTAGAGCATATATCTTTCCGGTTCGGGTGTCGCTCGCACGATAAATTGTGCTGCGCGCACCTTCTCCGAGTCGCTCCAGGATGTCGTATTGGAGAAGTCGTTCGGGCATGAGATTGTCCCACCGACTCCTGGCGTCGATCGACATAGACGGTGGACTTGTCGATCCGAGTTCAAAAGGGCTGATGAACGAGAATGATGAATGCGGGCCCTGTGAACACTGCTGTTCTTATCACTTCTATTCTGAACGATTGAGCGTAGACCAGCGGCGTTCAAGTTGCAAGAAACGGACGTTTCACAGACTGGTCACAGCAGCTCAAGATGTTGATCACCTTTTTGGTACCTCACGATAACAGGCAATAGTCTGCGGTCAATTCGCTTCTTCCGCGTCCGGTAGGTCTGTTTCGGATTCCTGACTTGCTGTGTCTGACCAAAGCGCACTTGAATTTCACGTACGACTCGTCACGATCGATCGACATGGCAATTGAAAATAACGACGTCACCCACACCGACGTGTCGAACATCGGCGTCATCGGCTGCGGCTCCATCTCAGGGCAATACCTGGGAATGGCGAAGAGCTTTCCCTCGGTGCGGATCGCGGCCGTGTCGGACATGAATATCGAGGTCGCCAAGAAGAAGGCGATGGAGTTTGGTGTACCCCGGGCCGTCAGTGTCGACGAGATTTTCACCGACAGCTCGATCGACATCATCTTGAATCTGACGATTCCCGCAGCGCACCTGCCGATCGCGATTCGCGCCATTGAAGCGGGCAAGCACACTTACGCGGAAAAGCCGCTGGGCGTGGATCGTGAAGAGGGCAAAAAGCTGATCGCATTGGCGGCGGCGAAGAAGCTTCGAGTGGGCTGCGCGCCCGACACGTTCATGGGGGCGGGCATCCAGACCGCCCGAAAAGCCGTCGACGATGGGCTCATCGGAAAACCCGTGGGATTCACCGCCTTCATGCTCGGCGGCGGCCATGAAAACTGGCACCCTTCGCCCGAGTTTTATTACGCGCCAGGCGGCGGGCCGATGTTCGATATGGGCCCCTACTATCTCACCGCCCTGCTGCAAATCCTCGGGCCCATCAAACGCATCGCGGGTAGCGCCTCAATCGCCATCCCAGAGCGGACCATCACCAGTCAGCCCAAGAATGGCACGAAAATGCACGTCACCACGCCCGACCACATCGCCGGGCTGATCGAATTCGAAAACGGTGCGGCCGGTTCAATCTTTACCAGCTTCGCCACCGCGATCGCACAGTACGACCGCGCGCAGCCCATCCAGATCTTCGGCACGCTCGGGACACTATTCGTGCCCGACCCAAACGGCTTCGACGGCGATGTTTACATTCAACTTCGCGGCGAAAAAGAACGGCAACTGCTCCCCAAGGCCACCGCAATCGGTTACGGCCGAAGCGTCGGACTCGCGGACATGGCCCAGGCGATCCGCGAGAATCGCCCGCACCGCTGTTCGCTCGAACAGGCGTTTACCGTGCTCGATGTCATGCAGGGCTTCCTCGACAGCTCCTCCAACGGAACGTGGTACACGCCGGGCAAGGGCTACGTCCGCACCGCACCGATCGCGCCCGGTGCGGCGTTCGGCGTGCTGAGCTAAAGACGCGGCAACGCTTAAAAACAAACTGTCGTCCCCTACCTCACCAGCGACTGCACGATCTTCATCGCCTCATCGTCGGTGGTCGTGCGATAGAGATTCCAGACAACTTCCAGCGTGGTCGGCTTGCCGTCGGGCGACAAGGGCGCGGTGAATTCCAGCTCGAAGTAAGGCAAGACGGCTGTCGGTCGATCTGGATGTGTTTTGGGTTCCGAGTAAACCTGCGCACGCTCGACGGGAACATATTCCAGTCGGCTCGTGCGCGGGCCGATGCTCTGAACAAGCAACGTGCCGTGCGAACTTTGTGAGGCGAGGTGCGATGCGTCCAGGCCGACCTTCTGCGATTCTTTTTCTGTCGGCAGGTTGAACTTCACAATCTTTTTATCAACCACACTGACGGGCAGAAGCGGGTTGGTCAGAGGGTCTGTCGCGGTGCTCTGTGCATCGCCTGTCGTGATGCCCAAAACCAAAGGCGACCATGGCAATTGAGCGACCGTCCAAGGTGCCAGGCCTTTGAGCGAGGCGACATCAGTATCTGCTGCGGGCATCATCGTGCTGAGGACGCGGAGCTCTGTTCCGGAGGGCGCGAGGGTGTAATCGCGAACGATGTAAAAGCCGAATTCCTTGATGAGCGTGGAGACGGTTCGCAGGCGCAGCGGCGAGCTGTAGGTGACGATGTGCCGGACGCCGGGAAGGTCCATGGGCGGCGGCCAGGCTTGTTTCCCGGGCAAAAAGCGTCGCCAACCTTCTTGCGGCCAGACCCACGCTTTGTCGCCGCCCCAGTTGATCCAGTCCGTGGGCTTGTCGCCGTCGAACTTCGCCAGGGGGTTGTTCCACAGTTCATTAGGCCCGCCGACATATCCGTATCGCATCACCCTGCCGATTTGTGGGACGATCACGACATCGACCGTGCCGTTGGAGAGCGTGTAGGCCTGATCGAATACGCCGAAGGTCGTCGGCGGAGATCCAATCGCGGGCGCGTTTTGTTTGCAGCCCACGAGAGACGCACAAAGAGCGACGGGAGCGACGGCCAGAAATAAAAGGGCATAAAATCGTAAATCACGCATAACGAAAAGCCTCCGACCCTGAGTATGGATCGGAGGCGTGTGAATCGCAAAATCGGCAAGCTGCTGCGTGTGACTTTTTGCGGACCAGGCGTCGCCGAAATGATCGACGATTTTTGTCCTACACCCTTACGCCCGCTTCGACCGCATGCGTTTGCGATACCACGCGGCAATGCCGATTGCGGGAATGGCCGCCAATGGTGGCGCGGGCAGCGGAATCACTTCACTGCCTATATTGATGTGCCCGGACTTCAACTGAATGAGCGAGGCCGAAGCGCCTTGTGCGTACGTGCTGACCAGACCGTCGAGCTCGATTTTGATATTGCTCCAGCCCTCGGGCAGCGCGATGACGCCGCTGCTTTCGAAGAGGCCGGAGTTGAACCCCCCATTGAAACTCATCTCGTCCGATTCACCTTCTGACGTTTCGACCACAAGACCGGCCTGCTGCGGCATCGCAGGCGTAAAGCTCAGCGCCTGCACGAGTACCTGCATCGTGTCGAGGTTCCGCACGCGCACTTGTCCGGACGCGCTTGCCGAGCCGTTGCCGAGAATCTGATAGTCGCCCAGAAAGCCCGCACTGATCCAGGAGAAGTGTCGGTTCGGTGCGGCATTGAGAATCACGCTGGTGGTGTCAGCGAGATTGTGCGTGCTGTCGTTGGTGGATTGCGAGACGAAAAGCTGCGGCGTGAAAGTGAATCCATTGGTCACCGGCAACGGCGTGCCAAAATGGTTGTTCAGGTCCGAGCCGCTTGAATAGTTGAACGTCGGCTGCGAGCCGCTTGGAACCGACCACGGCCCGGCCTGGACGGTGGTCGCGAGTGAGGCGATCGACACGAACGAAACGGCCGCGATAGTTAGAAAATGCTTCATCCTGGGAATGCTCCGTGAGGGGTTGGTTGTTGCCTTCACTTTGCATTACGAATGAGGCGATGCGACCTGCAATCCGGGAATTCAATAGCAAATGACCCGGAAAAGTTGCCCTCGAAATTAAACCTTTCCGGGCGAACGGCGTGTGACGTTTAATGCGGGCTGATAACCACGCCCGCTCGAAGTGATCGTCCGCTTGCGGTCATGACAGCAACGCGGGATAGTCCATTCCCAAGCGCCTCATGTCCGCACAGGCCTTGTGGTATGAGAACGATCTCGGGCCACTCAAATTCAGGAACTGAAAAAAATGTTTGGAAACACCCGCGGCTGGATCATCGCAAGCGTCGTGCTTCTTCTCGAAGTGCTGCTCATCGTCTGGCTGTTCAAGCTCGACGACGTTTCCTCACCGACCGAGATGGGAACCAACCCAGCGAATCTTGCGGCCGTAAATGTGCCGTTCGACATGCGAAGCCTCGTGCAGGCGACAAACCCAACAGATGCCGGCCCGCTCTATCGGCAGGCCGTCCGAGAGATGTCAACCAACAAACTCATTTACGAGCGTTTCGCGCAGCGGCCCGACGCCCAGACATTGACCACGCTCGACGCGTTCAAGTTTCTGCTCGAGGCCAGGACCATGTCGAAGGCAAAAATCTTCGCCGACCATCTCGATGAAGTGCTTCGCTACAATCAGCCCGACCGCGAAGGCTTGAACGCGCTCGACACGCTGGGCAAGGGTCTGCTGGCTGCGGGTACGATCAACATGGTCGAAAAACCCGAAGAAGCACGGAAGTATTTCGAGGCCGCGTTCAACCTCGGCTTTCACCTGTACGAAGAACGGATCGTGTTCCAGCAAATCCAAATCGGCATGAACCTGATGGCCGTCTCCGCGGACGGCCTGGCGGGCCTGCCAGTTGAAGCGGGCGGCGCGGGCGGCGCGAGTGAAGCGAAGTTCAAGGCGTTTCGCGACGCACGAGCGACCTATTTCACCGACCGCGTCATGCCCATCTGGGGCGTCATCACCGCCGTCGATCAGAACAAGATCGGCAGACACTCGGGCGACATCTTCGCGTTCGCGAAAAACAGTCAGGACCGCGTATGGAAAGTCGAGGCGATTCTCAAACTCGGCCGCATGCGATACAGCGTCGGCACGGGCGGCCGTGCGGGCGATCAGAAAGGAGCCGACCGCCTGCTTCGCGAAATCATTGACAGTCCCTCGAGCGATCCCGTGCTCAAAAAGGCCGCACAGTTGGCGCTGGACCTGACGGTCGAACAGTATCGAACCCTGCAGTAGAATATCACTCGATAATTTGTTGACGCCCAAACTCTCATGTACCAACACAACCCCGCACAACTCGGCCGAGCATGGAGGTCAAAACAGATCAAGCGGCCCCCGGCCCAACTGCTGGGCGATGAAGCACTGTCGCTCTTCCAGCACGATATCTCTCGACAACACAAAAAAGTCGGCGGACTTTCGGAGGCATGGCAAACGCTCGTCCCGCCGATGCTGTCGGACCATTGCACGCTCTCCGCATTTTCGCGCGGCACGCTGACCGTCCTGGTCGATAGCTCATCGTTCCTGTACGAACTTAAGCAGTTGATGCTGGCGGGGCTGGAGGCGCAATTGCTCCTGGCGTGCCGCGGACAGGGATTGCGGAAGGTGCAGCTCAAGCGAGGTTAAACTGGCGCAGTAAATTGGCGCAGTAAATTGGCGCGGTAAATTGGCGCAGGCAAAGCCCCGAGAATGTCCCGCCGGACGGGCCAGAAGCCAGACGCCTCTCGCAATAGCACTCATATCCGCGCATACTCTTTTCATGCCCACCGCAACCGAATTTACCTCCAAAGGCCAAGCGTCTCGGATCGAGAACGGCCTGGTCGTTTTCGCGCCCTCGGGCACGAATTACGAGCACCACGTGCAGGGCCCTGCCGGTTTTGCGCCGAGGATCCCGCTCATCCGCGCCGCCATCCGAGTGAAAGCCAGAAAAGTCTACACCGTCACCAGCGGCGGGAATTTCGTGCAGCCGATTCTCGGCACGCCCCGCATCATCCAGGGCCGCGTGAAAATGCTCGATCAGCGAACGCTGGTCGTTCAGGCGGGTGCGATTTTTCTTGTCGAACTGCCCACCGGCGAAGACACTATCGACCTGCACAACGGCGACATTCAGATCGGCTCGTTGGTGAACGTCGTCGCGCTGCCGGGTGCCAGCATTGAGGTCGCGTGAACGAATCTCGCCTGGACCCAGCCGACACCCCGCACACCCTCTGGACACGTGTCGCACGCGAGCCGCTTTCGAGCCAGCAGCTCAATCAGCTCGACGGATATCTCGACGGCCTGATCGCGTGGAACCAGAAGCTCAATCTGACGCGCATCGTCGATCGCAACGACGCGGCCGTGAGGCACATCGCCGACGCGCTCTCTCTGCTCAGGCACATTCCAGCAACCATCACAACCCTCGCCGACGTCGGCACGGGCGGCGGCGTTCCGGGCGTGGTGCTGGCGATCGCGCGCCCGGGCTTGTCCGTCACGCTCATTGATTCGACGAAGAAAAAGCTCGACGCGATCTCGGCGATCCTGCTCGATATCCGCATCAAAAATGCGGCCGTCCTGCACGCCCGCGCCGAGCTACTTCGGGGCAAGCAGCGGTTCGAGGTCGTCACGTCACGGGCGGTCGCGGAGATGAAGACGCTTGTGGAATGGTGCTGGCCGCTCGTGAAGCCGGGCGGAATTTTCCTGGCGATGAAGGGCCCGAAAGTGGTGGAGGAGATCAAGACGGTTCGCTTCCCGATCGGCACAGTTTGCCGCGTGCTGGCGGTGGAAGATGCGGAACTGTCAGGCCACGTGATCGCGCGCGTGACGGGCGAAATGCGGTCCAGATAGCGGCACAGCAGTGGTGCACAAATAGTCGCGACGTTGCTGTTCAAGCCCATAGGACTCCGCTAGCGCTAGTCTTGGGCGTTTGTCGGGCAACAAGTGAGTCGTCTTCAAAAACAAAGGGTCTAATTATTTCGCACGTGCATCCATTTTCTTGAAAAGAGACAAGGACTTAAGACGACGGTTGATACATTATGACCAAAACCGAAATTATATAATACTTCAGGCATAGTCCGAAAATTTATCAGACATTGGATAACATTTTTCTCTTGACAAAAGAGAGAGAGAGAGAGAGAATAACCGGATGTCTTAATTTCAATTAACAGCCGTCGGGCTTCTGGTGCTTACGATACTGCCGGTCGCACTTGCGCAACCGCGAAAAACATGTCCTCTTGGTTGCAGACCGCCAATGGAGATTATTTGTAATGCGCAAACTGAAATCGCCGCATGCGTTGGTAAGCCGAGAACGTGTCAATGTGTGCCTGTGGTTGAAAACCCGGTTGAATTTACAGCGATCGTGAATAATGCGGCGGGGCACAAATAGTGAGTTGCCGTAGGTGTATTCGAATGTGTCGTCACTGATACGTCAGCTAGGGAAGGGTTGCGCTGGTCTTCCGAACTCTGGCACGGAGGTTGAGCTCCGTGCCGATGTGGAGTCAAAATAGAATCGTTTATATTATAAGCATTCGGATTGATCTGGAAAGCCCAATCGACCAATATCACCAAGTCTTTTTGAATTAGATGGATATTATTCTGCAAGGTATCACAATTATGCTCCCGCCTACCAAGAACAATGTCCCTCTAATTCAATCAAAGAGATTCTGGTTTTCCATCGTCGTGTTTGGTTTAGTGTTGGGAGTGTTATGGTGGAATCTTCGAGGATTATCCCAAGACGAGACGCCGATTGTCATTGCCATGGGGGATCTTCAAAAGTCGAATGTCGTGACGTTTAATGGGGATGATCTGCCGGAGGCGATTCATTATTTATCTCCGCGTCTCGAAGGAAGCCCTTCTCGACGGGCGTATGTCGCATCCCTGCGTCGTGCCGCGACATTGAGATACGTCGGGCTGGATGATGCGGTCGTTCAAATCAGCTCTGACTGGTCCAGAACGTTTGATTCTCTGTCAATCTCATTACCCCCCATGCTCAGGGCCGACGCCTTGTTGATACGCTCGTCACTCGCCAAAGAGAATGCAAGGATACTAAGGTGGGTTGCAACGTTCGATTCGCAAGCCTACCTTGCAGGACTTGATGACGGTCGAATCATGCCTTTGATTCAGTTCGACGATAACACGAGTTCCGATCCGTTTCTCTCAAGATTAATTCGAGACAGCGATGCGGCAACACCGGACTTGGTTTCGCTACAACGACTGCTCAAGGCCTGGGGTCGCGCAAGCGAGGAATCGGATTCTTCGCGTAAAATCGATGGTTTTGCGGTCGGTGCTGAGGGTAGTCGACTTGCCGTTGAAGTCATTACCAGTGCTGAGCAGGATTTAGACCTGACTTGGACTCAGATCGGCGAGGCGGATGGATTGTTCTGGTATGGAAAACTTGCGCAGGGCGCATATTTCATCTCAAGCCATCCGATTTCACTTTTGACTCAATTAAATCGAGACGGTTACGTGTTGGTCGCGCAAGGGATCTTCATCGTTCGCACTCAAGGGCACGACGCGTATCCGATTCACGTTCGATATCGCTATGATCCGACAACCAGGAATTGGTGGCTCGAGTCATTCTCTCGCCGCAGCAGCGTTCGACTCGGACAGCCGATGATTTTTTAAGTCAATTAAAATTCGAGCTCTTAACCGAGACTGTCATCATGAAAGCTTACCACCGCATTATTTTTGAAGGGTGTTCATTAACAATCGGCGTGGTGCTTCTTTTCGCCGCAATTCTGAAGTCAATTGATCTTGTTTCATTTCAGACGACGCTACGGCTCATATCATGGCTTCCTACTTTTTGGGTTCAAGAGTTGGTTTGGATAGTTCCGTCGATCGAGATTCTGCTGGCATTCTGCCTGCTTGGCAACGTTTATAGACTGAAGGCGATGTTCGCATCACTGGTCGTATTGATCGGATTTTCGATTTTCCTGGCGATCAATCTAACCGACCCCTATGCACCTGCGTGTCGGTGTATAGGATGGATTGAATTTTCGCACAGTAACTGGACGAACAATCTAATCGCTCTGATCCGCAATGTTTTTCTTCTGATGGTCGCGGCCGCGGGGCTTTGGGCCGGGCCTGGGCTTATGACTTCACGTGAGTCGTTGCAAGACCCAGTGATCCTGATTCGATCCAGCGCGTTCACTTTGATCGAACTCCTCGTCGTGCTGGGCGTGCTTTCGATACTCATCGCCATACTTGTTCCCGTGTTCGCGAGTGTACGTCGGGCGTCATGGCTGACTCAATGTGCAGTCACTCAGCGTGAGTACGGCACATTGATCCACTCGCGGGCCGCGTCGAACCGTGGCGACACGTTCATTGCCGGGCAGCTTGGATTTGCAAACGACGTGAGCCTGACTCAGCATCTGGGTGATCCTGATAAACGCCGCTATCTTTATCGCACCACCGCCGAAGCGGGATTGGCGGAATTAAGGCCGTTCACACAGTTGCTGCCGTTTCCATTTTGCCTGACCGACGTGACTCGCGCACTGCCTGTGATTGTGCTGCAGAATGAGGTTCCAAAGGACGTCAGTCGTTTGCGGTGTCCGAACCTCGTATTCGACGGGGAGTTTCAAGCAGAGGCGTTCATTTCCTACCAACAAAACGAGACTGCATGGCGGGCACTGACGGGTTATGCCCTGAATGGCGCGATCTTCGCGTTCAACAGCGACAACCCAGAGACGAATGCACTTCGCGGAAAAATACTCCAAGTCAAACGACCGTCTGACACGTTGTTGCTCGGCGACGCAAACAACCGACCGGCCGTCAACTCGACTTCAGTCTGGTTTCCACGTGGTGTAGGCGTCCCAAACGCAACACTCAGAGACGCAACGGCGCAACCGGCGTCGCCGCGATTCGATCTCATGCGTCATCGCGGCAAGGCCAATACGCTCATGACCGACGGACATGTCAGAACCGCCGGCACGATTCAAGAGTTCAATGCAATTCGACTTGTCTCGAAATAGACGAACGCAAAAGCATTGGCGTGAATTGATGATGCGATCAATCGCCGGACGCTTAGAATAAGAACACCTCGCGACGGGATCGTCGCGAGGTGATTGTTTTTAGACCAACTCAGGATTGTTCAATTCGTCGCTACGCTCAGGCGCGTCGGCGGCGAAGCATCGCGAGCGAACCCGCGGCGATCAGGCCCAGAACCGTCGGCTCGGGAACCACGGTGACGCTGACATCATCGATGAGGATGTTCAAAGGAGTTTGCGTCGGACCTGAAGCACCGACGAGTTCGACGAAGGCGGCAACAGCACCAACGGGAACCACTCCGCCGACGAAGGTGTACTGCTGATAGGTCGTGGGATTGAGCACAGCGAACTGCGCACCGGAGTTGAAAAGTATCCCACCGCCGCTGTTGAGATAGCGAAGGGCGTAATTCATATTGCCGGTATCACCGACAACGCCCCGTGCCCAGAAGTTCAGGACGAGCGTGTTGCCGGCAACCAGGTCAGGCAGACCGCCGCCTGAGATGGAGTTCTGCAGCAGGATGCTGGCGGCAGGACTAGCGACGTTGAGACGGCCGTAGGCGTTACCGGTGCGTGCGTTTGCGGGATCGACGACTCGTCCGCTTCCGACTTGCAATTCTTCCCAGGCCGCGGCGTCGGCGCCGGTGCCGTCTTCGAACCCGCCGTTGGCAATGAGGTTCTGGCCGTATGCCGAAGTTGCGAGCGCAGCGGTGGCGCAGAACAAAACGAGTGATAGTGACTTACGAGACATGAATCTCTCCTCGAAAAAAAGGGGACTAAACTGTGTTGAATTCGCACGGATCAAGACATCTTGCACCGATTTGCGATTCAACCCTCCGAATCAGATGTGATTTGTGACTGGTGAATTGGCTGACTGAAACTTTTAGATCAGCAGTTGCCAACGGCTAATAGCAGTTAGTAGTTGAATGCCAGGTTTCGGAACAAGAGGTCGGTCTTGCCGACGCTCTCGCCGTGGCCGTCGACGAACAGGACGCTGGTTTTCGTGCTCTTGAGGTGACGGTATCGCAGGTGATAGTTATTGTTGACGGCATCACTGTTGTTGCTCCAGCCCGGAAGTGAGTTGACCAGATTGGCCGAGTTCGCCGGATCGATGAGTGCAGAGAAATTGTTTTCGGTCCAGCTGAGCCAGCCACCGGCGGTAAACACGCCGCTTGATTGCGCCGAATCGCCGAAGGAAACGATTTCGGAGCTGCGTCTGACCTTCGTGACTTTCTGAAGCACATTGACGTCTCCCGGAAGTTGCACGGGATCAACGGCGAAGTAGACGTGAGCACGGGCATTGGCGCCGTAGGTGAGGGGAAATTGATTGCTTGTCCCCTCAAAAGCCGAAGGGCAGGTATAGATCGATTTGGTAGCGGTTTTGGGCAAGTAACGGACCAGCACGTCGAACATGGAGATATTGGTGCTCGGATTGCTACGGCTGAAGTAGTAACTGGGCGGCAGGACGCCCTTGCTGTCGGTCAGGTAGTTGGACGATGCGAGCCCGATCTGGCGGACCTGACTCAGGCAGGTGACGCTACGTGCGGATTCTTGTGCTCGGGCGAGTGCGGGCAGGAGGATTGAAATCAGCAGCGCGATGATGCCGATGACGACCAGGAGTTCCACGAGTGTGAAAGCCCGATTGACGCTCTGATTGACGCTCTGATTGACGCTCTGATTGACGCTCTGACTGACGCTCTGACTGACCCTCTTATTGACGCTTTTATTGACAAAGTTCGCGTGACGGGACGCATGAAGTTTGCTCACGAGTTTCGACACACCAGTCGATACGACCACGACGAAATTTCTAGGACGCGAATTCATCTGTTCCTCCGTATTGGCAAAATTCAAGGACGACTTCCACTGCATTTTTGTTTCTCTCCTCCACGATCAACCGATGGAGGAGTGTTGCACAAGACGGGGGTCAATGCAGCGGCGGTTTGCGCAAACGATTTTATGTTTTACGCCAAACCGTGCAGTGAAAGTCTCAACGGGTTAGGATTCGTCGATGATTCGAATCGGGCTTCAGGTGGATTTGATCGGCAGTTACGGTCGGGACGTGTTGCGCGGGCTCATACAATACGCGAATCTTGCGGGAAACTGGGAGTTTGTCAGGCCTTCGATGTACGGCGTGGAGCGAAAGCGGAAAATGCATTCCGGACAGATCGACGCCGCGGTGATGATGGTGCATAGCGCCCAGTCGATAAAGACGTTACAAAGGGCAAAGGTGCCGATTGTCAACGTATCGCACACACTGGACGCGGCGGCGCTGCACCGATTGAAGCTGCATTCGGTATTGCCCGACGATGAGGGCATCGGCCGGGCTGCGTATGCGTATCTACGCGAGCGCGGCTTCCGCAGTTTCGCGTTTTGCGGCCATCCGACAGTGGCCTGGTCACGCGTCAGACAAAACGCCTTCGCCGACCTCGCCCGGGCTGACGGCTGCGAGTGTTCGGTTTCCCTCATGGCCGACGCAGTGTCGGCCGCGTGGATCGCACAGTTGCCCAAACCCGTCGCCCTCTTTACCGCCAACGATCGCTACGCCTGGCTCGCGGTCGATGCCTGCCGAACGGCGGGCGTGAAAGTGCCCGAACAACTGGCGATTCTGGGCGTCGACGACGACCTGCTGCTGGTCGATCTCGTCCGGCCGTCGCTTTCCAGCATTAAGTCGTCGGGGTTTCAAGTCGGCGTGGAAGCGGGCGCGATGCTCGTCGATTTATTGAATGGAGAAGTCGTCGAGCCGCGAATTCGCCTGGTGCCCTTGCAGGGAATCGTCACGCGAAATTCTTGCGAAGTCTTGACCATCGGCGACGAGGCTGTGGTGAGTGCTGTCCAGTTCATCCGAAAGTCGGCAGCGAATCCGATCGGCGTGCGCGAAGTGGTGGCCGAGGTGATGTTGAGCCGTCGCAACCTGGAGCGTAAGTTCCAGACGGTGCTGGGCAGGAGCATTCTGCAGGAGATTCGCCGCGTGCGAATCGATCGCGCGTGCGACCTCCTTCGAGACACGGACTTTGATATGCCCGCCATCGCCCGCGGCTGTGGCTTCACGAGCCACGTCCGCTTCTCGACGGTGTTTCAGCAGCAACTCGGGTGCGCGCCCACGGCCTTTCGGCGTAAGCACCGCGTAACGGTGGTGCGGTAAAGCCAATGTCATAATATCGGGTCAATAAGTTGTTGATCGCAAGCGTTTCGTTTTGGCAAATTGCAGTAAGAGCCCGTTTCGCCGCTGACGCAAGCCCGCGTGCGTGCTCGGCGCTATACGACGCGAACACCCCGCGACGATGAAGTCGCGGGGTATTGATTTTGTCGAACGATTCAACTTCAGGTTCAGATGATTCAGGCGCGGCGGCGGCGAAGCATCGCAAGCGAGCCCGCGGCGATCAGGCCCAGAACCGTCGGCTCGGGGATGAGTCCGGGCGAAGCAATGTTGGTGACAGGAGTCGGATTCAATGCGAACGCGGCATTGACACTGTACGCGCCATCGACACCCACTTGTGCGAGCGTGGATAACACAGTTCCAGTGCCGGTTCGGACGAAACTAGATCCCGTTGTCGCGGCACCGAATGTGACGCGGGTGACTTCGACGTTCGAACCGGTGAAAATCACAACCGCATCACCACCGCTTCCAAGGCTGACACCCGAACCGGTGAAGGTGCCGACCTGCACGCTGCCGGGGAGGTTCCAGAAGGTGCGGAACTGGGGGGCCTCGATCAAGGGGGCGGCACTCTCGAAGAAAATCACGGATTCGCCCGGAGCGATGGTCGAGACACCCAGAAGATCAACAATTACCGTTGCCGGGACACCAAACGTGCTGTCATCGTACCTGAATCCAGCTACGTTCTCTGATGCTGCACCGGTGTTGGTCACTACGAACCAATCCGGAGTGCCGCCGGTGCCCGAGCTGGACATCACTTCGGTGATCACGATGGCGGCTGAGGAAACGGATGCGGCCAATGCGAGTGATGCAAAGCCGGCGAGGAGTGCAAATTTCTTCATGGTTCGGGGCTCTATTCTGTTCGTTCGATTGGTTTGACGGTCGGCCAGCACACTCGTGCCCGGCCTGATGCGGAGAAAGATAAGGTCCGGAAAATCCTGTCTGTTAGTTCTTCAATAACGTTTTGCTAAGGTTTCGTTAAGTTCGGAGCGTCCGACGGGACGCACGAGCCGACTCCGACCATCTCCGATAAAATGTGTGAAGATGGAGAAAGATTTAGGATGGATTCTGAAAATGAGTCTCAATCACTCGTGATTTGTCACGTCAAAATTTACGGGTCACTGGTGACGATTATTGTTGACGATTGATAGTGACGATTACTGTTGAAACTTCTGTCTCACCAGTACTCGTTTTGATGAACTGTCGACTCAGACGCGCTCAATCCCGCGTAGCCGCCAGCTTGCTGGTGCTTGTTGTGCAACAGGAGTCTATTGAAGCGCCAGCAAGCTGGCGGCTACTCCAGGAAAAGACATG
>Ga0105048_10006353_pt1 | contig 19072 bp, 19 predicted proteins | sample MAT05_FD_78382 | JGI IMG/M metagenome (GOLD analysis project Ga0105048, IMG submission 78382) | Freshwater microbial communities from Lake Fryxell liftoff mats and glacier meltwater in Antarctica - MAT-05 | ecosystem: Environmental > Aquatic > Freshwater > Ice > Liftoff microbial mat | place... | reverse complement strand
GTTTTCCGTGCTGGTCGCGAACCTCGCAGCCCACCAGATCCTGCCAATAGAACTCCCCTGGCACAGGCGGGGGCAGCAGGCTGCGGGCGATCCAAAGGATTCGACCTTTAAAGGTTTCCGCCGTATCGCGGTCGGCTATCCCTTCGAGGCCTAAGAGAAAGTGGTCACGGACGAAACGGGCTGTGGTGACCAGCATCTCCTGCCGCTTGCCTTCAGCATCCTCAAGGAGGATTGAATATGGCAAGGGGATGTTGGTTGGAGTCCTGCTTTCTTCGTTGAAAGCGCGGAAACTTACCTCGCCGCGGGTGGCATGTGGCTTCCCCACGGTTCCTAAAGGTAACCAACGCGAATCGTATCTAAGTGAGTTTCGCAAAGGTACGAACCAATCTCGCGGAACCCGAGGGTTTTATTCGATGATGTCGAGGATGACGCGTCGACGCATTTTCGCTGATGCAGCTGACAGAACGGTTCGCAACGCTTTCGCGGTTCGACCCTGCCTTCCGATCACGCGACCAAGGTCGGCTTCATCGACGTGCAACTCGAAAACCAAGGCATCCGGCTCCTCGATTTCGGTGATTTCCACCTTGTCGGGGCTTTCAACCAAAGCGCGAGCCAAATGGCTCAGCAATTCACGCAGGGATGCGGCCTGCGCGACGCTGTCTGAAGAATCTGGGGAGCCCTCAGTCACGAGGATTCCCTTTACTTCGCTTCCGGCGCCTTGCGGGCGGTCCGGAGAAGACCATCGACAGTTTCAGAGGCTTGCGCCCCGTTCTTCAGCCAAAAGTTTGCTCGTTCCACGTCGAGGCGAAGCTCGGGAGGTGTACGAAGCGGGTTGAAGATGCCGATCTGCTCGATAAAACGACCATCACGGGGGCTGCGGCTGTCAGCGGCAACAATTCGGTAGAACGGGGCCTTCTTGGCCCCAACGCGTGTCAATCGGAGAGAAACGGACATAGTGATCCTCGGAGAAGAGCGGCACAAACTACGTTTTTCAACCCCGCCTGTCAAGGGAAGGTCGATCCCTGCCTGTTGCAGGGCCCCCTGGAATAGCCTTGAACCGGCTTCGGCGCAACGCCTAGGAAGCACTTCCGTGGCATAAATACGCTGGCGTCCCCAATGCACACGTCTTTTTTTTTCCACCCCACCTCCCCTAGCCGTCGATTCACCGGCTTCCTCAAGGGCTCACTAGTTTTGTTCGCGGCTTTTGGCCTAGAAACAATTTGGGCACTCCCTGCCGTGGCGGCTCCCCCTGGCAACGGGGCCAAAGAGCTCTCAATTTTCTATACAGGCGGGATACAAGGCACCTTGGAGCCTTGTGGATGCAATAGCGACCCTTTGGGTGGCATTGACCGCTACGCCACCGAAGTGAGGGCGGCCCAACGCAAGACGGCCGTGTTGGTTTTGGACGGTGGCAACACGCTTTTCGCCGCCACCGGGCTCGCTCCCCAAAAGCTGGCCGCTGCCAAGCTCAAAGCGCGCTTTGTCGCCGAACGGCTAACGGCACTTGGACTGGCGGGCGCGGGGGTTGGTGCTGGCGATCTTGCCGGTGGATTGAGCGAACTGCGACCAGCGCGGTTGGCGGCAAACACCAGCGGCCCCCAATTTCGTGCGGGGGAAGTGCAGCGGATAGGGGGAATTTCGGTCGGGTTGATGGGGGTGATCGACACAGAGACCGCATCGGGAGCTGGATTGACAGCCAGTGAACCGGTTGCGGCGGCCGAACGCGAAGCCAAACGGCTGCGCGCGCTTGGAGCTGAGATCGTGATCGCGGTGGCCGCGGTGGATCGACCGACGGCGCGAAAAATCGCCAGAAAAGCCGAGGTAGATTTTATTGTCCTTGGCCTGCCGTCTGAATCGGGAATGACCGCCGCGGATCACGTAGGCCATACGTTTATCGTTTCAGCGGCCGCAGAATTGCAAAAAGCTGGGCGACTCGACTTGGTTCTTCGCACGCAGGCAAACGGAAAGTTAGGCCCCATCATAGATGCAGGGAGTCAGGAGGCGCTGGCTGCTCATCGGTTAGACCTCACCCGCAGCCTAGCCACGCTAGGGCAACAGCTGGATCAATGGAAAAAGCAAAGCGGCGCTGACGTTGCGTTCGTTGCCGGCAAACAGCGTGAATACGATGCGATGGTTTCCGAGCACAAGTTGCTACCAGCGCAGTGGGCGCCACCGGCCACTGGGTCTTACTTTACCAACAGATTGATTCCGATTCGAAGAGCCATTCCCCAAGACAAGCAAGTGACCCAGTCGATGCGCTCGTTGGATAAGGCCATCGGAAAGCTGAATTTGGCAGCCGCCGTTGCACCCCCCAAAGCGGAGGCTGGGCGGTTGCACTACGTAGGGGATCAATCGTGTGGCAAGTGCCACAAACAGGAGATGAAATTCTGGAAAACCACCGTACACGCACAGGCGTGGCGGACTTTGGTCGATGGCGGCAAGCAAGCCGATCTTGAATGTGTGGGGTGCCACGTCACGGGATATGGCCACGTGGGAGGCACGTCGCTTGGGTTCACCCAAAAGCTGGAATCGGTGCAATGTGAGGTTTGCCATGGACCAGGATCGCAGCACGTGGCCGAAGAAGGGTTGGACGAGCCGGCGACGGTTCATACAGAAACGCCCGAAACAGTATGCGTTCAGTGCCACAACGAAAAGCACTCGGACACGTTCAACTACCCCGCCTATTTGCGCGACGTTCTTGGGCTTGGGCACGGAGCCACGGCAAGACAAAAACTAGGCGACGGGCCCACAGGAGGCCAGCTGCGCAAAGCGGCGATGGCCAAAGCCTTGGCCGCAGGAAAAGCCCAGCGCAAGGGGCTGTGACGGCACGCTTGCTGCGCGCTATGCAAAGGATCAGACCATGTCGTTTATTACGGTAGACAAGCTGATTCGCTCAGGGAACATTGAAGCCTCTGCGGCAGATCGCGTGCGTTTTTTATGGGACGAGATAGCGCGTCTTAAGAAAGAGAAAAATGCGTTTGTCCCGGCGCACAACTATCAAGTGCCTGAAGTTCAAGCCATTGCGGATTACGTAGGCGATTCGTTTGAACTTGCCGTGCGCGCCCGTGACTTAGACGCACGCATGGTTGTTTTCTGTGGAGTGAAGTTCATGGCCGAAGGCTGTTACACCTTGGCCCCAGAACGCCCTGTGTATTTGCCAAACATGCAGGCCTTGTGTTCGTTGGCCGAAGTAGACACCGCCGACGTGCAAGAGCGCCAAGAGTTCTTGCGATCCATGGGACGCAACTTTGTCACGATGACGTACGTCAACACGTACGCAGATGTGAAAGCCATTTCCGATTCGTGTTGTACGAGTTCCAACGCTGCAAAAATCGCTGAACGATTGGGAGCTCCGGACATTCTGTTTGTGCCAGATCAAAACTTGGCCTACCAAGTTGCAATCAAAACAGGCCGAATGTATTTGCCGCCACCAGATCCACACACGTTTTCACCCAAAGAATATTGGGCAATGGTTGCGCCCCTCATTGAGCAGGGCGAGCGACAAGGTCTTAAGGGCAACGTGTTTGCGTGGGAAGGCGCATGCCACGTTCACCACCAAATGACCTGTGATGATATTGAGCGCATCCGGGCGCAAGATCCCGAAACAATCATCATTGTTCACGGTGAAGTTCGCCCAGAGCTACAGCGAGCCGCTGATCATGTGCTTTCAACTTCGCAGATGGCCAAGTTTGTGGACGAGCACGCCGACATATCGAAATACGCGATTCTGACAGAGTGCGGACTTGTGGTTCGTATGGAGCTGGAACACCCTGAAAAGCAGTTCTACAAAACCTGCCGGTTGTGCCAGTACATGAAGGCAATCGATCTCGAGGCCGTTTATGAAACCTTGCGAGACGAACCTGAAGATCGATTGATCTCTGTGCCAGACAACGTGCGTGCTGGCGCGGCAAACGCCATGCTTCGCATGATCGAACTGGCAAGCTAGAGCTTTTCGCACCCCGCAAGAGTCTATTCCAAGATGAGCGCGTTGTTCGTACCGCGCTTTGGATTTGGTTTTGCTTTTGCTTTTGAGGGCGCCCCCACTGTTGCGGGTTGCTTGGTTACCGCCTTTGCAGGCAACCCAGGTTCCATAGCCACTACATTGCGGGCGTCGCCCAGCCGCTCAAGCTGGAAAAGCGAAGGCGGAAGTGCTTCGTATGTGAACGACGAATCTAAGGCACGAAAACCTGCGGCCGAGATTTTAAGTCGATGGGTTTGGTCTGTTGGGGCAACGGTGTATTTGGTCCGCCCTTTCCCGAGTACAACACCGTCTATCTCAATCGTTGCGTTTGCAGGAACGGCCCAAATCTCAATAGGCAGCGGCTCGTTGGCGCTTGCACCAGCGAGGGTCCGAGGCGCAACCACCGTTGCTGTCGTTGTTGAGGTCGCCGTACGTTTTGACAAAGCTGACGACAATATGAACGCCATCACGGCCGTAAAGAAAGCAGCACCGGCCAGCGCTGCAGGCAAACGAGGAACGCGTTTTCTTGGACGCGGCGGAGTGTGTGCCTCTGAGGCAGTCCCGCTTAAAGTCGTTGCCCCCGTCAAAGAGGTGAACGTTGCCATGGCGGCCAAAGTCGATTCACCGGGAGCAGGAGGTGCGGGCGTTAACGGACGTTCGCGGCCTGTGAACTCACGAGTCCAGAGCTGCAGTGCGTCTGGCGTAGCGAATGGCAAGAGCGCCCCAGCGAAAGCTCGAACAGATTCATAGCGATTGTCTGGATTTGTGGCCAACGCGCGCATGAGAATCACTTCAAACTCTTGCGGCAGATCGGGCCGACGCGTACGAGGCGGGATCAGCTCTCCCGAAGCAATTTTGTAGATAAGCTCAATGCTGTTGTCGGCTTCATGCGGAGTGACTCCTGTGACACATTGGTACAGCACCACCGCCATGGAGTATTCATCACTTCGACCATCCACCGATCGTGCCGCACGTGCTTGTTCAGGCGACATATATGTCACCGTTCCCAAGAACGAATTGGCCTCGGTCAGCTGGTTGGCTTTGCCTTCGTCTTTGAGCTTCGAGATGCCGAAATCAAGTACCTTCGGCAACGGATCGCCGGCACGCGTGTTGCCCACAAAAATGTTTTGAGGCTTTAGATCCCTATGAAAAACGCCGCGGCGATGCCCTTCTGCAACTGCCGACAAAATCGGCAGGATCAACGCAACGGCTTCTTGCATTGGCAAAGGGCCACGATGCTTCAAAAGGTCAGCGAGGTTTTCCCCCGTGAGGTACTCCATAACGAGGAATGGAATGCCTTTGTCGAGACCAACATCAGTAACATCAACCACGTTGGGATGGCGAATGCGTGAGGCGGCTTCGCCCTCACGAAGAAAGCGAGCTTTGGATTCCTTGTTCGAGGCATGCTTCCTAAGCAGTGTTTTGAGCGCAACGCGCTTCTTTAGATCAACGTGCGTGGCCTCGTAAACCGCACCCATGCCGCCGTGGCCCAATAGTTTTCCGATCTGGTAACGGCCGAGGCGCGTTCCAGGTTCTAAGGGGCGCTCGGTGTCATCGGCGCTGGGGTTAAATGAATTGGTTGCCACGAGGGGATTCTGGAGAACCCATCGGCAGAACTCAGCTTCAGTTAAACCCCTTAGGGGCTACACACTAGACCATCAAGGAACCCAGGTTCCCTTACGTGTATGCAACAGGACCAAGAACCGTGGCTGCGAGATCGTATTCGGCGCTTCCCGTCACCAAGGCCCTGACCAACTCACCTGTCCGGGGTTGGTAGTCTTCGATGGTGAGGAACACTTGGCCGTCGATTTCGGGAGCTTGGCCTTCATGGCGTCCTTTGAGAACGTATTCGGACTCTTCTGAAGGTCCTTCGACCAAGACTTCTATCTCTTGGCCCTTGAAAGTAGCCATCTTGCGCTTGGAGATTTCCCGCTGCATCCGCATGAGCTTACGTCGACGTGAGTCAGAATCTTTCTTAGTTACGCGCAGCGGCAATAGAGCCGACACCGTGCCGTCTTCCTTGGAATAGGGAAACACGCCCACGCGATCCAGATCGGCGTTCTTTACGAACTCGAACAGCTTCTCGAAAGATTCGTCGGTCTCACCGGGGTGACCCACAATGAACGTGGTTCGCAATGTGAGTCCTGGAACCTTGCGCCGTGCGCGTTCAACCAAATCGAACACCACCTTCGATGTGTGTCCGCGCCGCATCGACTTGAGCACGCCATCATCGACGTGTTGCAACGGCACATCCAAGTACTTCGCGACGCGTGGCTCCGAAGCCATGACTTCAAGCAACTCATCCGTCACTGCCGTGGGATAGGCGTAGTGCAGACGAATCCAGCGAATGCCTGGAACCTGTGCGAGCGACTTCAGCAGCGTGGCCAGGCGCGGGCCGTGAGGCGTTTTTCCATCGGGTAAATCTTCCCCGTAGGTCGTGAGATCTTGTGCCACTAGGCAAATCTCTTTGGTGCCTGCCGCGGCCAGCGATTGAACTTCACGCAAGACCGATTCAGGCGCGCGGCTGCGTTGGGGGCCGCGCAACTTTGGGATGATGCAAAACGCACAGGGTCGATCACAACCTTCAGCAATCTTGACGTAGGCGGTATGCGTGGCCATTGAAGGCCTTCTGGGTGCCAAATCGTCGTAAAGAAAACGTGGCTTTTCAACAACCTGTACGCGGCGTTCACTGGCCGAAATAGCCTGCGTGATCTGATCAACTTCGTCGGTGCCTAAGAAGTGATCCACTTCTGGCATCTCGTCTGCAAGTTCCTTGGGATACCGCTGCGACAAACAACCGGTTACCACCAAGCGTTGACAGCTACCTGCCTCTTTGAACTTCGCCATTTCCAAAATGGCGTCAACGGACTCCTGCTTGGCCTCTCCAATGAAGCCACAGGTGTTCACGACAATAACGTCCGCGCGTTCTGGATCGGTGACCAGTTCGTAGCCTGCGTCGCTGGTGTGCCCCAACATAACTTCGGTGTCGACGCGGTTCTTTGGACAACCCAAAGACACGAAGTGCACCGTCTTACGTTCGCCCGTGGCGCGGTGGGCACCTGGCGCTGGGGAACCGATGTCGACGCTATTGGTTTGCGATGTGGGGGCGGGCATACGAGCCCCAAAGGTAGCAGGGTGCCCGCGCCAAACAAGGAAACGATAGGTTCAGGGAACGTGGCCAACGAGATAAACCGCCCAAGAAAGCGGTCTTTAGGGGAAGCTCAGCACCTGATCTTCACCGAATTGCTCGATAAGCACACGAATGTACTGCCTGGCAAAGCGCCCACGAGACACCACAGCACGCAATTCAGCCTCAGTAAGCACCGACGAGACGCTGATGCCTGGTTCCTCGCCTATTGCGTTGCGCAGGTTGGCTTCAGTTAGCCGCGGCAATGCGTTCCACAAATGGCGGCTGAACCTTTGGGTTCTCAGCAGCGCTTTGCGGTTGATCTCGCGTGCTTCGTCGTTCACGAAAAACCCCATGGTGTTGTCCATGTAGAACAACTTTTCACCATCGGCAGACATCTGCATGTTGCCGCCTGAATAGCGGTCTGGATTCGAGGTCAGAAAGTCAAAGATGATCAGATCTGAGACCTGTGACATCAAGTTTTGTTTGTCGCGTGGCAAATCCTCCGCAACCGTTAACCATTGCTCTGTTTGCCCAATTGCTTCGGTTGTATCGAGCTGGGAATCCTTAATTACAGGGATCCAGTACGAAACCGCGCCTTGCGTTGTCCCTGCAGCTGCGAAGATAGTTTCGGCGACGATACGGGGCACATGCACAAGGCTGTCCGGATGTAGATGGGAAAGTATTTCTTCACGTGTGATCGATCGCGGCGCTGAGGGCGGAACCGCATTGAGCCCCAAAAGTCGGTTCAACCGGTAAGCTGCAATCTCTTTGCGAGGAATCGTTTGAAGGTTCGTTTGTGCAGGCTTAAACGCAGCGCGGGTGCCGTCGGCAAAATCAAGTCGGAACGACAGTGATGAGCCGCCTCGGTTCACCTTGATACGAACGATCGGTTGCTTCCTTATTCGTTCGAGCAACAGCTCATCTGACATGCCCAGGAAGGTCCCTGCGGCTTCGCGGGCAATCGGACGAGCACGCAGATCAAGCTCCTGCCGTGGTAGCAGCCAAGCCGTAGGTTCAGAACGCTGGCGCGTTGAACGGGACGCCAAGGCAGACGCGAATTTACCCATGCCAAGCGACGCGGCAAAAACCGCGACTGCCAAGACGGCAAGCTCCAACGCCAAATATCGACCAATTCGCACGGGATCTAACTATATCCCACATGTAGGCAAATGGCTATTTGTTATTGAAGCAAGGCGGTGCGGATTCCTACTCTTCTGCAGCCGCAACAGTCCGGCGGTGCGGCCGAAGACTCTTGAACACAAGCCCAAGTCCTCCGGCCAGCAAGCCCAGCATTAACAGCGTGTTGAACAGGCTGGTTGGACGAAAGAAGATGTCCATGTTCATCAGGATGTTGGCAAAGATAAACAAGCCCCCACCCACGGTAAGCAGCCAACCAAGCTTGGATTTCCCGTTGAAGAACAGAAAGAAAATGCCAATGAGCAAAGGGATGAGGGTGATTCCAAACCCATTCGCCAAGCCTCCGAAACGCCAAAACGAAGTGTGCACCTCAACCTGGTTCGTTAAGAGGTAACCACCAACGGCGGCCATCGCCAATCCCACGAAAAACTCGCCAATGCCTCCCGACGTTCCACCAACGTCGCGCATGTTGCGGCTGCGTCCCCCGAAGCTAGATCCTGAATCGTTCATGTGGCCCTCCTGCCGGAGCGTATTACGTAAGGCGGTACCATCCGGCCAAGGCGCCCCCGGCCACGACCACCCAGATGATACCGGTGTTTCGTCGCTGTTTGCTGTGGCTGTCGTGTACGCGCTGGTCGAGTTCTTGGTATTGGCGAAGCGTTTCCTCAGTGCCGACCTTTTGGGAAAGCACAGCTTGTTCCGTGCGTAAGGCTTGAACGTCGGGACGACCCACGGCAAGGGCATGCCAAGCCGCAGGGATAAAGCCCAATGCTAAAGCCAAACCCAAACCCCAGGTCGCTCGTTTTGAGGGGTTGTCACGCAAGGCCATGAGTTTGAAACCCAAGGCGTTCCGCTCGATCTTGCGCGCCATTTGCTTTGCGGGCTCTTGGCATTTCCGGCAACTCGACGACGTGCGCTGATCGTAATAAAGGCCGTGCTTTGCACACCTTTGCATGAACGCTTTGCTTTGATCGCCAGAGAGCTCCACACCAGAAACACCGCTTTCCCCCGAAGCGGCTAGACGCATGTGATCCATGCCAGAGGATCCTGGCAGTGCCGTTCTGGATTTGGGCAGAGCGTCGGCGGCTTCGGCCGCAGCTCGAGATCCCGCAGCTGGGGGACGCGCAAGTTCAAGTCGCGGTAAACCATCTTCAGGTGCGCCGAAAGCGTCACGTCCGCCTGAAGTTGTGCGCGTCGGTGAACTTTGGCCAGCTGAAGTCATCATGCGGGGGACACCGCCTGATTGCCCCGGGCTGACACCCGTGGTGTGCCCGCCAAGCGTGTGCAGTCCCCCCGGCATCGTCGGAGGTCCATACCCCATGCCTGCCGCCATGGTGGGAGGTGACATCGGAACCGCGGTATGTGCAGCAAATGGATCCCTGCCCACGGTATCCCCGCCGGGCATAGAAGCCAAGGTGGGCAAAGTTGGCAAAGTCACTTCGCTGTTTGGTATGCCGGGGGCTTTGGTGGGGGCGCGGTTGCGGCCACCGCCCATGTTTGGACGCAGCTCCGTTTCGGCCCCGAGCCCCGCAAGCTGCTGCGACAATGCCCTCGCCTGCGCTTCATCTAGCGATTTGCCAGCGCGCAAGTTCCGACTGGATATCGCCTGCGACACTTCCGCCACGGGGGCCTGAAAGTGTTTTGCGAGAGCCGCAGCCAAATGCATTTGAGCCACGGGCGACGGGTCTTTGGCCCCCACCACGAACACATCGTAAAGCATGTCCGACACCCCAAGAGTATAAGGCCGAAGGGGTGGTTCCCGCCAACATCCAGCAATCAATGGTAAATCTCTGACGCCGGACGGCCGCGAGAACGGCCAAGTTAGCAAGTTTTCGTGTTCGAAAATTTGACGGTCGCCGCTAGCGCTTCAACGATGCTTATTATGAAAAATGCGCTCGCCCCCACCAGCAAGGGCGTCCGAACTGAAATTCGGACGGCGAGCACTGCCACTTACTTGGAGCCAAAGCTCTCTGGCAACCAAAGCACCGGCACCCGGCCGATGGCCCGCGCAATGGCACCGGTGGCGACGCAACCGAAGCGCTTGCGGGATTCGATTGGCTCCCTACCCGCAGTCAGCCGGTTGGTTTACCGCGCTGGCGCGGTTGTCGTGCGCTAGCTGCCCTTACGGTCGTGATACCTAGACAACCACCGCGACGCCCGATACTTCTAAGGTCGTGCTTTGCACGAGACCAAACAGATCGATGCCTTGGCCGCGATCGTCGGTCCATTTGTTGGTGACGGCATTCAAATCGAAATGCCACGCCCGATCCCGGTAAGCGACCCAGATTTGCCGTACGGGTGTCTGGGGCGAGATGATAAACCGATATTGGTTCTTAAACGTGATGGTTAACGTACCTTGCGACAGAGCTGCTTCAGCGAGATCAGGATCTGCATCTTCAAAGGCCGCATCAATCCTTGAGAAGACTTGGTCCACCAGTTGCCGATACACCTTTTCGTCGATCATCGCCGTGCTCATGGTTAGCGGGGTATAGCATTCGGAACAGCGGCAGATGACTGCGAATGTGCTGGCAGGGCAACCCAGAAGTTTGCGTCCTCGCGGCGCACAAGGATTGGGTTCGATTTCTTCCCAGGTCGCATCCCACGGCCCAGATCCGAAGGGTCTTTGAGAGCGACATTGTTAATCTGCAGGATCACATCACCTGGCAACAGGCCAGCCTGACGAGCGGCTCCCGCAAAAACAGTGCGAACAACCAAGCCACCGCCTTCCGCCGCTTTCTTTGCCAACTCAAGGCCTAGCACTGGCAAGGCGGACGTGGAAGGCGTGTCGCAGGCAGCGGCATGCGTTGAACTATCCTCGGTAGCGGATGCCGCGGAGGTTAACAAGCTTGTCTTGATCGTTTTCCCGTCGCGCAACAGTCGTACATTTATGCGCTGCCCTGCTGGGGTTAGTTGTGCGAAGATCTTGAAGTCCTCAACGCCCGCGATGGCGTGCTCACCCCAAGCCACGATCACGTCACCTGGTCGAAATCCAGCATTGGCACCCGGGCTTTGGGGTGTGACAAAAGCCAACAGCGCGCCCTGTGTGTTTGACAAAGCAAAGGCCTCCGCCAGTGAGGGATCTACGGATTGCACGTCGGCTCCAACCAACGATCGGGATATGTGACCTGTTGTCGCCAACTGTGGAAGCATTTGCTTCACAACGTCTATGGGTATGGCAAAACCGATGCCTTGGGCGGGCTGCGTGCCGCCCCAGAATGCCGAAGCCACGCCAATCACAAACCCTTGGCGGGAGAGCAACGGTCCGCCCGAGTTACCCATGTTGATTGCGGCGTCGGTTTGCAAATAATACGCATAGGGCGCAGCAACCGATGTTTCAGCGGATACCGGCCTTTCAACGATGCGATCTTTCGCGGAAAGAATGCCCGCACTGACACTGTGATCGAAGCCAAAGGGATTTCCGATAATGAAAACGGGATCGCCGGCACGCACGCTTGCGGGTTCTCCCAGGGGCAGGACCTCCAACGGTCGCGACGAACGAACCTTTAACAGCGCAATGTCCGTGGTGGAGTCAAAGCCCTGCACACAAGCGTCTAGCTCACGTCCATCTGACAAACGAACCTGCAAATGCTCCGAATCTCGCACCACATGTTCGTTGGTGACCACATAGCCCGAGGCAGAAATAACGAATCCCGTTCCAACCGAAAGCCGCCCGCCTCCGGCCGACCTTGCGTGTCCCGACAATTGACCACGCACTTGAACCACGGCCGCGCGGCTACGCGCCACAAGATCGGCCAGAGGAAGGTTGGAAGAGGCACGGGAATCACCTTGCGTCCACAAGGAGATCTGGGATTTGGACTCAGCCCTTTGACCGAGGATAAGCGTCAAGCCAATGAGCGCGCCTGCGGAGAGGAAACCTCGAAGACCCACCGACGACACAGGCTTCACTTGCGCGACTCAAGCATCTTCTTCAGCGCTTTTCGATCGGTGTCAGATACCGTTTCGGCAGGTTTGTCACCACCAGCCACCACTTCGTGCGAAGGCGGCTTTGGCGCAGCGGCCTTAGGAGAATCCCCGATCAGGCGCCCCACTTCCGAGACGCGGGTTTTTGTGCCCTCGATCAGATCCTTAGATTCGCGGCTGTCGCTGATCGCGCGCACATGTTCGGAAAGGGTAAGTTCACCCAGCTTTACCTGTGTGCCGACCCAAACAAGGCCAACCAAACACACCAGCACAAACCCGATGCGGACGATGCGAAACACCTAGAAGTGTTAACCCGATCCTCAATCGTGGGCAATTTTTCACCCATTCGTTGAGGCGAGCGGCTCATTCGCCCGTTCGTCCGCCTGGGCGGTACACCGAAGCGCGAAGCAGTAGATTGGCCAAGCGATCTCGATGGTCTTGATCTGCAGGATCCAACGTTACACCGAATCCAGGGGGGCGTTTGTCGGGCCAACCAGGATCCACCCGAATCACCCGCGCACGGCATACGATGTTGAACTCTTCTTCGTCTCCATCGCCATTTTCCGTACCGAAGATTACAAGTTCAAACTCCCGGCCCGGAATCAGTTCGGGGTATTCATGAGGCGTTCCAACAAGATAAACGCCACCTGACGACAGATTGCGGACGTCCATGATCTGTACCTCGGTACCGCGTAGCGTAGCTTGGGCATAGATCTCCACGCGGTTGATCGAGCGACGGTCCGGGTCAGAAGTCACGCTCATGTTACTTTCGCCAGTATAGGGGTTATGGCGATGGAAGACGAAAAGACCGACACAGAATTATTCGGGGCGCCCCTGGGTGCAGGTCGTTCCCTTCCGTCGGACAGCGGCTAGCGGAAAATCACTTTGTCAGCGTGACGTACGTACAAATCCAGCGCGTCCGCCGCAGCCATCCGTTTGCCGTTCAACTGTGCCGCCTTCAACAAAAAGCGTTTCGTTGTCGCCCAATTGCAATTGCCCCACTTCGTAGACCTACCCCGCTTTGAAGTAGTGCCGCCCAGCTGCGGTAAAGCACGACGAAGCGAACGAGCGTTCGTCCACCGACAAACAAAGGGTGAGGAAGGCTACATGCAAAACTGTGTCTAACTGTCGGCGCTCACGATACGCTCGATGCCAACATAGAAAAAGGGGACCAAGCCGCTAGGCCAGATCCCCTTCTTGGGTGCTTTGGATTTTGAAGTTCTAAGCGTTGCTTAGAAGTCTTCGCCGCCCATGCCGCCCATGCCGCCCATGCCGCCCATGCCGCCCATGCCGCCACCACCGCCGCCGCCGGCTGCTGGCTTTTCCTTCTTGGGACGCTCAGCAATGAGAGCTTCCGTGGTGAGCATCATGCCGGCCACCGATGCAGCGTTTTGCAACGCGCAGCGAACAACCTTGGCAGGATCGATAACGCCAGCCTTGACGAGGTCTTCGTATTCTTCCGTTGCAGCGTTAAAGCCGTACGAGCCTTTGCCCGTGCGCACTTTTTCAACAACGATCGAACCGTCTTGGCCTGCGTTCTGAGCAATCTGGCGCAATGGCTCTTCAAGTGCGCGACGAATGATCTTCACGCCGTATTGGCGATCGTCATCAAACTTCACGGCATCAAGAGCCGAAGCGGCGCGCACAAGTGCAACACCACCGCCAGGAACGATACCTTCTTCCACCGCAGCGCGGGTGGCGTGAAGAGCGTCTTCCACGCGGGCCTTCTTCTCTTTCATTTCCGCTTCCGTTGCAGCGCCCACCTTGATCACGGCAACGCCGCCAACCAATTTCGCCAGACGCTCTTGGAGCTTCTCGCGATCGTAGTCGCTGGTGGTCTCTTCGATTTGAGCGCGGATCTGCTTTACGCGGCCATCAATGTCAGCCTTCTTGCCACCGCCTTCAACGATGGTGGTGTTGTCCTTGTCCACAGAGATGCGCTTTGCACTGCCGAGATCCTTGAGGGTCAGGTTCTCCAACTTCAGACCGAGGTCTTCCGTTACAGCCTGGGCGCCCGTGAGGATCGCGATGTCCTTAAGCATTTCCTTGCGACGATCACCGAAGCCAGGAGCTTTGACTGCTGACACCTGCAAGGTGCCGCGCAGCTTGTTCACCACCAAGGTGGCCAACGCTTCGCCATCAATGTCTTCAGCGATAATGAAAAGCGGACGGCCGCTCTTTGCGGTTTGCTCGAGGACAGGCAAAAGGTCTTTCATGCTCGAGACCTTCTTTTCGTAAACGAGGATGTACGCATTCTCCAACGAGCACACCATACGTTCAGCGTCGGTCACGAAGTATGGCGACAGGTAGCCGCGATCGAACTGCATACCTTCAACCACGTCCAAGGTTGTTTCCATGGACTTGGCTTCTTCAACCGTGATCACGCCTTCCTTGCCGACCTTCTCCATGGCTTCTGCCAAGAGATCGCCGATCAAGGATTCGCCGTTGGCGCTGATGGTGCCAACCTGAGCGATTTCGGTCTTGCCCTTTGTAGGCTTCGCCTGCTTCTTTAGGCCTTCAACTACAGCGATAACTGCAGCCTCAATGCCGCGCTTCAAGTCGTTAGGGGCGTGGCCGGCAGCAACGAGGCGGGAGCCTTCGTTGTAGATGGCTTGAGCCAGAACGGTGGCGGTGGTGGTGCCGTCGCCTGCGATGTCAGAGGTCTTGGAAGCAACTTCCTTAACCATCTGGGCGCCCATGTTGGCCAACTTGTCGTCGAGTTCGATCTCCTTGGCAACCGTGACACCATCTTTCGTGATGGTGGGGCTGCCCCAGGATTTTTCGATCACAACGTTGCGGCCTCTTGGCCCAAGTGTGACCTTAACGGTGTTGGCAAGGAGGTTCACGCCATGCGCGATTTCATTGCGCGCGACCTGCGAAAATACAATGTCTTTGGCTGCCATGTTCCTGTCTCCGTTGACTTACTTTTCCAACACGCAAAGAACATCATCCTCTTTGAGGATCAGGTGTTCTTCGCCATCAATCTTGATTTCGTTGCCCGAGTACTTCGAGAACAACACCTTGTCGCCAGCTTTCACTTCAAGCTTACGAACTTTGCCGTCTTCCTGAACTTTGCCGTTACCGACAGACACAACCAAAGCCTCTTGGGGCTTTTCTTTCGCGGATTCAGGGATGAACAGACCGCCAGCGGTCTTGGACTCTTCGGCGAGGCGCTTGACCAAAATGCGGTCGTGCAGAGGGCGTACTTTCATGGTGTTTCTCCTGTAAGGGGTCTTTATTTCAAAACGAGCGGCGCGTTTCGGGTGAAGCGGGCCGGAAAACTTGGTTCATTGGACACAACCTACTTGGCTGCGGCCTTTTTCTTGGTTTCTGCCTTGGCCGGTTTGGCTTCGGCTTTTGCTTCAGACTTCGTTTCAGTTGTTGCTTCGGACTTCGTCTCGGTTTTTGCTTCGGACGTGGTGTCCGAAGCGCTTTCGGACTTCGATTCAGTCTTAGCGGCCCCGCCTTTAGACGAGCCATAGAGATCGGAATACCAACCCCCACCCTTCAAATGGAAGGATGTGCGGCTGATCAACCGTTCAACTTTCTTCTTTTTGCATTTCGGGCAGACCTTGATGGGCTCGTCGGCCATCTTCTGCGTCTCTTCAAATTCGTGACCACACGCGTTACAAAGGTACTCGTAGACGGGCATCTGACTCCTCGGCTCTTGCCGACCTTAGGTATAAGCACATCAGTTCGGCTGTCAAGCGAACCCCGAGAGTGCTAACAGATTTAGGAATATACAAATATAATCATATACTTATGATACTCCACTAAGCCACCTACTCACGACGAATGTCGACTATCTGCCGCAAATCCGATAAACCAGGGACCTCAACATGCCGGATCTGATTCAGCCGAAGGGGTGGCCAAGGCCAATAGGGTACTCTCACGGCGTGGCCGCAACAGGCCGGTTGCTGGCCATCGCGGGGCAAATTGGGGGCAAACCTCCCAAGATGGAACTGCCTAGGGGCTTTGCGGCACAGTTCACCCAAGCCTTGCACAACGTGGTTGCGGTTGTGCACGCGGCCGGGGGCAAACCGACAGATGTTATCTCACTCACGATCTTCGTTACTGACCAGCGCCAGTACCATGCAGCCACAGAAGAGGTTGGCAAAGCGTGGCAGGAGATCTTTGGCAAACACTACCCGGCCATGGCTCTGGTGGAGGTGAAGGGTCTTATCGATGCGGAAGCTGTGGTTGAGATGCAGGGCTTGGCCGCGATTCCGTAGATCATGCCTTCAATTGTATTGCCACGTTCATTCAACGTCGCCGTGAGCGACGATGGCGTTGCCGTTTTCACACTGAACCGGCCGCGCGAGAAGAACGCTTTGACGGTGCAAACCTATGAAGAGTTGCGTGATACCTTTCGGGCCGCAGCGAATGATGAACGCATAAAAGTTGTGGTGCTGACGGGCGCAGGCGATGACTTCTGTTCAGGAGGTCATGTTAAAGAGATCATTGGCCAGCTTGTTGATGCGAACGAAGCGCAACTACGGCAGTTCAATGAGCTGACCCTACAAAGCGTGATGGCGATGCGACAGTTAGCAAAACCTATCATCGCTGCCGTTGATGGCATTGCAGCCGGTGGAGGCGCAGCGTTGGCGCTGGCAGCCGATCTCCGCGTAGCCTCGAACAGAGCACGGATAGGCTTTGTGTTTCCCAAAGTGGGATTGTGCGCTGGAGACATGGGAGTGTCGTGGATGCTGCCTCGCTTGGTGGGCGCTGGGCGCGCAGCTGAGTTGTTGATGTTTGGAGATCTGATTGCTGCGGACGAAGCCCATGCGATGGGATTGGTGAACCTTGTTGTTTCGCCAAACGATCTACTACCAAAGGCCCGTGCGTGGGCGCAGCGTTTGATTGCTGGTCCGCACGTGGCGACGGCTCGCACAAAAGCATTGCTCAATGCCACTTGGGATCAGACGTTCACGCAAGCGATGGTGGCGGAAGCCGAGGCGCAAACCGCTTGCATGCAAGAGCCTGACTTTCGCGAAAGGTATGATGCCTTTGTGGAAAAGCGGCTGGCGGCGTTTGGTAGGAAACAGCGGGGCTAACTGGTTTGGCCGATGGCTGTGGTTGCGACCTCGGCCGCAGCGGTGGAGGTTCTGCTGAAGGTCTACTTGCCGCCTTGACCCTGGCCATCACATGGGTTGTTCGACGTCGAAATTTGGGCTAAGTCGCAATCAACCACTCCGTCTTCGAGGTAACCAACCATCAAGCTTGCACGTCCCTGTGTATCAGCAACACCGGGGCGTGCTGGGCCCGAAGCCAAAGTGGTTGCGTATAAGCCTGGTTCAACGACGTATAGGTTTTCAGGGTGATCGAACAGAACCACGGGCACGCGCCCGATCTCTCGTCGAAACTTCTCCTTCCCCTGTGAGCTGAGAATTCCTTATTTGGTCTTGCATCGATTTGAACCTGCTTCGCTGGCTTCCACGTCCCTGTCCGAGTTTTGACATCATGCCGGGGCGCACGTGACGTGCCAGCCTTCGACACAACCGCGGCCGCAGCGCGAAAGTCTGTCCCCTTTACGGCCATTTCGGCCTATCATTCGGCGGCTCCCACGATGTCTGCCCACCAAACCACAACCACGCGAAACTCCCTTCGTTTTTGGGCCGGGGCTGACCTGATATATGGGATTTCCTTCGCAATCTTGGTCTTGCGCTTCGTGCCCTGGAAGTGGCCGCTGGCGAACTCCTTTTTCCTGGCGTACCTAAGCGCGCATGTCGTCACCGCGCCAGGACTTTGGCACCAACGTTTGTGGGCGTGGCGCACGGGGGTCATCACGGCTCTGGTGGGGTTAGCGGGAGGCGCAACGGCAATCACCGGGTTGCTGCTTTCCTGGTCTTACCTGCGCGGCGTCTATGGATCTTTCGGACAAGGCGCGTCGTTGGTTAGCTTGTTGTTTGCAGCCACCGTGTTCCAAATTCTTTCGCTATACCCTGCTCTACGTTTGCGAGCGCTGATGGCCGCGCGAGGCGGCTGGCGCATGGGGATTCGCTTCGTCTTAAGGGGCTTCGTGTTGTTGCCCCTCTTGTTTAGCGTGGGCGTGCAATGGCATTTCACTATACCCGCAACAGCACCTACTGAACAAGCGACAGCAAGAACGCTCATGACTGATGCGCGCCGCTGTATGCAAACAAAGGCGTGTGGTGAGCAGGCAGATTCTGCAGGGTCGCAAAAAACGATCGTTTTTCTTTCTGTGTTTCAGGCAGGCCATTTACAAGCGCGCGCCAAGGGAAGCGGAAGTGATCTTGTTGCGGCCGTCATGAATGCGGCGGTCGCTCTGGCAGGCGATCCTCAAGCTCAACAAGGACGTTTGAAACTTGATCGGATGCTCGCCACAGCACCTCTCCTTTCGTGGCCCAAACCTTTGCAAGCCGTGGGGTTTGATCCAGGCAAAGAAGGCGTGCGCGTTAAACAAAGTACACCAGGGGCAGTTCTATTGCCTGACGATATGATCGCCGCCGATGTGTTCGGAGCGAGCGCACTGTTGCCCTTCTTGCAAGAGGTGCGCCTTGGAATATCGCCACAGTGGATCGAAGCAACCTTGGCAGCGAAGCCTGGGGCAGAGCTTGAACGATTTGACGTAGAGAGTTGGATCGAATGTCCCGCGCCTGAATTTGTATGTCGCGTTGATCGTGGCGTCGTGCAAACGAAAGCCCTTTCTTCGAAGGAAGCAGCCATCAGTGCAGGACAATTTATCGTTCGTTCCCAGCACCCCGACGGAACGTTTTCATATGTGTATCGCCCGTGGACAAATGCTTCGCCGCCGTCGGGCTATAGCGTTGCCCGTCATGCCGGAACAGCTTACGCCTTAGCCATGCTTGAAGAACTTGCGCCCGGCAATGGTTTCGTGGAAAGCAGTACGGGTGCGATCTCGTGGTTGTTGGCCAACGCATCGCCAGTGTGCGGCGGCCAGC
>Ga0105048_10006352_pt1 | contig 19072 bp, 18 predicted proteins | sample MAT05_FD_78382 | JGI IMG/M metagenome (GOLD analysis project Ga0105048, IMG submission 78382) | Freshwater microbial communities from Lake Fryxell liftoff mats and glacier meltwater in Antarctica - MAT-05 | ecosystem: Environmental > Aquatic > Freshwater > Ice > Liftoff microbial mat | place... | reverse complement strand
GTGCCGTGAGAAGCTTCCAGTCCGATGTGGCTTCGGTCGTCGTCATGCGTCGCTGACTGCACCAGCTGCGAGAAGACGGCCAACTTCTTGGCTAACACCTATGTGGGTGACCCGTGCCTCCAGCTCCGCGAGAGGCATATCGAACACGCTCGTTCCGCTTTTTAACTCTTGTTTCTCTTTGTTCTTATCGCTCGCCATCGAACCCCACGTCCTTCCTGTGTCCGCCCCCTTCATCAAGGAAACACGAGTTTTTTGCGATGGTCAAGGCTAAAATCAGGTGCCGCATTTGATTGCGTCTCGTGGAGGCGTTGCTTTATCTTCAACGCGTCCATCAGCACGCCTTTGCTGTCTTCCCACGAAGCTCAGGAGAAACGATGAATCAGATAAGGAAACTTTCTACGGTCCTTGCTGTCCTATCGCTCGGCGCGCTGGCGCCCGGGTGCGCGCCCAAGCTTCCTGACGATTCGATCGGACGCCTGTGCGCCGCGGCGGAACACGCGGAAGAGCACTGCGTACGATCGGATCAAGGCGCGGCCGCCGCGTGGAGTCAGGCCGCTGTTGACGGCGAATTGCCCATTCAAATGTGGGCCAAGTGACCGAAGGACGTGACGCTCGATCAGCTCGTCGAGAGTAGAGCCAAGCTGAATCGCAACACGCAAGCATGTCCGGTTCCTCGAACATCACGCCCCCTATCACGTCCGGCGCCTCCCGAACGGCGGCGTCCTGCTGGCCACCCACCCCTATCGCACGCTCTGGCAGCTCTACGCTGACGCGCTCTTTCTGCTCGGCATCACGCCGTGACCCCGCGGATGCTCCCCTTCAACCTCTCTCAGCCTACTTCGCGAGCGTGACCGTGTACGAGTGCGCCATGAACGGCGCCTCATCCGGATCAAACGGATGTCCCCGATCCGTACTCCCCCCGTTGATCCCCACCACCATCAACCCCGCTAGCCCGCCGAGGCCAACCACGCTGCGCTCTGCGTGGCTGTCGCCGTAGACACCGGCGATATCGACTCGCCCGCTCTCGGCGCCGGACTTATCGATCTTGATCAAGGACCAGCGAAAGATCGACGGCAGCTCCCAGTCGGCGACGAAGGTCAGCTCGGCGCCCTCGGGGGCGCCGGCGCAGTCGATCCAGAGGTAGGTCGCGCCGGTCGGATCGAGAGGTCGGGTCGGCGCGAGGCGGCGCGGGAGGGAGGTGAAGGGGACGGCCCACTCGAAGCGCACGCGGCCGAAGTCGCCGAAGCGCTCGGTCCCCGTCAGGTGCATCGCGTCGCTGCGGGTCCCGACGAAGGCGCGGGCGATGGCGAAATCGAGGAGCAAGGTGTCGAGGGTCGAGGCGCGGGCCTTCATGTTGATGCGCAGGGTGTCGAAGAGATCGGGCTCGTTGCTCCACTCCCAAGAGCCGGGCTTGGTGTGTTGCCCGGCGACGGAGATCAGCGTCGTCACGACCTTCGCGGGCGTGCTCTGCCCGTAGACATCGTCGAGAAACCAGGGAAAGAGCAGCGATCCTGCGGGCGCGTCGGCCGCGTACGAGGTGAGCGCGCGCTCGGGGGAGCGCTGAAAATCGTCGACGGCGGCGAGATCGGCGAGGGGGCACTCGGCCGCGAGCAAGGCGAGGTAGGTCGACGTCATCGCCGAGGTGCCGTCCTCGAGGCCCGCGTCGAGGCGAAGGAGCAGGGCGCGCGCGATCCCCTGGGCGACGGCGTTGGGCGCGAAGCAGCTCGTGAACGGGGCGGCCGGCGGGGGCAGGATCGTGAACGCGCTCTGGCTGTCGAAGCCGTGGCCTCGGGCGATCAGATCCGAGGTCGTCGAGGGGCCGTCCTCCGCCGCGACGAGGTAGATGTCGTACGCGGAGGAGCCGCCCAGACCGGCGTCACCGAGGGGCGCAGGGAGGCCGAGCGCGCGGTAGGTGCGGAGCGCCTCCTCGGCCCAGCGGAGCGTCCAGAGGATCGCGGCGGGCGCCGCCTTGGCCTCGGCGTGGACGCAGACCGCTTCGTGAAACGAGCACGTGGTGATCGGCACTTTTGCGGGGTCGGGCCGCTCGCGCGCCGGCGCCGCCTCGCGCCCGGTGGCGCGGATCTCGTCGTACGGCGCGGGGCCCAGGACGAGGGGAGGGGGCTCGTCCGCGCGCGCCGGTCGGGCAACAAGGAGCGACGCTAGCAAGCCCGCAAACGCGGAGAGGAAGATCGTCGTGCTCGCTTTTCTGTTGTGCATTTGACACGCTCGCGCGCGCAGCCCTAAAACCATCCGCCAACCTTCCGGTGACGGCGTAACTTGTCTCGCTGCTGCCGCCCAGCGCCTCTTCGAGAGAGCGGGGTCCGACGAATGAACCACGTTCCCTTCGACCCGTCGAAAGCTGTCACGTTCGACCTCACCCACGGCCTCGTCCAGCAAGAGGGAGCGCCGCCGGGGCTGATCGTTCCCACCGAAGCGCTCGCGGCGCTGGCGCGCGTCGCCGGTCCCGAGGCGTTTCAGCGCTTCGGGAGCGCGATCGGGGAGGCCATCGGGCGTCGCGTGGCGAGCCGCCTCGCCGCGGCGGACGGGGTGCGCGCGGCGGGGGTTGGCGCGGTGGTCGAGCACCTCGGCGGGGAGCTGGCGGTGACGGGCCTGGGCTCGCTCAGCCTCGAGCGCTGGGGGCGCGCGCTGGTGCTGGTCGTCGACCAGTCGCCGCTGGGCGCCGAGGGCGACGCGCTGCTCGAGAGCGTGATCGAAGCGGCCCTCGAAGCGGCCGCCGGCGAGAAGCCGTGCGTGATCGGTCTGGCCCGGGACGGCGTGCGCGCGCGCTTCCTCGTCACAGGCCACGCGGGGGCGGACAAAGTGCGGGCGTGGCTGAAGGACGGGGTCTCCTGGGGCGATGCGCTGGTGCGTCTCCATGGCTCACCCTCGGTGACGACGCCGCGAGGTGACGCGTGAACAACGCAGAGAGGATCACCGCCCTCGAAGGGCTGCTGGCGCGGGTTCAGAAGAACGCCGCGGTCCCCCGCTCGGCGCTCATGCCCGCGGTGGCTCCGGTGGCCGCCGAAGCGAAGGCGGCGATCTTCGCGCGCGAGCCGACGAAGACGCCGGCTCCCACGGGCATGGTCTCGCCCGGCGCCGGCCGCTACGGCGAGCCGATCGAGCGCGCGGACGTCCAGCACCACCTGAGCAAGACCGACCCCGGAATGGTCGCCGCCGCGTTCGCGCTCGAGGCCACGTCCGCGCTCGAAGAGATGGACGATCCGCTCGCGTTCGACTTCGACGAGCCGACGATCGTGGCGCCGCTGCCGAAGATCCAGCCGGCGCTGAAGGCGCCGACGATCACCGCGCCGCAGAAGGCGCCCATCGTGACCGCGCCGATCAAGGTGCCGGTCGCGCCGCCGCCCACGTCGTTGCCGCTGGTGCTCGCGGACGACATCGACATCTCCTTCGACGAGGAGGTGACGCAGGAGTCGCCGATGGCGGCCGCGGCCAAGGCCGAGGCCGAGACCGAGCGTCTGGCCGCCGCCAAGGCCAAGGCGGAGACCGAGCGTCTCGCCGCTGAAAAAGCGGCCAAAGCGAAGGCGGAGACCGAGCGTCTGGCCGCCGAAAAGACCGAGGCCGATCGTCGCGCCGAAGAGTGGCGCCTCCTCGAAGTGGAAGCGTTGCAGCTCGAGGCCGAGCAGAGCGAGCGCGACCAGGCCGAAGCTCTCGCGCAGGAGGCCGACGCGAAAGCCGACGCCGCGCGCATCGCGAAGGCCGACGCCGAGAAGGCCAACGCCGAGCGCCTGGCGCGAGAAGCCGCCGAGGTGTCTCGTCTCGCCAAGGCGGCTGCCGCGCAAGCAGAAGCCGAAAAGGTCCAGGCCGAGCGTCTCGCGAAAGAGATCGCCGCGAAGGCCGAAGCGGAGCGTCTCGCCGCGAAAGCCGAAGCAGATCGCCTCGCCGCGAAGGCCGAAGCGGAGCGTCTCGCCGCGAAAGCCGAAGCAGATCGCCTCGCCGCGAAGGCCGCCGCGAAGGCCAAAGCAGAGCGCCTCGCCGCGCAGGCCGAAGCAGAGCGCCTCGCTGCAGAAGCTGCGGCGCAGGCCGAAGCAGAGCGCTTCGCCGCCGAAGAGCAACGCCTCGCCTGGGAGGTCGCCGAGCAGCGTGAGCGGGAGGCTGCGGCGCAGGCCGAGGCCGAGCTCGAAGCCGCGCGTCGCGCTGAAGCTTCGCAGCAGGCGCAGGCCGAAGCGCAGCAGCTCGCCGAAGAGCAGGCCGCCGCTGCGAAGCTTTTGTCGGTGGAAGAGGCGCCGCCCGCGTCGGCGCGCCAGCCGCGGGATGAGTCGCGCTTCGACGACATGCTGGTCCTCGACGAAGAAGACGAGGCGACGCCTGCGTCGGGCGAGGTTCAGAGCCAGCGTCAGCCCACCATCCACGATGAGCTCACGGTCCCGGCTGGGGCTGTGCTCACCGACGATTGGGGGGATGACGAGGTCCCGTTCGTCGCCCCCTCCGCGCTGCTGATCGCGCAAGCCGAAGAAGAGCGGCGGATCGCCGCGGCATTGCCGATCACGCCGATCGACGAGCCCACCGTGCGGACCACCGCCGTTCGAAGCATCTCGCCTGCGCCGTCACGTCTGCTCGAGCTTCGCCTCGCGGTGGAGCCGCCTCCGCCTCCGGTGATCGAGATCGCCGCGTTGCCTGTCATCGTCGACGTCGCCGCGGAGATCACCTCCCGACCTGCCACGGCCGGCGACGCGGTCAGCTTTCTCGGCGCCGTGCGCGCCGAGTCGCCGGCTTCGTTCGGGGCGCTGTTCGACGAGACCCTCGCGCTCGGCGGCTGAGGGCAGCGGGTCGCGCTGAGGGAGCCAGATGGACGCAATCGCAATTCTCCAGACCCTCGAGAAGCTCGTCGATCTCGGCCTCGATCGCCTCGATCAGGCGATCTTGCCTGCGCCCGATCCTACGCAGCCCGCGGTGATCCTCCTCCCCGGCTTCATGGGGGTTCACCTCGCCGACCCCGCTGCGGGCCGCGCGTGGCTCGATCCCGCCGCGGCGATCCGGGGCGATCTCTCGGCGCGCGTGGCCCTCGACGCGGTGGGTGCGGCGGACGCCTTCCCGGGAGAGCGCCTGGCGCCCGACGGCGTCGTGCGCTTCGTCTATGCCGATCTCGTCCAGGCGCTCCGCTTCGCCGGCCACGCTGTTCATCCCTTTGCCTTTGATTTTCGGCGATCGCTCCTCTCTTCTACTCTCCTGCTACGCGACCTCGTGACCGACGTCCTCCAGCGGTCACCTGGCACCAAGGTTGTTCTCCTCGGTCATTCGATGGGCGCGCTGCTGGCGTGCCTCCTCCCGTACTACCTGCCTTCCTTCGCCGATCGCGTCGAACAGACCATCTTCCTCGGCGGCCCTCTGGGCGGCACCTTCGACGCTGTCGAGGCGGTGACAGGCACGCACTGGGTCCTTCCTCGCCTCGTCGCCCTCTCTCCGCGCGAGACGGCGCGCGATTTTCAGGCCTCGCTCGCCACCTGGCCGGGCGCCTTCAGCATGCTCCCCGATCCTGACGCGTTCCCGGGCGCCGGCTGCGAGCGCGCGTTCGACGCTGTCGACTGGCCGGCTGGGCTCGCGCCCCGGCAAGCCATCCTCGACGAGGCCAAGGCCCTGAAGACGACGATCCGGCGGAGTCCGCTCTTCGATCTCGCCCCGCCGGTGACTCAGCTCCTCGCCACCCAGTATTCCACCGTCGGATCCCTGGCGCGGGATGAGCGGGGGGCGATCACCGCCGGACCGCGCACGTCCCAGGGAGACGGCGTCGTCACCGCCGCTTCGGCGCTACCCCCCGGCGTGACCGGGTATCGCACGACGTTCCCGCACACGCTCGCGCCGATCGAGCCCGCGGCCATCCAGGCCATCCTCGATTTGATTCACACCGGCGCTTGCACCCTCGACCTGATTCAAAGGGACGACGTTGCCGCCGAGGTCGCGCCCGGCCAGGCGCCCGACGTGCAAATGGCCCTCGGCTTGATCGAGAGCGGCGTGACGTCGATGCTGGACGGGTGCCTCACCTTCTCCTCGCTCACGTGGCTGCTCGCGTCCCTGGTCTGAGTCACGGAGAGGGGCTGGGCTTCGGCGTGTAGAGCTCGGCCGCTTCGCCCGTCACCCGCCCGAGCTCGATCCGGATCACGAAATCGAGCAAATCCTCGCTCAACACCCCGCCGAAGAGCCGACCGTTGATGAACGTGCGCGGCGTCGCGTTGACCTTCACCGACGCCCCTTCGATCGCGTCCTTGGCGATCACCTCGCGGACCGTGGAGTCGCTCATGCACCCGAGGAACGCCGTGGGATCCAGCCCCGCGTCGACCGCGTCGGCGTCGAGCGCGGCCCGCTCGAGGTGCGCCTGGCGTTGATAGAGCAGGTCGTGCATCGGCCAGAACTTGCCCTGCCGCCGAGCGCACTCGCCGGCTATCGCCGCCTCGCAAGCATACTTGTGCTTCTCGGTGCGCACCGTCGGGTTACAGCGAGGGTTCATCGGGAAGTGCTTGTAGACGAAGCGCACCTCGCTCGCGTAGGTCTTCCGCATCTCTGCCAGCCCTTGATCGAGCTTGCGGCAAAACGCGCACTGGAAATCGGCGAACTGGATGATGGTGACCTTGGCGTCCTTCGGGCCCACGCTGGCGTCGTCGTCGTCGACTGGCACCGTCCAGCGCTTGGTCGGGAGCTTGCGCGCGCCGCTCAGCGAGGGAATCTCATCGCTCGCCGGGGGATCGTCCGGCGAGCTCCCGGCCGCGGACGCCAGGGCCGTCACCGCCGCGCGCGACTCGGATTCGAGCGAGGCGCGGAGAAAGGCGTGTCCCGCGAGCGCAAAGGCCAGCACGAGGCCGCCGAGGCCGCCGGCGATCATCGTGAGCCGCTGCCCCGGGCCGTCGAGCGACGCCCAGGCCCGGGCCAGCAAGGTTGTTGGCTTCTCCCGCGCGACCACCGCGGTGAGCACCAGCGCCGCGATGTTGACGCTGTCGAGGGTCAGGCAGAAGAGGCAGAACGTGCGGAGCTGAACCGCCATCACGAAGAACAGATAGGCCGAGTAGGCCACCGCCGGCCAGGCGAGCGCGTGCGCGAGGGCCAGCGCCGCCCGGGCGCGCCCCGGCGTTGACGAGAGCGCCCGGCGCACCAGGAAGGCCATCATCGCGTAAGCGGGGAGGGCGAAGAGGGCGATCCCGACGCCGAAGACCTCCGACTGGTCGCTTGTATTGACGGCGTCGCAGCTCAGGTGCGCGCCGAAATTGCAGATGCTCTTGAACGATCCGGTGCCGTGAAACAGCTCGAGGTGGGCCACCGTCATGTAGGTGGCGACGACGACCCCCAGGGCGAGCAGCCCGAGGAGCGCAATCAGCGGGCCGCGCTTGAGCTCGCCCCCGGCGAACGTGTCGAGCGCGTCGGGCGTGTCGGAGCCTTCGAGCGCGGGATCTACGGCCGCCGTGGCCGCTTGCGGGCGGGGTTTCTTGCGTGCGCGCGGCGCGTCCGGGTTGCTGGTCTTGTTCACGGGGCCGGCACCATACCGCGGGCGGGCAGGCTGCGGGAGCGTCTCGCTCATGGAACCGCTAGCCAACGGCGCCTATTGTCGTCAAGATCGCGCCCATGTGGTTCGACACCCGCAAGCCTCAGATGCCTTCGAAGTCCAGCGCGCTCCCCGGAAGAGCCCAGCAGATGCCCGTGCCCGCCCAGCATTTCGTCAACGGAAACCCCCTCGTGCCCCCGTTCCCCGGCATGGAGGTGGCCGTGTTCGGGCTGGGCTGCTTCTGGGGCGCCGAGCGAAAGTTCTGGGAGAAGCCCGGCGTCTACACGACCGCGGTCGGGTACGCCGCGGGCTTCACGCCCAACCCCACCTACAAAGAGGTGTGCTCCGGCCAGACTGGCCATAACGAGGTCGTCCTCGTCGCCTTCGATCCCAAGCTCGTCCGCTACGAAGACCTGCTCCAGACCTTCTGGGAGAGCCACAATCCGACCCAGGGAATGCGCCAGGGCAACGACGCCGGGACCCAGTATCGCTCGGGCATCTACTGCCAGAGTGAGGCCCAGAAAAAGGCGGCCGAGGCCTCGCGCGACGCCTACCAGGAGGCGCTCACGGCGGCCGGACACGGCGCGATCACCACAGAGATCCTCAACGCGCCCGAGCTCTATTATGCCGAGGACTACCACCAGCAATACCTCGCCAGGAACCCGGACGGGTATTGTGGCCTCGGCGGCACCGGCGTGGCGTGCCCGATCGGCTCACCCATGCGGAGTAGCTCGTGAAGGTCGGCGTCGTCGGCTGCGGGTTCGTCGGGAGCACGGCGGCCTACGCCATGGCGCTCCAGGGCGCCTGCAACGAGCTCGTCCTCGTCGATCTGAACCCGCGCCTCGCCAGCGCCCAGGCGCGCGATATCCTCGACGCAACCCCCTTTGCGCGCCCCGTGCGCGTCCACGCCGGCGACTACGAAGCGCTCTCGGGCGCGGCGATCGTGGTGATCGCCGCGGGCGTCGCCCAGCGCCCGGGAGAGACGCGCTTTCAGCTCCTCGACCGCAACGCGCTCGTCTTCAAGAGCGTTATCCCCGAGGTCCTCCGGTACGCTCCCACGGCCGTGCTCTTGATCGCGACGAACCCTGTCGACATCATGACGCAGATCGCCGCCCGCCTCGCCGACGGCCCGCCCAACCGCGTCTTCGGCTCGGGGACGATCCTCGATACGGCCCGCTTTCGCGCCTTGCTCGGGGAGCACCTGTCGATCGCCCCCGCCTCGATTCACGCCTACGTCCTCGGCGAGCACGGCGACTCCGAGGTCCTCCTCTGGTCCGACGCCCGCGTCGGCGGCGTCGCGCTCGCCGCCTTCGCCGAGCAAACGGGCCACCCGATGACGCCCGAGGCGCGCGCTGGAATCGACGAGGGCGTACGCCGCGCGGCGTACGCGATCATCGAAGGCAAGGGTGCCACGTACTACGGTATCGGCGCGGGCCTCTCCCGCCTGGTGCGCGCGATCCTCGGCGACGAGCGCGCCGCCTTCACCGTCTCTTCAATGACCCCTGACCTCCTCGGCGTGAAGGACGTCACCCTGTCTCTCCCGCGAATCATCAGTCAATCCGGCGTGACCGCGACCCTCTCGCCCTCGCTGGCGACCGAGGAACGAGAGGCCTTGCGCCGGAGCGCCGAAATCCTGAAGCAGGCCGCAACGCAGCTCGGCTACTGAGCCGTCCGGGGAGGGGAGAGGGTGCACGAGAGGGGAATCGAACCCCTATGCCTTGCGGCGCCGGAACCTAAATCCGGTGCGTATGCCAATTTCGCCACTCGTGCAGGGTAATTGAAAGGGGCCGCAGCATAGTCCTCCCGCTCCCCACTTCAAGCCGATTCCTCGCCGCGCCTTCTTCCCGCGCATTTCCCGCCGCGCCGCAGGTCGGGGCGGCCGCCATCCTGGTTCGGCGCGTGCTTTGTCTGACAGGCGTCCGCCGTGGAGAAGCAGGCTTTACCGTCGCCGCACTTACTGTCATCCTGGCGGCGCGCGTATTTCCCGAGCCTGCAGAGGGGCTCTCCAGGGTGGCAGTCAGCGTCCATTCTCGGTGCGCGCGGGACCGCCCGGGCCAGCACAGCAGAGGTCGGCTCTGCCCCCGGGATCGCTGGCGAAGCTTGAAAAGGTGGATTTACCGACGCTTCGGACAAGCCCGCCGGGCGCCCTCGTCGCGGAGAATCTCACGCGGCCTTTCGGGGCGAAGCTCCAACGGCTGGGCACGAAGAGCGCACCCGGATCGACCCGGGCGGGGCGCTTCGAGCGCGAGAAGGCCTATCAACGTACGACGCCTGACGATTGGCTGCCTTCAGGGCGAAATCGGCACAGCCACACCGCAGATCATCGTTTGCGATGAAGCTCACATGCGAGTGGATAACAGCTCGGAATCACGGAAGAAATCGTCGCTTGATCGAGCGCTGGCGCTGACGGCACGTGGGTTGCGAATCATGGTGGCAATCTGCCTGGATCGGTGAAGTTTCATGACCTCTGCCCCGACGATTCTCCTCATCGATGAGGAGCCCATGCTCCGCCGCGCCACCGCGCTGCTGCTCACCAACCGTGGAGGTCGAGTGAGCTCGGCGGCTACCCTGGCGGAAGCGATCGTGCTGACCGGCGAGCACGTCTTCGACGTCGCCGTCCTCGATATTGCCTCGGAGGGCCCGAGCGCGGCCGTGATGGTGAGCCTCTTGCGGAACCGCGGACTCTTGCCGCGGCGCTTCGTGGTTTGCCTGCCAGGCACAGCGCAGGACGAGAACGACTTCATGGTCGTCCTTCAGAAGCCTTATGCGTTTGACCAGCTACTCGCCGCCGTCTTCGGCCCGGGGCGGGTGAGGCGGCCTGCTCGCTCGGGCGTGTTTGCGCCGGTGCGGGCGGGCGCGCTGGTCAACCTCAAGCTACCGCGCCGTGCGACGCGAGCGCGGCGCGATCGGGAATGATGACGCGGCGCCGATCGAAGGCGATCAGGCCGCTGCGCTTGAGCTTTCCGAGGAGCAGCGTCACCGTCTCGCGCGTCGAGCCGATCAGCAGCGCGACGTCGGCGTGCGTGAAGGACGCCGTGATCGTCTCCCCGCCTGCGTGCCGCTTGCCCCAGCGCTGAACCGCGTCGAGGAGGAAGCCGACGAGGCGCGCCTCCACGCCGTCGAGCAGCAGCGACGCGAGCCGATCCTCCGTGGCGTGGTGCTGCTGCGCGAGCGCCGTCGTCATCGCGAAGCGGACCTGCGGATCGACGACGAGCAGGCGCTGGAGCCCCTCGAGCGGCAGCGTGACGGCCTCGACGTCGTCGACGACGCTCGCGCTCTCCGTCGCGATGGTCGCCCCGGCGCACGCGGATTCGCCGATGATTTGCCCCGGCCCGCGATGACCGAGCGGGAAAATACGGTCGCCGGTGACGCGCTCGACCTTGACCCGGCCCGCGCCGAGAAGGAACAGCGCCTGGGGCGCTTCGCCCTGCTCGATCAGCCGATGTTGCCGGGGAAATCTGTCGAGCCGAGCCAGCTCCAGGACCGCGGTGCGGCTCGCGCCCATCAGCGTGGCGAAGGGCGACCGGCGGACGATGTCCTGCTTGAGGGTTAACTCGGGGTCAGTGGCGCCAGCGCGCATAATTGAGCTATCCATATCCATTATTGCCACCAATTCCCACCTATTTGTGGCCCCATGGTGCAACGAATCGTTGCTTCGGACCAGCTTGAATACTCTCGTAACGTAACAATTCCATTGTTTACCTGGATATAGAGTAATTCAAATCGCATCGACTCGGGCGGGTCCCGATCGCGTCCGGCTTGCCGCGGTGCCAGGTCACGGTGAATCGTAAGGAACCCCCCGGTGCTCGCTGGGGGGTAGGATTTTTTTCTCCGCTCACGGAAAGCAAGACTCAGGCCGCAGTGTGGTTCGATGCTAACGTGGGCGGCGATGGGGAAGATGATGATGGCACGAACCTCGCGTAGCCGGGCCCGCTCGCAGCGGTGCCGGGCGCGCTCGCGGAAATAGGAGCTCTCTATGGGCATGGAGATGAAGCTCCAGTTCAAGCTGTCGCAGCAGCTTGTGATGACGCCGCAGCTCGTGCAGGCGATCCGCTTGCTGCAGCTCTCGCGCCTCGAGCTGGTGGACGAGGTCCGGAAGGAGCTCGACGGCAACCCGGTGCTCGCCGACGACGCGACCGATCCGAAGGCGCGCGAGAGCGGCGAGAAGCTCTCCACGTCCGTGGCCTCGAACGAAGAGCGGCTCGAGAACATGGAGCGCGGCGATCGCGCCACGGACATGACCGCGCGGGCCGACGAGAAGCGCGCCAAGGAGGTCGATTGGGAGCAGTTCCTCGAGAACCGCCAGCTCCAGCAGTCGCTGCCCTCGCACCGCGGCGGCTTCGAGGAGATGCCCCCGATCGAGCAGAACCTCACCAAGCCGTCGAACCTGCACGACCACCTCGTGTGGCAGCTGCAAATGAGCGACTTCGTCGAGAACGAGCGCAACTTCGCCGAGCTCGTGCTCGGCAACCTCGACGAGAAGGGCTACCTCGATCTCAGCGGCGGCGAGGGGCAGAACGGGGAGAAGATCCCCAACCTCACCATTGAGGATCTCGCGCTCGAGGCCGGCCTCGATCCCGAGGACGCGCCCGAGGTGCTGGCGATGATCCAGCGCTTCGATCCGATCGGCGTGGCGGCGCGCGATCTCTCCGAGTGCCTGCGCATCCAGGGCGAGGTGCTCGGCTTCGACGCCGTGGAGATGGCGATCATCAAGGACCACCTCCACAACGTCGAGCGGCGGAACTTCCCCGCGATCTCCAGGACGCTCAAAGTACCGCTCGAAGAGATCTACGAGGCCGTCCAGGAGATCCAGAAGCTCGAGAGCGTGCCGGCCCGCAACTTCGCCGAGGTCGACGAGAAGACGATCGCCATCACGCCCGATGTGTACGTGATCAAGGACGCCGATGTGTTCGTTGTAACGGACAACGACAAGGGGCTGCAGCGCCTCTACATCAACGAGAACCTCGCCCAGCGGATGCTCAAGGACCCCAAGGCCAAGGAGTTCATCAGCGAGAAGCTCCGCAGCGCCCAGTGGCTGATCCGGGCGATCGAGCAGCGACGGCGCACGATCATCAAGGTCACCGAGTGCATCGTCGAGAAGCAGAAAGAGTTCCTCGAGAAGGGCGTCGGCTACCTCAAGCCGATGATCCTCCGCGACGTCGCCGAGACGGTCGGGATGCACGAGTCGACGATCTCGCGCGTGACCTCGAACAAGTACGTCCACACACCGCAGGGCCTCTTCGAGCTGAAGTACTTCTTCAACTCCTCGATCCACCGCGTCGACGACGAGGACATCGCCTCGGAGAGCGTGAAGCAGGCGATCAAGAAGATCATCATCGCCGAGGACAAATCGAACCCGTACAGCGACCAGGCGATCGTGAAGATCCTCGAGGACACGGACGGGATCAAGATCGCGCGGCGCACGGTGGCCAAGTACCGCGAGATGCTCAACATCCTGTCTTCCTCCAAGCGGAAGAAGATGTTTTAGAGCCTTGCAGATGGCCGACTCCCCGCTCACCGCCGAGCGCCTCTTCGATCGCTGGTTCGCTCCCCTCTATCCCCCAGGAGCGGACCTCGCCGAGCTGCGCAGCACCGACGTCAACCCCGCGAAGAACCCTTCGATCACCGCGCAGCTCGACGAAGCGGCCGAGGTCTTCGCGCGCCTCGCTGGCGAGCTGCTGGGCGCCCCTTCGCTGGTCCTCGACTACAGCGACGCCTCGGTTCATCGCCTCGGCCGCCTGCTGACGCGCGAGCGCCGCGACGCCTGGCTCGCGCCCGCCGACGCGTCTGGTAACGCGAGCGAGCCGCCGGCGATCGTGCGCCTGGTGACGCACGGCGCCCTCTACGTCGGCGCGTGCATCGTCAAGAACCACGGCGGCGAGTGGCAAGCGCGGCGCCCGCTCTGGGAGTCGCTGGTGCGGCTCACCTCGAGCGCGGGGACGGGGGATCTCGCCGTCTTTCACTGGTGGCTGAAGGCCCTCTCCGACGACGAGATCGGCAAGGATCGCCTCGTCGATCGCTACCGCACCAACGTCGAGGTGCCCACGTTCGACGCCGCGGCGCTGGCGCCGTTAGCGCCCCCGGATCGCCGGCTGCCCCGGCTGACCAAGGTGCGCTACGACCTTCTTTACAAGCACCTGCGCGCGCACTTGCCCGAGCTGCGCGACGTCGGCGAAGACTTCCCGTCGCCCGAGCGCTTCGAGGACTACGGGTTCCAGTGGCTCGACTTCAAGCTCGTGGGCGAGGGGCGGATGCTGCTCCTCTACGGCGCCGCCGAGAGCGGCCTCCACTTGATCTGGATGGACGCCGGCGGCTTCGTGAAGTCGGCCTACTACCCCGCCGACAAGTTCCCCGCCCCGATCGTCGAGGCGGGCGTCGGGGACAAGATCCGCGTCATCGTCTCGATCCAGAGCAAGCCCGTGGTCCACGAGATGCTCTGGTGGGGCGTTTGAGTACGGTAAAAATGCCCCATCGGGGCGCCCAGGCGCGACAACGATGAAGCTTGCGACGATCGACCTCGACGGCCCGGTTCATTACGCCGACTTCGGCGGAGCTGGGCGCCCGCTCGTGCTCGTCCACGGCCTCGGCGGATCGCTGACCAACTGGCTCGCGGTCGCGCACGATCTCACCCCGCGCTTCCGCGTCTTCGCGCCCGACCTCGTCGGGTTCGGGCACACGCCGCCCGCGGGGCGATCGCCGGGGATCCCGGCCCAGTCCGCGATGCTCGCGCGCTTCATCGAGCGCGTGGGCGGCGGCGCGGCGGTCGTGGTCGGCAACTCGATGGGCGGCCTCGTCGCGGTGCAGCTCGCCGCGGATTTCCCGGCGCTGGTCTCGCGGATCGTCCTCGTCAACGCCGCGCTCCCGCGGCCGTGGAACGCGCGCTTCGACGCCACCGTGGCGGGCCTCTTCGCGCTCTACATGACGCCGATCTTCGGCGAGATGATCCTCCGCCGCCGCAACGCCACGGTGGGCCCGGAGCGGGCGCTCCGCGCGACGATGCGCCTCTGCGGGGTCGACGTGAAGCAGCTCCCGCCCGGGGTCTACGACGCCCAGCTCGAGGTCGCGCGCGCGCGGATGAGCATGCCCTGGGCCAACGACAGCTTCATCAAGGCCGCGCGCTCGGTGGTCACCACCGCGGCGCGGCGGGGCCACGTCCACGCGATGATCAAGGCCATCAAGGCGCCGGGGCTCCTGATCCACGGCACGCACGACCGCCTCGTCCCGATGTCCGTCGGCGAGGACATCGCGCGCCTGCGGCCCGATTGGCGGCTCACGGTCCTCGACGGCGTCGGCCACGTGCCCCAGCTCGAGGTCCCCGCGCGCTGGCTCGCGGCCGTGACGAGCTGGCTCGACGAAGTCCCCGCTTAACCCAGGCCCGGCGCGGCGTCAGGCCGTCAGATCCGCGCCCGTCCACGCCACGCTCTTCTCCCAGAGCGTCCGCGCCAGCGCCGCGTCCTCCGCGAGCGGGTTCGGCGTCTTCTCACGGCACTCGTCGTAGTAGCGCCCATCGTGATCGGCGACGTCCGGCGACGTCGCGCAGTAGATCGACGTCTTCGCGCCCTGCTCGTTGGTGATCATCCCGAGCTTCATCAGCGCGCGAAAAGGCCACGGGACCCGGCGCCACGCGTCGGACGCGACCACGCCCGGATGGAGCGAGTACGAATGCACCCCTGACGGCCCGAGGCGCCGCGCCAGCTCCTTCGTGAAGAGCACGTTGGCGAGCTTGGAGACCTCGTACTCCGGCAGGCCGGTGATCGAGCTCGTGCTCGTATGCACCGCCCCGAAGTCGATCCCCTTGGCCTTGAAATGCGACTTGCTCGACACGTTGACGATCCGCGCCGACGGCGTCGCGCGCAGCCGCGGCGCCAGCAACATCGTCAGCAAAAAATGCCCGACGTGATTGGTGCCGAACGCCAGCTCGAACCCGCTCTTCGTCAACCCGCGCGTCCCGGCGAGCCCGGCGTTGTTGAGCAAAACGTGGATCGGACGATCCGTGGCGAGCACCCCCGCGGCGCACTGCCGGACCTGATCGAGGTCGCCCAGATCGAGCGCGATCCCCTCGGCCGATCCGCCGGCCGCGCGGATCCCCGCGAGCACCGGCTCGGTCTTCTCCAGCGATCGACACGCGAGCACCACGTGCGCCCCGCGCGCCGCGAGCAGCTCCGCCGTCGCGCGGCCAATGCCCGTGTTCGCGCCGGTGATGACGATGGTACGCCCCGCGAGATCGGTCGTTCCGGTGGCCATGGGCGCCGAGCATACACGCCCGCGCGGCTCACGCGTCGATCGCGGGCGCCCTCCCGCGAGGCCGAGGGATCTCGTGGATCCGCCCCCTCCCCACCGCGACCACCACACAGAGCAGCCACCCTTCGCGGGCCGGCGCGTGCTGCATCAACTCGGTCCCGAGCTGCGCCAGCCCGATCGCCGCTGGCCCTTCATCCACCGCGAAGAACGCCAGCTCCCGGGCCACCTCGCGTCGCGATCCAAACGCCACCTGCGCCTCCGGCAAGGCGTGCGGCAGCAGCACCAGCGCCACGCCGTCGAGGGCGCGCGGATCGCAGGCCAGCGCGAGCTCGTTCGCGCAGCCCTCGATCAGCGCCTCGTGAATCGCGAGCAGCTCGTCGTCCGTGGGCGCTCCCGGGGGCATGCGCCAAGGATAAAACGCCCCCCGCGTCCTCGACGAGGGCGATCGCCGCGCCGCCCTGCAGGACTTTCGCGACCCGACGATCCGCCGGTGGTTCTAGCGGCGCGCCCGATCTAGGCTCCCGCCGTGCTCTCTGCCGACGTCCGCTTCGAAGGCTTCACCACGACTGACTGGACCCGCGTCCTCTCGCTCTTCGTCCCGCGCCGCGCCTCGGGCGAACCCCGCTCCCCCGAGCGCCCGCGCGGCGGCGTGGTCGCGGCCCACCGCGGCGGCCGGCTGATCAAGCTCGTCCACACCGAGGTCGGCCGCCTCCGCCTCGACGACGCCATGGCCGACTGGCCGCTCCCCGCCGAAGAGCTCGCCCGCCGCCACCACGCGAGCTGGGCCCTCGCCCTCGAAGCGGGCACCCTCGAGCAGATCATGGAGAGCTTCGGCGCCCGCTCCCGCCGCGGCGACGACATCACCGCCCAGGCGATCCACCTCGCCCTCTGCGTGCGCGAAGAGACCCTCGCCGGCCACATCGACCTCTGGCCCGCCCGCCTCCGCGGCGTCCCGATCCCTTCCCCCGGCATGGTCAAGAGCAGCCTCGACTCCGTCTGCGCCGTCGGCAAAACCCTGATCGTCGGCCTCTTTGAAGACGGCGAGCTCTGGACCAGCATCGCCCTCCACCGCGGCCCCCGCGGCTTCGACCTCGTCCTCGGCCCCGACGAAGTCCGCGGCGACATGGGCCTCCTCGCTGGCGACTGGCGCCGCGACTACCGCCACCTCTCCCGCGCCGTCGAACACCGCGCCGGCCCCCCCGCCCTCGGCTGCTTCGCCGAAGTCTCCACCCTCCGCAAGCTCGAAGTCGACCCCAACCCCGGCGCCTGGGCCCGCGCTGTCGCCGTCCGCGACGTCATCCTCTCCCCCGTCCCCGCCGCCCTCGCCATCCCCCTCGGCGTCGACGCCGGCTGGGCCGCCCTCTCCGCCTTGAAAAGCATCGCCGAGCGCGTCGACCCCATTGGCATCGTCGCCCCCTCGATTCAGGCCTTGCGGGATCTGACCACTGGCGAGCGCGACGTGAAGAGCGTCTTTGGCTTCCACCCGCTGGAGCTGCTGCGCCGCGTGCTCAGCCGAGAGCAGTAGACTCGCAGTTGGGGGGCGCGTGCCCATTTTTTCGGCGCGCGCTGGGGCGCGAGCTCTCGTCCCTTTTTCATGATCTCCATGCTGCAGGGTCCGGAGATTTCGCGCCCAGCTCCACAAGCCACCTCCCTGTGTCGAGACAAATGTGGGTGAGCGCTCTTTTTTTGTAGATCGTCTTCAGGCGACCTTTCTACACTGCCGTAGTGAGCAAACCCAAAGCAACCGATCAGGCCTCGTCACCCTCCACCCCAACCAGCACGGGAGCGACCCATACCTGGGAGGCTCTCGTGCAAGCGGTCGCCGCGCCGACCTCAGCGCAGCTCGCGATGTTCGCGATTCGCACCTCGACGGCGGCGCTCATCGAGCGCGGCGCGCACATCCGCTCGGAGAAGATCCGGACCGACATGGTGCGCCTTTGCGGCACCGCTGCCGAGTTTTACCCAAAGGCGACCGCGGCGCAGCGGCGACTTCTCCTCGGGTTCTCCAGCGCGTTGCTGAGCGTGACCGTGCATTCGGGCGTCCAGCTCGGAGATATGCTGGAGCGGCGCGGATCAACGGTCGGCGATCGGGAAGCCGCCCTCGCCGCCGACACGACCACGGCCGAGACGGCGTACCGGGAGGGTATGGAAGAGCGTGATCGGCTGGCCACCGCGCTCGAGACGGCGGTGGACGGGGACCCCACGCTGGAGACGCGGGTCGAGTCCGCGCGCAGCCGGGTAACGGATAACGCCACGCTCGCGACCTCGCTGCTCGCGCTGGTGAAGCTCGGGCGCGACTTGCTCCACGACAAAGCCTCGCTCGCGGGGCAGCAGCTCGCCGAAGGCGGCCTCACCGCGGCCGAGCTCGACGAGCTGAAGGCGCTCGCGGCGCGGGTCAAGTCAAGCGGCGCGAACGCGACCGGGGCGCGCGTGCAGGGCGCTGTGACGCCGGCGGATCTCAACCTCCAGGACGGCATCTGCCTCGCGTATTTGGAGCGGATGATGAAGATCTGGAACGGGGCTCATGAGCGGGATCCGGCGATCCCGCAGCTCCTGCCGATCGCGACGCGGGCGATCTTCGCGCCGACGCGGAAGCGGGCGGCGGCGCCGGTCGCGGAGGCGCCGGCGGCGGGGGAGGATGCGGCTGAACCGGCGGGCGGCGAGGGCAAAAAGCCCGCGGAGTGAGGGCTTCCCGGCGCCCATGGGCCGCGACGGCGGATCCATGGGCGCCGACGCTGCATACGCGGGTCCTGACGCTGCATACGCGGGCCTCGACGCTGCATACGCGGGTCCTGACGCTGCATACGTGGAGGCGGACGCTTCATACGCGGGCCTCGACGCTGCATACGCGGCGTCCGACGCCGTTACTGAGAGCGGCGGCTCGGCGCGTCGTCTCGGTTCGGGCCAGGTCCTCTCGATGACCAGTCGACTCATCGTGTCGAGAAGGTCCCCCATATGCCCTATGTCTCCGAGCCCGGACCTCGCAATAACTAGAGCACCAAACAGGTTGAAATGCCCAGATTTCAACGCAAAGGCGCGGAGACGCAAAGGCGCAAAAAATCGGATTTCTTTTTTGCGTCCCTGCGTCTCTGCGCCTTTACGTTAAAATCCGGCTCTTTTCGGTCCATTTCAACCCGTTCGGTGCTCTAGCGAGTCCTTGAGGATTAGGAACAGGAACGCCGCCTTCTCCATGAACACTGGCTCCAACCTGCAAGCATCGGCTCAGTGCTTCGCCTGCGCCTCATGGCTGAGGCTGGAACCATGTCTCATATGCCCATATAAGAGCGTGTTTAACGGCGATTTGTCGAGGGATTCGGTAGGCCGCCAGCCGAGCCCGAGAGC
>Ga0105048_10006351_pt1 | contig 19073 bp, 11 predicted proteins | sample MAT05_FD_78382 | JGI IMG/M metagenome (GOLD analysis project Ga0105048, IMG submission 78382) | Freshwater microbial communities from Lake Fryxell liftoff mats and glacier meltwater in Antarctica - MAT-05 | ecosystem: Environmental > Aquatic > Freshwater > Ice > Liftoff microbial mat | place... | reverse complement strand
TTAATTGAATTTAATGCAGAAATGATTGGCGGAATTGTACAAACTTCTTGGATAACAGCGTCAGAATTAAACAACGACTTTTTTACATTAGAACGCACTGTTGGTGATAATTCATGGGAGATTATTGGTACGGTTGATGGTGCTGGAAATAGCAATGCGAAACTTAATTATTATTTCGAAGATCGAAATCCGTTAATTGGTTATTCTTTTTATCGATTAAAACAAACAGATTTTGACGGAACTTTTAAGTATTCTAAAACTGAACAAGTTTATAACGATGGTTCTGGTACTTTAATATTCCCAAACCCATCAAACGGTATTGTCTATGTTAGCAAAAAAGATGTTGAAGAGTATGATGTGATTTTGACCAATTCGATTGGTCAATTTATTGAAATTTCTTCGGCTGTTGAAAATGGAATGCTAACGTTTGATTTGACAGAACTTCCGAATGGAATTTATTATATACTCTTGATGAAAAATGGATTAACAGAATCCAATCGATTTATACTTCAACGCTAATTTTTATCAACCGTTCATTACTTTATTTATCTTCAAAGGCCATTTTGGTGTTTCTCTTTTGAGTAATTTCGAATTGTGAAAATCCTTTTCCTTACTGACGGTTTATTTCCTTTTGTTATTGGTGGAATGCAAAAGCATTCGTCAATACTTTTAAAACTGCTTGCTGAGAACGGTATGGAAATTCATGTTTTTCATCCTGGTGGTGTCAATTATTCTTCAGAAAAATTCGCTGAGAAATTTAAGTCAAAATCTGAAAATAGAATCACTGAAACACAAATTGATTTTCCTGAACTTTTTCAACTCCCCGGACATTATCTGCGCGAAAACAGGAAATACTCTGAGTTATGTTTTAAAACAATTGAGAAAAAACTTAACCAATTTGATTTGATTTATGCTCAAGGTTTTACTGGATGGCACTTTTTGAAAGAGAAAAAAAAAAAAACATTTTCAATTCCAATCATTGTAAATTTTCATGGGTATGGTGAATTTCAGAAGGCACCTGAATTTCGGACTGCCCTAGCGTATTTGATGTTAAGACCTGCAATTAAATATAATACCATTAATGCTGATTATGTTTATTCTTTTGGTGGCGTAATTGATATAATTCTTTCGAAAATTGGAATTTCAAATAGTAAAATTCTTCGGCAGGCTAACGGTATTGAAAAAGATTGGATTACGAATGAACCAAAAAGTCATTCTAAACGAACATTCGTTTTTATTGGAAGAGATGAACGACGCAAAGGCTTGGTTGAATTGAATTCTGTTTTAACAAACATTGAGATTAATGGAAAAGCTATTTTTGATTTTCATTTTATTGGGTCGTTCAAAGAATCGTCAAAACTGAAATCTGATAATTTTCAATATCACGGAGAATTGAGCGATCAAAATCAGTTGATTTCTATTCTTGATAAATGTGATTGCTTGGTGCTGCCAAGTTATGCGGAAGGAATGCCAACGGTAATTTTAGAGGCAATGGCACGTGGTTTAGTAATCATTGCTACCGACGTCGGAGCGGTAAGTGAGCAGATTGAAGGTAATGGCCTGTTGCTTCCGCGTCCCGAAATTGCCTCTCTTCAAAAAGCAATCGAGACAATTTTGTGTTTATCAGAAGACGAACTTTTCGAAATGAAGCAAAAGTCAATTGAACTTGTCAAAAAAAAATTTCTCTGGTCAAAAATTGTAGAATCAAAAATCAACGATTTTCATCAAATCACAAAAAGTAAATTATCTTAATTCTGCTCCTAATTCATTTTCTAAATCTGCTTTGATAGTTTGCATAATCGTATCAATTTTAGAATCTTGCAGGGTTTTCTCTGAATCCTGAAAAATAAAAGATACCGCATAAGATTTTTTTCCTTTTGCCAAATTTTTACCTTCGTAAACATCAAATAATCCAACATTGTGAAGTAGATTTTTCTCTAATTTAAAAGCAATTGATTTAATTTGTTCAAATTTAATTGACTCATCTAAAAGCAACGAAAAATCCCGACGTACAAATTGTGTTTTAGGAATAGGTTTAAATTCCGTCTTGGTTGTAACACATAATTTTAAAATAACATCCCAATCAAACTCCGCATAAAAAACAGAATTTTTAAGTCCCATTTCTTTTTGAATGGTTGAATTGATCCAACCTATTTCTGCTATTTTTTGTTTTGAATGAAGGAGTGAATAACCATCCTCTATTAAGTCGTTCGTTAAACTTTCTTGTTTTAGATTTTGACTTAAACCAATTCGCGTTAAGATTTTTTCTATTGTACTTTTTAAAGAATAGAAACTAGATTTTTCAGTTGCATTGGTCCAGTTTTCATCTCGTCGTTCACCTGTTATAAATAAAGCCAGTTTTGTATATTCTTCGTATCCTGAGGTCGATTTGTGATATACTTTTCCTAGTTCAAATAATTTTAAGTTTGGCGCTTGACGGTTCTGATTGAATTCAATAGAACTTAGACCGCCAAGTAGTAACGTTTGTCTAAGTGCATCTAGTTCATTGCTTAAAGGATTCAATAAAACAACAGCGTTTTCTGGATTGTACGTTTTTGAATTTATTTTCTTTGACAAAGTAGATGAGGTCAACGAGTTATTCATGATTTCGAAAAAACCATTACTTACAAGTAAATCAGCAACTAAATTGAAGATTTTAGAAGCATCGGGTTTTTGTTTGAATGATAAAGATGAATTTAATTTGGACGGAATTGGGACAGAATTAAATCCATAAATACGGAGTATTTCTTCAATTACATCAGCTTCACGTTTTACATCAACTCTGTATGTTGGAATAATTAATGTAACAGAATTAATATTTTCGTTTTTGATTTGAATTTCGAGTTCACTTAAAATTTTCTTTATTTCTTCATCTTTAATTGGTGCACCACATAATTTACGACAACGATCAAAACTAAATTCAATAATTGCCGGCTCAATTTTTTGTGGATAATTATCTTGCTCTTGAACTAATTCTCCGCCTGCAATTTCCAAAATTAATTCTATCGCTCTTTTTCTAGAAAAGTCAATATTGTTAGCGTCTACACCACGTTCAAATCGAAAAGATGAATCTGTGTTTAATCCAAGTGATTTTGCAGTTCGTCTAATACTTGTTGGATTAAAATAAGCTGCTTCTAATAATAACGAAGTTGTTGTATTATTAATTCCAGAATATTGGCCTCCAAAAATTCCGGCAATACACATTGCTTTACCCGCATTGCAAATTAAAAGAGAATCATTCTTTAATGTTCTTTCAACTCCATCTAGTGTAATTATTTTTTCTTCGGGATTTGATTTTCGAACATGTATTTCACTTCCTACTTCTTTCAAATCAAATGCATGTAAGGGATTTCCAGTTTCGAACATAACATAATTTGTTATGTCTACAACATTGTTAATGGGCTTTATACCAATTGTTCTTAACTTGTTTTTTAACCAATCCGGTGATTCAGTTACTTGAATGTTTTTAATGACTGCAAAGCTATAACGCGGGCATGCTTCAACGTCGGAAACTGTTAATTTTACTTCATTCGTTTCTGTGTTATTTGATTTGGCAAATACAGGAATTTTAAGTGCTTGTTTTTTATTTGTGTGAAAATTTAAATAAGCTTTTAAATCACGGGCTACTCCTATATGTCCCATTGCATCAGAGCGATTTGGAGTTAATCCAATTTCAAATAGAAAATCCTTTTCTAACTTGAAAAAATCAGCTGCTGTTGTACCAATTTTACTTTCAGCCGGTAAAACTAAAATTCCTTCGTGCGAATTTCCTAAACCAAGTTCATCTTCTGCGCAAATCATTCCTTCAGATTCTATTCCCCGAATTTTTGAATTTTTGATTTTTAATGGCTCGTCAGGTTTTGGATAAATGGTAGATCCCACCGTGGCAACTAATACTTTTTGACCGATTTCAACATTTGATGCACCACAAACAATTTGAAGAATATTTACAGATCCAATGTTAACTGTTGTGATGTTGAGCCGGTCTGCATCTGGGTGTTTTACTTTTGATAAGACTTCACCAATTACTACTCCTACTAATCCTCCCTTAATGGATTCAACTAATTCAACGCTTTCAACTTCTAACCCAGTGTTCGTCAAAATTGCTGCAACCTCATTTGGATTTAATTCAGTTTCAAAATAATTTTTTAGCCAGTTAAATGAAATTTTCATTGATGTATTAATTTAATTTCAAATGTAGTTATTCCCAATAATAATTTAGTCTAATTACTTTGTGAGTTCACAATCGTACTTTTTAAACTAGATGCAATTTATGTCAAAAAAAAAGGGCCTCAACGAGACCCTTTTTACAATGAGTGATTTAAATTTTAATGTTTAATGAATTTTGTAGACTCAACCATTGTTCCAGCTGTTAGGCGCACAATGTAAGTTCCTTTGGTTAATTCAGAAGTTTCAAACGTTATGTTGTTTTTTCCTGCTGCCAAGTTTGCTTCAGAAATTTCGATTACTAACTGACCGTTAAGATTAAAAATCTGAATATATACGTCAGAGTTTTCAGTTAAATCAAATGCTAAATTTCCTTGCTCACTTAATGGGTTTGGATACACATTAATGTTAGGTGTAAATTTGTTAGGTGCTAAATTATCTTGACTCTCAGGAGTAGATAAATACGCATCAGAACTCCAAATACCTCTACCATGTGTTCCAATATAAATTTGACCTGATTTAATAGCGCCCTCGTTAAACGTTCTCCAGTTTTGCCCCATATCAAAAACTGGAGTATTTCCAAAAGCTCCAGAACAATTGGTCCATGCACCTGCACCAGAACCTCCTGTTTCAGTAAAGTAAGTTCCAAATTCACCACCAACCACTATGTAATTAGGGTTGTCTCTGTCAATTACAACACTATACATTGGCATTGCTGGTAATCCTGAACCAATGTTTGTAAAAGTAGGGTCACCGCCTGTTGCATTGTTTGATTCACGAACTCTATCTGATCCGCCAAATACTCCTAGGGTAACAACGATATGATCATTGTCTCCTTCAACTCCAATTCCAGTAACTGGTGCGCCAAAACTTTCTGCTTGAATTAATGTTGTCGCATAATGCCCCAGTTCCCAATCAATTAAAGTATCAGTTAAAAATCCACCGCCATCTTCTTTTTTAGGAGAATAAACTTCACCAAATCCAGTTAAGCGATAAAGTTGACCACCCCAAGTACCAATCCACAAAGTATTACCGTCTCTTGAAAATTCCATTATTGAAACCTGAGAAGCAATCGCTTCATCGCATACTTTAAACCATTCGCTAGCATCTGCTGATAATCTAAGCGCATTTCTAGTCATCCAAATTCCATGAGGGTTAGCAGCGTTCCAAGCTTGTGAACCACCTAGTCCAATTGCAAACCAAGACTGGTATGGGTCTTGCACCTTTATTGTATCCCATGATATATCATATACTTCAACATCATTTTCCATGTCAAATACTTTGCCAGGACGTAGCACGTTTGTTCCAAAATAATGATTAATCGTTGTGTACGAAGCCACTTTTACAGTTGTATCAAGCGCGACAATATAAATAGAATCACCAACAGAAATAGGAGCAACACCATAAGAAAGGTAATGTTCAACGATTTCCAAATTATATATAGTTGCTGGAGCAGAGGTAGTAATTATTGTATCTAGAGTAGTTAAGGCGGGATTAAATACCACAGTATCATCAAACACAATTGAAGTTGGTGTTACATAACTTATAAATTTTGTTGATGTTAAAGAAGGTACCAACACAATATCATTCACATTATAAGATTCTTGAGGTATATAGTTAATAGAATCTGTGGAGTTCAAATCGTTAGGATTCTCCCACATTTTAAAGGCAGTGTAAAAAGAACCACAACCACCTTCAGATGCTCCGGCGTCGCAAGTCCATTCACTAGGATAAAATCCGCTTGAATTACCACCTCTATCAGATGATCTATAAACACCGGCATGATACACAGAAGAGAACAAAACATTTCGGTTAATAAATGATATTGCACAAGAGAATCCATCACCGCCACCTACTGCATCGTGAGAGCGATAGGTTGCGTTGTCATGATAATTTGCTTGGGTACCGTTATCTTGAGCACCACCAATAACATCGCCATGTGCTGAGTATCCGATAGAATAAAATTGTGTTACATTGTATCCACGGTTAGCTGAAACAAATGTACTTCCACCATCATCAGAAAAAGCAACTCCACCATCATTACCAATGTATAATCTGCCTTCTTTATCCCATACCATTTCGTGTTGATCGGCATGAGCATAAATTGGACTAGTTGGATTTTGCCACCACAATGAAATTTTTGTCCAGTTACAGGTTGAACACCACGAATAATTGTCAATACCACCTAAAAATACTTTTTCAGGATTTCCCAATTCAACAGACATAATCATATCGTATGAAGCTTGACCAGACGATGTGCTATGAGAAAAAGGTGAGAAGGTTCCAGGTGAACCGTTACCTGGTGGAGCAATTTGTGTCCAGTTTAGGCCATTATCAACTGAACGCCAGACTCCTAATAAGTGATAGGTTGTGCCAGCAACCGCATAAATATAATAATTTCCGTTTGTCGCTTTTTCATGCGATATTGCATATTCCATTCTTGTAGCACCCTGATTAATTGGGTTTGCAGTATTAGAACCATTTGAGTAATCCGTGAAACTGACTCCGTAATTAGTAGATACATTTGTTTTGCCACCAGAAATTGTACATACGATTACTTGTCCTTCTGGTGAAATAGCAAGGGCAGTACAAGCGATAGAAGGTAAACCTGAATAAGATTGTAAACCATTTATTGGATCGTAAGTTTTTAAACCATTATTACAAGCAATCCAAATTTTATTATTTACAGTATCGCAAACAATTTCATTAATTGTATTGAAAGTAGCTGTTCCTGAAATTTGTGTAAAAGTTCCGTCAGTTTCTCTTTTCCAAACTCCGTCTCCATTATATCCACTGGTTTGTTGGCCACCACTAGTTTCTGCAGTATGTCCGGTTGCTATATAAAGTGTTCCATCAACCGTTTGACACATTGATGATATACCTAAGTTTTCTTCGAATTCATCAACTCTTTGCCATTCACTTGCACGGCTAAAAGATTCAAACAAGCCACCAGAAACTGAACCTGCATAAATGTGATTGATATCAGCGCGATCAATAAGAATCGCTCTTGTTCTACCCCCAATGTTATCTGGACCTTGGTCTAACCAGTTAAAAGCAGTACGATTTTGAGCCATATTGGCTGATTCATATTTCGCTCTCATCCAATCTTCCTTGGTGAAATCACCTCTTAGCAATTGGTAAATTTCATTTGCTCCTTCGCTGGAATAGTTGCTTTTGCTAACAATTACTCGAGCAGAATAAACGCTTTCTGGAGTAGATAAATCAGCTATTGTAACGGCTGCAATTGCAGAAACAGCAAGAGAACCGAATAATATATATTTTTTGTTCATAGTAAGTTTTTTCATGAATCGCATTTTCAAGCCACTAATATAGGGTAAAGTTCTTAAATAATTGGCGGTAAAAATAATATTTAACGTACAAGATTTTCCAAATTTATACACATCAAACTAAAATACGTGTTTTTCAGCATGATATGACGAACGCACAAGTGGACCGCTTTCTACAAATCGGAAACCTTTTGACAAAGCATATTTTCCATACTCATCAAATTTTTCAGGATGAATAAAGCTTTGTACTTTTAAATGCTTTGGAGTTGGTTGTAAATATTGCCCTAGCGTTAAAATATCAACATGAATTGAACTAAGGTCGTCAATTGTTTCGATAATTTCATTCTCAGTTTCACCCAAACCAAGCATAACGCCTGATTTTGTTTTCATTCCACCTTTTTTTAATCGCATCAAAACCTCCAAAGATCGATCATATTTTGCTTGTATTCTAACTTGTTTAGTCAGCCTTCTAACAGTTTCTAAATTATGAGAAACCACTTCGGGTGCAACATCAATTATTTTTTGAAGATTTTCCCATTTTCCAGCAAAATCTGGAATTAAGGTTTCCATTGTTGTGCCTGGACTTTTTCGTCGGATGGATTTTATAGTAGCAACCCAAACATCAGAACCTCCATCAACTAAATCATCGCGATCAACAGAAGTAATAACAGCATGTTTAATGTTCATGAGTTTTACTGATTGAGCTACTTTAGCTGGTTCAAATTCATCAACCGTTAATGGTTTGCCAGTGGCAACTGAACAAAATCCGCATGATCGAGTGCAAATATTGCCAAGAATCATAAATGTTGCTGTTCCTTCTCCCCAACACTCACCCATGTTTGGGCAATTTCCACTTTGGCAAATAGTATGTAATTTATGCTCATCAACTAAAGCACGAACTTTTTTATATTTTTCACCAATGGGCAATTTCACCCTTAACCATTTTGGCTTTTGGATAGAAATTTTTTCTTTGTCGATTATGTCCATTTTGATTAATATAGTTTTTGGCCAAAATTAAATTGAAGATAGAGGCAAGAATAAAAATTTGATTTAGGATTGTTGTATAAAATGTTCACATTATTGCTAAAAAAATAATCGAACATCATTCCAAATTCTCCACCACTTATAGTAGTTCTGATGTGAGAAAAATCAAAATCAAATCCAATTTTCGCAAATGCACCCGGAACAAATTTTGCTTCTGATAAACCTTTTAACCAAGAAGAGCGAGAAGCAATATTTCCCTGATTGTGAACAGTTGGATTATACCGCTCATCAACCGGAGATGAATTCACTTTGTCAATACGAAGGTAAACGGGTTTCAATAGTCCTAAAGAAGGACCAAGATGCCATTTGGCAGAAATTTCAATCCCATTTTCACGACGCGTTTTGAATAAAACTAATTTGCCACCAAAGGTTGGTCTTAAGCTGACGAGTGAATTTAATTTCCCTAAGTAATAGCCTTTAGAATTGCTTAAATCACCGTAAATTTTATACTCCTTTTCATGTCGGATATTTGTAAAAGTAAATCCGATTGTGTTTTTGTATTTATAGTTTTTTTGAAATCCATAAAAGCAAGCAATGCCCCAACCATGTGTGTTAAAATTGATTCCGCCAACAATGTCGCGACGCATTAAAGTAGTGGTTTCATCCGTTGCATGTTCTTGCCCTATTGCCGAAAATGACAACATGAATAGTAAGAAGTAGAATACGCTTTTGTACATTGTGACAAATTTAAGGAAAACTGTGATGAATTCCTTCTAAAAAAACAAAAATGACAGATTTCAATTATACTGTAAATTATGAGTTAGAACTAATTACTAAAGCGGTTCATTTATTTTCGGGTACAACTATTTACACAGATGCGCCTTTGGATAACAATGGCAAAGCTTCTTCGTTTTCTCCAACTGATTTAGTTTCCACGGCATTAGTATCTTGTATGCTATCTATCATTGCTATTCATTATGATAAAAATGGATTAAAACTAAAACCGATACAATCAAAAGTAAAAAAAGTAATGGCAGCCAATCCAAGAAGAATTGCTGAAATAGTTGTTGAGTTTAATTTTGGCGACAATCAATTTTCAACCGAAGAATTAGCACATCTTGAAAGATTAGCACATGCTTGCCCTGTTGCAAATAGTTTGAGTAAAGACATTTTGATAACGACTAATTTTACAAAATCTCTTTAGCAACTTTAATAAAAAGTCCACTATTTTTAAGAGCAGGAATGCAAGTCAGTGACACCTTTGTTATTGGTTGATATAGTAACGATTCTTCTTTTTGTTTGTGTGGAATAAATTCTCCTTTTTCATCATAAGATTCTAAAATCACTAGAATCGCACTTGTAAAAAAAAGCATTTTAATTGTACCGAATAACAAGCCAAATATTTTATTAACAGGAGATAAAGCAACCAAACTAATTGCACCTTCTAACATTTTGCCTAAAAAATAAACACAAGCTCCAACGCCTAAAAATGTGATTGTAAACGCAATGACAGGAAGATATTCTGACGTCATTCCTAAATTGTTTCTTAAAATTTCTGCGGCAAAATCAGAAAAATGAATTCCTGCATAAATACCAACTAATAATGCAAGTAATGTAAATAACTCAATAATTAAACCTTTTTTGAATCCTCTCCAAGCACCTATTATTAGTGGCACTATTAATAAAATATCCAGATAGTTCATACGTTAACAAAAATAATACGGAACTTTGCAACTGTAAGGAACAGCCAAGTATTGTTTCAACAAAAAACTGTTGGTTCATGGATCATAAAACCGAATTACAATTTCAACATTTAACTCTTAAACTGGGCGAGAAGTTTGGCGAAGGGTTAGATTTGAATTCTGTATTATTATTAGTTGGTGTGCAAGAGTTGGGAAAGGGGTATCAAAAGTTTTCGAAAGATGAAAAAATGAACCTTATTCATATTGCCATTTGTACTATTCTTGAGCCTTATGGAATTTATAAATTTGTTGAAACAGATGCAGACGGTTGGCCTCATTTTGATAAAGTGCAAGGCTTACCACCAATATCTAATCGCGAACAAGAAAATCTTTTAAAGGAAGCAACCATTAATTATTTTGCAACAAATGGTATTGTAGAATTCAATCTATAGTTAAACTTTCTTAACCTCACTTTATTTCTGTTGAAACGCGTTTAAAAGATTATCTTTGTGGCTTAAATTTTTCTTGAATGGAAATTCTTATTAAAGCGGGTCAACTTATTTTAAGTTTATCAATCCTAATTGTGCTACACGAATTTGGTCATTATCTGCCTGCTCGTTGGTTTAAAACACGTGTTGAAAAATTCTATTTGTTTTTCGATTACAAATTCTCTTTGTTCAAGAAAAAAATCAATGACACTGAATGGGGAATTGGTTGGATTCCACTTGGAGGCTATGTAAAAATTTCCGGAATGATCGACGAGTCGATGGATACCGAACAAATGAAACAAGAACCAAAAGATTACGAATTCAGAACAAAAAAAACATGGCAACGACTCATCATTATGATTGGCGGAATAGTCGTGAATTTTATTGTCGGGATTTTGATTTTTATTATGGTTTTGTTTACTTGGGGTGAAGACTATTATAAAATGGAAGATTTTAAATATGGCTTTTCAATCCACGAATCATTTGAGAAACATGGTTTCAGAGACGGTGATAAAATTGTAGATATTGATGGCAATGTTCCGTTGGACATTATGGATGTAAATATTATGTTGCTTGTTCGCGATGCGCATAATGTGAATGTAACACATCTTGATGGTACCAATGAAACTATCAAATTAGGTGAAGACATAGAATGGGAAATGTTTGAACAAGGAGCAATGCCTGCCTTTGCGCCAAGAATTCATACGGTAGTTGGTTTCGTTGATTCTACCATGAATGCATCTAAAGCTGGTTTTAAATATGGAGACAGCATCGTTGCTATTAATCAAAAACAAACCTTGTTTTTTGACGAATTCAGCACAGAAATAAAAACGCATAAATCAGAAACTGTTGCAATTGATTTATATAGGAACAATCAATTAATGAGCATCAATGTGGCAACTGATACATCCGGTAGAATAGGAGTAGGACCAAGAGCCTTAGACAGTATTTATGTTCCAAACCACAAAGATTATTCTTTTGGAGAAGCTATCCCTGCTGGTTTCAGTCTAGCTTATACAACTTTGAATGATTATATCTCACAAATGAAATTTATTTTCACATCAAAAGGAGCTTCAAGTATTGGTGGCTTTGGAGCATTTGGGAGTTTGTTTTCACCAACATGGGACTGGCATGTATTCTGGTCAATGACTGCTTTTATTTCTATCATTCTAGCGTTTATGAATTTTCTTCCTATTCCAGCATTGGATGGCGGGCACATCATGTTCCTCTTGTACGAAATGATCACTGGCAGAAAACCGAATGAGAAAATCATGGAGTATGCTCAAATGGTTGGAATTATTTTGTTGTTAGGCCTTTTGGTGTACGCCAACGGAAATGATATTTATAAAGCAATTTTCGGAAAGTAAGCCAATTATTTTTTTGTTGCTCTTCGCCGTACCTGAGCTTGTAAAGGTTGGAGAACTGTCTTCTGAATTAAGAGGATAATAAAAAAAAATATCGATGTACTGAGAGGTGTTTTGTAACTCAACATCTCAACCGTGGATGGGGCGCATTTCGACAGGCTCAATATCAGCCCGTCCACTGCAAAAAAACCTTCAACAAAAATAACTCGGAACTCTTCCCTCTGTACTTTCTTTTGAACTTTTTAATAGCTCCAACTATTATTAAACGAGTTAAAGAAATCCAAGCCAAGCTTAAAATTAAACTGCACGGATGGTGCGTTATTTTCCTTAATTACATAAAATACACTTATTTTAAAAATTTGTTTTTTGATTTTGATTTTTCGTTCTAATCCAACAAAAAATTCTAAGTGGTGATAATTTAAATCTTGTACAAATAAAAATCCTCCGCCGGCAACAAGTTCAATTTTTGTTTTATTAATGAGTGGAATTTTATCAGTAATAGCTCCATTAAAATGATGTATCAAAAAAGCTTGTAAATAAGGGCGTGCGGTGTGAAAAGTGCTGTCAAGCAATTGCAACGATTTTAAAGGATTTGAGAAAAAGAAAAGATCAGAACCTCTAAAAAATTTATGTTCAATAAAGCGAATATCATCTAAGTTTTTTCCGAAAAAAGTTCCTGCTACAAAATTCCATTTCAGTTTGCCAAAAGTTCCCGCAGTAATTTCATCACTTGCACTTAATTCTAGAAAGTTAAAATTTACGTCACTGCCAAAAAGCCCAGGAACTCCTATTTTGTAATTCAATTTTAATTCGGGATAAGTAGTTCCAATAATTATTTTTTTTCCTTTTTTCATCATGTACGATTGTTTGAAACGGTACAATAATTCTAATTCAAAAATTGATACCGTGTATTGTTCAAATGGCTCTGCTGTGATGTCTGATCCGGCATCATTGAAGAGCGAATCTAACCAAGGAGCGCGAGCCAAATTATCAACAGCAATTCGCGTCGAATAATCGTACGAAATTCTTCCGTAAAGTCCGTTCACAATTTCATAACGCTGACTTAAAGAAATGAATTGTTTACGTACAAAGTTGCTAGTTGATACTGTGTTGACAATGGATTCGTAGTTATTAATTAAATCGTAAACATCACCGCCGGAAATTTTAAATGTGCCAAAATGTTTGGGCAAAAAAGTATATTCAAATCCTAGTAATCCTTTTAAATCTTTATACTTAAAACCGTAATCTAATTCACTGTTGAAACTTATTTTTTTTCCGTTCTCAAATTCTTTAGAATAGTATCCTGAAATTTTATGACGATAAGGTCCAAAACCAAAAAATTGAGGCTGACTAATTAAAGGACTAAAATAAATTTCTTGCCCTTTTTCACGATTTCTAAATCCAACACCATTTAATACAAAATCCCAAAAGGTTATGCGGTTGTATTCATGATTTACACTGTCTACGTATTGGTCACTTGTTGTTGCTTTTTGAATACTGTCTTGCTCAAGAATAAAAGCAAGTTCTTCTGATTTGAGTTGTATAGGTCTGTTATTAGCCCAATACAATGAATCTTTGTCATACGCATCATCATTATACGTCATGATGGAATTTTTGAATTTGCTTTGATCAAATCCTTGATTAAAAATATAATTTGAATGTTGAACACGGGTATTGGCCATCACATAATCCGTTCCGTCATTTAACATATAAATAAATTCGCGACGTTCTACAACCCAATTTCCATCTATGTTTACAAAATCTTGGATAATTCTAAACTCTTTAAAATAATCCATTGCGCCTGGGTTCACCGTTAAATCCATTGATTTGATTACCCATAAGCTATCAATAATAAAAAGCGTTCCTGAAAATAATGGTCCTTCTTTGAAGCGCGGTTCAACTGCTATTTCATAAATTTTTTGGCCGTTTTCAATGAACACACTTGTCAACGTATATTGATAATTTAAAAAGGCATTTAAGGCAACAGGAGATACTAATTCCTTCGAAGAAATTTTTGGAAGCGTAATTAAATTCTGATAAGGATCAACATCACCATCCTGCACTTTTTCAAAAAAGATATAAGGATTGTATTCCACAACTTGTGTTGGTAACAAGTTATCCGGATTACTAAAGTCTGCCGATACAGTAACTGTGCTATTCGCTTTTTCCGAATAATCATGATGGGCTATTACTTGTTCATGATAGGTACTGGCTTGTTTAAAATTAGTGATTGTGTACGATTCAATAAAATTCATTTTTTGACGACCAATATCTTCTTCTTTTGCTAAAAATGGAAGGCGATTTTCTTTTTCTAAAGTTGTTTTAATATAGGTGTCACATTGATAAGTTTCATAATGATTTTTTAGATTTTTTTTATTGTCAATTACTTTTCCAATTACCTCTTTTGCTATGTCTCTTTTATCAGCATAAATTTCTACAATACCTAATTCTGTTGATGCTTCAACTAAAACAACGTCGTGTTCAGTTAATTTTTGAGTGATAATAATTGTATCTGTTTTACTAGTGAAACCTAACATGGAATAGGTAATCACATAAGTTCCTTTTTCGGGTAATTCAAGAAAATAACTTCCCATTGAGTTTGCCGGAACACCATAAGTTGTGTTTTGAACTGCAACTCGAACACCGGGAACACCTGATCCTGATTCATCTTTAACAATTCCCTTAACTGCATATTGCGAAATACCCGAATACGAAACTAAAAGACAAATGACGAAGAATATATTTTTCATTACGGCACGATATATTGCTAGACGACCAAAGGTAAAGAAAGTTACATGATCAAAAATAAACAAAAGTGTTACTGCAAATCACATACATAAAAAGTGATCAACAAAAAAGAAAGTTCGAAAAGACTAATAATCCAAATGTTTTCCACTTTCCCAACCTAAAATTTCATCAATTGTTCCGGTAGAAATTGAATGATAATTTGGTCGTGCTTTTGAGTAAATTAATTTAGCTTGTGCCAAACCTTCTTCTGTTTTTGCTAGCTCTTCATAAATTGGTTGCAGAAATTTTCTACGACCAACTGTGATGAGAAAATTTTCCATGTAAGGATCAATTTTATCATATCCTTTTTGAATAGAAGCTACATACCATTCTGCCATAATTTCTGAATTTCCGCAATTGCTAAAATTATATTCTTTGTCTAACATTGCCATTTTTGTTTCATCCGCCTCAGCAGGTATTTGGCGTATAAAGTGCATCCATTCTTGTGTTGACCAATCAGCTCTTTTTACTTTTAGTTCTTTCGCCGAAGTAATTGAATTAATGGTCAACGCTTTTTCTGCCACTTTTACAAATCGGTCTGATTCTACTTTAACACAATTTTCTGGAATGCCTTCTCCATAAATCCATTCATCAACATTGAAAGTAATATTATTTGGTGTCAATAATTTTTCATGTAAATAAGTAACAAACATTTCTGTTGTCACAGTTTGAAATTCATGTTCTGCAAAATAGCCTCTTAAAAAAGGATCAAATTTCTCTCTGCCAACAACTTCTTCAAGTGTCTTTAAAAATAAAGCTCCTTTAATGTAAGCAATTGTTGTCATTCCTTCATCCGGGTCGCGGCCTTCAAGGTCTAATTTTAAATGAGTATCTTCTGGATGATCTCCAGCCAATATATCGTCGTTTTCGTGTTGCAATTCTTGAAACTCAATTGATAAAAGCATGTCCGAATGTTCTCTTCCATAAACTTTTTCCATGATTCTATTTTCAATGTAAACAGTAAATCCTTCATTTAACCAAAAGTCATCCCAGGTTGCATTTGTAACCAAATTACCTGACCATGAATGAGCCAATTCATGCGCGATTAATGAAACCAACGAGCGGTCTCCTGCAAGAATTGTTGGCGTTGCAAAAGTTAATTTTGGATTTTCCATTCCACCAAAGGGGAAAGATGGAGGAAGTACAATAATATCGTAACGTCCCCATTTGTAATCCCCATAAAGTTCTTCAGCAGCAACAATCATTTTTTCTACATCAGCAAATTCATAAATGCACTTATCTAAAACAGACGGCTCTGTATAAACTCCTGTTCTGTCTCCAAGTGATGCGAATTTTAAATCACCAACAGCCAAGGCTATTAAATAACTAGGTATTGGTTGATCCATTTTAAATTTATAATTACCATTGGCCGATTTTTCTGTTGCATTGTCGGCGCTCATTACAGCCATTAATTCTACTGGTACTTGAATGTCTGCGCTATAAGTAATTCGGTTTGATGGTGTGTCTTGACAAGGAATCCAAGTTCGTGTTAAAACGGCTTCGCCTTGTGTAAATAGATAAGGTTGTTTTTTACCAGCCGTTTGTTGTGGAGCTAGCCATTGCAATGCACTTGATTCTGGTGATGTTTCAAAATAGATGGTTACTTTTTTTGTGTCTGGTTTAATGGTTACTGTTAAAGGTGAGCCTAACAAATCATCGTCATCGCCAATTGTGAATTGCGTTGAAGTAGTATCATCATCCAATGTTATTTTACTAATGGTTTCATCGTTCATGTCAAAAATCATTTCAGAAGTACTGGATGAATTTATAATATCATGAACTACATTTCCGCTCAATGTTTTTTTGTCAAAATTTACTGTAAGGTTTAAATGCAAATGAGAAGTTCGAACATCCTCTGTATTTGCATAAGAATGTTGATCATTCACAGCAGCGATTGTATCAAGTTTTGTAGAGTCGTTTGCCGTCTCATCCGTATTTTCTCCAGATCCTCCGCAGGATAAGAAAGTCATTAACATTAATAGGCCGGCAAACTTCACAGAATTGGTCATATTTATTTTGAAAATTAGGTAGTACGGAGGCCAAAGATATAGCATTAAATATGGAATCAATTTTTAAATTATATCAACTAGGTGATAATGACCGTTAAAGTTTAGTATTTAATAGATTAACTATTTATAGCGAATATAAATTGAACAAAAGCATCTAGAATCAATAGATTTTATTTAATTTCACGCCCTCAAACTTTATGGAAAATGGCTATGTCATTGAGAATTTAAGTTTTAGAGATTAAACGATTTATTGTGGAAGTTGGTCAACTTACCTTTTATTAAGTTGAAGTGAGTGGAATTAGAATTGACTTTGTAGATTAAAAGGTAGCGTAATACTCAAAAAACGACCAGAATAAATATGCATCAAAACGCAAACACAGAAAAGTTTTTTCAATCCAAAGTTTTAGGACACCCGGCGGGGTTATTTGTTTTATTTTTTACCGAAATGTGGGAACGATTTTCGTTCTATGGAATGCGGGTTTTGCTCGTCAACTTCCTCACTATGGCGTTTATTGGCACCAATCCTGGGTGGGAATGGTCTCAAGAAAACGCAGGTGCATTGTTTGGTACTTACGCTGGTTTACTTTATTTAACTCCAATTTTAGGTGGAATTATCGCTGATAAATTTTTAGGTTACCGAGGAGCTGTAATTTTAGGTGCGCTAATCATGACTGTAGGACATTTCTGTATGGCACTTGATACAGAGCTTTCACTTTATGTTGGTCTTGGTTTGTTAGTGGTTGGTACAGGATTATTTAAACCAAATATTACTTCCATTATTTCAGAAATGTACAAAGACATTCCTAAGAAAAAAGATGGAGCTTATACAATTTTCTACATGGGGGTTAATGCCGGAGCCTTTTTCGGAATGATGTTGTGTGGTTATTTAGCTGAAAAAATTGGATGGAGTTTTGGATTTGGATTAGCTGGTATTTTTATGTTGTTTGGAGCTATTCAATTTTGGTTAGCAAAACCTTTGTTTGGAACCATTGGCGAAAAACCTGCAGTTGAAACGAAAGCAGAAAAAGCTAATAAAGTGTTGGACTATGTTCCTAACAAATTTACAATGGTTGATAAAGCGTTAATTGCATTAACTTCTTTCGTCGGTTTTGTTTATCTAATCAATGACCCATTATCTAAAATTGCTGAAATCAATATTTTTCCGGCTGAAATTGTTTTAGGAAATTCAGTTTACAACGGCCCACTTTTTATTTTATTGGTTTTGGGTTTAATTCCATTTTTGTTTTTAACTATTTCAAGAATTTCTCGCTATGAACAATTGATTCGGTATCGAATGATTGCAGTAATTGTATTTGCATTCTTCACCGTGTTTTTCTGGTTGTCGTTTGAACAAGGTGCAACATCTCTCGTTTATTTTGCGCGAGATTATACAGATAGAACCTTAGATGGTACAGCTGCCGTTATTTTTAACATTGTGAATTTGATTCTGACTTTAGGTCCACTGGCTATTATTTCTTGGGTCTTGTATCGTTTGTTTAGAGAAACTTGGTTAGAAATTAAATGGTCGAACATTGTTTTAGGTTTAAGTTTTGTTGGAATTTGGTTTATTGCAATTTGGATGATTAACCGCGATATGAATACGGTTGCTTATGAGTTTAAATTACAACAGTTAAAAGTTGCAACTATTGATGAAGAAACAGGTGAGCAAGTCAAAGATAAAAAAACAGGTACACTTGTTTATCATTATTTAGATGTTGTAGATTCAACAGTAATTCAACCGACTGATGTTGTAATCGATACCACATTTACTTTTAATGAGTTAATTGACATCAAGCCAAATCAACCGGTGGCATTGCATCAAGAAGCAGGTGTGTATGTTTTATTAAATGAAGAGACGGAAGCAAAAATTATTTCTTTAGAGCAAAAACACAATACACCTTCTGCAAGAATTCATACAACAGTTATTGGTCCAAAATCAGGAGGAGTTGAAATCACCACCTCATGGTTTAGTATTTTAAATTCATTTTTCATTATTGCATTTGCATCCTTCTTTTCTAAATGGTGGGAGAGTAAATACAATCCAAGTGCAGCAATGAAATATGCATTGGGATTAATCATCATGGGGGCAGGTTTTGGATTATTAGCTTACGGTTCGTTAGGGATTGGTGATGCAGCAAATCCAGTTAGAGTGAGCATGATGTGGTTAGTATTTGCATACTTCTTCCACACGTTAGGTGAGTTGTGCGTTTCGCCTGTAGGACTTTCAATGGTAAGTAAATTAGTTCCTGCACGAATGATTGGATTTATGTTTGGTATGTGGTATCTAGCCATTGCAATAGGAAAT
>Ga0105048_10006349_pt1 | contig 19073 bp, 21 predicted proteins | sample MAT05_FD_78382 | JGI IMG/M metagenome (GOLD analysis project Ga0105048, IMG submission 78382) | Freshwater microbial communities from Lake Fryxell liftoff mats and glacier meltwater in Antarctica - MAT-05 | ecosystem: Environmental > Aquatic > Freshwater > Ice > Liftoff microbial mat | place... | reverse complement strand
CCTGATGGACGGCGCGCGAAGGCCGCTTTATCTGCCACGACACCATTGACAGATTTGCTTCGCTGGCGTCGGCATGGTTGGGCGATTGACACTTTTGCTTCGCAACCGGCTGCAGGCCGCGCCAATCCTTGCGATCTGAAACGCCGAGCGTGTGTCGAATCCCGGATTGACACATTTACCCTCGCGTTTGGGACACTTTTCCTTCGGTCTACGGCAGAGCAAGGGATCGATGCCGCCCTGGCCTGACACTGACAAGGCCGAAGGCTGGTGACGCGATGAAAGGGTCAGTGGTGCCAATTGAAAGATCAAAAGTGACAGCTTGAAGGGAAACCGACAACAACCTCAAAGGGCGACCACGGTCGCGGCCAGCACGACCAGCACCATCGATGTCTGCCGGTGCAGCGGTCGATGGCGCGCACGTTCAATGACGCAGATCAGGACGATGGTCAGCATGACCACGAGCTGGTGGGAGGCGAGCATCATGGCGAACATTAGGGCCCAGCAACTCACCACGCAACTGCACCCCTGGCTCCATCCATAGCGCAAGCAGTCCAGGTCGGCCCGCCACCCGTGGACGGCCATTGCAGCAGTTCTGTGGCACGCCCGCAAAGCCTCGCGCTTGATCGGTGACCATTGCCACAGAGCCGCCAGCAGAAGCGCCACCGCCGCAGCGAAGGAAGTATTTGCCGCACTCGACTTCAAGCCGAACCCCAGGACCAGGACGGACAGGCCGGCGCCGGTAATCATCCACGCGGTGAGGTACCCGAGAACGACACCGAGCCCCGCCCGGTGGCGGCGGTTCCACAGGCTGCGCAGCGCGGCGTGCCGCACCGGCCACGCCGCAAGCGGAAGCATGGTCGCCAGCAGCATCCAGGACCAGGCACGCATCTCCGGCAGCCACGAACCTACCAACAGCACCTGAGGGTCGAACAAACCGAACCGCGACACGGCATCGCCCGAGCGGCAGACTTCGATCGGCAGACCCGACGCTTCGGCGAGTATCGCAGCCCATGCGAGCCCGCTCGGCACGACCAGCCACCACTGAGGGTGGTTCCAGGCGACCCGCGCGAAAGCTGCATGCACTTGGCCGACGCTTCCTACTGCGCTCGCGGCCGTCGGGAACCTCACCGGTAGAAGACGCTGATGCGGCCGATCTTCAAACCACTGTTACTCGGGGCTTCCCGAATCGGCTCAACCCTGACACGAAGATTGTTCGGGTCCCACTGATGCTTGCTCTCCATCGCGTTGACGATCTCCGTGATGTCGAGCGCATAGCTCAGGCCGCTGCCGCCGTGCGGGCTCTGCCGTGATGTGGCCTCCACGACCCCGAACATCGGCAGCGTTCCCGCCACCAGGCCTTTGTGCGTCAGCGCGTCGCCGGCCGGCTCGACGTACACCACGTACCCGCCGGTGACCTGCTTGGCCGTGATGTTCTCGAAGTTGAGGTACACGCGCAGCGGGTCACCCCCCGCGGCGAGCGACACCGGTCCGCTTGGCTTGGACAAAGCAATGCTGGCCGTGACCGGGGCAGCCCCCAGTGCCACGGCGGCCGTGGCGCCGACCATCTCGGCGGGCTGGTTTGCTTTGGGCACGGTGGATCCCCCTCCAACCAGCGCTCCCGCCGCGAGTGCGGCCGGAAAAGGATCGGACACGTCTTCGTAGCGATAGCTCAGCAGCGCCACCGACGTGTCCGCCACATCCGTGGGAGCATGGATGACAACATTGCCCAGAGCGTCGTGAAAACTGAATTTTATGCCCACAGGCGTGAGCCAGTCCGTGTCGACAGGATCCAGGTGCTTGGCGTTGCGGTCGCGCCAGACCTGCCACAGCCGGTCGATGTTCGCGTGATGGAGCCAGAAGATCGGATCCAGCGCAGCGGTCGAAAAGCGCCCCATGAATCCGCCCAGCCCACCGACCGCGCCGTGCACGTCGCCGTGGGGCGTGATTTCCAGAACCCCGGGGTACGCGCCGTTGTGGACGAAACCGGTCTTCTCGCCACCGAATCCTGAACTCGTACCAATGGCAGAGTCCTCGAACTCGTCTTCGTCCAGGCAGCCCTTGATGTCGACCTCGAGCGCGGTTAGCCCGAAATCTCCATCCGGCTGAACGGCCGCCCGCTGCGGAATCGACAGGGCGTTCGCCGTGCCGTTCGGCAACGTGGCTGCGATGAACTCGGGCGGCAGCTTCATCGCATCGGGATTCGACTTGTCGCTGTAGTTCCAGTAGGGCAGCGCCCAGTCGGCCGGCCCGCCCAGCTGGACGACGGTGTCCGCGACAATCCGTTCGAAGTGCAGCAGGTACATCCGGTGCCAGGGCAAGAAATACCAGCTGCCATGCTGGCACTGGCCCCAGAAGTCGTCCTGGTCGGACTGCGAGGGCAACAGATCGGTCGGATTCGAGAACGGGTCCGAGGCCCGTCGGTACTCGTGGATGGCAGCCTGATATCGCCACCCCAGGGGATCGTCCAGCGGCCTCTTCTTCATCGCCTCGACCGCCTTGGCATACCAGAGCAGATCGGGATCCCAAGACCCAGCCTTGGACATCTTCCACACATCACGGCGAACCCTCATCATCGCCGCTGCGGTAGTAGCCATGTTCACTCCCCTTTCCACGTCAAGAAAACCCCGGCGAGCCCGGGCGCCGATGCGCAAAGTCCGCAGCAGTGGTCGTCATGCCCACGCTCGTAGTCGCCGGTCGGCTCGCTCCAGCTGCGAACCGGGACTGTTTCATCTGACGACTCGACGTTGCTCGACGCCACCGGCATCTGCCGGGAGCCCAACACTGGCCACGACGCGCGACACAACGCGCCGGTGCAAGAACTACGAGGAGGCTGCCGAAGACGAATTCAGCGTCGCGCCGAGAACCTCGGCCTGGTCCAGCAGGACTTTCAGATAGGCCGGATCGGCCTGCACGTAAACGCTGCCGACCGCGGGAAACATCGACACCTGGGCGGGATCCCGGCCGACCGCTCGCCCGGTGCGATCCAGCACTTCCTGGATCTTGTCCGACGTCTTTTTCGCCAAATCTGCCCTGCGCTGTACCAGAGGCGCCTCCGATCCGAGATCGGACAGCTTCAGGACCGCAAAACGCAGCACGACGTCGAGCGCCTTCCCGGAGTCCGCATGCGACTCAAGCGCGCGCTGCAACTCGGCCTCGATCTGGGATGCCACAGGAAACCTTCCAGCCAACCTCGACGATGCCGGTTTGGCGATTGCATGGTACCCGAAACGCCCGGGGCCGCGGCCCAACCCCGGGGCTCACGCGGCCGCCCCTGTTGACACCAGATCCTGCAGGATCTGCAGCGCCTTGACGCCATCCGGAAGACCCCGGCCGGCGCGCGTCTCTACGACCTTCTTCGATCGAGCCGCGGAGGCGAACACGGCCTGCTCCAACTGCGAGACGGTCGCCTTCGGCTCGGCTTCCAGCAGCAGCGCGGCCAACCCCGAGATGTGAGGCGTGGCCATAGACGTGCCGCGCATGACCTTGAATCCCCCGCCCACGGCGGCGGACCAGATCCCGTCGCCCGGCGCCACGATATCGGGCACGATGCTGTCGACATCGCGCTTCATGATCTCGCTGCCGGAAAACAAGGGAACCTGCCCCGCTTCAGAGACCGCACCCACGCTCAAGGCCTGCGCGTAGTTCCCGGGCGAGCGGGTGGCGCCCTCCCCCTCGTTACCCGATGCGATCACCGGGAGGCATTCGTTGGCACGCAGCGCGTCGAGGATCATCAGAAAGCTGTCGGTGTAGGTCGGCCAACCCAGCGACAGGTTGAGCACACGCGCACCGTTGAGCAAGGCCCAGTTCATGGCAGCGAGCACCCGGGCAATGCTGTCACCGCCCTCGATCACTTCGGCGGTCAGGAGTTTGGCGCCAGGAGCCACGCCAGCCTGAACTTTCTTGTATGGCCGCCCGGCAATCGTGCCCGCCGTGTGCGTACCGTGCTCATCGCTGTCGGTCGGCGGAGTGGAGGCCTTGCGCTCCTGTCCGCCCAAGTCGAACACGGCTGCCCTTTCGATCGCGGCCTCAAGCATGGGGTGGGCGCCATCGATGCCAGTGTCGAGGTGCGCGACGAGGACGCCCGCGCCACTCAGGCCCTGGGCCCACATCGCGTCCGCCTTGATGGCGCGCACACCCCAGGTCGGTCCGGGACCGGGCTTGGAAGGTTCCGCGGCGGCCAAGTACGGCACGGGACGGATCATTCGCAGGCTGTTGGCCTCCTTGACCGCCGCGACCGCCGGGTGTCTGCGCATAGCCTCGAGCCCCTCCTGGGTTACCGCCCCGTAAGCGATCCCGAGCTTGGCGAACACCAGCATCTGCGGCTCGGGCGAGTTCTTGCGCTTGCCGCGTGAGGACGAGGCGGCCATCAACATGGCGCCGCGTGAACCCGCGTCACTGTCAAAGAGTGGCGCTAGCGTAGACATGTCCTTCGCCGTCGTTGACGATAGCCGTACCAGTACACCGGCAGCCTTCCTGTATGTCAGTGTTTCCTCAATCGACATGGCTCCTCCAGTGCATTGCGACTGCCGCTACGGACTTGCTCGAGCCGCGAGAACGCGGGAAGCGGGACGTGGGCATTGGATTATGTGCACGAAAGTGACGCAGGGACAACGCGCAGACGTCCCTAACTTCGTGGGTGACACCCTATGAAAATTGGGTCTACGCACGTGCGCGCATCCCCATTGGCGATCTGGAGACGAAGCATGGCAATTCCCGGTTTTCGCGGAGGCACTTACAACGTCCGCCTAGCGCCAGATATCGCCCACTTGGGCGTCTCCCGGTCGAACGTGGCGCGGTACGAATCGCTTTTGAGGCTGTCTACGACTAGCGCCCTGGCCTGCCCGGCGCGCGGGTGTGGCGGGAACCCGTCGATGAGCAACAGGTCACGGCTGTCCTTGATGGCTAGGCGATCAAAAGCCCTCGCTGGACGACTGATATCCGACTTACCTTCGAATGTCTGCATGGCCACACCGCTCTTTTCGGGGCTCAGCCCCGAGGGCGCGGGCCCATGCCCCGCAGCTCACGGCGCTGGGCCGTTGGTGCACAGAGGCCTCCAAGATTGCCAAGACGTGGCTCTTGGTTCGGATTTCCTTTGAACGGCGTCAACAACTATAAAGAAGGCTGCTCGGCAAGCGCAGCGCGTCAGGCCGGAGGCGGTAGACGGCGAGCGGTGGTCAAGCCACGAACCCTGGAGGGGCCATCCACAGACTCGCACTGTGGGTGGGTGGTTTGTCCACGGCGGGCGCGATGGACAGCCTGAAATGGGTTCCGCCAAATCTCATCGGACCAGAATGTGGGTGCGCGGCCTCGACCCCCGACACCTCGCAAGGGAAAACTGCGTATGGACAGCTTAGACAAGCCGATGCCGATCGCGTCGCTCCCGGAGAACTGGAGCATCTTCAACTGTCACGAAGTGCTGCCCTGGGGCATATTCCGTGCAGAGGCAGCAGCAACCCACCGACGGGCCCGGCGCCTGCGCGCTCGCGGGCAGGCTACTGTCAGCGTCGAGGCCGTTCGGCGCTATCGCCTGTCGACTTTCAACACCCTCATCTTGAATACGGAGCGGCCTTGACCACAGGCCAGGCGCCGACAAGCTGGCGACCCGGCCGCTGCGAGACGTAGTCAGGTCAATTGCTGCTGAAGACGCGGGTGGTGCAGGGCCGTGAGCAGCGGCGCAAGGTCAGCGACCATCGCGACATCGGTGGACTCATCAATTTCCGTACTGCCCAGGCGCTCCGTCAAGCGGTTCCCAATGGCGATGACGACGCCAGCGGCGCGATCAGGTGGCAACGCCGCTGTTAGTTCGATCAGGATGTCCCTGAAGATATCCAGCCGCGCTATGACCGCGTGAAGGTCGCCTGAAACCATGGTGGGCTCCTTGATAGCTCGTTGTTGAGTGCGGTCATGGTCGCTGCTATGCGACGCGCGGCCTATCACCCGATGCGGGCCCCTCACCAACGGGTGACAAGCACCCCCCATCGGGCGCACCCGGCACCATTTCATCGAAGCGTATCGATTCCGAGGCATAGCCGCACCCATCGGGCCGCAGGAGCATCGCCCTCCACATTGCCGGCGATTCGCTCGCTGATGCGGCCCGCAGATCCCAGCGTTGCGGCTGCGGCGACAGCGTGGTCGCGGGCCGCACCGACATCGGCGCCGGTCAGCTCGTAGCCTTCGCCTCGCGCCATCCAGTACAGCGCCATGAGGGCAACTTCGAGCGCAAATGTAGGCTGATTCTTGACATGGTCACGGGCGGCACGCACGAGCGTCTTCGGATCCACTGGGGCGCGGCGCGCGAGCGCCAGTGCAAGGTCATGTCGCTTGAGCGTCTTGGCAGTAGCGAACCACTTTCCTTCCTGGCCTGGCGTTGAGGCAACCAGGTCGCCGATGGTGCGGCTCTGCTCGATGCCTCGGTATCGTTTCGCGATGGCCCGAAAGGTGGCGGTGTTGGTGTTCGCCGAAGTGGCCTGGATGCCATATCGCGCATAGGCCTCATCGATCCGCCCGGCGTCCAGCAGCAGCTGTTCGGCAACCTACGACAGCGCCATATCCGGCGCATGCCCGCTGCGCAGCCCCTCCATCAGGTTGACGGCACCGTCCACGTCGCCGCGTGCGGCCAGGGCTTTCGCCGCCCATTGCTGGTCATGCCAGTACGGCTTGGGGTCCAGCGCCGGCACGGCCAGAAGGTCGTCGAAGCGGCCAGCGTCGAACAGCGCGCTGTAGCAGAGCGTGCCGGACTTGGAGTAGGCATAGGTTCCGCTTCTGCGGCCTGCCAGGACAAGCCGGACCAGTGGCAGAAGTTGGTCGGCCCACTGGGATGCGAGAGCCCGGTCAGCACACAGAGCGCCCCAGTGCTCGCCCAGTGTCTCGATGTAGGGCGGGTCGTCATCCTGGATGGCTTTGAGAGGGGGCTCCGGCCACTTTTCTCGCACGCGCCGTGGCACCGGCGCTGCTGCGATCAAGGGCACCATCCTCTCGACGACGCCGTTGGTCGCGTTGCCCAGCGCGCCGCTGGAGCTGTCGATCTGGTTGACCGCTGGAGAGAGCTCTTCGAGCAGGAGCACCGCGCCCTCGCCGGCCAGCGCCGGATCGGTGCGCGCCACGCGCTCGATCTCGCCGCCGGCCTCGTTCAGGTGTTCGATGGCCTTGCGCGTGCCGCTCCATCCAAACGCGTTGCGCCGAAGACCGGCCCTGAAGGCCTAGGCATGGGAAGCTGCCGCCATCAGCCCTTGGCCAGAAGATCCTCAGGTGTCTTGCCCGAAGCCAGCGCAGTCTTGAACCAGTCCGGGCGCTTTCCGATGCCGCCCCAAGTGTGGCCTTGATCGTCTTTGAACTTCGCCGGCTTCGCAGATGGCTTTGCCGCGGCGTTCTTGCGCCCCTTCTTCGCGGGCTTGCCGCCGAACGGTGTTGCCGACTTGCCAACACTGCCGGAGGCTTTGCCAAAACCGAGATCAGCCGCTGTGAGGCCGTAGTGGACGATGGCGTCTTTCACTTTGGCGATGACCTCGGCCACCTCCTTCTTGCGCAGGGCATCAGCCTGCGCTTGGAGGGCTGCAATCTGCGCGTTCAGTGCGGCAAGGGTTGGTCCGCTCTTCTTGGTTGCCATGTGCCAGCTTTCAGGGTTGAGGCGAATGGGTCAGAGGATAGGTCAGTTGCCTTCAGCCGCTTGTGGGCGAACGCGGTCCGCGCCTTCTCGGCTTGTTCCGCCATAAGTGACTTCGGATGCTCTTCGATGAAGCGCCGGTAGAGGCGATCCGCTTCTTCGTCGGCGTCGCGAGTCCCGACTTGCTCAAGCGCAGTGGCCAAGCCGAAGATCGCTTGCGGGTTGTCGGGCAGCAGCTGGAGGGCCTTGCGCAGGTGTGCCACGGCTTCATCGATGCGCTTGAAGCCAATCAGCAGGCCACCTAGATTGCGACGGGTAAGGCCGTCGTCGGGATCCGCCTCGACGGCTCGCTCGAATGCCTCAAGGGCCTGGTCGGGCTTGCGCATGCGGTTGTCCGGGTGCCGATTCCGACCCAGGCGTGCGCGTGGCCAGGGTCCAGCTGAACTGCACTCTTCAGCCGGATGATGGCGTCATCAAACTGGCCGAGTTCGCTGTAAACGATACCGATGTTGTAGAGAACCGCCGCGTACTCGGCGGCGAAGTGGACCATCACGGCTGCCTTGAAAACTTCTGTCCACATTAGTTCCAGCGGGTAGTGAATCCGCTGGACCACTCTGCGTAGCGCTTCGATCATCTTCAAACGGTCGACTCCATCGGCTGACCCTAACAGCACGCACCTGTCGCGACAGAACCGACGATTCTCGTTGACAGGGCCAAATGGCCGCTTTGTAATTCAAGATGACCTGAAAGCAGTTGTATGGGAGGGTCGAAGATGCGCTACCGTACAGGGTGAATCATCGACATTGAGGATGCTGCGGCAGCCTTCAATGACCAGACTATCGCTTGTTGAGGCGAGCGGCCCGCTGTGTGACGGCCGTTTCGCTCCAAAAACGAGAAGAGGGGTTGCGGAGATGGCTAAACATTGCTGGACACGGTGGAAAGCACTGGCTTCGTTGCTCGGACTGCTAGTGCTGACAGGCTGCGGCCACCTGCGCTTGTACAGCCCGGGTCTGGATGAGCAGGGTCAGAAGGCACAGAAGGCGTGGAAGGACGTGGACCTGCCGGGCCTGGTCCAGGCCGAGCGAGAGCGCTCCGCGGCCTTGCTGAAAGCAGAAGCGGCGTACCGGGAGACCTCGACGCTGGCTTCTCGGGACCTCAAGCTGCTCGCCATTGCGACCAACCCGTCGCTGGTCGAATCCTTGAAGGACCCGGTCAGCGTCGACCTTCTTGCACTCATTGGCGATGGGACGTTCTACGCCGCCCTCAAGGCAGCGCGCGCAAAGGAAGTCAGCGCGGCAAGCCAGTACGAGAACGGGGCGCAGGTGTTTCGCGTTCACGGCCTCGAGATGTCCTCTTGTGCGGACATCCTCAGCGGCGAGGCCGCCAAGCCGTTGAAAGACCACCCGAAGCCGGAGTTTCTACTGAAGGCACTCGAAGTGGGGGTGACAGCGTGCACTCCCACGGCAACAACCGACCCGGACGCCGTACGCAAGTTGCTTCAGTGTGCGGCGCTGACGGGCGCAGCCTGGGGAGCCTGTACTGCCAAAATGCCGCGGCTGCAGCTCGAATTCGAAACCCTCCACGCCCTCGAAGCTGCGAAAGACGTGAAGCGCAATGCGAGCGCGCGCAACGACTACCGGGTTGCCGCCGCGAACTACAAGGCCCGGGCGGACACGCCGAAGATTAGCAAGCCGGCGGCATCCGCAGCATCCACCGCATCGGTTGCCTCGGCTGCTGCACCCGCCAAAGCCGGCGCTGCAGCTTCCGCGCCGGTGACGGGTGCATCGGCGGTCGAAGGCGCGGCGTCCGCTCCCAAGGGCCCGACCCAGACCACGTTGGCCGAGGCATTCACGAAGTTGAAGGACACGGTGACAAAGCTCAAGGGCTTTGACGACAAGCTGTCGCTCAAGCTCATCTCCGAGGAGCGGCTCGCGGCCATCGACGAGGCCCTGGGGTCCTTGCTGTCGCCGAAGGCGGCGGGCGCCGAAGGTGAGGCCGACAAGGACCGGGCGGGCAGGGCTTTGCAGCGACTGGCGGAGACCGCAGACGGGTGGGAGGCCGCGAAGGCAAGTGCTGCGGAGGTTCTCGGCAGGCCCCTCCTCGCGCAGCAGGAAGTCGAGCGACTCCAGCTGCAGGCGCTCAACCGTGCGATTGGCGTGGACGCCGTTGAAATCGAATGGCGGCGACGAATCTTTGCGTTAACGCAGGAGCAGGCCGACCACTACCGGTCTGCAAGCGACGCGCTCAAGAACATCTCGGCCTCAGACGGCGGCCTTAAGGCAATTGTCTACGGCATCAAGGCCGCCCCGACCGCCAAGCCTCCGGTGGCGGCAAAAGCGCCTGCCTCCCTGGATGTACGGACCTGGGCCATGGGAGCAGTGGCCGATTACGGCTACGCCGTTGGCCAGCTGCAAGGGCAGTACGAGGCGGCGGTCCTGCAGCTGCAGGCTGTCGATGGCATGCGCAGGCTGGACGTGGCCGAGAGCAATCTGCGGCAATGGGATGTGCTGATTGGCACGAACGTGGACATCCTAGCCGCCTGGAGCGCTGCCGGTGTCAAGAACGAAACGATTTGGCGCGGCGTCAACGCGATTCTGCTGCTCTGGATTGGACATGGAGTGAACTGACATGAGACCTGCTCTTGCTCTTGTGATGCTGCTCGGCGCGCTCCTGGCAGGGTGTGCCACCCCGCAGCCGGTGAAGGACACGGCCACGTACACGGCCTGGATGATGGGACAGGTGGACGAACAGGTCGGGCAGTTTCGTACCGACCGCGAAGCGGTGGACGCCAAGATTGTCTCGGTGGTAGCCAAGGCCAGAGTGACAAGCGCCCAGTCCCGGAAGGACTTCAATCGGTTGATGCGCACCCTGGCGGCGGGAGGCAGCTCTGACGAAGTCGAGCTGGTCAAACGCATGCAGGCCTTGAGTGACGCAGTGCACGCGGACAACGTGGAGTTCCAGGCGGTGCAGGCGCAGATTGAAGCCGAGATGGCAAATCTGCTCAAGCCATTGCCCAGTGTCTCCCCGAAGCTCGCCAGCGCGAGCAGCGCGGTGTCGCTGATGGCTGAAGACAGAACTGTCGAGGCTCAATTCAAGGAGCTGCAGGCGGCCTGGAGGGCTGTAGCGGAGGCCGCCAAGGATAACCGCGAGAAGCTGAAGAAGGCCACGGGCGCGGCGCCGTAGCGGTCGCACCGAAGCAGCCGGGTGAGATTTTGAGCGACAACCAAAGAGGTGGGCCATGACCGAGAAGACCGCTGCCGAAACGACCGCTGAATACGTGGTCAAGTTCAACGCAGCTCACGAGGCGCTGCGCAGCGAGGCAGCGAGAGTGCGGCTCGTAGGGAACGACCGGTCCCTGCCCATTCACATTCAGGCCAAGGCCCTCAGCATCGCGGAAGACCTGGAGAGGCAGCTCTCGTCACTGACCACCGCGAACGAGCGGCTGCGCAACATTGCCGCCGACCCGACCGGTCCCAGCGTGGCTGTCATCAAGCAGGCCATCGGCCTCGCCGAGCAACTGGCTCAGCTTGTGGCGCAAGACACACTTGCCGCGGGCAAGTTTGCGGCTGTCGTCGGAGTGGTTGTCGCATTCAGCGAGCTGGCGCCCCCCGTGGCCGTCCCCGCTGCGGGAGCCGAGGTGACGTCGGCGACACTTATCAGTGCGGCGGCGGTGCGTGTGAAGTTGGTCTTGGACGGCACTGCAACGAGCTGGCTGGCCCGCATGCAGGGCCAGTGAGCTGCGATGCCACGATTGGAGGCTTGCGCATGCTGAGCCGGCTCACCGCCGTTCAGTGGCTTGGCGCGGCGGCCTTGGCTGCCGGCTCTTCGATGGCGAACGCCCAGGCTGGTACGCCCGCGCCGGCGGCCTCCGCACCTGCCCCAACTCCAGCACCTGCGCCCGCTCCAGCCCCGGCCGTCTCCGGGGCGCAGGTCAGCGTGCTCGAGCTCGGCGCGGCGACCACGGCGCCTGCACTCCAGGCCTCCGGTCAGAAGTTCTTACAGCTGCTGACGCTGACCTACGACCCTGCGAAAGGCACAGGCCCCCTTCGTCTGGAGTCTGCGCCATTGAATTGCGAGGGCGAAGCCATCCAGACGCTCCTATTCAGAGGCGACAAGGCCGTGCCGGGCACGACGCCCACCAACGTTGTCACCATCGACAAGCCTGTCTCACCGGAGTGGGTTCTGCTGACTGCAGCCCTGACACGCATCGCCACTTGCACGGGCCAGCTGCGCTTCACGATAGGCACGCAGGCGACCCAAGCCATGCCCTTCCGCGTCACGCGCGCTGCAGCGGTGGAGGCACCCCTCGAAGTGGGCGGCGCGCAGCGCTTCCTCAGGGAGTTCCGTCAAGACACCGTGACCTTCTCGATGAGGGGTCTTCCGGAGCGCGAGCTCAAGGTCACACCGGCGCTGTTCGAATTGGGACTCAAGGGTGGGCTGAACTCGGCCCTGGAGGGCTGGAGCATGGACCCGCCCGTGGTGACGGTCCCGCCAGGGGGGTCCTCCGAGTTCAAGCTGCTGCTCAAGAATCTGCCACCGGGCGAATACGCCGGCAAGCTCGAGTTGGCGTCCGACGGATACAAGGCCAAGACCCACCCGTTTTCGGTGACCGTGCGGTACGGCTGGTGGTGGGCGGCTCTCCTGGTCGCCATCGGGGCCGCCGGCGCCCTGTGGCTCAAGAGCCTAGCCACGCGGGTGCGACCCAAACTAATGGTCCGCGTGGCCACGACCAAGCTGCTGAGCCAGCTCGACGCCATACTGCAGACGTACGTCCTGGACGACGTCGAGGCTGGGGTGCTCTCCGCCATCAAGGCGCGCATCGGAGCGTTCGACGACGAGGCGAGCCAGCCTGGCGACCCGGACGCGGCGTGGCCGGCGAAGGCGCAGACGGAGCTGACCGACGAGGGTGTCAAGCTCACTGCGTTTCCAGACTGGCTGAACGCGCGTCGCAAGCTTGCAAGCATCACGAATCTGGACGCAGCCATGCTCGCTGGGTTCGAGACTCGACTCAAGGACGCCCGCAACACACTGGCCTCCAGCGCCGCCCTGGACCCCCTTGCTGTGGCGAGCCTGGCAAACCTGGCGGGCGACATCGAAGATGCCAAGGACAAGGCGGCCAAAGAGGCCGCGAACGCTGCCGTCTATGAGGCTGCCAAGGCGGAGGGGACTGCCACCAGCTCCGACGCCAAGAGCGACTTTCAGGAGGCGCAGACCCAGGCAACCCAGGCCAGCACGCTGTTGGCCGCTAAGAACTACCCGGGGTTCCGCGCGGCCTTCGATGCCTCGGGGCGGGCGTACTACTCCGGCATGGCGCAGGAGCTGCAAGCACGCTTGCCCGTCGTTCCCGCAGGTGGCGGGGCCAACCTGGCGGCTGTGCATTTCGCGCCGATTGCCCCTGAGGTGCGAGTTCATCTGGAGCAGGCCACTCGAGCGCCGGACCTCCGGGCAGCCCGCACCAGCTACGCCAGCGCTCTCAAAGCCTTGCGGCCGGTCCACGCGACAGCCGTCCTGCAGAACATGCCCGGCGTACCTCCGCTACCGGAAGGCAGTTTCCCCGACGAAGCCGTGCGCGCGCAGCAGCCCTTGATGCCGCGCATGGCCACCACGGTCCGGGAAGACGTGAGCGGGCTCACGGCCCAGATTGTGAGCCTGGACAAGCTTGTGGATTGGGTGGCGGTGGGAGTCGCCGCGGCGATGGGCGTGCTGCTTGTCTGGTCGCCTACCCCGGGCTGGGGCCAGCCGACCGACCTGTTCGCCGCGCTCTTGTGGGGCATGGGCTTGCACACGGTGGGCAGTTCGACGTTCATGGGAATTCTGGGCCTGCGCACCAAGCTGGCCTGAGAGCCACGAACGGCGTTGGGGCGGGGCTGTTGCCGACAAGTGTTCGAGAAGAAGGAGAAGTCGATGCTGCAACGCTGGACGCTGGGTCTGCTGGTCATGGTGCTTCTGAGCGGCTGCACCACGCCCTACTCACCGCCCGTCGTGGTCAAGGGCTCGCCCGGGTTCCAGGGCATCGTCGACCAGCTCGACCCGAGCGCAGCGCTGGACGTGGTGCTCGTGCACGGGATGTGCACGCACGACGAGAGCTGGGCCTACGAGGCGATGGACGAGATCCTCAAGGCCATCGACACCAACATCAAGCCTTCAAAGGAGGCGGCGCTGACGGCCCAGTCGACGGCGATGCCGAAAATTCAGGTCATCCAGCGCGAGGCCGACACCGCCGGCGGCAAACTGCGCTTCACCGCCCTGGTCTGGTCGAAACTGACCGAGCCACTCAAGCAGCAGCTTCTGTTCGACATGACAGGGACACCGTCCGACTGCAGGTCGGCCGATGACTGCAGGCCCACGCGCGCCAGGCTCAACGGCGAGTTCAAGGACAAGCTGCTCAACGACTGTCTGGCCGATGCGCTGGTCTACGAAGGGGTCAGCCGGCCGGTCATCCGGCGTGCCATGGTAAGCGTGCTGGCCCAGGTCCTGGCTGAGGGCAGCACCAGCCGACCGCTAGTACTGGTCAGCGACAGCCTTGGAAGCAAAATTGTCTTCGACGCGCTGTCGGACATGTTAGACAGCGCTTCGTTGGCGAGCACGCAGGCCGTTGGCAGAAACACGGCATCGCGTATGGGCTTGGTTTTCATGAACGCCAACCAACTGCCGATCCTGGGGCTGGCTGACCAGAACATTTCGCAGCCCCCGCCAGCATTGGCGGCTGCGCCTGCACCTGTTGATCCGCTGAAACGCTATCTGGCAGCGCGTCGCCAGCAGGGTCTCGCGGCTCTGACGATCGTGGCGTTCACCGACCCGAACGACCTGCTGTCCTACCGGCTGCTACCCTCTAGATATGCAGGCGAAAACGTGCTGATCGCCGATGTGCTGGTGTCCAACGCGAAGACATACTTCGGGCTGGTGTCGCGGCCGGACACGGCACACCTAGGCTACAGCACCAACCCGGACGTGGCGCGCTTCATAGCATGCGGCCATGAGAAGGTCAGCAAGAACCCGCGCTGCAAGTAGTGCCGCGCTAGCCTAAGTTCCGAGCTTATCTCGAACCATGCCCCAGTTGATTGCAGGGGGCTTGATTTCGGCATAGGAGGGCGTCGCCACATCCCAGAGCGAGCCGAATTCGCGCTGCAGCATGGGCAGAATGCTAGTGGCCTCCGGGCCTGGAAAGCGAACCTCGAAGAGCGTGGAAGTTTTCGGAGTGACCAGGGCATCCGGAGGCAACTGCCCGCGCAGCTGCTCCAGCGCTTGGCTACGCTGGTCGGGAAATCCAATGAACTTGAAGACAAACGACGTCAAACCAAGACTCCAAACGCTCCGTACTCGCCTGGCCACCCGGGCACTCTGGCTCCCTGGCAGAGCAGAGCGACGATGGCGTCCACCCTCGCGGGGCCACGAGCCATATTAAGCAGATTCGGGGCCCGCGACAACAGGCGGGCCGCCATACCCGTGATAAAGGGTGTAGCCATTGAGGTTCCGGACATCATGGCATACCTGTCGCCCGGGTAGGTCGACAGGACCGAGACGCCCACGCCGATGAAGTCGGTCCCCGCACCATGGTTCGAAAAGGTGGCAACGAACTCGTTCCCGCTGCGAATCGGGCCCACATTGAAGGTTTCTGGTGTGTTCACCGGGAACGTCGCGTCCTGGCCCAGGGCCCCTACCGACATGCTGTGGCTGTAGCGTGCGGGGTACCGCAGTTCCCCCTGTCCATCGTTGCCCGTAGCAGCGAACACGACGATGCCGGCATTTCTCGCCTTTTCCAGGATTTCCGGCAGTTCTGGCATCGCCTGGAGGCTTCCCAGGCTTATGTTGACTAGGTCGCACTGGTCGGTGATGGCTTGCTCGATAGCCGCGGCCACGTCCACCGATTCCGCGCGCTCGCGGTCGCCCGTTGTCGGGCATACGCGGTAGGACATCAGCCGGCACCCCGGCGCGACGCCGTACAGCCCACTGGCACCGAGGGCGCCGGCGATGATTCCGGCCACGTGGGTTCCGTGCCCGATGCCGTTGTCGGCAAAGTCGATGGCGCTCTCGCCGCTGACCTTGCAGGCGCCGCCCACCACGGTCAAGTCGAGATGGGGCCCGACGCCGCTGTCGATGACCCCGACGGTGACGCCATTGCCGGCCTGTGGATCATGTGGCGCGTACTTCTGCATCAGTTGGAAGCCGTCGGGTAGCAACGGCAGCAGGTTCATGGCGAGTGTGGCCGGTGCGGTCGCGCGGTCGAAGCCCTTGGCGTACTGGGACCAGTGGGTGTGTTCGGGTTCGGCCATGATGAGCTCGATACGCGGGAAGGTTACCGGTACCTCCAGCGTCGACACGCCAGCAGCGTCGGAGCGTGCCGATACGTGCGTGCCGAACCAGTCCAGCAGGGCCCGCACTTTCGCGCCGGCAATGGGTTGCCCGGCGGGGTCGCGGAGTTGCACCGCGACTTTCGTGACCTTGGCCGTGGCGGCGACCTGCACTGCATGCCCACCCAGGTCGTCGCCCAGCGGCCGGATGTACTGCGGATACAGGTAGGCAGCCGAGTGAATCCGCAGACCCGGGCTGCTGCGCCGAACCATGCTCAACGCCGTTTCGTTGGCACGCATCGCTATGCCGGCGCCGAAGTGCCGCACCACTTCCACTTTGGGAGGCGTCTTGCCGGGCTCCGCAGCCGCCAGCATCATCCCCAAATTGCCCTGATTGAGCGCGGCCACAGTCTGCACCTCGGAGCTGCTGGCCGGCAAGTTGCTGTCGGCACGGACCACGACCACGTCGGACAACAAGGTCTCGCGTTCCTTGCGCTCCCGGCGCGCCTGGTACACCAGACCGGCCAGTTTCGTTCTGTCGGAACTGTCCAGGGGCTGGGCTTTGGCCAGTCGGGCGCGCTTCTGGGATTTCTTTGCGGTCGCCTTCTTCGCCACTGTCTTCTTTGCGGCGGCTGCGGCTTTCGGCGGCGGTAGTTGTTCGGCGAGCGCCATTCTCACTGCGTCCTGTTTGGCCGGAGTCATCAGCTTGAAAGTCTCCAGCAGGGCCGGGAAAAGACCGGCCAGGTTCAGCGCGCCAATGCCCGACACGCCCCCTCCGCCCGCGCCTGTGCTTCGCCCCCGGGCCGGCATTGCCGCCGAGGAGGAGGCCCTCCCGCCAGCCGAACCGCTTGGTTGCGCGTTTCCGGAAGCGGCGCCCCCGAAAAACTCTTCTTTGGCAGGCACCCGTTTGGCCACTGGCCCGGCCGCCTTTTTCGCAGCGACGAATTTCTTGGCGAGGGTCGTTTTCCTGGGCGGAGTCTTCTTTGAGGGGGCGGCCTTCTTCGGTGTTGTCTTGCCTCTGGACTTCGTCACGACTCCTGCAGTTGCCATCGCTATCGCTCCAGTACCTTGTTGAGGGGTCGATTATTTGTGGTTCCCTGCCGCTTGCGAAGGGGCACTGACCTTGCCCCTGGAATCCGTACCCCATAACCGAGTCATGAATTGACTTGCCTTGGTTGATTGGCAAGCCAGTCTTGCTCGAACTGCATCGGGCTAACATAAGCCAGCGTCGAGTGCAGGCGCGTACGGTTGTACCAGAGCAGCCAGTCGATTACTTCGTCCTTTGCCTGGCGCCTGGTTTCGAACTTCTGCCCATAGAGCCGCTCGACCTTCAGCGAGCCGAACAGCGTCTCGCTGCAGGCGTTGTCCCAGCAGTCGCCGCGCCGGCTCATTGATTCCGTGATGCCGTATTCCTTGAGCACATCCCGGAAATCCTGGCTCGCGTATTGGCTGCCTCGGTCGCTGTGGAACATCAGCCCACCCGTCTTGCTCGGGTGGCGCTTGAACCAAGCCATGCGCAAGGCATCGATGACGATGTCGCGCGTCATGTCTTCGCGCAGGCTCCAGCCCACCACCTGGCGGCTGAACAGGTCAATCACCACGGCCAAGAACAGCCAGCCTTCGCCGGTGTGGATGTAGGTGATGTCGCCCGCCCAGACCTTGTCCGGCTCAGTCACCGTGAACTGCCTGTCCAGCAAGTTCGGTGCAATCGGCAGGTCATGATTGCTGTCGGTGGTGACCTTGAAGCGGCGCTTGCCCTTGGCGCGGATGCCATGCAGTTGCATGAGCTTCTGAACCCTCTCCTTGCCCACCCGAATGCCGCGCGCCAGCAGCTCCTTCCACGTGCGCGGCCAGCCGTAGCCGCCGTGCGTTTCAGCGTGGATGACCTTGATGTGCACCAGCAGCGCGTCGTCGCTCAGGTGGCGCCGCTGCGCCGCGCTGGCACGGCGTACGAAGTGCTCGTGAAAAGCCCGCTACGCTCGCCTCCAGCACCCGGCACTGCACCAAGATCGGCCACACCTAGCGATGGCGATTGATGAAGGCGTACTTCAACTCTGCGCTTTCGCGAAGTACGCCGTCGCTTTTCCCAGGATGTCGCGCTCCATCTTCACGCGCGCCAGCTCTGCCCGCAGCCAGCTGATCTCCATCTGCTCGGCACTGACGACCTTGCTGTCGGCGCCTTTAAGCTTGCCCGCACGCTGCGCCTTGACCCAGTTGAACAGCGTCTGCTCCACCACGCCCAGCGTCCTGGCCGCCGCCGCGATGCTCTGTCCGCCCTCGACCAGCCTGACGGCCTCCTGCTTGAACTCCAGCTTGTAGCGCGCCCGCACTGTCTTCGTCATTTCCGTTCTCCTTGCTTGCATTGAAACACTCAGCAAGGGGTACGTTTTTCGGGGGCAAGGTCATGTTTCTCGGAGGTGCGCTCATCCACGGTCGCCCTCGCATCGGCAAGAGCTGCGCGATCGATTTCGTGCTGACGAACCTGAACGCCAAGCGTCCCAAGCTCTCGGCCTACAAGATGCGTTGCATGAGGCCCCAGGCGCCGTCGGAGAACACGTTCTTCGCGGGTCTGCTCACGGCCGTGCGCCACCCTGCCGAGCCCGCCGCCTCGAAGGCATTGCTGCGCACGCGAATCGTCCACAAGCTGCGCCAGGTCACCGACACACTGGGCAACATCAAGGTGGTGATCTTCATCGACGAGGCGCAGCGCCTGCGCGAGATCGAGTACGAGTGGTTGCGCGACCTGCACGACGACCTGGAGAACAACGATGTGCGTCTCTTCACGTTCCTGATCGGTCAACATCAACTGCTGGCGCAGAAGGCGGCCTTGCAGGCCCAGGACAAAGAGCAGATCGTTGCCCGCTTCATGATCGAAGAACTCGCGTTCAAAGGGCTTACCTCCGAAGCAGAATGCGCCGCCGTTCTCGGCGCCTATGACACGAGCGGCGAGTACCCGGCCGGCTCGGGTTGGTGCTACACGCGCTTCTTCGTGCCGCGGGCGTACTCCGCAGGTCTGCGCCTGGCCGGGTCGGCACCGCGCGTGTGGCGGAGGATAGGAAATTCAAACGCATTTTTTTGCTCCCAAAGGCCCTCCGGCAAGGCTCTCGATCACCCACTGAACCGGCCCTTGGGTCTATTTGCCGCACGTTGAAGGCCGATCCCAGCTCCGAAGTGCGTCT
>Ga0105048_10006346_pt1 | contig 19074 bp, 17 predicted proteins | sample MAT05_FD_78382 | JGI IMG/M metagenome (GOLD analysis project Ga0105048, IMG submission 78382) | Freshwater microbial communities from Lake Fryxell liftoff mats and glacier meltwater in Antarctica - MAT-05 | ecosystem: Environmental > Aquatic > Freshwater > Ice > Liftoff microbial mat | place... | reverse complement strand
TTCGGTTTCGGTTTCGGTTTCGGTTTCGGTTTCGGTTTCGGTTTCGGTTTCGGTTTCGAGACCTGCCGATTTCTTTTTCTCAGCCTTTCGCGTCTTCGTCTTCGTCTTCGTCTTCGTCTTCGTCTTCGTCTTCGTCTTCGGCTTCGGCTTGCGACTCGTCGGCTCCGCCCGGTTGGAGTGCCACACTCGATCGGCGTCGACGGCGACCTGTTCGACGGTGCGCCCGCTGATCACGCTGTCCGGGCGCTCGGCGACGATGTCGCGGGCGTCGTCCGACGCGTCGTCCTTGCCCTTGAAGAGCAGCCACGGATCGCCCGAGCCCGGCTTGCGAGTCTTCACCAGATGCCAGCGGCCGCGCAGCTTCTCGCCGGCGAGCGTGAAGGTGAGGCGACCCTTCGCCATCGCGGCTTGTGGGTCGGCGTCGGGCGTCCAGGTGCCGCGGTCCCAGACCACGACCGCGCCGCCGCCGTACTCACCGGCCGGGATGATGCCCTCGAAGCCGGCGTAGCCCAGGGGATGATCTTCGGTCCGCATCGCGAGGCGGCGTTCGCCGGCCTTGAGGCTCGGGCCCTTGGGGACGGCCCAGCTCAGGAGCACGCCGTCGAGCTCGAGTCTGAAATCGTAGTGCAGCCGACTGGCCGCATGCTTCTGGATCACGTAGCCGTTGCCCTTGGTGGCGCGATCGTCGGCGCCGCTCGGCTCGGCGGTCTTGGCAAAGTCACGCTTGGCGCGGTAGGTCGCGAGCTTGGGCGCGGCAACTGGCGCGCGCACCTTGGTCCGAGCGCTCGAGACAGAACTGCGCGGCATGCGCCTGGCATGTGCAAGCGAGGTGCCGCCACGCTGGCTCATCGAGGTCCAGCTCGCGACCCTGGTCGACCGCGCCCCCGACGGCGACGGCTGGCTACACGAGCGAAAGTTCGACGGCTACCGCATCGTCGCGATCAAGGAGCGCGGCGCGGTGACCTTGTGGAGCCGCAACCAGCTGGAGTGGATCTCCAAGCTGCCCACCTCGTGGCGGCGGCCCAGGCGCTGCCGGCGACGCGCTTGGTTCTCGACGGCGAGGTCGCGCTGCGCTATTTCCGATCACGTGGCGCGGCGGCGACTTCCACGCGCTGGCCTGCGCGCGCGGGCTCAAGGGCATCGTCTCCAAGCGCGCTGACGCGCCCTATCGAGGCGGGCGCGGCGGCACCTGGGTGAAGACCAAGTGCCTCAAGCGGCAGGAACTGGTGATCGGCGGGTTCACCGAGCCGTCCGGTTCCCGGACTGGGCTGGGCGCCCTGGTGGTCGGTCACTACGCCGATGGGCAAGCTGCGCAAAACCGCGGTGCGCGCTGACGCGCAGCGAGCGCCCACGCCCGCGCAGGGCTCGCACCAGCCGCCCCGCCGCGTGCGTAGAACTGCGTGAATTAGCGCTGACGGATCGTTGGGCGCGACGAGGTGCGTCGTTTGCATTCGTCTGCCGCACCATGCACGACCACACCGACGACACCGAGACCAACGAGCAGATCCGCAGCCGCCTCGAGGGCGTGAACGTGCCGATGATCGAACGCTACGCCAGCGTCGGCATCGGCCTGGCCGCCGCCGGCATCGGCGTGGCCGCCGCCCTCTTGGGGCCGCGCCGCGCCGGTATCGCGATCGGGTCGATCGTGGGCGCGGTCGGCCTCGCGCTGGCCACTCGCGGCGTGACCGGCGTGTGTCCCCTCAATCGTGCGCGGGCCAAGCGCGCCCACAAGGGAGACTCCACGCTGTTCGCGGGCGATAATCAGGGCGAGGGCAACCGCGGCGCCGCGCGCTCGTACAACGAGCACGTTCGCGACTTCATCGACGACGATCGCGTCGAGCCCGCGGCCCGCGCGGCGGCCGTGGCCATCGACGGTCCCGAGGGTCCGAGCCTGCGCGCCGCAGAGGAGGCCGGCAAGGCGCCGATGAAGCCTGGACCGGCCTGACGTGGCGCGCGCGCTGTCGACCGCGACCTTGTCGCTCGGCCTCGTCGCGATCCCGGTCGGGCTGCACGCGACGCGTCGGCGCTCCGGCAAGGTGTCGTACCACCTGGTCCACGCCAAGGACGGCTCCCGCGTGAAGCGGCAGTACGTGTGCGAGGAGGAGGGCACGCCGGTACCCGACGACGAGCTGGCCCGCTCGTACCAGAGCGACGACGGCGAAGAGGTCGTGATGGAGGCTGACGAGGCCCGCGCGATCGCGCCCAAGGCGACTGGGCGCATCGACCTCATGGAGTTCGTGCCCACCGGCACCGTCGACGCGATCTATTTTGACAACGCGTACTTCCTCGCGCCCGGCAAGGGCGGCGCGCGCGCGTACCACCTGTTCGCGGCGACCCTGCGGGAGCTTGGCGTCGTCGGTGTGGGGACCCAGCTCGCGCGCGGCAAGAGTTACCTGGTCGCGATCCGCGCCACCGAGCTCGGCATGACGATGCACACGCTGCATCACGCCGACGAGGTCCACGCCGAGCAGGATGTGCCCCACGGCGACGCTACCCGCATCACCGCGGCCGAGCGTGACCTGGCGCGGACCCTAGTCGAGCAGCTACGGCGCCCCTCGTTCGACCCCAGCCGCTTCGAGGACGAGGCCGAGGTCGCGCTCAAGAAGGCGATCGCCGAGCACGCACCGACCCCGAAGAAGTCCAAGGCCGCGCCGGCCAGCGCGGGCGGTAAGGCGCCGAAGGTCGTGGACCTGATGGCGTCCCTGCGTGCCAGCCTCGAGGCGAGCGCTGGTGGAAAGCGCGCAGCGAAGCGCGGGACCAAGAGCGCGACCGCGAATAAGGCGCCCAAGCGCACGGCGAGCGCGGCCAAGTACAAGCGTCCTACCGCCGCCAAGCCAGCCCGAGCTCACACCGCGCGCTCCACGACGGGCACCCCGCGACAGCGCCGTTCCTCGCGGAGCGACGCGACGCCCTGAGGCGTGGTTTCTTTCCGCCTGGCTTAGAGCTTGGCGGCGTGGTCGGTCTCGGCCGGGACGTCGCGGCGAGGCTGAGTCGACATCAGCTCTTCGAAGCGTCGGGTCATCTCGCCACCAAGAGCCTCGAGCTCGTCAACCCCGAGGAGCTTCTTGACCTTGGGGAACAGCACCGCCTCCTCCTCGTCGTGGGCGTGATGCGACACCTCCTCCTTCATGACCTTGATCTTGGCGTCGAACTCGTCGGCGTCGATGTCGAGGTCCAGCAGATCGGCGATGAGCCGCTTGATCTGCAAGTGCTCCTCAGCGGACTCCAGGAGCATGTCCTTGGTCGGCTTGGCCATCACGGCCGGGTAAAAGAGGGTCTCCTCGATCTTCGCGTGAGCGGCCAGCTTGTCGGCTAGCTCCTCGAAGGCGCGCTGCTTCTCTTCGACATCGTCGGTGTGCTGAATGGTCTTGAAGAGGGTGTCGACTTCTTGGTGTTGTTCGGTGAGCAGGTCGATGGCGTTCATGGCTGGGAGCCCTTTCACGTTCGATGCCGGTCTGATGCGTGACTCGGCGCGCAACTTGGCGCGCAACTTGCTTAAGTCGGCGCCATGCTCAACAACAAGCTTTGTGTGCTCCTGACCTCCATCGCGTTCGCCTTCGGTGGCGCTGCCGCGTGCAAGAAGTCCGACAAGACCGAGGAGGCCGCGAAGACGGTCGAGAACGCGCGCGACAACGTGCGCGATCAAGCGCAGGACGTGAAGGACGAGGTGAAGGACGTGAAGGAGGAGATGAAGGACGTCAACGCCCAGCAGGCCGACCTCGACAAGGCCAAGGTCGAGCTGGTCCGCGCCCGCGCCGACTACAGCACCGAGCTGCAGGCCCGCTTGGCCAAGATCGACTCGCGCCTCACCGAGCTGCGCGCCCGCACCGACGCCAAGGCCAAGGTCGCGGCTGACGAGCTGAAGATCAAGCGCGACGAGCTTGCGGTCAAGGTCGACTCCTCGGCGACCCAGGCCGAAGCCGGCTGGAACGAGTTCAAGACCGACGTCTCGACTGGCTTCGACAAGCTCGAGGCCGACGTCAACGCCGCGTTCAACTGAATCTGGGAGGGCTTTCGCGAGCCCCCCTCGGCGGGCCAGGTCCCCGCCGAGTCTCCCCACCGAGATGTCCCGATCTCGGACACGGCGGGGATGGCGTGTCGCGGCGGCGGGTGCGCGCGCATGGTGAGAGCGGGCGTGGGGGATCGCGACGGTGCTCGGGCTGCGCCAGCGCGGCTCGTCAGGCCGGCTTGCGGTGATCGGCGGTGCTGCGCTGATCGGTACCCGGCGATCGGTCGTTGCGAGATCGGGCGCGGTCGCGCACAGGTGTGCGCTCCCGCCGCGCGGTTGGCCGGGCGGCGCGGGTTCCGGCAGCGCGAGCCCGGATCGCGCGCGGCAGCGACCGGCCATCCTCGGCGATCTCTCGGTCCGTCGACAGCACGCTGCTGCATCGAACGGCGCAAAGGCTGCATGAGTGGAGACCAACGACCATGACCATCAAGCAAGACATTGGAGCCCGTCCCGATCCCGACGTCGTGAAGCGCCACGAGCGCCTGCGCATCAGCTTGATGCGCGAGGTCTTCCAGACCGAGCGCTCGGCCGCGTCACACTGTGCGCGCGAGGCCGAGCGCCTGAGCCAGAGTCAACCGGCCTCGGCGATGCGTGCTTGTGCGCTCCACGCCAGCCAGGTCAACCACGAGCTGCCCGCGATCGCGCGGGCCGCCAACCTACCGGTGAGCGCCGCTGGCAGCATGCTCGGCCGCCTGCTCTCGGTGGTTCGTAACCGCATCGCCGACCGGCTCGTCGAGGAGGAGCGCTCGTACCGCGGCACGCTGCTCGGTCTGCGTCACGGCATCGACGTCGTGCGCATGCTCCAGCACGTCGCCGACGCCTCGGGCCAGGTCGAGCTGGGCGGCTGGTGTACCCGCTGGCTCGCCGAGCGCGAGCCGCTAGTCGAGACGGTCGGCAAGAGCATGCGCTGGTTCGCGCTGCATCCGGCCGCCGCGATCGAGAAGCCCGGCTTCCGCGGCGCGATCACTCACGCTGACGACCCGGCGGTCTGATCCCACCGTCACAGGTGGATGGCGTGACCTAGCGCGTCCTCGCTGGCCTCTTTGATCGCCTCGGCGAAGGTCGGGTGCGCGTGCACCGTGTAGATCAGGCTGTCGACGTTGACCTCGGTCGTCTTGGCGAGCGTGAGCTCGGCGATCAGGTCGGTGACCGCCGGCCCGATCATGTGGGCCCCGACCAGGGCGCCGGTCTCGCCGTGCCAGAGCACCTTGACGAACCCGGTCGACTCGCCAGCGGCGATCGCCCGGCCGAGAGGCCGCCACGGGAACCTGCCGACCTTGAGCGGGATGCCAGCGGCGTTCGCGTTTGCCTCGGTGAGCCCGACCGACGCGATCTCGGGATGACAATACGTGCAGGCCGGGATGGCGGTGTAGTCGACCGCGATCGTCGGGTGCTTGGCGATCAGCTCGGCGACGTGGACGCCCTCGGCTGACGCGGTGTGGGCGAGGCCGCGTCCGATGACGTCGCCGATCGCGAACAGGCCTTCGCCGCACGACAGGCGCTCGTCGACCTTGATGAAGCCGCGCTCGAAGGCCACGCCGTGATGCTCGAGGCCGAGCCCCTCGGTGTTGGGCGCGATGCCGGCCGCGCACAGCACGATCTCGGCGGTGAGCTCGAGCGGGCCGCCGGTGCTGGCGTCGACTGGCTCGACGGTGACGACCGCATGATCGCCGGCGTTGGTCGCGCTCGTGATCTTGTGGGCGACCTTGAGCGCGATGCCACGGCGCTCGAAGGCACGGGCCAGCTCGGTCGAGACCTCGACGTCCTCGTTGGGGACCAGCCGCGGCAGGTACTCGACGATGGTCACGTCGGTGCCGAGCGCGCGATAGAACGACGCGAACTCGACGCCGATGGCGCCGGCGCCGATGACGATGAGCGACTTGGGCTGGGTCGGCAAGGTCATGGCCTTGCGGTACTCGACGATGCGCTCGCCGTCGAAGCTCAGGCCGGGCAGCGGCTTGGCGCGAGCGCCGGTGGCGACGATGACGTTCCTGGCGTCGAGGACGCGGCTGGTCCCGTCGGCGAGATCGACCCGGACCTGATGGGGGCGCCAGGGGCCGGACCGGGGCAGCAGGCGGGCGGTGCCCGCGACGTGCTCGATCGCGTTCTTCTTGAGCAGGAACGCGATGCCCTTGGAGATGCGGGCCGCGATGTCGCGGCTGCGTTTGATTATGGCAGGAAAGTCGGCGCGCACATTCTCGACGACGAGCCCGAACTCCTTGGCCCGGTGGAACAGCTCGAGCACCTCGGCCGAGCGCAGCAGCGCCTTGGTCGGGATGCAGCCCCAGTTGAGGCAGATGCCGCCCAGCTCGGCCTTCTCGACGCACGCCACCTTGAGGCCGAGCTGCGCGGCGCGGATGGCGGCGACGTAGCCGCCCGGCCCCGAGCCGATGACGACGACGTCGAAGGGCTCGCTCATAGCGCCAGCGACTCGGGCTGCTCGAGCTGCTCGATGACGATGGCGAGCAGCCGCGCGCCGAGCGCACCGTCGATGACGCGGTGATCGCACGACAAGGTCAGGGTCATCCGCTTGCCGGCGACGACCTGGCCGTCCCTCACGACCGGCTCGTCGCTGATGCCGCCGACCGCCAGGATCCCGGCCTCGGGCGGATTGATAATGGCAGTAAATCGTTCGATGTCGAACATGCCGAGGTTCGACACCGTGAAGGTCGAGCCAGTGATCTCGTGGGCCTTGAGGTGGCGCGAGCGGGCCCGCTTGGCGAGGTCGGCGACCTCGGCGCCGATGACGGCGAGACCCTTGCCGTCGGCGTCACGCACGACCGGGGTGACCAGGCCGTCCTCGATCGCGACCGCGATGCCGATGTGGACGTGGTGGAAGCGACGGATGGCGTCGCCCATCCAGGCGGCGTTGCACTCGGGGAGGCGGCGCAGCGCGATCGCGACCGACTTGACGATGAGGTCGTTGACCGAGACCTTGCCGCGATCGCCGAGCAGGCCGTTGAGGCGAGCCCGGAACGCCAGCAGCGGCGACGGATCGAACCGCCGCATCAGGTAGAAGTGCGGGACGTCGCGCTTGGCCTCGGTGAGCCGGGCCGCGATGCGCTTGCGCATGTTCGACGCCGGCACGTCGGTGTACTCGCCGGCGTCAGCGGCCGGGACCGCCTTGGCGACCGCGGTGGCGCGGGTCGACACGATCGCGGTGGAGGGCGGGGCGGCCTCGCCGTCGTCGGCCTCGGCGGCATGCTCGTTGTCGTCGTCGGCGAGCGCTTGGTCGTCGGCGGGAGCCGCCGCGGCGGATGGGCTGGCCTTGGCGGCCGGAGCGTTGGCGGCGGGCTGGTCGCCAGCGTCGGCGGCGGTGCGGACGTCGCGCTCGACGATGCGGCCGCCCGGGCCGGTGCCGGTGACGCCGCGCAGATCGATGCCGAGCTCGACCGCGAGGCTCTTGGCCAGCGGCGAGGCCAGGAGCTTTCCGGCGGGCGCGGGGGCGACCGGCGCGGCGGTCGAGGTTGGCGGCGGTGCCGCGGCTGGCTTGGCCGCGGCGTCCTGCTTGGGCTTCTCGGTCGGCTCAGGCAGGCCCTCGGCCTTGGGCTCGGGCGCGTTGGTCGACGCCCTGACCGCGGCGTGGGCCTTGGGCTCGGTCACCTTTGCCGCGGGCGCCGCCGCACCGCCGCCGCTGCCTTGCGCGATCAGCGCGGTCACGTCCTCGCCCGCGTTGCCGAGGATCGCGACCGGCGCTCCCAGCTTCACGGTGTCGCCTTCCTTGACGAACAGGTGGAGCAGGACGCCTTCGTCTTCGACGTTGAAGTCCATGTTCGCCTTGTCGGTCTCGACCTCGGCGACCAGGTCACCGGGCGACACCTTGTCGCCGACCTGCTTGGCCCACCGGACCAGCACACCTTCTTCCATCGTCGGGGACAGCTTGGGGAGTCCGAGGATCTGGGCCATGGATTCATCTCCGTTCGCGCGCCGAGGGCGGCGCGGTCTGTTACTCGAGGTAGAGCGCCCGACGAACTGCGGCGATCACGTCAGCCACCTGGGGCTGGACCTGATCCTCGAGGTTCTTGGCGTAAGGCATCGGGACGTCGTCGGAGGTCACGCGCTCGACGGGCGCGTCGAGCGCGTCGAGGCAGTGCTTTTGCACCTGGTACGCGACCTCGGCGCCGAAGCCGGCCACCGGCCAGCCAACCTCGACGATCACGCAACGGCCGGTCTTGTGCACGCTCTCGACGATGATGGGCACATCGAGGGGCCGCAGCGTGCGGGGGTCGACGACCTCGGCCTCGATGCCGTCCTTGGCCAGCTCCTTGGCGGCGTCGAGGCAGGTGTGGACCATGCGCGACCACGCGACCAGCGTGATGTGCTGCCCCGCGCGCTTGATGTCGCCCTTGCCGATCGGCAGGACGTACTCCTCGTCGGGCACCTCGCCGGTCGAGCCGTACAGGGTCTCACCCTCCATGAACACGACCGGGTTGTCGTTGCGGATCGCGGCCTTGAGCAGGCCCTTGGCGTCGTACGGGGTCGACGGCAAGATCACCGACAGCCCGGGCACGTGGGCGTAGAACGACTCGAGCGCTTGGCTGTGCTGGGACCCGACCTGCACCGCCGGGCCCGACGGACCGCGGAACACGATCGGGATGTTGAACTGCCCGCCGCTCATCTGAAAGATTTTGGCAGCATTGTTGATGATCTGGTCGATCGCCACCAACGAGAAGTTGAACGTCATGAACTCGATGATCGGGCGCAGGCCCACCATCGCGGCGCCGACGCCGACCCCGGCAAATCCCATCTCGGCGATCGGCGCGTCGATGACGCGGCGCTCGCTGAAGCGCTGGAGCAGGCCCTGGGTCACCTTGTAGGCGCCGTTGTAGTGCCCGACCTCCTCGCCCATGATGAAGACGTTCTCGTCGCGCTCCATCTCCTCGCGCATCGCCTGGTTGAGCGCCTCGCGATAGCTGATGACTGGCATCACGCGCCTCCCTTCATGACGTACGGGAGGTAGGCGTCGGCGGGCTCGCTGTCCTCGGCGAACTTCACCGCATCCTCGATCTCGGCCTTCACGTCGGCCTCGAGATCGTCGAGCTTCTCGGGCGCGAGCCCGAGCTCGAGCAGGTGGGCCCGGGCCTTGCCGAGCGGATCGCGGCGCTTCCACTCCTCGACCTCGTCCTTGGTGCGGTACAGCCCGGGGTCGCTCATGGAGTGACCGCGGAAGCGGTAGGTCACGACCTCGACCAGCGTGGGCTCGCCGGTGGTGCGGGCCCGCTCGACCGCCTCGGCGATGCGGCGCTTGACCTTGATCACGTCGTCGCCGTCGAAGCGATCGCGGGGCATGCCGTGCGCGAGCGCGCGCAGCGACACGTCCTCGACCGCGAGCGAGCGATACAGCGGCGTGCCCATCGAGTACTGGTTGTTCTCGCAGATGAGCACGACCGGCAGCTTCCACAGCGCGGCCAGCGCGAGGCCCTCGGCGAACCCGCCGATGGTCGACGAGCCCTCGCCAAAGAAGCACAGGACGACGCGACCGTCGCCCCGGTACTTCGACGCGAACGCGACGCCGGCGGCGAGCGGCACGTGGCCGCCGACGATGCCGTAGCCGCCCAGGAAGTTGGTGGCCTTGTCAAACAGGTGCATCGAGCCGCCGAGGCCCTTCACCAGCCCGGTCTTCTTACCGTAGAGCTCGGCCATGATCGGCCGCGCGGCGACGCCCTTCGCGTAGGCGTGTCCATGCTCGCGATAGGTCGCGACCACGTAGTCCTCGGGCTTGAGCGTCGCGATCGCGCCGACGCACACGGCCTCTTGGCCGATGATGAGGTGAAGGAAGCCGCCGATCTTGCCTTGCGAGTAGGCCTTGGCGGATGCCTCTTCGAGGCGGCGGATCGCGAGCATCTGCCGATACAGCGGCGTCAGCTCGTCGACGGAAGTCGGCAGGGGCAGATCGGCTTCGATCCGCGCCGTGTCGGGGGTCGTCATGGGCTCGGACCATAGCGACTCGCTCGCACGCTGGCACGCTCGCCCGGCCCCAAAAGCGTCGACGCGGCGCGGCTAGAACCGGATGTCGAGCAAGACGTTGCCGTCGGTGCCGACCGAGCTGCCCGTGACCCGCGTGATGAGCGTCGAGCCGTCGTAAGCGTTCACGAAGGCGTCGGACCAGCTCGGCGGCAGCGAGTCGTAAAAGAGGGAGCCGGCGGTGCAGGGCACCGGGCTCACGACTCGCTCTTGGCCGGTCGACGGATCGCGGATGCCGACGTCGATCTGGAAGATGCCCTCGCACGCGTTGGGCAGGTCGACGGTCTGACCGTTGACGGTCCACCGGATGCGCAGCCCGTAGGCCTCGGTCGAGCATTCGTTCACGCGGGTGCAGACCCCGACGTCACAGTCGAAGTCGCCGCGGCATCCGCCGGTGTAGTCGATGGGCTCGAAGCACGCGGTGAGCCCGGCGAGCCCGACGGCGGCGAAGAGCAGCGCGCGCATGGGGCCAACGCTACCACGCGGCGCGGTCGCCAGCTCGCGGAGAATCAGCGCGGCCGGCCCACGACGTAGATCGGGTTGGCGTAGATCCAGGTGCGCTCGCGGTCGGCGGCCGCGGGACCGAGGCGGCCGAGGTAGGGCCCGAGCTGATGCGGCGTGATCAGCACCTCGACGCGGTAGGCCGCGATCTGATCGAGTGGCGCGGTCAAGGTCGGGCCGGCCCCGGCCGCGACCTCGGTGACGCCGCTGGCATCGACGCGCAGCACCCGGGCGCGGATCGACGGCGCGGGCAGCAGCGGCGAGGGCGCGTACAGAGTCGGCACGGTGACGCTGAGCTGGTAGCCGCCGTCGGCCGGAACCTCGCCGCCCAGCTCGACGGTGGTCGCGCCGGCCCGGGCGTGGACCTCGAAGCCGACCGGGGTGCCCATCAGCTCGAAGACGACGAACATGCGGCCGGCCCGTAGCGCGGCCTCGATCGCGACCGGATCGCCGGGCGCGTCGACGAGCACGACGTTGGCGAACCACTGCATCATGCGGCGGTACGAGTCGCCGCGATCGCCGTCGCGCAGCAGGATCGGCAGCGCGTTCTCGTGGGCGTCGGTGCCGGCGCTGCCGCTGACCCGCAGGCCCATCCCGAGCAGCTCGTTCCAGCGGGCCAGGGCGGGCAGCGAGGGCTCGACGAAGGCCAGCAGCGCCAGATCGGGCTCGGGCGAGCCGGGGTTGGTGTCGGCGAACTCGGCGACCGCGGCGATGGCGCCGCCGGGATCGAGCTCGAGCCAGCCGCGGCGGATGGCGGGATCGAGGTTGGCGTGGAGGTTGTAGATCTCGAGGCCGTCGGGCGCGAGCGCCACCAGCTCGGCGGTGGTGCGCTGCTCGGTGTGAGGGATCCAGACCAGCCCGCCGGCGTCGTGGAACGCGGCGACCGCAGCCGGGGTGTCGGCATTGTAGGTGGCGTGGCGCTCGGCGACGGTGCCGGTGACGTGGCGGTCGAGCATGATCGGCATGAGCGGGTTCTCGCCGCCGATCGACACCAGCACGTCGTGCCCGTTGTCGCAGTGGATGCGGCTCGCGATCGGCCGGCCGTCGACCAGGACGAGGTCGTCGTCGTCGCGCTGCGCGAACAAGGTCGCGAAGTCCTCGTCGGCCATGCTGTCGTCGTGATCGGTGAGCGCGGCGTAGTCGATGCGGTCGACACACAGCGCGGCCCGCAGGCGGGCCAGGCACACCTCGTCGACGGCGCCGCCCGGGCGCGGCTCGCCGTCGCAGGCGTCGTGGGAGAACGGCGAGTGCAGGTGGATGATGCCGCGGGCCGGGGTGAGGCCCCGCGCGCTGCCCATCACCGCCGCGGCGGGGAGCCCGGTCTGCCAGGCCGGCAGCTCGCTCGCGTCGGGCGTGGTCGAGACGTCATCGCCTCCGCATGCGACGAACCCGAGGAGCGAGACGGTCGCGACCGTCGAGAGCGTCAGGCGCATAGGCCCGGACGCTACACGGATTGATGAGGCCGGGCGTGGAAAAACCGGCCCATCGGGGCATGCTGGAGGGCAGTGGCGCGCGGAGGAATCGTGATCGCGGCGGTGCTGGTGACGGCGTGTGGACGCGGGGACCGGGCGCTTGCGACCAGGGCAGACGCGGCGGCGGTCACGGATACGGTCACGGATACGGTCACGGGTACGGTCACGGGTACGGGTACGGTCACGGATACGGTCACGGATACGGTCACGGATACGGTCACGGATACGGTCTCCCGGCTCGCGAGGTCGCCGATCCCGCTCGCCACGTCGGCAGAGCGCGTGGCGGCCGAGGCTCACCTCGCGGTGTGGGTCGACGCTCAAACCCGCGGCGATTGGCGCCAATTTCAAACGCTCTATCATCCACGCTTCCGTGGCATCCGCACCAGCCGTGGCGAGCGGCTGCGCTTCGATCGCAAGGCGTGGCTGCGCGAGCGCGGCGCCACCTTCCTCCGGCCCATGCGCGTCGCCGTCCGCGAGCTGGTCGTGTACCAGGCCGCCGATCGCGTGCAGCTGATCGCCACCGTCGCTCGCGAGCAGCGCCGGCGCACCACCATCACCGTCGAGGTCCTGGTCTTCGTCGGCGGTCGGGTGCTCTTCGAGGAGCTGCTCCCGCCGCACCGTGCCGCCACTGTGACCGTACCCGTACCCGTGACCGTACCCGTACCCGTACCCGTGACCGTACCCGTGACCGTACCCGTGACCGTGACCGTACCCGTGACCGTACCCGTACCCGTGACCGTACCCGTTCCCGCGCCCCCCGACCGCTACGGCTACGACCGCGCGCTGACGCTGGCCGCCATGCGCGCCGCGCCCATCAGCGACGGCGCCGCGCTCATCGTCGAGACCGCCCGTCCGCTCGCCCCGCTCGACGTCACCGTCACCGAGTCGTGGCTCGACGCGGTCACCGGCCGCATCGGCTCGGCTCGGGTCACCGCCACGCTGGCCCCCGACGACCCGCTCAACGCGCTGCGCGGCGCCTCCGTGGTCGTCCTCGATCGTCGGCTGGTGGAGCGGTGCCGCGGCACCCTCGGCGCGCTCCAGGTCCGCGCCGGCGGGGTCCTCGCCGAGCCGGTCGTCGCCGATCGCGTCGCCGACGCGGTCTGGCAGCGCGGCCGCTACGTCGTCGCCGCCCAGCTCGACGCGCCCTGCACCGGCGCCTTCGTGCGCGGCCAAGACGCGGTGCCGGTGACCTTCCCGATCGTCCACAACCAGGAGATCCCCATCGGCGTGCTCAGGGCCGTCAGCAAGGCGCTGGCCGCCACCGGCGTGTCGGTCGACGTCGCCGCCGAGCTGGGCCCGGCCCGCGACGGCTTCGTGCTGTACTCGCTGCAGGGCCTCGCGTGCGACGCCCCGGCGCTCGACGAGCGCCGCCTCTACCGCGCGCGCCGCGCCGGGAAGCAGTGGGACGTGGTGGCGGTCGCCGCGCTGGCCGGCGCCGATCCGTCGATGCTCCTCACCGACCTCGATGGCGACGGCGTCCTCGACGCGATCCTCGCCGGCGCGGCGTATCTCGGCGGCCGCCTCGAGGTGCGCGCGCCGGCCCTGGTGCGACCTTGGCCGGCGGGCCTCACCTGCCGACCGTGACCACCAGCGCGCGCCGCTGCACCAGCCGCCCGTAGCGGACCAACAGCGCGGCCAGCGCGACGCACAGCCCGGCGATGATCGACCACAGCAGCAGGTGGCGGTCGCGGATGGCGTCAAAGAGCGTGCCACCCAGGAGCGGCGCGAAGGCGATGCCGATGGTCTGCGCCCACGACACCCGCCCGAACGACTTGCCGAGGCGCGCGGCGTCGCCGCTGTGGGCCGCCGCGGTCTGGTGGGCCGGCGCGAACAGCACCTCCGCGGACGTGATGACCGCGATCGCGATCATCGCCGAAATCAACCCGACGGCGAGCCCGATCAGCACGAAGCCCAACGCGAACACCAGCGCGGCCAGCGGCAAGATGCGCACGATGCCGAAGCGATGGATCACGCCCAGGGCCGGCCACTGCAGCAACAACACGAGCGATCCATTCACCGCGTAGATCAACCCGATCGACGCCTTCGACAGCTCGAGCTCGTCGGAGAGGTAGACCGTGAAGAGCGTGAACATCTGCGTGTGGGCCAGCGCGAACAGCACCGTCGCGGCCAGCAGCACCCGCATCGGCGGTGACGACGGGAGTGCGGTCGCCACGATCGGTCCGTCGTGGAGGGGAGGCTCGGCGGGGACCTGGCCCCGACGAGGGGGGGGCCCGCGACGGCCCTCCCCAGAATGGGTCACCGCCTCGCGCAGCACCGCGCGCATCGGCACCGGCTCCAGCGCGGCGGCGGCCGGCGCGGCGGTGGGCTCGATGCGGAAGCACAGCACGGCCGCGCCGATCATCCCTAGCGAGGCCAGGAAGAAGACGGCGCCGTAGGGCACCACCGTCGCCAGCAGGCCACCGAGCGCCGGGCCCATCGCCCAGCCCAGGTTGGTGCCCATGCGTTGCAGGCCGAAGGCCGCGGTGCGCTGCTCGGGCCGCGCCAGATCGCTGCACAGCGCGTAGGCCACCGGCTCGAAGCAGCCGCGCAGCGACGAGCTCGCGACGAAGGTCACCGCGATCCACGCGAGGGGCGCGTCGGCCAGGATCTGCGCGCCCAGCACCGCGATGATCGCCGCGCGCGCGACCAGCGATCCGACGATGATGGGGCGGCGCCCGATGCGATCGGACAGCTCGCCGGCCCAGGCGTTGGCCAGCGACTGCCCCAGGTTGGCGATGAGCGCGAGCGCGCCGTAGAGCTTCGCCGAGTAGCCGCGGTCGTCGATGACGTAGATGCCGAGGAACGACATCACCAGCGACAGCCCGAGCGTGTTGACCGCGCGCGCAAACGCGAGCCGGCCGATGCGCGGATCGAGGTCGCGCCAGGCGGCGAAGCGGCGGGGCTGCACGAGGCCGGGAGGTAGCATTCGCTCGAGGCTTCGGGTAGCTTGCCGCCGCCATGCGCACGCGCCTCGCTCTCGAGTATCGCTTCGAGGCTGCTCACTTCTTGCCGCGGGTCCCGGACGCGCACAAGTGCAAGCGGCTCCACGGTCACAGCTATCTGGTCGTCGTCACCGTCGAGGGTGAGCCCGATCCCGAGATGGGCTGGGTCCTCGACTTCGGCGACATCGACCTCGTGGTCGCGCCCATCATCGCCGGCGTCGATCACCGCCTGCTCAACGAGCTCGAGGGCCTCGACAACCCGACCAGCGAGCTGCTCGGCGCCTGGCTGTGGGCCCGCATCAAGCCGGCGCTGCCGCTGCTCGTCGAGCTGTCGGTGGCCGAGACCCCGTCGTCGCGCTGCGTGGTCCGCGGCTGATGACCGCGCGGCTGCGCCTGGTCACGCTCAACCTGTGGGGCACCGAGCCGCCCCTCGAGCTCCGCCTCGACCTCGCCACCCGCCAGCTGGCCGCGCTCGATCCCGACGTGATCGCGTTGCAAGAGGTGAAGCCGCACGGCGACGCCACGACCGCTCACATGCTGGCCGCGCCGCGCGCGATGCACGTCGTCTACGCTCCGGCGATCCGCTGGGCTGCGGGCGGGTTCGGCGCCGCCTCGCCGGCCGGCGAGGAGGGACTGGCGATCTTGTCGCGGTGGCCGGTGCTCGAGCGACGCGCGCTGCGGCTGCCCTATCCGCGTCCCACCGAGGCCCGCATCCTGCTGTCGGCGCGCCTGGCCACGCCTAGTGGGCCGATCTGGGTCCACACCACGCACCTGCACTATCGCCTCGACGACGGCGTCGCCCGCGAGGCCCAGGTGATGGCCATCGACGATGCGATCCGCGCCTGCGGCCGCGGCAACGACGACGCCCCTCAGCTGCTGTGCGGCGATCTCAACGCCACGCCCGACGCCGACGAACTGCGCTTCCTGCGCGGCCTGCACACGCTGGGCGGGCGCCGGACCCACTTCCAGGACGCCTGGCTGCGCTGTCACGACGAGCCGCGTCGCGGCGACGGTCCCGAGCGCGGCATCACGTGGGCGAGCGACAACCAGCACACCCGGCCGTTGCGCTCGCTCGATCTCGATCGGCGCATCGACTACGTGCTGGCGACGACTCGGAAGAAGGACGGTCGCGGCACCGTCCACGGCTGCCGCGTGGTGCTGACCGAGCGAAGCGGCGAGGGCGCCGACGCGATCTGCGCCAGCGACCACTATGGCGTGTGTGCTGATGTGCAGATCGCACCCGGCTGAGGTGCGGGTGCGTGAGGTGTCGGGGCGCGCCGAGGGCCCTTACCCCAGTGCACGCCCGCACGAACGCCAACGCGGTCGATGCTGGAGATCGCCGGAGGCACGATGGTGCTCGCGGCGTTGACCCACGCGAGGGGAATCATGCGTGCCTTTCTCAGCCACGGGGACGAGCTCGTCGTCCGGAATGCTTGTGCTCGTGACGCCGTGACCTTGTGGCGCGTGCTCCACGACCTCTACGTGAGTCGCCGAGGCGCCGATCCGCGCTGCGACATCAGCGACCCGGTCCCGGCCACCACGTACCGCGACGTGATCGAGGTGGTGAACGCCTTCGAGGGCGTGGCCGGCGCGATCCGGACCAACGCGGTGCGCGGCCTCGACCACTGGCGCCGCGGCTACACCCAGACCTTCGAGCTGATCGCCCGCGCGCCCGACCTCGACGAGCTGTTCCCGCACAACGACGTGGTGTGGCTCGAGCTGACCCGCCCGCTGGCGGCCCAGCTGGTGACCTCGGCGCCGCGTCCGGATCGCGACCGAGCGCGCGTGTAGAGTCGGACGGTGCCCGACGATTTTCGCAGCGCGTCGACCATCCGCCCCGACGGCGACCAGCAATTCCAGTGGGACGTACCCGACGGCTGGCAGCAGGGCAAGGGCGCGTTTGGCGGCTTGGTCATCGGCACGCTGGCCCGCGCGATGGCGGCCTGCGAGCCCGACCCGCTGCGGCGGCTCCGCTCGATCAGCGCCGAGCTGTGCGGGCCGATGCTGGTCGGCGCGACGACGATCGCGGTGACCGTGCTGCGCCGCGGGCGCGCCACCACGTTCCTCGAGGCGCGGGCGCTGCAAGGCGGCGACGTGATCGCGCGGGCCAGCGGCCTGTTCGGCGCGTCGCGGCCGCCGGCGGCGGCGGTGGTGGTGAGCCGGCCTCCGGCGCTGCCGGCCTTCGAGACCGTGGCGGCCCCAGCGATGGGCCAGCCGCCGACGCCGCGGTTCACCTCGCGCTATGAATATCGCACTACTGGCCCAGCGCCGTTCACCCGGGCCGCCGAGGCGGTGGCCTCGGGCTGGCTGCGCGAGCGGGCCGAGCCGGCCGGCGTCGTCGATGCCCCGGCGGTCATCGGCTATCTCGACGCGTGGTGGCCGTGCGCGCTGGTGGTCGAGTCCACGCCACGTCCGATGGCGACGGTGACCTTCACCGCCGAGCTGATCGCCGATCCGGCGACCCTCGACCCGGCCGCGCCGTTTTCGTACCGCGCCCACCTGGCCGGCGCCGCCGATGGCTACTCGGTCGAGCTGCGCCACCTGTGGCAGGGCGAGACCCTGGTCGCGCTCAACCAGCAGGTCTTCGCGGCGCTGTAGCTCATCGCATCATGCTGTGGGGATCGCGCTCGGGCATCGGCCGCTCGCGCGGGTGGGGCGCGGGGGCGCGGGCCGACTCGCCACGGCTCAGCCGCTCCACCATCTCGGCGACGCGGGCGCGTGACGCTTCGTCGCGAGCGGGCCGAGCATGGGGGCCGCTCATCGAGTGAGCGGCGCGGCTGCGATCGGCGGTCTGCAAGGTGGTCCAGTAACGCTCGACCCGAGTTCGGGCTGCACTTCCGAGCGGCGTGTCGGATCCGACCTGATCGAGGAACGACTCCTGCGACGGGATCGTGCCGCTCGCGCCCAGCCGCTCGACGATGGCGTCGGCCGCCTTCAACTCGGGGAACATCTCGCCATAGTTGACGCGCATCTGCGTGATCGACTCCGGGATGCCCGCCTCGGTACAACGAAACTCGATGTGCTGACCGAGCAACACGCGGTCGCCGGCCTCGGCGTGGGGCAGGATGTCGCCGGTCCAGATCCGTGCGTAGGCATCGCGGCGCGCCGAGTCGGCCATGAGCTCGTCGCCAGCCCAGGCGGTGGTGCCGCCCGCCACCACGGCGCCGACCGCCGCGCCGAAACCCGCGCCCAGGGCGGTCGCGGTCGCGACGGGATGGGTGCGACCGGTCTCGGCGATGCCGCCTTGGGCCAAGGTGCGGGCCTGCGCGGCCAGCGGTGCCGACGTCGAGCTCTCCCGGCGATGCCCTCCGACCTCGGGATCGATCGCCGGGCCTAGCACCGTGTCCATCGCCGCGTCGGGCGCGCGGTCGGGCGTCGCCATCCACCCTGGCGCGTGGTCGCCGGCCTCGGCCAGCAACGGGAACGTGGTGTGGGCGTGGGCCGGCTGGCTGCCCTCACCGAAGATGGACACGTCGCCGGGGATGAAGGTCTCGCCGGCGTCGTCGACGACGCAGCCGTCGACCCGGTAGTGGTGCGCGGTAGGGGCCTCGCCGGCCGGCCGCGAGCGCAGGCGATCGAGCACCGCCTGGGGGATGCCGGGGGCCTGGAAGGTCACCACCGAGACGATCAGGTCGGGATAGAAGCACGCCGCGATCTGCGCGAGGGCACCACCGAGACTATGGCCGGTCGCGATCACGCCGACGCCGGCGCCGATGGCCTGGAGCTCGCGCTGGATCAGTGCCTGATTCATCGTGAACTGACCCATCCCGATGCCGGCCGGGGTGCCGTCCTCGGCGAGATCGTCGGCCGAGGCCGTGCCGCGGAAGGCAATCACCGGCGTGTGGGGGTGAAGGGCGTCGGCCAGCCGCGGGAAGACCCAGAACTGCAGGTCGCCGGCGCCGCTGTGGAAGCGGGTGCGCGCAGGATCGAGGCCGAGCGCGGTCAGCTGCGCGCGGTCCTCGGGCCGGAGCGCGGCCACGCCGTCGAGGTACGCGATGCGGTGGGCGAGCTGCTCGAGGGTGAGATCGTCGACCGCGCCGGCGCGTGCCGCCGTGCGCGCGGCGGTGCGGGGCCGGCTGCGCGCCGCGGTCGCCGCGGTGCTGCACTCGAGGGCGAGGTGCGCGACGTCGAGGAGCGGGATCAACAGGCGATAGACCTCGCCGCGGTGGACAAAGTCGACCGACGC
>Ga0105048_10006345_pt1 | contig 19075 bp, 14 predicted proteins | sample MAT05_FD_78382 | JGI IMG/M metagenome (GOLD analysis project Ga0105048, IMG submission 78382) | Freshwater microbial communities from Lake Fryxell liftoff mats and glacier meltwater in Antarctica - MAT-05 | ecosystem: Environmental > Aquatic > Freshwater > Ice > Liftoff microbial mat | place... | reverse complement strand
GCGGGTGGGGGTACGCTCTTGACGTTCCCGGCGCTGATGGCGGCGCTCTCCGGCAATGGCGTGCTCGCCAACGGGACGAGCACCGTAGCCATCATGCCCGGGTCGCTGGCCAGTTCATGGGGCTATCGCCGGGAACTGGCGGACAAGCGGGCGGTTCTGCTCAAGATGCTGGGCCCGTGCATCGTCGGCGGCGTGGCGGGGGCGCTGCTTGCGACCGAGTTGCCGCCACGCTACTTCAACATGATGGTGCCGTGGCTGATCCTGACCGCGGCGCTATTGTTTCTGATCCAAAGACCGATCCAGCGCTGGCTGGGGCATCACCATACGCAGGGCCCGCCGACGAAGCGCACCGTCATCATGGTCATCGCTTTTCAGCTTCTGGTCGCGATCTATGGCGGGTACTTCGGCGCGGGCATCGGCATCCTGATGCTGACGGCGCTGGCGTTCATGTCTGTCGGCAACATCCATGTGATGAATGCGCTCAAGACCGTGCTGGCCGTGGCGATCAACGCCTCGGCCATCGCGATCTTCATCATCAAGGATCAGGTAAAGTGGGATTATGCACTGGCGATGGCCGCGGCCGCGATCGCGGGTGGCTACCTGGGTGCCCGCATCGGCCGGCGCGCGCACCCCTCCGTGATTCGGGGAATTGTCATCGCCATCGGCTTCGGCCTGGCGGCGTACTACTTCTGGCAGCAATGGGCGGGATGATCAGCAGCCGCGTCCCTCCGGGATGTACAGTAAACGCCTGTGAACTGTAATTTGCCACCGCGACCCCATATCCTTCCTGCAACTCTCCCTCTTCCGTTCCGGAGATGGCTGTATGCAAGGCGACATTATCAGTACGCACCAGAAGGCGCTGACCATCAATCTCAGCCACCGCAAATACGGCACGTTTGCCGAGATCGGGGCCGGGCAGGAAGTGGTACGCTGGTTCTTCCGCGTCGGCGGCGCGGCAGGCACCATCGCCAAGTCGATCTCCGCGTACGACATGACCGTCAGCGACGCGATTTACGGCCCGTGTGAACGCTACGTTTCCCGGCAACGGCTCGTGTCGATGCTTGAACACGAATACGCGCTGCTGATCGAACGCCTTTCAGCCAAGCGCGGATCCGAGACCGAATTCTTCGTCTTTGCCGACACCGTCTCCGCCCGCAACTTCAAGGGCACCAACGAATGCCACGGCTGGCTGGGAATCAAGTTTCAGTCGTCGCCGCTGACCGGACCGAATGAGATCTTCATCCATGTCGTGTTGCTCGACAAGGAAAACCTGGCCCAGCAGGAAGCGCTCGGCATCATCGGCGTCAATTTGGTGTTCGGGGCACTGCACTATCATGATTCGGCCGAGAAGCTGATGCAGTCGCTGCTCGATGACCTGTCGGTCGCACGCATCGAAGTCGACATGATCAAGTTCACCGGACCGGGGTTCAAAGATATCGACCACCGCCTGATGAGCCTGAAGCTGGTACAACTGGGTTTGAGCAACGCAGCCATGTTCGCCGCCAACGGCGAGGTGCTGCAACCCTCGGAGATTCTGCGCAAACGGCCGATCCTCGTCGAACGCGGCAGCTTCCGCCCGCCGACGTTGGTGAACCTCGACATCCTCGAGTGTGCCCGCCAACAGTTCTCCCGTGACGAGAAGGTGGCCGGGCAGCCCTTGCTGCCGCTCGTCGAACTGACGATGAAGAACCTGCTGCAGACCGGGGAGATCTGCTACGAGGACTTCCTGGCCCGGGCCGACTGTCTGGCCGCGACCGGCACCACGGTGTTGATTTCGAACTATTTCGAGTACTATCGTCTGGCGGCGTATCTCGCGCGGTTCACGCAGGAACGCATCGGCATCGCGATGGGTATCCCCAGCCTCATGGAACTGTTCGACGAGAAATACTACCAGCATCTCGAAGGCGGCATCCTCGAATCGTTCGGCCGGCTGTTCAAGAACGACCTGAAGGTGTTCGTCTATCCGCTGAAGGATGCCGCCACGGGGCAACTGATCAACGTGCAGAAGCTTAAGGTCGCGCCGAACCTGACGCAACTCTACGAGCACTTGTGCGACAACGGCTGCATCGAATCGCTCGACTACTTCAACCGCGACTACCTGGGCATCTTCTCGCGTGATGTGCTGAAGAAGATCCGCGAAGGCGACCACACCTGGGAGGCCGCCGTTCCGCCCGAAGTGGCGCGCATCATCAAGGACCAGAAGCTGTTCGACATGGCGTGAGTCGGCATGAAGAGGACGCAAGGAGCCGCGCACGAAGTAAGTGGTCGAGCGTAGACCGCTTACTTCGTGCGCGGCTCCCCGGGTTTGTGTGGCGCCATTACTCGAACAGCGACATCTGCTTCGGTCGGCCGTTCGTGAACGCGGCCGTCGACAACTTCGGCCCGCGTTCCTGCATGCCCAGCCGTCGGCGGTGCAGGCGGAACATGTCCCCGAATACCTCGGCCCATTCGCCTTGGCCCGTCATGCGACTGCCGAAGTTGGCGTCGTTCAGCTTGCCGTCGCGCGTTTCGCGAAGTCGGCCCAGCACCTTCTCCTTCTTCGACGGGAAATGCGCTTCCAGCCAGTCGGTGAACAGTTCCTTCACGCCGAACGGCAGACGCAGCACCACGTACCCGGCCGTCATCGCCCCGGCCCCGGCCGCGGCTTCGAGGATGGCCGGGATTTCATGGTCGGTCAGCCCCGGGATGACCGGCGCGGTCATCACGCCGACCGGGATGCCCGCGGCGGCCAGTTCTTCGATCGCGCGGATGCGCGCCGCCGGAGCGGAAGCTCGCGGCTCCATCACGCGCGCGAGATCCGCATCGAGCGTCGTGATCGAGATGTACACGGCCGCCGCGTCGACCGCTGCAAGTTCTTTCAAGATGTCGATGTCGCGTGTGACCAGCGCGTTCTTCGTGACGATGCCGACCGGATTGCGGAACTCGGCAAAGACCTCAAGGCAGCGCCGGGTCAGTTGCAGACGACGCTCGACGGGCTGATAAGGGTCGGTGACCGCGCCGATCGACACGTTCTGCGGCTGCCATTTCTTCGATGCCAGTTCCCGCCGCAACAACTCCGGAGCGTCCTCCTTCACGAAGATCCGGCTCTCGAAATCAAGCCCGGCTGACAATCCCAGCCATTCGTGTGTGGGCCTGGCGTAGCAGTAAATGCACCCATGTTCGCAGCCGCGGTACGGGTTCAGGCTGAAGGTGAACGGAATATCCGGGCTGTCGTTGCTCGACAGCAGCGTCCGCGACTGATCGCGAAAGAACAGCGTGTGCGGCGCGGGGTCGTCCTCCTCGCACCAGGTGTCGAGCTTTTCACGATACAGGGGGATGAACCGGTTCGGCGGATTGTCGCCCGCGCCCCGGCCGCGATGAGTAGTGGACATGTGATTAGTATGCACGCAACATGGTTGCCCGTCAATCGAGACGTATGGTAATCCAGTAGCCGCTTGCGGCGTCGCCATGATTCCGTTTTGGAGTTATCCGCTGATCATCGAAGGAACCGAGATTGAAGACACGTTCGCCGAGGCGTTCCCGATGAGCGCGGTCCGGCTGATCGTAACCGCGGCAACGCCGGACTGGGCGCTGACGGCCGGACGCGTGACCACGGGCTATGCCGCGTCGGTCATCGGCTGCGATGCCGAAGCGGGCATCGAGAAGACACTGAGCGAGAACGACACCCCCGATGGCCGACCGGGCATCTCACTTCTTCTCTTCGGCTTCAGCCGCGACGCCTTGCAGAAAGCGGTCGTCAACCGTGTTGGTCAGTGTGTGCTGACCTGTCCGACAACAGCATGCTTCAACGGCCTGCTGATCGACGATCGGGCGATCAGTGTGGGCGGCAACCTGCGTTTCTTCGGCGACGGCTGGCAGATCAGCAAGCTGCTCGACGAGCGCCGTTTCTGGCGCATCCCCGGCATGGATGGCGAGTTTCTTTGCGAAGACAAGTTCGGCACGGTCAAGGGCGTGGCGGGCGGCAACTTCCTGATCCTTGGGGAAACACAGGCGGTCGCGCTGCAGGCGGCCGAGGCAGCAGTCTCGGCCATCCGCGGTTTGGAAGGCGTGATCCTGCCATTCCCCGGCGGCATCGTCCGCAGCGGCAGCAAGGTGGGCAGCCGCTACAAGAAGCTGCGCGCCAGTGTGAACGAGGCCTATTGCCCGACGCTCAAGGGAGTGGTGCAAAGCGCACTGCCGGCAAACGTGAATGCCGCGTATGAGATCGTCATCGACGGCATCACTTTGGCAGTGGTGGAAGAGGCGACTCGGCGTGGCGTGCGTGCGGCCTGCGGACCGGGCATCGTCCGGATCAGTGCCGGGAACTACGGCGGCAAGCTGGGGCCGTTCCATCTGAAACTGCGGGAGTTGCTGGCAACATGAGCATGCATGCCGTCGGGATGCACGCTCTACGAAGTGTGGTTACTTCTTGATCTTCGACAACTGCTCTTCCACGGTCTTCTGCCGCACCTTGAACGCATCGCGCAGCCGGTTCACCTGGCCCTTGTAGTTCTTGCCCTGTCCGGCATCGACTGATTCCAGGGCGGGTTGTACAACCGCTTCCAATTCATCAAGTTTCTTCAATAGTTGTTCGACGTTGAAGACCTTTTTCATGATCTCGTCCATCTTCTCGTAGTAGAGCTTCCTGCCCTGCGGCGTCTCGATGACAGCCCGGGCGACCAGGCCATTGAAGCCCGGCAGGATCGGACCGCGCGGGTCGCCGAACATCTGGTCCATGCCCGAGGGAATGAACGTGATCTTGTCAGTCTTCGGGTTGTGGTACAGCCGATAGTTGTTGCGGTTGATCGGGTAGCCGTCCCAGTCCCAGGCGATCGCTTCAAGGGCACAGAATGCCAGAAACTTGTCCATTTCAAGGAGCTTTTCCATCTTCTGGTAGCGAGTGTTGACATCCGGCTCGCGGGCCGCAGCCACCAGCGCTTTCAGGTCTTTGTGCTCTTTGACGTCGTCCTTGCCTGAAACCAACTGCAGCGGCTGATCGAGATCGCGCAGGAAGCCGCCGTCGTAGAAGTTGCCTTCGTCGCCGCCGAAATGACGTTTCAGGAAGAAGTTGTCGTACCCTTCTTTCAGGTAATACATCCCCTTCTTCTTGCCGTTGATGGTGACGATCGCGAACGAAACGCGCGAAGCGGGCACACCGGCGGCACGGAACAGTTCGCCGCAGATGTACTCGCTGATGTAGCTGGGGTCCTGCACGGAGTTCGACAGGTGCCATTTGTCCATGCCATGGAAGCGTTGGCCGTCCACGAACTTGTCCATGTTGATCGTCAGTCCGGGTTTGTCGTCGATGGCACGCAGGCTGCCGGCTGCGCCCTTGAGATGAATGCCGACGTCGCGGCCAACGACCTGCCCATCGACCTTGATGGTCGCCTTGACGTACTTGCGCTGTTCACGGCGGAGCGATTCCATCTCCTTGTCGCCAATCTCGATATCGACGCGTGTCACCTTGGGCGATTTGAAGAAGGCGTCGCTTTCCTCGCTGGCCTTCTGAGCACGCGTCGACGACGGCATGACGAACGCAAGGCCGGTGAGCAGGATGCCGAAGCAGAGCAGTCGCATGGGTTTCATGATCAGTCCTTGCGTCGAGCGGGAAGGAAATTCATGCATGGTGAAGGTCGTGGCGCACGCGTCTCGCGTGCATGTTCATGCCTGCCGGTGAATTCGCTCCGCGGGGCATATAGGACCTGCCTGATACGTGCACGCGAGACGCGTGCACCACAGACAAGCCGCTGTGAAGACAAGCATAGCTGATTGCGCAAAACGCGTGCACCAAAGACAGTCGTTGCGGCGGCTTGCAGCAATTCTACGCCGACTGCACGTACGGCAGCACGTACGGGCCTTTGGGAATGACCGCCAGTGTCGCCTCGGGGCCGTATTCTTTCAGCGAGTCGGCCACGGCCTGTTCCACGGTGGGCACCGGTTCGACGTAGCACTCGCGCAGGATGTCGGCCGACAGGCCGTCCGAGACGATCTTCACCTTGCAGTGGCGAATCACCTTGGCCAACTCTTCGAGCTGCCATTGATCCATGATGAAGTAGTCGGTCTCCAGAATGCGCGTGATGAACGCCTTCAGGTCGCGGTTCTCTTTCATCAACTGCACGAACTCGGGACTGCCGAGCCCTTCACTCAGGCTGGCCGCCATGACGATGGTGCCGCCCTTCTTGACGATCGGCAGCGCCCCGGTCAGCCCTTTCACCGCCTGGTACCAGGTCGTGTCGAGCGGGTACCCGGCACATGAGGTCACGACGACATCGAGCGCCTCCGGCACGCCGACCTTCACCACCTCCTGGCAGAACTCGACACCTTTTTCCCAAGCCAGGATCATATCGCCGGCGCCCAGCCACGTGATGCGCCGTTTGGCATCGATCACGACGTTGACGATGAAGTCGCACCCGGCCATCAGTGCGATGCGCGTATTCTCTTCGTGGACGGGGTTGCCCTTCACGATGCCGCAGTCGGCCAGCGGATGTTCCAGGAACTTCGGCCCGTGCCAGACCTTCACTGTCTCCAGGGCCGCGATGCCGGGGCAGATCACCTTGCGCCCGCCCGAGTACCCGGCCATCAGGTGCGGTTCGATCAACCCGGTGGTGATCTTCAGTTCGGCGTTGATATAGTGCGAATCGATCCAGACCGGGACGCCGTTGGGCGTGGTGCCGAGGAACGTGTGTTCATCGCGAACCTTGCCGTGATGATTCTCGATGCGGTAGTTGCGGGCGATCTCCTCACCGACCATCTCGATCATTTCATCGCCGACGTTCGGCCGATGCAGGCCCGTGGCGTTGAGGATGACGATCTCGGAGCGAGGAATCCCGGCTTCTTCAAGCGTCTTGAGCACCGGCGGCAGGATCAGTTTGTTCGGCACCGGCCGGGTAATATCGCAGATGAGGATGCATGCGCTCTTCTTCCCCTTCGCCAGTTCCGCGAGCGACTTGGTGCCGATCGGGTTCGCGAGTGCCGCATGCAGCGCGGCCTCGGGGTCGTCGAGCGGTACCGCGTCGCGGATGCTCAACGGCCCGATCGTCTTGTTGGGGAGTTCGACGTCAAGACCGGTACGGCCGTATTCGAGAGTGACTTTCATGGAGATTCCGAAGAACTTAATCGTTCATTGTCGTCATCGAACTCAGGAAGACGACACTGCCAGGTTGAAGGATGACGACTTGTGTGGACGATTGCGGAAACCTCCACTCGTACTGGTTCGACGCGATAGTAGACGCAGCAAGGAAACGCGGCAAGGAATGTCTTGCGAACTCCGTGTCGGATCACGCCATGCATTCGCGGATTGGCAGCAATTCGATCAAGCGGGTAGTGAACCGTAGCAACGAAGCCGGCACCCAACTCCTTGCGAATCCTCTTGTAGTAATGGAACGCCTCGCGCATGTCCTTTTGGGCTTCAGGACGCAGTCGGACGGGGAGTGCCGTCAGTCCAGCTCCGCCAGCAACTCAGCTTTCACCTGCTCCCAGGGTATTCCGCCGTCCGGATCTGCATCGGCTTCCGCTAGTCGCCGTTCGATCTCGGCCCAATGGGCGGCCTCTATGTCCGGGTCAATCTGTTCGAAAGCGAGGCTCTCCCAGATTGCTTCCGCAATGGCTGCACGTTCATGGGGAGGGAGTCGGTCGATCCCAAGCTCTGTGAGTGTCGTCTCCGTTCACTGCGAGGTTCGACGGCAATCTTATTGTATCACACCGTGTCGGCGTTCGTCTACCATCGCGGCAACTCGTCATGTACCGACGGCATCCATACTGTTCATCTGCGCCTGTGCTTCGCTTGCCACATTGATCGGATACGGCATCACCGCATTTTCGCGTGCAAATCCGCGTTCACCTGTTCCCACGGCTTTCCGCTGCCCGGATTCGCATCGGCTGCGGCAATACGCCGGTCGAGTTCGTCGATTTGCTCATTCGTCAGACCAATGTCGGCATCCAAACGGTTCAGGTTTTCCCAGATCGCTTCTGCAAGTGCTGCCTGTTCTTCAGGAGGAAGGCGGTCAACTCCGAGTTCTTCGAGTGTCGGCACGGTCTACCCCGCTGTCGTTCTTGTCCAAGTTCCTCCAGAAGAATCCTACCAGATCGTTCCGCATCGCGTCCACAACCGCGACAACTCGTCACGCGCCTGTGTTCCGCATACCTTACTTACGTCCGTATCTAAATGTCGCCTTCCCGGCGCTGAGACGCCGATTCCCGCCTGCGGGAATGCCGACGGGTCAAACAAGGCTTTTTGCCACTGTTTCGCGAGCACGAAGGCACGATCGGCATGATGGCATTCCATTTGCGATAGGGGTTTGACAACACGCCCGAAGAGAGGAGCGAGGAACTTGGCTGCGATTTTCTCGCGAGGATTTGATCGAACAGTCCGCAACGCAACGCTGGGTCTTGTGCTTGCAGGCGGCTTGTTCGTGGCTGGCTTCTACTACTACGCCTATCCCCAGTACACGCGCGTCGGCTACCAGCCGGAGCAACCGGTACCGTTTTCCCATCAATTGCATGTCGGGCAATTGGGCATGGATTGCCGTTATTGTCACCAGCATGTGGAAACATCGAAGCATGCCAACGTGCCGAATACGCAAGTCTGCATGAACTGCCACAACGGTGTTGATGCCGGCAAAGCGAACGTCAAAGGCAACAGCCCGCTGTTGTCGCTGGTGCGCGAAAGCTGGAAATCGAAAGAACCCGTCGAGTGGAAACGCATCCACAAACTGCCCGAGTATTCGTACTTCGACCACTCGATCCACGTCAATCGCGGTGTCGGTTGCGTGAACTGTCACGGGCAGTTGAACGAAATGAAGGTAGTGTACCACGACAAGCCGCTGACCATGGGCTGGTGCCTTGACTGCCACCATAACCTCGATGCCGCCCTGCGACCGCGGACCGAGGTGACCAACCCGCTTTGGAAGCCCGAAGCCGGGCAGACGAAGGAATCGGTCAGCGACGATCTCAAGAAACTGCTGAATCTCAACCCGCCGGCGCACTGCGGGGGATGCCACCGATGAGTCAAAATATCAACGATCAATCAAGCCCGACCGTAAGTCTTCGAACGGTCGGGATCGAGCTGCCGCTGATCGCGACGGAACCCCTCACTTCGGGGCCTGTGGCGATCAACCCGGAGTTCCCCGGCTTCGCGAACATCTTCGAGAGCACGGGCGAGGCCGAGATTCACTCGCCGACGCCGAATCGGCGCGAATTCATCGCGCTGTCGTCCGCGGCCATCACGCTCGCGGCCGTCGGCTGCCGTCGGCCCGACCTCGAAATTCTGCCTTACTCGCAGACACCGGACAACATCATCCCCGGTATCCCGCTTTACTACGCAAGCGCGATGCCGCGCCCCGGTGGTTGCGCGGCCCTGCTGATCGAGACGCATGAAGGCAGGCCCACCAAGATCGAAGGCAACCCGAAGCACCCGGCCAGTCAGGGGGCGACCGATGCACAGGCGCAGGCGGCCATCCTCGATCTCTATTCGCCCGACCGATCGAAGCAAGTGCTGAAGAAGTCCGCCGATGGCCTGCAGCCGAAGTCATGGGAAGAGTTCGATGCATTTGCCTTCGACCACTTCGCCAAGCTCCGCAAGGAACAGGGAACCGGCCTGGCGTTCCTGACCGAGAACACGCCGTCCCCGTCGTTGCGATTGCTGCGCGAGCATGCGAAGTCGCGTTTCCCGAATGCCCTATGGTCCGCGTACGAACCGACCGAACATGGCAACGCGCGTGACGGCACTCGCAGCGCCTTCGGTCAGCCGCTGATCGTCACGCCCGACTTTGCGAAAGCCTATCGCATTGTGTCGCTCGATTGCGATTTCCTGGGAGTCGATTGCAACGAGGTTGCCAATGGCAAGGCCTACGCTTCGCGGCGTCGCCCGGCCCATGCCGATCACGAACCGACGCCGGCCGATGTCTCCCGGTTGTACGTGCTGGAGAGCGCCTATTCGGTGACCGGCACGATGGCCGACCATCGGCTGCGAATTCCGGCGGCCCACGTGGCCGACTATGCTGTCGCGCTGGCGAAGGAAGTCGCCACGCTCACTGGTGCATCGATCCCGGCTGCCCTGCAGCAGACCCTTAAGAAGCTGCCTGAACCAGGTGTGACGATCCCGGAATTGTGGATCAAGGAAGTGGCCCGTGATCTGGTGGCATTCAAGGGAAAGAGCCTGATCGTCGTCGGCGATCGGCAGCCCGCGATCGTGCATGCGTTGGCCGTGCTGCTGAATCAGGCTCTCGGTTCCACAGCCGTGAGCTATCGGCCCATCGTCGAAGACGAGTATCAGTCGATCGCCGAACTGGCGAAGGCGATCGGCGACGAGAAGGTCAAAACGCTCGTCATCCTCGGCGGCAACCCGGCCTTCAACGCCCCGGCTGATCTCGGCCTGGCGGATAAGCTGGACAAAGTGCCGACCGTCATCCGGCTTGGCATGTTCGTCGATGAAACCTCGGCCAAGGCACATTGGCATCTGCCGAGATCGCATTTCCTTGAATGCTGGGGCGACACCGAAACGCCGGAAGGCATTCATACGGCCATCCAGCCGATGATCGCGCCGCTGCACCCTTCGCGCAGCGATCTGGAACTGCTGATTCAACTGAGCGGCTACGAAAACGCATCAACATACGCCGATGCGAAACTTCGTATCTACCCGCTGGTCCGCAAGGCCTGGGCGAAGAAGGCCGGGGCCGACGACGAACTGTCGTTCAAGAAGTTCATTCAGGAAGGGTTCATCCACGGCAGCGAACGCCCGCCGGTGACACCGAACCTTGATGCCGGGTCGCTGGGTACCGTTCTCGCGAAGTACAAGCCGGCTACGACCGTGACCGACAAGAACCTTGAAGTGACGTTCCATACCGATTACAGCATCGGCGACGGCCGCTTCGCATGGAACAGTTGGCTTCTGGAACTGCCCGACCCGCTCACCAAGCTCGTCTGGGACAACGCCGCGCTCATCAGCCCCGGCAGCGCCCGGCGGTTGGGGATCCAGCGCGGCGAGATGCTTGAAATCACTGTGGATGGCTCCTCGGTCAAGGTTCCCGCGTTCATTCAGCCCGGTCAGGCCGACGGATCGATCGCACTGCACCTGGGCTACGGCAAGCTGCGACCCGGCCGGGTCGACCTGGGCGGCGGCTTCGACGTCTATCCGATCCGCAAGTCGGGCCAGCTGGCCTTCGCGCCGGCCAAGGTGGTCCGCGCCGGCGGCAGCTACGATCTTGTCGTCACTCAGGAACATGGCACGATCCCCGAGGACAAGAAAGAAGACATCATCCGCGAGTATGTGGTGCATGAGCATCACGACCACAGCGCTGAACAGCATCATGACGAGCATCACCACGAAGAAGATCCCACCAAGCTGTTCCAGTGGGGTTACGACACTTCGCTGTACAAGGATGCCGGTCGCGGCATGCGGCGAATCCGCAAGATCGCGCTGGCCGAGGCCCAGGATCTCTCGTTCCCGCAGCGGCTGGAAGGCAGCATGCAGTGGGGCATGGTCGTTGATCTCAACACCTGCACCGGCTGTTCCGCATGCATGATCGCCTGTCAGGCGGAGAACAACATCCCGGTCGTCGGCAAGCATGAGGTGAAGCTGAACCGCGAGATGCACTGGATCAGCCTGCACCGCTACTTCATGCAGGGGGAAGGCCCCGTGACCGGCGGCCTCGAACAGGCTCCCGCGGAAGACCCGACGATCGTCTCGCAGCCGATGATGTGCCAGCATTGCGAGGCGGCCCCGTGCGAATCGGTCTGCCCCGTCAACGCGACAGTGCACAGCCCGGAGGGGCTCAACCTGCAGGTATACAATCGCTGCATCGGCACGCGGTACTGCTCGAACAACTGCCCGTACAAGGCCCGGCGGTTCAACTGGTTCGACTTCAACAAGCGCCGGATCGATGAGTTGCGCATCCCGACCCCGTTCTCGGAGGCCGGCATGCCCGAGACGCTGAAGATGCAGAAGAACCCCGAAGTGACCGTGCGCATGCGTGGCGTGATGGAGAAGTGCACCTACTGCATCCAGCGCACCGAACGGGCCAAGACCGGCGCGAAAGTCCTGGCGATCAAGGCCGGGGCCGACAAGGCGGACACGGCCGAGACGACCGACGCGAAGCAGGAATACAAGCAGGGCTATGCCATCCGCAATATCGATGGCAAGAGTTCCATCATCGTGCCCGATGGCATCGTCCGCACCGCTTGTGAACAGGCATGCCCGACGGGTGCGATCGTCTTCGGCAACGTCCGCGATCTGAAGAGCAAAGTGTACGCGCTGAAGAACAAGAAAGACGAGCCGGACTATCTCGTCCAGGGTGAACTGAACACGAAGCCGCGCACAAGTTATTTGCCGCGCTGGCGGAACCTCAACCCGGCGATGAAGTCGACTGAAGCGGCACCTGCCAAAGGAGCCCATTGATGAGGGATGAAGAGATTGCAAGTTGCAAGTTGCAAATTGCAAATTTCCAATTGCAGAGCAGCGCATCCGCTTGCGCACTGCGGTCTTTGTGTTCTCAATTTGCAATTTGCAATGTTCCGACTCCTGACAAGCAGGTGGAAGAATGACTACCTCCCTGCTATCCTCCGAAGCAAGAGACCCCGAGCTGTCGAGATTCGACGAGCGCATTCCGTGGGTCGAACCGGCGCACCATAACTTCCATCAGGTGACCGAGACAATCGCCTCGATCACGGAGAATCCCCAGCCGGGTTGGTGGTGGCCGTTCCTGATCCTGAATTCGACGATCATGCTGGGCGGCGTCGTCGCGGCCACGTACCTGATCTCGACCGGCGTCGGCGTCTGGGGCTCGAACATCCCGGTCGGCTGGGCGTTCGACATCACCAACTTCGTCTTCTGGATCGGCATCGGCCATGCCGGGACACTGATCTCGGCCATTCTGTTCCTGTTCCGCCAGAAGTGGCGCACGGCCATCAACCGCTATGCCGAAGCGATGACGCTGTTCGCGGTCATCTGCGCCGGCGTCTATCCCGGCATTCACGTCGGCCGCTTCTGGTATGCCTGGTTCATGTTCCCGCTGCCCAACGCGAACCATATCTGGCAGAACTTTCGCTCGGCGTTGTTGTGGGACTTGTTCGCCGTGTCGACCTACTTCACGGTGTCGGTCCTGTTCTGGTACACCGGGCTGATTCCCGATCTTGCAACATTGCGTGAACGGGCGACATCGAAGTATCGCAAGTTCGTGTTCGCCGTACTTTCATTAGGCTGGCGCGGCTCGACGCGCAACTGGCGGCACTATGAGATCGCCTACATGCTGCTGGCCGGGTTCTCGACCCCGCTGGTGCTGTCGGTTCACTCGGTTGTGTCGTTCGACTTCGCAACATCGGTCATCCCCGGTTGGCATACGACGATCTTCCCGCCCTACTTCGTGGCGGGGGCGATCTTCGGCGGCTTCGCCATGGTATTGCAATGCATGATCCCGGTACGCACGATGTACCCGGGATTGAAAGATATCGTGACAACGCGCCATTTCGACGTGATGGCCAAGTTCATCCTCGCCACGGGAACAATCGTCGGGTACGCCTATGCGATGGAGTTCTTCATCGCCTGGTACTCGGGCAACCCGTACGAGATGCAGATCTTCGTGAACCGCGCCACCGGCGACTACTGGTGGGCCTACTGGAGCATGATCACCTGCAATCTGTTCATCCCGCAACTGCTGTGGATGAAATCGTGGCGGACCACACCCTGGAAGCTGCTGATCGTCGCCACGTTCGTGAATGTCGGCATGTGGTGGGAACGGTTCGTCATCATCGTGCAGTCGCTGCATCGCGACTTCCTGCCGGGCAACTGGGGCAACTTCACCCCGTCGTGGGTTGACTGGCTGCAGATGCTTGGCGACTTCGGCCTGTTCTTCACGCTGACGCTGCTGTTCATGCGCTATCTGCCGATGATCTCGATGGCGGAAATCAAGAGCGTACTGCCCGGCGCGAACCCGCATGGGGCCGGCGACATGGGCGGAGCAGGGTCCGGGACCACTGTCGATGAGCATGCCCACAAGCCCGGCGAACCCGAGCTCACGCTGCCGAAGACAATTGTTCCCGCTGATCAACTGGTGACTTCGAAAGATGGATCGTCCGGCGAGTCGTGGGGCATCGCGGCGGAGTTCCACGGGCCCGAGGTGTTGCTGGCAGCGGCCCGGTCGTTCCGCGACGCGGGGTACAAGACAATCGATACCTACACGCCGTACCCGGTGCATGGCATGGTCAAGGCGATCGGCCTGAAGCGGTCGCCGCAACCGTGGATCACCATCTGCGGGTCGATCACCGGGTTGTCCATCGGGCTGTTTATGCAGTTCTATCTGATGGGCGTCTACTACCCCACGATCGTGCAGGGCAAGCAGTACACGTCGTGGGAGGCATTCGTACCGGTTTGCTTCGAACTGATGGTGCTGTTCAGCGCGTTCTTCACGGTCTTCGGCATGCTGGGGCTGTGCGGGCTGCCGCGGTTCTTCCATCCGATGGACCAGTACAACCCGCTGGGCCGGGCAATGGACGATGCCTTTATCCTGAGCATCGAAGCGAAGGACCCGCAGTACAACGTCAACGCCGTGCGGGAGAAAATGACGGCTCTCGGTGGATACAACATCGCGTTAATTGATTGTTAGCGATGAGCCCGCAGGGCTCATGTTGGGATGAATATTTATGTTGCGTATCGTTCTGATCCTGTTCGCCTGTGCCGCGGTCGTCGTCGGTCTGCTCGGCTTTCGCGGGCAGACGTCGACCAATCGGCCCTGGCACGTGTTCCTGGACATGAAGTACCAGGCCCGCTACGGCGCGCAGGGGCAGTCGGCCTACTTCTCAGACGGCCGATCGTCGCGCATGCCGGTCGTCGGCACCGTGCCGTACGACGGCAATGGCACGCGCTTCGATGCCGGCGATCATCAGGGACCCAACGTCGACTTCATCCCCGAGAGCGACCCGATCTACTTCACCGGCCGCAGCAAGCCCGATGAGAAGCAGATGGTGAAAGTGAAGAAGCAGACGCCGAAGCCCAAACTCGACAAGGACGGAAATCCCCTGAAGGACAAAGACGGCAAGCCGGAGACGGAGAACGTGGAAGAAGAAGTCGATCAGGAAGTCGTCGTCAATTTCTTCGTGCCGCACATTCCGAAGCGGGTGATCGAGAAGGCCGTCTATGCCGACGGCAAGCTCGGCTACACCGGCTGGGACGCCCTGATGCGCCGCGGCCAGCAGCGCTACGTCATCAACTGTTCCGTCTGCCATGGCGAGACCGGCTTCGGCGGCCAGGGGGACACGGCACACGGCATCGTCGGCCGCAAGGGGATGATCGGCATCGCCAGCTACCACAACGATCGGTTGCGGGAAGTGCCCGATGGCTACTTGTACGACGTCATCGCCAATGGCAAGAACACGATGTCGTCTTACGGGCACCAGATCGCCGTCGAAGACCGCTGGGCGATCGTCGCGTACCTGCGGGCGCTGCAACTGAGCCAGAACGCCCCGGAATCGCTGGTCGACCCGATTCTGCGGCCGCGCTTGCTGGGAGGTGCGAAATGAGCCACGCCATCGTGATCGACACGCCTCGCCTTGATGCCGCCGACGGAACCGGTGCCTTCCGGAAGGTCGCCTTCGTCGGCGGTCTGGCAGCGGCGTGCCTTGCCGTCGGTTACCTCGTCGACGACACGCCCGGCAAACGGCAGTTCTTCTTCAGCTATCTGTGGGGCTACACCTGGGCCCTGTCGATCGCGTTGGGGGCTCTGTTCTGGAACCTGATCCACCACATCACTGCCGCCGGCTGGTCGGTCGGCCTGCGGCGGATATACGAGAACATCCACCGGGCGATTCCCGTGTTGGCGGTGCTGTTCATCCCGATCGCGCTGGGCATCGGCACCATCTTCAAGTGGTCGCATGCGGATGATCTCAAGAACGGCAAGGCCGACTGGCTGAGCCCGACATTCTTTATCATTCGCGTGGCCGTCTACTTCGCGGTCTGGATCATCTATTCGAACCTGATGCGGCGGCTGTCGCTGCAGGTCGACCACACGGAAGATCTGGAAGAGCGCAAGAAGCTGCAGCGCAAGCTGGAATGGTACGCCCCGTCGGGCATCGCGCTGTTGGCCCTGACATCCACCTTCGCGGCGTTCGACCTGATCATGAGCCTGAACTATCACTGGTTCTCGACCATCTTCGGCGTGATCTTCTGGGCCGACGGCATTCGCGGGTCGATCGTCAGTTGCGTGCTGATCGTCATCGCCATGCACTCGTTCGGCTACTTGAAGCACACCATCACCCGTGAGCATTTTCATGACATGGGCAAGCTGATGTTCGGCTTCACCGTGTTCTGGACGTATGTGTCATTCGCCCAGTATTTCCTTTACTGGTACGGCAACATTCCCGAGGAAACGAAGTTCTACTGGGACCGCCGCGTGGGCACCTGGTACACGCTGTCGATCCTGCTGCCGATCTGCTACTTCGGCGTGCCGTTCCTGATCCTGCTGCCACGCGGTAACAAGCGCAACCCGAAGATCATCGGCTTCACGGCCGCATGGGTGCTGTTCTGGCAGATGACGCACCTGTACTGGGAGATCATGCCCGAAGGGCTGAAAGCGACCGTGCACGATCGCCCGTCGGCCGGCGTCTCGGTTCACTGGATGGACCTGGCTTCGATCGTGATGTTCGGCTGCGTGATCGTCGGCAGCGTCGTCTACGGCTTCCGGAACGAGAACCTGGTCCCGGTCCGCGATGTGCGCTTCGACGAATCCGTGAATCACGAAGTGGATGAGTTTGGCGATTAGTCTTTGCGTGGTCTTTGCGTAGGGCGGGTGGAGGCTTAGCGGAACCCACCGTTCGGCGATGAACGACCATTGAAGAAGGTGGGTTCCGCAAAGCCTCCACCCACCCTGCGTGACGACAACATGACGACGCGGCGAAGGTAACGATTTATGGCTAACTACGACACCAGCACCCCCGGCGCACCCGGTGCCCTGCCCGAACCGCCCGGCGCGCCGTGGGTGACGATCATCACCTCGATGTTGATCTTCTTCGTTTTCGGTGGCATGGTCATCTTCTTCGTCGAGTACTCGAAGACGCTCGACGGCGGGCCGACGTCCGCAAGCGGCGAACAGCAGTTGCAGGAACTGCGTGCCCAGCAGCGCGATGTGCTCGACAACTACGGCTACGACCCGGCCACGAAAACCTGGCGTGTCCCCGTCGACCGGGCGATGAGCGTGTTGATTGAAGAAGGTAAAACCAAGGGGGAGATGGCTTCCTTCCCCACACCGAAGAAGCAGTAACCATGACCATCGACGACTTCATCGTCTACGCTGTCCTGATCGGCTCGGTCGCCTTCTTCGGCGGGGCGGCCGTGCTGGCGTTGGCTTGGGCGGTGCGCGACGGGCAGTTCCAGAACTTCGAGCGCAGCAGCCGGACGATCTTTGATCCGCATGAACCGGTCGGCCAGTTGACCGATCGTTTTCCTGACATGAAGGGTGGCCGCGAATGACCGAGGCCGGGCGAAAAGGAATCGACGACAAGGCACGCTACGCCCTCGAGCGCGCGCGCATCGACGCTTCGTGCCGGTTGCCGGTCCTCATCTGGATCTGCTGCGGCATTGCCTGGCTGCTGACCGGCTCGGCCCTGGCGCTGGTCGCGTCGATCAAGTTGCACAGCCCCGAATGGATCTTCCCCGGTGCATCATGGATGACCTTCGGCCGGGTGCGGGCCGCGCACCTGAGTTCAGTCAGCCTTGGCTGGAGCTTCTGCATGGCGATTGCCGTGTCGGTCTGGCAGATGTGCCGGCTGGCTCGCTGTGAACTGATCTACCCGCGCGTACTGATCTTGGCCGCGGCGATCTGGAACATCGGCATGACCATCGGCGTGATCGGGATCCTCGTCGGCTTCGGGCAGAGCGTCGAATGGCTCGACATGCCGCCCGTGGTTGCCCCGTTCCTGACTGCGGGGCTGGCCATCGTCGCGGCATGGACCGTGGCGACGTTCCGCAATCGCCGCGAGCCGCATGTCTACGTCACCCAGTGGTACATCATGGGTGCGATGTTCTGGATGCCCTGGCTTTACGTCACGGCGGTACTGGTCATCTTCGGTCTCGATATCACCCTGCTGGGTCTGAACCTGCGATTCAGCCCTGCCACGGGCGTTGTGCAGGCGACGACCAACTGGTGGTTCAACCATAACGTGCTGGGCCTGTGGATCACCCCCGTGGGCGTCGGCACCGCCTACTACCTGATCCCGAAAGTCATCGGCCGGCCGGTTTATAGCTACTATCTCAGCGTGATCGGCTTCTGGGCGCTGGCACTGTTTTACAGTTGGGCCGGCATGCATCACTTGATCGGCGGGCCGATCCCGGCATGGATGTCGTCGGCTTCCATCGTCGGCAGCATGATGATGCTTATCCCCGTGGCAGCGGTAGCGCTGAATCACCACATGACGATGCGCGGGCATTTCCACCACCTGCGCTACAGCCCGACCCTGCGGTTCGTCGTGTTCGGCGCCATCGCCTACACCGCGGTCAGCGTGCAGGGGGCCTTCGAGTCGCTGAAGGCGTTCAGCGAGATTGCCCACTTCACGCATTACACGGTCGCCCATGCCCACCTGGGCGTCTATGGCTTTTATGCGATGATCATGTTCGGGGCGACCTACTATATTGTGCCGCGACTGACCGGGCGTGAATGGGCCTCGGGCCGGATGATCCGCTGGCACTTCTGGCTGACGGCCATCGGCATCACGCTTTACTTCACGTCGCTGTCGATCGGCGGCTGGTATCAAGGCTTGGCGCTGATCGACCCGAACGTGCCGTTCATCAAGATCGTCCGTAGCACGATCCCGTACCTGATGGGCCGATCGGTGGCGGGAACCATGATGACACTGGGCCACATTATCTTCGCCACGCTGGTGGTGATGAACGTCTGCGGCTTCGGCAAGGTGCGCTCGGGGCCGACACTGTTCGTGGAGAAGCGGGTGACGCCCGTGCGCGAACCGGCAGCGCTGAGTGTGTAGGGATAAGCGATCGAATTTCTTGTCCCCCTCTCCCCCGGCTTTGCGGAGGAGAGGGTTGGGGTGAGGGGGTTGGCGCTTGCGTATCGCGAGATCCCACCCCCTCACCCCGGCCCTCTCCCCCGAAGCGGGG
>Ga0105048_10006344_pt1 | contig 19076 bp, 19 predicted proteins | sample MAT05_FD_78382 | JGI IMG/M metagenome (GOLD analysis project Ga0105048, IMG submission 78382) | Freshwater microbial communities from Lake Fryxell liftoff mats and glacier meltwater in Antarctica - MAT-05 | ecosystem: Environmental > Aquatic > Freshwater > Ice > Liftoff microbial mat | place... | reverse complement strand
CAGCGGCGAAGCCGACAGCGGCGCGTACTCCGGCAGAGGCGAGAAAGCCGCCGGCCACGTCTGCCGCGCAGCCGTCGACCGTCCCGCTAGAACCCGTCGACCCTCCCGCGGAGGTGCCCGTCGACCCTCCGTCCGCGCTGCCGGCAGATCCGCCCGCGGCGAAGGTGGCAGACGTCGCCGCCGCTGCCGTCCGCCCCACCACTGCGCGATCCGATGTTCGGCCGGCCATCGCCCTGCCCGCAGCGCAGCCGCAGGTCACGCCGAATGCTCTGCCCGTGAGCGCACCTGGTATCTCCCGCGCGCCAAGGAAGACCGCGGAGCAGACCAAGCCCGCCCAGCCCCGCGAGAAGGTCCTTGTGATCGACCAACTCCGCAAGAGCTTCGGGTCAGTCACTGCCGTCGCGGGGATCGATCTCACGGTGCAAGCGGGCTCGATCTTCGGAATCGTCGGCCCGAATGGCGCGGGGAAGACGACGACGTTGTCGATGGTCACCGGATTGCTGCGCCCCGACGCCGGCCGCATCCTGGTGCACGGCGCCGACGTCTGGAGCGATCCCGTCGTAGCCAAGCGCAACATGGGGGTGCTGCCCGACAGGCTGCGTCTGTTCGACCGGCTTACGGGCGCCCAGCTGCTCCACTATTCCGGCGTGCTCAGAAACCTCGATCGGGCGACCGTGCGTTCGCGCTCGATCGACCTCGCCGTCGCCTTCGGGCTGGAGGATGCCCTCGACCGGCTCGTCACGGACTATTCGGCCGGGATGATGAAGAAGATCGCCCTCGCCGCAGCCATGATCCACTCCCCCCGCGTGCTCATCCTCGACGAGCCGTTCGAGGCGGTCGACCCGGTGTCGGCCGCGAATGTCATCGAGATCCTGCAGAAGTATGCGGAGGCTGGCGGCACCGTCGTGATGTCGAGCCACAGCATGGACCTGATCCAACGCATCTGCGATTCGGTTGCGATCATCGTGCGTGGCGTGGTTCTCGCGAGCGGCACGATGGACGAAGTGCGAGCCGGGGCCACCCTCGAGGACCGCTTCGTGGAACTGGCCGGCGGTCGCAAAGCAGCGGAGGGCATGGAGTGGTTGCACAGTTTCTCGGACTGAAGCTCCGGCTGCTCGCCAACACGTTCAAGCGAAGTCCGTGGCAAATCGTCGGGATCGCCGTCGCGCTGCTCTACGGCCTCGCAACCTCGGCGTTCGTCGTCGCCACCCTCGTCGGGCTGCGATTCGCCGATGCCGATTTCGCGCGCAGTATCGTCGTGGTCTTCGGTTCCCTCGTCGTTCTCGGTTTTCTCGTCGTCCCGCTCGTGTTCGGGGTCGATGACACTCTCGACCCCCGAAAATTCGCCCTGTATGGACTGCCGACGTCGAAGCTCGCTGGCCTGCTTGCACTCACTTCTCTCGTCGGCGTTCCCAGCCTCGTCATCACGGCGGTCGCCATCGCCCAGATCGTCACGTGGAGCAGGGGACCGTTCCCGGTGGCCCTTGCACTGGTCGGCGCAGTGGTCATCGTCGTGACGTGCGTTCTCGGCGCGCGGGTCACCACCTCGCTTGCGGCCTTCCTGCTCGCCACACGCCGCGCGCGGGAGATCAGCGGTCTCATCGCCCTGATGGCTCTCGTCGCGCTCACGCCGGCCATCGCGGTGCTCGCCGGGATCGATTGGGCCGGCGAGGGCATCACCGCGCTCGGTGGGATCGCGGATGTGCTCAGCTGGACTCCGCTCGGCGCGGCGTGGGCGGTGCCCGCCGATGCGGCCACCGGGGCCTCGGACACCGCCGTGCAGAAGCTCATCATCGCGCTCGCCAGTGCCGGCCTGCTCTGGCTCGCCTGGCGCGCCCTCGTCGGAGCGATGCTCGTGACGCCGCACCGGGAGGCGCGCCCGCGGGCCTACGCGGGGCTGGGCTGGTTCGATCGAATCCCGGCGACCCCGCTCGGAGCCATCGCGGCGCGCAGCTTCACCTATTGGGTGCGCGACGCGAGATACCGGGTGCAACTGGTCATCGTGCCGATCGTGCCGATGCTCATGATCGTCGTGTTCCTGATCAGCGGGGTCTACTGGCAGAATCTCGCCCTGCTGCCGCTGCCGATCATGTGCCTCTTCCTCGGCTGGTCACTTCACAACGACGTCGCCTACGACAACACCGCCGTCTGGCTCCACATCGCCTCGAACACCTCGGGTGCCGCGGACCGCCTGGGGCGCGTCGTTCCCGTTCTCCTGCTGGGCACACTGCTCATCGCCGTCGGCGCCCCGATCTCCGCCATGTTCTACCCGGATCCGAGCGTGCTCGCCTCCCTGATCGGCGTCTCGGCCTGCATCCTGCTCGCCGGGCTTGGCCTGTCGAGCCTGTTGTCGGCCCGATTCCCGTACCCCGCAGTGCACCCGGGGGACAGCCCGTTCTCCCAGCCGCAGTCGACGGGGGGCGCGGCGGCACTCATTCAGGCTGCCGCCTTCATCGCCACGATCGCCCTCACGCTACCCGCACTGGGCTTCGGGCTTTTCGGTCTCACCTACGGCGGCAATCTGCCGCTCTACGCGCTGCTGTCCGGACTCGGCATCGGTGCGGCTACCCTCGCGCTCGGAGTCTGGTTTGGCGGTCGAATCTTCGACCGCCGCGGACCGGAGCTGCTCGCGTTCACCATGCGCAACTGACCGCTCGCACGTACGATTGGGTCATGGCCAACGACACTCAAGAAGGCGGCGGCGGCACGTCGACGCTCGACCGCGAACTCGAAGAGCTGCTCAATCAGGAGCAGCTCGAGGAGGGCGACCACGAGCGCTTCTCCCACTACGTGCAGAAGGACAAGATCATGAAGTCCGCGCTGAGCGGCAAGCCGGTGATCGCCCTGTGCGGCAAGGTCTGGCTACCCGGTCGCGATCCGGAGAAGTTCCCGGTCTGCCCCACCTGCAAAGAGATTTACGAGAAGCTCAAGAAGTAGGCAGTATGGGCCGTCTCGCCGCCCGGACCGACTGACGGCGCAGAGCGCTTCTGAACCACTGGGCTTCGGGGAGCCGGGCGAGGAGCGGGCCGCAGATGACCGTGATGAGCACGTACGCGGTGGCGAGCGGAGCCAGCCGGGGCTCCACGCCCGCGCCGACCGCGAGCCCGGCGATAACGATGGAGAACTCGCCGCGCGGCGTGAGGGTGAGGCCCGTTCTCCAGCGAGCCGGGATGCCCAAGCCGGCGCTGGCGGCGGCCCGGTAGCCCGTGAACGTCTTTGTGGCCATGGTGATGACCGCGAGGATGGCAGCCGGCAGGAGCACCTCGATGATGTCGGCGGGGTTCGTCGCCAGTCCGAAGAAGACGAAGAACACCGCGGCGAACAGGTCGCGCAGCGGGGACAACAGGGGCTGGGCGTTGTCGGCGACCCGACCGGACAGCGCGATGCCGACCAGAAACGCGCCGACGGCGGCCGACACGTTCACCTGCTGTGCGATTCCGGCCACAAGCATGGTGAGGCCGAGAACTCCGAGCAGCAGGGACTCCGGGTGGTTGGGGGCGAAGATCGCCGAGATCAGGCGGCCATGGCGCAGCGCGACGTAGAGGATCACGAGCACGACGAGGACGGCGACGACGAGAGCGGTGGCTCCCGCGGCTATTCCGGCACCGAGCACAAGGGCTGAGAGCACCGGGAGGTAGAACGCCATCGCGAGGTCCTCGAGCACGAGGATCGACAGGATCGTGGGCGTCTCACGGTTTCCCAGTCGTTTGAGGTCGCGCAGCACTTTGGCGATCACGCCCGACGAGGAGATCCACGTGATCCCGGCGAGGGCGACCGCGGCGACGGCCCCCCACCCGAGGACGAGGGCAAACAGCGCGCCGGGCAGGGCGTTGAAGAGGGCGTCGACGAGCCCGGCGGTGCGCGACTTCTTGAGGCTCGTCACAAGCTCGCTCGCGGTATATTCCAGGCCGAGCATGAGCAAGAGCAGGATCACCCCGATCTCGGCACCGATCTCGAAGAACTCGGTTCCGCCCGAGAGCGGAAGTATCCCTCCGTCGCCGAACGCGAGCCCCGCGACAAGGTAGAACGGAATCGGCGAGACCCCGATCCGGTCGGCGAAGCGCGAGAGCAGGCCGAGTCCGAGCAGGAGTGCTCCTACTTCGACGAGCAGGATGGTCGACTCGGACACAGTGCTTCTAGCTGGGGCCTGTGGAGAGGAGCCGTGCGAGCGCGTCCAGTCCCGAGCGGGTGCCTACGGCGATGATCGTGTCGCCGGCCCGGATCGGGGTGTCGGGCGTCGGCGACGGGATGACTTCGGTGCCGCGAACGATGGCGACGATGGAGGTGCTGGTTCGGGTGCGTGCCTTTGTGTCGCCCAGCACGCCGCCGACATAGGGCGAGGTCGGTGCGAGCACGAGCTGCTCGGTGGCAAGGCCCGCGGCCTGTTCGCGGATGCCGACGAGCTGGCTCAGCATGACTGAGGCTCCGAGGACATCCGCGAGGGCGGAGGCCTCGCCGTCGCTCAACTCGATCGAGTCTGTCGCGGCATCGGGATCGTCGACATCGAAGACGGCCAGCTCGCGCTTCCCCGACCGGTGGGAGACCACACCGATTCGGCGGCCCGCCTCGGTGATCACGTCATGCCGGGTGCCGATCCCGGGGAGTTCGACCTTCTCAATGCGCACGCTCACGATCGCCACCCTAACAGCGCGGCCATGCTGTCAGGCCTCGGCGTAGACGGTAGGGATCGCGGGCTCACCGCGGCTCAGGCGCAGCGCGTCGGCGGGGAGCTCGGCGACGGCCGCGGCCCGGTGCTCCCGCGCCAGAATCGTTCCGGTCACACCCCGATAGCGGTCATCCGGCACCCCCGCCGTCATGAGCCGAACGTGCAACGGCCGCGCGCCCGCGGCGGGTTCGGCGCCCTCGCCGACATGGATGGTCTCAGATGTCGCGATGCCGTCGGCACGCTCTCGGACGGGTAGCTTGCGCCCGCCCACCGTTGCCTTCGCGGCAGACTTTTTGGCGACCGACACCCACGCTCCCGAGCCATCTCGCCGAGCGACGAGTTTGTAGACGAATCCTGCGGCCGGGTGTCCCGACCCGGTCACCACCGAGGTTCCGACCCCGTAGGAGTCGACCGGGGCGGCTCGGAGTGCCGCGATCGTGTACTCGTCGAGGTCACTTGTCACGGTGATCTTGGTCGTCGGCGCACCGAGGCCGTCGAGCTGCTTGCGCACCGTCTGGACCTGCTCGGGCAGGTCGCCACTGTCGATGCGCACCGCGCCGAGAGAGGGGCCGGCCACCTTGACCGCCAGATCGACCGCCGCCTGTACGTCAAAGGTGTCGACGAGCAGTGTCGTCGACGGGCCGAGGGCGTCAACCTGGGCCTGGAACGCCTGCTCCTCGGTGTCGTGCAGGAGAGTGAACGCGTGCGCCGCCGTCCCCATCGTGGGAATGCCCCAGCTGCGCCCGGCCTCGAGGTTGCTCGTCGCCCCGAACCCGGCGATGAAGGCGGCGCGAGCCGCGGCGACCCCGCTGCGTTCGCTCGCCCGGCGCGACCCCATCTCGGCGATCGGTCTGCCGTTGGCGACCCCCACCATGCGGGCTGCGGCGCTCGCGACCGCGCTGTCGTAGTTGAGCACGCTGAGGGTGAGGGTCTCGAGAACGACGGCTTCGGCGAAGCTGCCCTGCACGACCAGGAGCGGGGAGTTCGGGAAGTAGGCGTCGCCCTCCCGGTACCCCCAGATGTCACCGGTGAAGCGGTAGTCGGCGAGCCAGTCGAGCGTAGGCGCGGTGACAACATGGGTGTCGCGTAGCCAGTCGAGTTCGGCGTCGCCGAACCGGAAGTCGGCGATGAGGTCGAGCAGCCGCCCGGTTCCCGCGAGGATCCCATATCGCCGGCCATTCGGCAGGCGACGCGCGAACACCTCGAATACGCACTCCCGGTCGTGGGTGCCCGCCCTGATGGCGGCGTCGATCATCGTGAGTTCGTAGCGATCGGTCAGCAGCGCGGTCGTCATGACCATGAGCCTAGGCCGCACGCAGCTTCGGAGTGATCGGGGCGGCTAGCATTCCCCACACGAGAGGTGGGTGACATGGAGCGTGTTCGCTGGATCCTCGCCGGTCAACTGGGTGAGCAATTCGACGACGGCGGGCGGATGCTGCTCGTCGAGGCACGTTCGGTTCTCGAGCGGGCGCCCATCCACCGCGCCAAGGCCCACCTGATCCTGTCGGCGATCCGGCACCGGGCGGCAGAGCTCGGCGACAGGGTGGAGTTCCGCCAAGTGCACCGGCACCGCGATGTGGTCGTTGGCCGCGACGATCTGGAGGTCATCGATCCCACCTCGTACGGCGAACGGGCGTTGGTGCGGGAGGTCGGAGCGCGGATCCTCCCGAGCCGCGGCTTCGTCACGAGCGAGGTGGAGTTCGCTGCGTGGGCCGACGGGCGCGGTGCCAAGCGACTGCTGCTCGAGGACTTCTATCGCGCGATGCGCCAGCGCACGGGCATCCTCATGGACGGCGACGCCCCCGCCGGCGGCCAATGGAACTACGACCACGACAACCGGCAGCCGCCGCCGAAGAATGCCGTGACGCTCGGGCTTCCCGACCCGCGCTGGCCAGAGGAGGACGAGATCGACGCCGAGGTGCGAGCGGACCTCGACCAGTGGCAGGCGGAGGGTCGGGTGCGGCTGGTGGGCGCCGACGGCCCGCGCCGATTCGCGGTGACGACCGCCGAGGCAAAGGCCGTGCTCGACGACTTCGTCGAGAGCAGGCTGGGCGACTTCGGCCCGTTCGAGGACGCGACGCTCACGGGCGATTGGACGATGGCGCACTCGTTGCTGAGTGCGCCCCTGAACCTGGGCCTCATCGACCCGGTCGAGGTGATCGACACGGTGGTGGCGGAGTACCGTGCGGGCCGCGCACCGATCGCGAGCGTCGAGGGTGTCGTGCGGCAGATCGCCGGCTGGCGTGACTGGGTATGGCACCTCTACTGGCGACTCGGCGAGGACTACACCGACTCCCACAACGCGCTCGCCGCGCACGAGCCGCTCCCGGCGGCCCTGCTCGAGCTCGACGCCGATCGGATCGAGGCCAACTGCCTGAGCCAGTCGATCCGCGGCGTTGCCGAGCACGGCTGGGCCCATCACATCCAACGGCTGATGATCATCGGCAATCACGCACTGCAGCGCGGCTACGAACCCGCGCAGCTCAACGACTGGTTCGTCAGCATGTTCGTCGACGGCACCCCGTGGGTGATGCCGGCGAACGTCATCGGAATGTCCCAGCACGCCGACGGCGGCATCGTCGCGACGAAACCATACGCGGCCGGCGGCGCCTACATCTCCAAGATGACGGACTACTGCGGCGGCTGCCGGTTCAACCCCAAGGTCAGGCTCGGGCCCGACGCGTGCCCCTTCACTGCGGGCTATTGGGCGTTCCTCGACCGGGTCGAACCGGTGCTGCGCGGCAACCATCGCATGGCCCAGCCTCTCGCCGGGCTGCGCCGGCTGGCCGACCGGGAGGCCGTCGTCGACCAGGAATCGCGCCGTGACGATCTCTAGCGCGACAGCGGCGCCGCCCGCACGTCGGTAAACTCGACTTCCGTGAGCGACGCGCCGATAGGAATCTTCGACTCCGGGGTGGGTGGACTCACCGTCGCGAGGGCGATCATCGACCAGTTGCCGAACGAGTCAGTGCTCTACGTCGGCGACACCGCTCACTCCCCGTACGGCCCCAAGCCGATCGCGCAGGTGCGCGAGTACACGCTCGCGGTGCTCGACGACCTCGTCGCCCAGGGTGTCAAAATGCTTGTGATCGCCTGCAACACCGCGTCGGCGGCGATGCTCCGCGATGCCCGCGAGCGGTACACGCAGGGCCTGGGAATCCCTGTCGTCGAGGTCATTCAGCCAGCAGTGCGCGCCGCCGTGCGGCAGACCCGCAACTCCCGGGTGGGGGTGATCGGCACGGTGGGCACGGTGTCCTCCCGCGCCTACGAGGACGCGTTCGCCGCGGCGCCGCACCTGGAACTCTTCACGCGCGCCTGTCCGCGCTTCGTCGAGTTCGTCGAGGCCGGCGTGACGAGCGGCGGCGAGCTGTTTGCTGTCGCCGGCGGCTACCTCGCCCCGCTCAAGGCCGCCGACATCGACACGCTCGTCCTCGGCTGCACCCACTACCCGCTCATGTCGGCCGCGATCCAGTACGTCATGGGTGACGGAGTCACCCTCGTCTCGAGCGCGGAGGAGACGGCGTTCGACGTGTACCGCACGCTCGTCAAGCACGGCCTCGAACGCTCCGCCGACGCGACGCCGACCTATCGGTTCGAGGCAACCGGCGACAGCCAGTCCGAATTCATGTCCCTCGCCCGGCGCTTTCTCGGACCAGAGGTCCAGAACGTCGAATTGGTCGAGACCGGAGTCATCCAGCTACCTGAAAGGCACCAATGACCAACGCCGTCCCCATCATCGCCCCCCGCAAGGACGGGCGCGCGACCGACGAGCTGCGCGCCGTCACGATCGAGCGCGGCTGGAGCGAGCAGGCCGAGGGCTCTGCGCTCATCTCGTTCGGCCGCACCAAAGTGCTCTGCACGGCGTCGTTCACGAACGGCGTTCCCCGGTGGATGTCCGGCAAGGGCAAGGGCTGGGTCACCGCCGAGTACGCCATGCTCCCGCGGTCGACGAACGACCGCATGGACCGCGAGTCGGTCAAGGGTCGGATCGGCGGGCGCACGCACGAGATTTCCCGCCTCATCGGCCGCTCGTTGCGCGCCGTCGTCGACATGAAGTCGCTCGGCGAGAACACCATCGTCATCGACTGTGACGTGCTGCAGGCCGATGGAGGAACGCGCACCGCGGCCATCACGGGAGCGTACGTCGCACTCGCCGACGCCCTCGAGTGGGGCCGCAGCAAACGGTTCATCGGTCAGAACGCGAAGCCGCTCATCGACAGTGTCGCCGCGGTCTCGGTCGGGATCGTCGGGGGAGTGCCCATGCTCGACCTCGCCTACACCGAGGATGTGCGCGCCGACACCGACATGAACGTCGTCGTCACCGGCCGCGGGCTGTTCGTCGAGGTTCAAGGAACCGCCGAGGCCGCCCCGTTCGACCGACGCGAGCTCGACGCTCTGCTCGACCTCGCAGTCGGCGGCACCTCCACCCTCACCGAGCTCCAGCTCGCGAGCCTGAGGGGCTGAGCGTGAGACTCGTACTCGCGACCCACAACGCGCACAAGGTCGAGGAGCTCCGCCGCATTCTCGGTCCGCAGCTCGAGGGCATCGAGCTCATCGGCTACGACGGCCCGGAGCCGGTCGAGGACGGCAACACCTTCGCCGAGAACGCGCTGATCAAGGCTCGAGCCGCGGCCCTGCACACCGGTCTGCCCGCCATTGCCGATGACTCGGGCATCTGTGTCGACGCGCTCGACGGCGCCCCCGGCATCCACTCCGCCCGGTACGCGGGCACTCGCGACGACCGCGACAACCGCCGGATGCTGCTCGAGAACCTCGCCGAGGAGTCGTCGCGCAGCGCGCACTTCGAGTGCGCTGCCGCCCTCGTCGTTCCACCGGCGGTCGGCTCGGTCGGCCCCGACGGGCCGCCGGAACTCGCCGTCAGCTTCGAGCACGTCGAGACAGGGATCTGGCCCGGCACGGTGCTGCGCGAGGAGGTCGGAACTCACGGATTCGGTTACGACCCGATCTTCTCGCCCGCCGGCTACTCGGTCTCCTCCGCCCAGCTGAGTCCCGACGAGAAGAACGCAATCAGCCATCGGGCGATCGCCTTCGAACGCCTCATCGTCGTGGTGCGAGAGCAGCTGCTCGACTAGGGTTTCGGTATGCCGAAAAATCGGGTCGCCGTGAACCGAAAAGTAGTCGTGGTCGCGACACTGATCGCGACGGCACTCGCGCTTGTCGGCTGCGCCCCGGACGCACCGCCCGGCAGCGGCAAGCCGCTCGTACTCACGACCTTCACGGTGATCGCCGATATGGCGCAGGTGGTCGGCGGGGATGCGGTCGAGGTCGAGTCGATCACGAAGGTCGGCGCCGAGATCCACGGCTACGAGCCCACGCCGTCCGACCTGGCGAAGGCCTCCTCCGCTCGCCTGATTCTCGACAACGGTTTTGGCCTCGAACGCTGGTTCGAGGACTTCCTTGCGCGGAGCGACGCGCCCCATGCTGTTCTCACCGAAGGAATCGAGCCGGTCGACATTCGCAGCGGCGACTACGCCGGGCTGCCCAATCCGCATGCCTGGATGTCGCCGATCGCCGGGCAGGTCTACGTCGACAACATCCGCGATGCCCTCACCGAACTTGTTCCGCAGGAGGCCGAGCAATTCGCCGCGAACGCTGATGCCTACAAGGCCGAACTGCAGGTGCTCGCCGACGAGCTTGCGGCGGTCGTCGCCAAGCTGCCGGAACGGCAGCGGCTACTGATCAGCTGCGAGGGAGCATTCAGCTACCTCGCCCGCGACATCGGGCTCGCCGAGGGGTACCTGTGGCCGGTCAACAGCGACACCCAGGGCACGCCCCAACAGATCAAGGCCGCGATCGAGCTCGTGCGCGAGAGTGGCGTGGGGGTCGTGTTCTGCGAAACCACGGTGAGCGCCGACGCCCAGCGACAGGTCGCCCGCGAGGCCGGGGCCGAGTACGGGGGCTCGCTCTATGTCGACTCGCTGAGCGAGCCCGACGGGCCCGTGCCGAGCTACCTCGAGCTGCTCCGGTATGACGTCAACCTCATCGCGGAGGGGTTGTCCGGTGACTGAGTCGATCATCAGCATCCGGGACCTCGTGGTGCGCTACGGCACGGTGCAGGCCCTCGCCGACGTTTCCCTCGAGCTCCTGCCCGGGCGGATCATCGGCGTCATCGGCATGAACGGCTCGGGCAAATCGAGCCTGTTCGGGGCGGTAATGGGCACCGTCCGGGCGGCGGGCGGCGACATCCGCCTCTTCGGCGGCGATCCTGCCCGGGCACGCAAGCGCAATCTGGTCTCCTACGTTCCACAATCGGAGGCCGTGGACTGGGACTTTCCGATCTCCGTCGCCGAGGTCGTGATGACCGGCCGCTACGGCCGTCTCGGCCTCACCCGCCGGCCGCGCGCCGCCGACCGGGACGCCGTCGCACGCGCGATCGAACGCGTCGGGCTCGTCGACCTCGCCGACCGCCAGATCGGCGAGCTTAGCGGTGGGCAGCGCAAGCGGGTCTTCGTCGCGAGAGGAATCGCCCAGGAGGCGACCCTGATGCTGCTCGATGAACCCTTCGCGGGTGTCGACAAGGGATCGGAATACACGATCATCGACCTGCTCAGGGGGCTGGCCGCCGAGGGCCGTGGCATCCTCATCTCGACCCATGACCTCGCCGGCGTGCCGGAACTGTGCGACGAGGTCATTCTGCTGAAGAACCGGGTGCTGTTCCACGGAGCCCCCGAGGATGCCCTCGCCGCGGAACGCCTCGCGCTCGCGTTCGGACTGGAGCCGAGATGATCGACTGGGTCCTCGAACCGCTGCAGTACGGCTTCATGACCAGGGCCCTGCTCGTGACCGTCGTCGCCGCGGTCACCTGCGCGCTGCTCTCCTGCTGGCTCGTGCAGATCGGCTGGTCGCTCATGGGCGACGCGGTTTCGCATGCGGTGCTGCCCGGCGTTGCGATCAGCTACATTCTCGGCTGGCCGTTTGCCGTCGGGGCATTCATCTTTGGGGCGGGCGCCGTCGCGCTCATCGGGGGGGTGCGTGCCACAACGAAGATTAAGTCGGATGCCGCGATCGGCGTGGTTTTCACGGCGCTGTTCGCGCTCGGGCTCGTGATCATCTCTGCCGTGCCCAGCCAGGTGGATCTCGGACACATCCTTTTCGGCAACGTGCTGGGCGTGACCGACAGCGACATCGCGCAGGTCGTCGTGATCGGTGTCGTCGTCGTCGCGGTACTCGTGCTCAAGCGCCGCGACTTCACCCTTTTCGCGTTTGACCCGAGCCACGCGAACGCGATCGGGATCAGCACGAAGCGGCTCTCGGTGCTCATGCTGGGGCTTCTCGCTATGACCGTAGTTGTGGCGTTGCAAGCGGTCGGCATCGTGCTCGTCGTGGCCATGCTCATCACGCCGGGCGCAACCGCGTACCTGCTGACCAAGCGGTTCGACCGGATGCTCGTGCTCTCGGTTGTGGTGACCGCAGCCGCATCGGTCGTCGGCGTCTACGCGAGCTACTACCTGGACGTCTCGACGGGTGGGGCCGTCGTGCTCGCCCAGGCGATCGCATTCGGTGTGGCCTATCTCTTCGGGGCCAGGGGTGGTGTGGTCACCGCGCTCGTGCGCGACCGACGGGCGGTGACGGTGTGAACGGGGGCGGCACGCAGGCGTCGGGGGTGAACAGCGTCGTCGAGGACTACGTGAAGGCGATCTACGGCCACACGGAGTGGCAGCCGGATCCGATCACGCCGTCGGAGCTCGCCGCCCGGCTCGGCCTCGCTGCGTCGTCGGTCACCGAGATGGTCAAAAAGCTCGCGCGAGTCGGACTGGTCACCCACGTGCCCTACGGTGCGGTGACGCTCACGGCCGAGGGCACGGCACTCGCACTGCGTATGGTGCGCCGCCACCGCCTCATCGAGACCTGGCTCGTCGAGCACTTCGGCTACGACTGGGACGAGGTCCACGACGAAGCCGAGGTGCTCGAGCACGCGCTCAGCGACCGGCTGCTCGGGGCGATCGCCGACCGGCTCGGTCAACCGACCCGCGACCCGCACGGCGACCCCATTCCCGCGGCTGACGGCTCGATTGTCCGCCCGGTGGCGCTGCTGCTGCTCGACGCGGCGGATGGCTCGGCCGGCGCGGTCGTGCGCATCAGCGACCGCGATCCCGCGCTCCTGAGATACCTGACCGCCGAGGGAATCATGCTGGATGCCCCCATCACCGTGGTCGGCCGGCGCCCGTTCGGTGGAGCCCTCGCGGTTCGTCTCGATGACGTCGATGGTCGTGTGCGCGAACTGGATCTCGGCGCCGGGGCGGCAGCATCCATCTGGATCTCGACCGCCTGACCTTCCGGCGCGGTAGCGTTGACGACAAATGCAGAACAAAGCCTCGTCAGACTCGTCCGTCCCCCTCGACCTTCCCGTCGCTGACCGCCTCACTGCGGCCGTCGCGCGCTTCGGGGAGGACAACGTCGTTGCCCGCTCGATCGCCCTCATGGGCGGTGCCAACGCCGGTGAGGACTTCCTCCTCTACGTCGGAGGCCGACACGCACAGGGGCTGCTCGACGGCGCCCCGCCGCTCTACTGGCCCGAGCTCTGGGGTGCCCGGGCGCTGCTCCACGTCTGGAACCCGTCCGCGGTGACCGCGGTGATCGCCGGTCTCGACAATCAGGCCTGGCGGGTGCGCGAGATGTGCGCGAGGGTCGCGCTGGCCCGTGAGCTGCACGTGGCCACGAAGCTGGTCGAGCTCACGACCGACGACGTGCCGCGGGTGCGCGCTGCCGCCGCCCACGCGCTCGCCGCGGTCGGCACTGCCGACAACGTCGAGACGATCGCGGCTCTGCTGCGCGATCCGGAGAAGGAAGTGCGGCGCGCCGCGCAGCAGTCGCGGGATGCCCTCGCGGCCCGCCTCGGCACCCCGACCGGCTCGACCGGCCCGGCCGGCTCGACCGACTGAACCGCGTCGCTACTGCGCGTCGGGTTTCTGGTCGAAGTACCGCTGATCGACCACGACCTCGTCCTCGGTGAGCGGGGCGACCCCTTCGAGGCGGGCTCTCTTCGCCTCGCGGCTCGACTGAACGTAGTGGTAGATCGTCGGGATGAGTGTGAGCACGACGGCCGCGATCAGGATCAGGTCGATGTAGTCGGTCACGAACCGGGCCACGGGCGGAATGAGGCCGAGAAGAAACCCCGCAAAGGTCAGGCCCGCTCCCCAGACCATCGCGCCGATGAAGTTGTAGAGGGTGTACTTGCGGTGTTCCATGTGGCCGATGCCAGCCGCGACGGGAACGAAGGTGCGCAGGATCGGCACGAACCGGGCGAGGATCACGCTGAGCCCGCCGTGCTTCGTGAAGAACGTGTTTGTGCGCTCGACGTTCTTGCGGCTGAACACGCCGCTCTCCTTGCGCTCGAACACCCGAGGCCCGAACTTGTGCCCGATGAGGTAGCCGACCTCGCCCCCGACGAACGCAGAGAATCCGATCGCCAGGCATACCCACCAGATGTCGATGTCGATGACGGCCGAGAACGTGAGCAGTCCCGTGATGACAAGCAGGGTGTCACCGGGCAGCAGAAACCCGACCAGAAGACCGGTCTCCGCGAACACGATGAAACAGACCCCCATAAGCGCGAAGGCCCCAAACCCCTCGATGAGGGTTTGCGGGTCCAGCCACGGGATCACGGCCGACGGAAGAATCGCGAGCAGGTCGAGCACGAATCTCCCGTCGTTGGCCGTGATGCGGCTTCGGCCATATCTTCCTGACAGAGTAGCGGGTGTCTGCTGCGATCCCGCCCCGGATTGACAGCGCCGCCCTAGGGTGAACCCATGACCAAACTTGAAGAATCCGTCGTGCTCGTTGTCGGCGCATCCGGCGGCCTCGGCACTCGCATCGCCGCCCTGCTCTCCGACGCCGGCGCGACCGTGGTGCGCGCCGCCCGCAACCCCGAGACCATCAGCGGACCCGACGCTTTCGTCGCCGACCTCCGGGATGAGGCCGCCGCCGCCGCCGTCGTCGCCGCGGCGATTGGCGCCCACGGGCGCCTGGACGGCGTCGTCATCGCGGCCGGGGCAGTGGCGTTCGGACCGGTCGGCGAGGTGACGGATGCTGCCCTGCGCGAGCTGTTCGACATCAACACCCTCGCTCCGATCCGGCTCATTCGCGAGGCGATGCCGCACCTCGCCGAATCCGGCACCGCAGGCCGCGACCCATTCATCCTCACCCTCAGCGGGGTCGTCTCCGAGGCGCCGACCGCGGGACTGGCCGCCTACTCGGCCTCGAAGTCCGCGCTCGCGGCATTCACCAAGGCGGCATCGCGGGAATTGCGCCGCGCCGGCATCCGCATCGTCGATGCCCGTCCGGGACACACCGAGACGGGACTGGCGACCAGGCCCATCGCGGGCACCGCTCCAGCCTTCCCGACCGGCCTCGACCCGGACGCCGTCGCGCAGCGCATCGTCAGTGCGCTCGCCGACGGCGAGAAGGACCTGCCCAGCACCGCGTTCTGACCCACGCCCGCGAGTTGCCTGGTTGTGTCCTGTCGGCACCAGTCGAAGGGACGTTTCTGGGCGATTCGTGGGTGGATGGCTGATGTGTGCCCGTAATAGTGCGGCTGAGGCCACTCGGTTCCTGTGCGGGAGAAGGGACTTGAACCCTCACGCCTTTCGGCACAGGTACCTAAAACCTGCGTGTATACCAATTTCACCACTCCCGCGAGCGGGTCAAGTTTAGCCGGGGCGCGAGGTGCGCGGCGCCGCTAGCGTGCGGCGTTCTCCGCAGCATCCGGTACAGGGTCGCTCTCGATGTCCGCCGAGAGAAGCTGGCGGGCCACAAGCCGGTGCTCGATGATGATGAGCGCGGTCACCAGCGCCGCGCCGCCGAGGAACAGTGCTACCACGAGCACTACATCGCCGGAGGGGGCGAGCACGTCGTTCGAGGACCCCTGCCAGGGCCACAGCGCGCGCAGCGACCCCAGCATGAGCCCGGTCATGATCACAAGCGTGACCCGGTGGTGGTTCGCGAGCAGCCACTGCAGCCCGGAAACGAAGACGCCCAGCCCCAGTATGGCGCCGACGACGAACGCCCCGAGGTAGCCGAGGTTTCGGTCGTTGACGGCCGCGAGGGTCGGCGCGTACATGCCGACCGTCAGCAGCAGGAACGAACCGGATACGCCGGGCAGCACGAGGGCGCAGACCGCGAAGGCCGCGGCGATCGCGACGACGAAGAGAGACGGCTCGACTTCGCCCGCCGGGGGCAGCCCGGTAAGGGCGAACGTGATCGCGGCGGCGCCGAGGGCGAGCGCGATCTCGCGCATGCGCCAGTGCCCGCCGACCATGCGGATCGGTACCACCAGGGAGGCGGCGATGAGACCCGCGAACACGGCGCGGGTGCCGACCGGGTGCTCCTCCAGCAGTGGCGCGAGGAGCTTCGCCCCGATGAGGATCGCCGCGAGCATCCCGACCCCGATCGGCAGCACGATCCCCCAGCGCACGGAGCGGAAGTGGGCGGTTGCGCGGGCGAGTCCACGCCCGCGGAGCCCATCGGCCACGAGCAGCGCGACGCCGCGAGCAAGGTGGCCGGCACCGTCGATGAGATGGCCGTAGACGCCGACGATGAGCGCGATCGTACCGCCGCTCACGCCTGGCACGACCTCGGCCGCGCCGATCATGGCGCCACGGACGACGTCGGCGATCATCCGGGCAGGCGCGCGGCTGACCCGGCGTCGGGCGATCGCGGCGGCTTCGGCGGTCGACGTGGGCGTGGGTACAGACATCGTCAGGCCTTTCGATGAGGGCGGGATAGCCACACGAGATCGACGTCGGTCGCTGGCTGGGACGCTCCGCCATCCCTTCGGTCGACAGGAGTCGTTACCTATTCTGCCACGCGCCGTCTGGAAGGTACGGGGAGCCGCTGAAGGAGTGGACAACCTGGGCCCGCGCGCCGGTGCCCTGTGGATAACCCGCGCCGAAGCCGCGTGCGCGCGCCCATGATGGCCCAATGTCGTCCGCGCTCACCCTCATCACCGACCAGGTGCGTGAGCGCGTGCGTCTCGACGGGGTCGACCTCGGCAGTGACCGGGAGCTTGCCGGGCGCTACGTGCGCGACGCGGTGCAGCGCTACAGCGAACGGGCACTCGGCGGGTCGCTACCGATGCTCGCTGACGAGGACCTCGCCGCCCGCCAAATCGTCGCGACGATCACCGGCTTCGGGGTGCTGCAGCCGCATTTCGACGATCCCGAGGTCGAGGAAATCTGGATCAACGGGCCCGAACGGGTGTTCATCGCGCGGCACGGCGTGCCCGAGCTCACCGACATCCGCTTGGCCGGCACCGAGGTGCGCGATCTTGTCGAGCGGATGCTGCAGTCCTCCGGCCGCCGCGTCGACCTCAGCTCGCCCTTCGTCGACGCCTCGCTCGCCGACGGGTCGCGGCTGCACGTCGTCATCCCTGATGTCACGCAGAAGCACTGGGCCGTCAACATCCGCAAGTTCACCGCTCGCATCCGCGACCTCAATCGCCTCGTCGCCCTCGGCTCGCTCACGCGCCAGTCGGCCGAGTTTCTCCGCATGTGCGTGCTCGCCGGACAAAATATTCTCGTCTCCGGGGCCACCCAGAGCGGCAAGACCACGCTGCTGAACGCCCTGCTGTCTGTGGCGCGTCCCGCCGAGCGCATCGTCACTGTTGAGGAGACCTTCGAGCTCGACCTCGCCGCCCGCGACACCGTCGCGATGCAGTGTCGCCAGCCAAGCCTCGAGGGCACGGGCGAGATCACGCTGCGTCGGCTCATCAAGGAGGCCCTGCGGATGCGTCCCGACCGTCTGGTCGTCGGCGAGGTGCGCGAGGCGGAGGCCCTCGACCTTCTCATCGCGCTGAACTCAGGCCTCCCGGGAATGTGCTCGATCCACGCGAACGGCGCACGGGATGCCCTCGCGAAGCTCGCGACGCTGCCGCTGCTCGCGGGCCGCAACATCGACTCCTCGTTCGTGGTGCCGACGGTGGCGAGCGTCATCGACATCGTCGTGCATTGTGAGCTCGAACGGTCGGGCCGGCGGCGGATCACCGAGATCGTCGCGCCGAGTGGTGTCGTGACGGGAACGGTCATCGAGGCCAGCACAATCTTCCGGCTCGAGCATCACGTGCTCGCAGCGACGGGAAGCTATCCCGCAAAGACGGCGGGCTTCACCGCGGGGGGCTTCGATCTCGCGGCGGTGCTGTCAGGGGAGGGCGGATGACCATCCTCGTCGGCGTGGCCCTCGGGCTCGGCCTGCTGCTCGCGGCGTCGCCGTTCCTCTGGCCGGCCGGAGTGGCCGAGCGGCGTCCTGCGCCGCGTCAGCTTCGACGCGTGCGCGACACTCTGGAGCAGGCCGGCCTGCACGATGTCACGCTCTCGGCGCTCGCGGCGGTATCGGTGATCCTCGCGATCGCGGCCGCCGCGCTGACTTTGGCGATCGTGCCCGTCCTCGCGCTCGCCGTCGTCGTCGGTCTCGTCGCGCTTGCCCTTCCCCTGGTCGTCCTCACCTCGCGGGCGCGGGCGCGCATCACGGCCAACCGCGCCGTCTGGCCCGACATCGTCGACCACCTCGTGTCGGCCGTACGATCTGGCCTCGCCCTGCCCGACAGCGTCGTATCGCTCGCCCATACCGGCCCGCCCGCCGTGCAGGAGTCGTTCGCGGAGTTCGAGCGCGGCTACCGGGCCACCGGCAACTTCGGGCTGAGCGTCGACGAGCTGAAGAACCGCCTCGCCGACCCCGTCGCCGACCGCGTGCTCGAGACCCTGCGGATGTCCCGCGAGGTTGGCGGATCGGAGCTCACGACCGTGCTGCGCAACCTCGCCGCGTACCTGCGCCAGGAGGCGGCGCTGCGCTCCGAGGTCGAGGCGCGGCAGTCCTGGGTGCTGAACGCCGCCCGGCTCGGCGTGGCCGCGCCGTGGATCATCCTGATCCTGCTCGCAACGAGGCCGGAGGCCGCCGCGGCCTACAACACGGCAGTTGGCATGGCCGTCATCGTCGGAGGACTCGGCGTCACGGTCGTCGCCTACCGGGTGATGGTGGGGATCGGGCGGATGCCGCAGGAGCAGCGGTGGTTCCGATGACGCCGATGTTTGCCTGGGCGATCGTGTGCGGTCTCGCGCTCGGCGTCGGACTGTGGTCGCTGCTCGCCGTCGTGCCGAGACTCAACCGCCCGCGCCTGCTCTACCGGGTCGCGCCCTATCTCGTCGACGTGTCGCCCGGCGCACGCGCGCTCCTTGCCCGGCGCAGCGTCAACCCGCTCCCCATCGTCGGCACCGTGTTCAGCCCCGCGATCACCCGCCTTCGGATGCTGCTCGGCACCGCGCTCGGCGGCCCGGGCAGCATCCGCCTCCGGTTGCGCCAGTCCGGAGCGACGATCGGGCCGGACGCCTTCCGTTCGCAACAGCTCGCCTGGGCGCTCGGCGGGCTCGGCATTGGTACCGGTGCAGCGGCGCTGTTT
>Ga0105048_10006337_pt1 | contig 19080 bp, 17 predicted proteins | sample MAT05_FD_78382 | JGI IMG/M metagenome (GOLD analysis project Ga0105048, IMG submission 78382) | Freshwater microbial communities from Lake Fryxell liftoff mats and glacier meltwater in Antarctica - MAT-05 | ecosystem: Environmental > Aquatic > Freshwater > Ice > Liftoff microbial mat | place... | reverse complement strand
TATGGCCGCAAACCGGCAGGAGAAGGTTTTGGCAACGACAGACCACCATACCGCCGCGGGGAAGATAAACCCAACTATGGCGATAAAAAACCATATGGCCGCAAACCGGCAGGAGAAGGTTTTGGCAACGACAGACCACCATACCGCCGTGGGGAAGACAAACCGAACTTTGGCGATAAAAAACCATATGGCCGCAAAGCCGCTGGAGATGGTTATGGCAATGATAGAGCACCTTTTCGTCGGGGAGAGGACAAACCTAAGTTTGAAAAAGATACGAGGGGTGAACTGAAAAAGAGATTTGACGAAAAATCGGAAAGTACGAAAATTACGGGTAGGAAGAACCAAGATGAAAATAGATCTTCCAACTATAAAGGCAGAGGTCGTGCATTTACTAAGGCCTCGGAGAGTTTAGAAAAAGGAAAAAAATTAGTTGAAGGCGAAGTTAGACTAAATAGATACATTGCAAATAGTGGAATGGGCAGCCGAAGAGAGGCTGATGTTATGATAGAGCAAGGCTTGGTAATGGTTAATGGCGCAGTTGTGACCGAACTAGGAACGAAAGTAAAACCAGGCGACGCTGTAAAAGTGGACGGGAGAAAAATCAATCCAGAAAAATCCATTTATATATTGCTGAACAAGCCCAAAGGCTATATAACTACAACAGACGATCCTGAAGGCCGCAAAACAGTAATGGAATTAATTGATTTGCCAGGTAGTGAAAGAATTTATCCAGTGGGCAGGTTGGATAGAAATACCACAGGGGTATTGTTACTCACCAATGATGGCGAGTTGACGCAAAAGTTAATGCACCCGAGTTTCGAAATAAAGAAAATATATAGGGTTAAGCTAGATAGAAAACCCAACAAAGAGCACATGTTAGCGTTAGTTAGCGGAGTTGAGCTAGAAGATGGGTTTCAGGATTTTAAACAATGTGGATTTGTAGACGATAAAGATGAAACCATGTTGGGAGTTGAAATTTATAGCGGCCGCAACAGAATCGTTCGTCGTATGTTCGAGCATTTTGGATATGACGTTGTAGGCTTAGACAGGGTTATGATTGGTGAATTTGATCACGTGAAATTGGGAAGAGGAAAATGGAGACTTCTTACGGATAAAGAAATTGATTATATCGAAAAGTTGAAAAGAATGAAGCCTAAAAAGCCTTAATTGGTTTTAAGCATATCCTGTATTTCATCCACTATTTTTCTATCGTTGCTCAAACGGGGAACTTTATTTTGACCCCCAAGTTTCCCTTTTTTCTTAAGCCAATTTTCAAAAGTTCCGGGCATTAATGGGGTTATTTTTGGCATGCACATGGCCATATCGTTCCGTCGTTTAGCCTCATAATCACCGTTGCATTTTTTTAATTCACGGTCAAGTATTGCAGCAAAAGTTTCAATATTTTCTGGCAATTTGGAAAATTCAATCAACCATTCATGGCCAGGTTTTGAGCTGGTCATATAAATAGGAGCTGCAGTATAATCAGAAACTATGGAAGTTGTAATAGAGCAGGCCTGAGCTATAGCTGCTTCTGCATTTTCAATCACAAGTTCTTCGCCAAAGGCATTGATAAATAATTTGGTTCTGCCTGTAATGTAAAATCGAAAAGGGTCTTTAGACGTAAATTGAACCGTATCGCCAATGCAGTAGCGCCATAAACCACTGTTTGTAGTTATTACCATGGCATAGTTAACACCAGGTTCCACCTCAGCCAGCGGAATACAATATTCTGGGCCCTTTGATACTGGATAAAATTCATAAAAAATACCATGTTGACTCATCAACATCATCTCCCTTTTATTGGATTCTGCCTGTATGCCAAAAAACCCTTCACTTGCATTATAGGTTTCTAAAAAATGCATGCCATCCCAGCCGGAAATTTCTTGAAATTGTTCTTTATAAGGGGCAAAATTTACACCGCCATGTATAAAAACTTCTAAATTTGGCCACACTTCATGTATGGACTTTTTGCCTGTTATTTCTAGTTGACGCTTAAACAAGACCAAAGCCCAGGTGGGCACACCACTAATGCTTGTTACGTTTTCTTTTAAAGTGGCTTGTGCCATTTTTTCCAATTTTTCATCCCAATTTTCAATCAAGGCAATTTCTATATCAGGGGTACTAAAATAATTGGCCATGAATGGCAAATGGTTCATTAAAACGGCACTCAAATCGCCGTAATAACTTTTATTATTCATTTGGTTTACCTTATGACTGCCACCCAAAAGCAAGCCCTTGCCAGAAAAAAGTTTTGTATCGGGAAACCAAGAACTATACACAGTTAAAATATCTTTTCCGCCTTTAAAATGCGTTTCTTCTAAGCTTTCATAACTAATAGGGATAAATTTGGCTGAGTTGCTAGTTGTGCCGCTACTTTTAGCAAACCAAGTAATTTCACTGGGCCACAACAGTTGTTGCTCACCAGCCATGATTCTTTCAATCCATGGTTTTAAATCTTCGTAATCCACAACCGGAACTTGTCGCCTAAAATCAGCATAGCTTCGAATAGATTTAAGCCCAAATTTTTGTCCATATTCCGTTTCAGAACCTTGTTCCATTAAATAATCTAACAAATGCATTTGGTTTTGAATAGATTTAGGACTTTGGCTTACCAAATCTTCATACCGTTGACGGAAATACCAATTTACAAATGGGGCTAGCATTCCTTTGCAAGTTAATGTAAAAGCAACTTTGAAAACAAATATTCTTTAAAAAATAGCGTGATTTAGAATGATTATTGCAATTCTTTTAAAAACGCACTAATTAGACGAAAAGTGCCATTATACCCAGCAAAAGTTATAGTCCTTGGAATGTCTTTTACATCGTGGTAAGAAGGCCGCGGACCTGCCAAATAAAGAAAAAAAGATGGCACTCCAGCTTCTGAGAAGTAATAATGATCGCTGTTGGCTGCTTTTCCCCTTCTAATAAGAATTGGCAAATAGTGATTCATTTTGTTAAGCGAGTCCAGTAGGTTAAATTCTCTTTTCAATAGGGTTGCATTCACAACCGTGCCTCCTTCTTCACCCGTTCCTACCAAATCTAGATTGACTAAAAAACGAATATTTTTTAAGGGTACTATGGGATTATTTACGAAATATCCCGAACCAATAAGCCCAGCTTCTTCTCCCGCAAATGCGATAAAAACGATTGAAAATTTTTGTGGATTTTTTGCATAATATATTGCCATATCTAGCATCATCGCTACTCCACATGCATTGTCGTTTGCACCCCTAAATATGGCATGTTTTCCCATTTGTCCCAAATGATCGTAATGCGCCGTGATAAAAATAAAACTGTCTGGTTTTTCTGTGCCAGGAATGTAACCGATTATATTTTTTTGACTTGTAAATTTTACCCTGGAGTTAACTTTCCAAGAAACCCTATTTAAACTTTTAATTAATCCAAATTTTAAGTTGTGTTTTACTTCAAATCTTATGTGGTTGGTGCTTTTTGTATCTACAGTCCAAGTGAGTTTGTTTTTTACAAAAGTAATGGTGTTATTATTTGCCTTTAAATCGGACAACCATTTGGAATATTTTTTTTCTAATTCTTGCTTGATAGTATCAATAATAAATACCCGAAAAAAGTTGATTTTGTCGATAGGAATGCGAGTGGACCAAGCGCACCAATCACGAAACGCAGAATCGTCTAAATTTTTATTATCAATCAAAACGGTTGAGTTTGTGAAGTTTCCTTCGTAAGAAGGGCAATCGGCATTCACAATAAAATCAATACCTGGAGTTAATGTAATACCATTAATTATTAATTCCATTTTATTTTCAAAAACATTAACCGGAAATGAAAAGTGTTGAAAATAATTGGTTTGATTAGGCAGAGTTTTTAATCCGGCTTTTTTCATTTCGCTGGCAATAAAAGCGGCAGATTTTATTGCACCGTTTTTATAATATCCCCGTCCGTGGTATTTCTGCGCGCATAGCTTATTTATTGTCTTCCGCGCATAACTAGTATCTTGTGCACTGCTATTGAAGATGGAAAATGTGAGAAGTATCAAAAATAATTTATTCAAAACATGTAATTTAGTTTTCGAAAGTTTCAATCAAACCATCACGCATTCTAATCACCCTTTTGGCATATTTGGCAATATCTTCTTCGTGGGTAACCAATATAATGGTGTTGCCTTTTTGGTGAATTTCATCGACAAGTGCCATTATTTCTTGCGAAGTTTTGGAGTCTAAGTTTCCTGTAGGTTCATCTGCTAGCAACAAGCTTGGATTATTAACGAGGGCACGAGCTACCGCAACACGCTGCCGTTGGCCGCCGCTGAGCTCATTGGGTTTATGGGTCATTCTATCCCCTAAACCTACTTCTATTAGTGCTTTTTCGGCTCTTTTTTTTCTTTCTTCCTTAGACACTCCTGCATAAATTAATGGGAGTGCCACGTTTTCTAAGGCAGTTATACGAGGTAATAAATTAAATGTTTGAAAAATGAAGCCAATCTCTTGGTTGCGGATTTGGCTCAATTCAGCATCGTCCATGGCACTTACTTCCTTATTATTGAGTATGTAAGTACCCGCAGTAGGCGAATCTAAACAGCCAATTAGATTCATAAGCGTACTTTTTCCCGAGCCACTTGGACCCATTAAAGCAACATATTCACCTCTTTTTATTTCTAAATCTATTTTGCGCAATGCGTATACGGTTTGTTCTCCCAACACATAGCGTTTTTCAATTCCTTTTAAATGAATTAGTTCTTTTTCAGCCATTTTGTTCTATTACCTTTGGTACCCTAAAAAAGTCACTGTCCTTTTTGGGCGCGTTTTTTAAGGCCTCTTCATGACTAAGCTCTTGCTTTACTTCATCTTCGCGTAAAATATTGGTATTGGTGCTCATATAAATCAGCGGTTCAACACCTACAGTATCTACTTCATTTAGTTTTTCGCACATCTCTAAAATGTTTTCCAAATCTTGTCTAATGGCCTCTTTCGAAGCACCTTCAAACTTAAGCTTTGCTAGTTGTGCCAATTCATCCACTTTTTCGTTTGTAATTTTCATAGGTATCTTTTATAGTTCCAAAGTCTAATAATTTATTTTCAAGTATATGAAATACTTCTTCTTTAAGTGCATCGGCGTCTTCAATATTTAGCCCTGTAGTGTCTATAGGTCGATGAATGTGTATTCGCATTCTCCCTGGTGAGCCTACCCAATGGTTTGAATCCAATCTTTTATAATTGTCTGGTAATGTTACAGGAACAATTAATGCACCTTTTTCTATGGCCAATTTAAATGCACCAGCTTTTAAAGGACCAAGCTGTGGCGCATCTGCTGGTATTTTCCCTTCCGGAAAAATAATCATATCTATACCGTTGTTAAATTGAATCCCTGCGTCAACAAATGCTTTATGGCTCGACCTAATTTTGTCTCTTTGTACCGGTATATCTAATGATTTAAACCATATTTTAAAAAGCGGAACTTTACTCAATTCCATTTTAGCCATAAAAAAATTAAAACCGGGTAAATAGGTTCCTGCGGTTAATATGTCTAAATAAGAACTGTGGTTGACGCAATATACGCGCCTGCGTCCTACGGGCAAATCTGTTTCCTTTGTTATCATTGGAAACAAACCCGCAGGTAGACAAGTGAGGATACCCCAAATTCGGCGTTGGAAATGTCCAATCCGGTATAATGCAGGAATATTTAGCCAAATGAAAAACAATGGATATAAAATTATGAATGTTGAAATAAACCAAAGCCCAGCCCATCCTATCCAAATCCGACCGAGCAGGGTTTTTAAACTCATTTTTGTCTCCGTGAATTCCCTAAAAATGTAATAAGGGCAACAACCATTCCGGTAGATAAACACATCATAAATTGGGTTCTTCCAAAACTACTCACCGAAATGTTTAAGTCAAAATTATTTTTGGCCGTGGTTATTTTCTCGGTTTTATTTGCCGCCGTCAAAGTTGTGTCTTGGTTGAAGTTCGATTCTATCATACTGTAATTTAGATTGCGAACATCCTGCACAATGTCTTTTCTGTTAAACATCACATGCTGGTAAACACCAATATTGCATATGGCTACCACAAGGCACACCAGCAGTGAGCCAAATAAGGCTCTTCCCATATTAATGGGCTTATCCGTGCGCATATTACTTAAGCTTTTGATAAAAAGAAAAACACCAATTCCAGGCAAAACAATGTTGGCTATAACTGGCAATGCAGATAAAAAAGTTCTTTCTCTATAAAGCCCGTTGGCAAATTGAATATAAAGCATAGCAGCAGACAAAGACCCAAAGGCCAAGCCATACATTACAATTTTTTTAATCATGAGGCAAAATTAGGCAATCAAGCCCGTATTGCCTTTATTCACTTTGAGATTCAGTGTCATCTCTGCGCACGAATTCGTCGAAATTATATTCGGGCAGGAGGTTGCTTTTTACATGTCCAATGGTTTCATTTAAAGCATCAGAAAATTTGTTAAAGTCTTCTTTGTACAAATAAATCTTGGTTTTCATATAATTTCCATCGTCAAACTTGCTTCGCTTGCTTTCGGTGATGGTTACGTAATAATCGTTGTTGCGGGTTGCCTTTACATCAAAGAAATAGGTGCGTTTCCCTGCCCTTATTTTTTTAGAAAAAATCTCTTCCTGCCCGTTGTAGTGTTCTTCCGTCATTGGATATTGGTTTAAATAGCCTTACAAATCTATGCTAACACGGCAAATATGCAAAACTTTTATATCAAATCGTAAATTCTTTTAAATCTTGTGCTTGCATTTTACTCAAAGCGGCAAATTCCCCCTTTAGATTTAGCAAATCTTGGCGGGTACCTTTTTCTATGATTTCACCATTTGCCAATACAATAATTTCATCCGCAACTGCCAAGGGTGCAACTCTATGGCTAATAATTATTGCCGTTTTCCCTTTCAATTGCTCACTTAGGGTGCGAATAATTTTCATTTCCGTGGTAGCGTCTACTGCGCTTAAACAATCATCAAACACATAAATTGCAGCGTCTCTCATTAATGCCCTGGAGATAGAAACCCTTTGTTTTTGGCCTCCGCTAAGTGTAACTCCCCGTTCTCCTAAAACTGTATCTATACCTTCAGGCAAAGAATTCAAATCTGCATTTAGTTCTGCAAATGCTGCGGCTTCTTTCACTTGCGCTAAATTAAAATCCTCTTCATAAGAACCAAATGCAATGTTCGCTGCTATGGTTTCGCTAAATAAAAACACATCTTGAGGAACATATGAAACTTGATTGCGGTAACTAGATAGCTGGTATTTAGTAAGGTCAACCCCATCTATCGTAATTTTACCACTTGTAGGCTCGTAAAGGCGCATTAACAATTGTACAATAGAAGATTTACCACACCCCGTTTTTCCGGTAATGCCTATTATTTTGCCTTTTTTTAGCGTAAGATTAATATTATGCAATGCATCAATTTTTGCATTTTCGTAACGAAAACTAACATTTGAAAATGAAATTTCCTGCGTAAACTTAAATGGCATACCCTCTTCTTGCAAATTTTCGGGGGCAGTGTTTAAAAATGCATTTATCCTTTTTTGACTCGCTGCTGCTTTTTGAACTAGCGCGGTAGTCCACCCTAAACTGGCAACTGGCCACACAAGCATATTTATGTAAATCATAAATTCTGCAATATTCCCGGATGTAAATCTGCCGTTTGCAGCCTCTCTGCCTCCTAAATAAAGCACAATGAGTGACGACAAACCGATTAGCAACAGCATCAACGGAAAAAAAAATGAGTTTACCAATGCCAATTTTAAATTGCTTTTGCGGTATTCTTTGTTCTCATTTTCAAATCCGTGGGTAAAGTTTCTTTCAGCTCCGAATGATTTGATGACCCTTATGCCAGCAAATGTTTCTTGGGCAAACGTGGTAATTGAGGAAAGCTTGGTTTGAATCTCAGTAGTTCTTTTATTGATTAGATTGCTTACCTTATATATGGAGTAACTTAAAACCGGAAGCGGCAGCAAAACATACATGGAAAGGTATGGATTGATGGAAAACATCTGATACAATACCGCTGTAAAAGTGAAAATTATATTAACAAAGTACATAACTGCAGGGCCTACGTACATTCTAACATTACTAACATCTTCTCCTATGCGCGCCATCATGTCCCCTGTAAAGTTTTTTCTGTAAAAAGCAGAATCAAGTTTCTGATAATGCCTATAGATGTCGTTTTTTAAATCAAACTCTATTTGCCGGCTCACAACAATTATTTTTTGGCGCATAAAAAACATAAACACGCCTCTTATGAATGATGCCATTAATATGCAAACCCCAAATCCTATAGATGCTGAAATGGCAATTTCGGTAAAACTTGAACTCCCTATGCCTGCGGATATGTTCAGGTAAAACATTGCTTCGTTGAGTCCTTCTCTTACGAAAACCGGAACATATACACTTGCAATGTTTGAAAAAACAATGCAAAATACCCCAATAAGCATTTTGCCAGCATATCTTTTGAAATATATATTTAAAGAAAATAACTCCTTCATGCTTGCGGCAAAGATAATTTTTTATTTTAGTCTGTCTTATAAATCTAAGGGTTTGTCATTTTTTTACTACAAAACGTATTTAAATGTAACTTTTGTCACTTAAATGTAATTTAAATATATTCTGTATAGTATTAATATACTATTGTTTAAACAAAATATTCGTTTAAATGTGATGTTTGAAAAACAAATTAAATATTTTCTAAAAATTGATTGCATATGAATAAATTGTTGTATTTTTGCAGTGGGTAGATTTAAGTTTTCATAGCCAGCAGGGCCGGAGTTTACTCTGGCCTTGTTGCTTTTAAGAAGTGTGTGGTTTTCACCACTGATTGTACCATACAACATCCAGCTCAATATTAAACCCGAACGCCTAAGTGTTTTACATGGAATGGGACCTCCCGCGTTGTAGAAAATTAAGTTTACAATAAAAAAAATGGAAAGGCAAGATATTCTGCAAAAAACAGAACCCAAAAGAACTTATAAAATTTGCGGATGTTCAAATTGTTATTGACATCGGTTTTTTGCCCAAAATATATAAAAAGGAATAAAGCAAAGGTATGAAAGCCAAGCCCGAGCCAAGAAAAGGAAGAAAAAATAGCAAAACTGTAGTTCAAAATCATAAATACATAAGCAATAGCTATTAAAATTGTGCCGAGCAAGAAGGCTCCTTTTGCAGAAAGATTTAAGGGCAGTGTTTTTATCCCTGCGAGTCTATCTCCTTTTATATCAGGTATATCTTTAAACCAAGCAATACCAATGCTAAAAGCCGTAATAAATAGGATGAGAGGAATGCCAGCAGATGGAAGGGTATAGTTTCCACTTAAATAATGTTGGAAATAAAGTATAAAACCAATGTTTACCAATAAACCGCGCACGGTGCTAATGGCAATAGCTGCGCCCATATGGTGCATTTTAAATTTTATTGGCGGAAGTGAATAGGCAACACCTATGAGGGTAATAATCGAAATTAGCCCTAGCAGAAAGCCACCCCCCAAATAGGCAAGTGTTAGCGAAACAAATAAGGAAACCAAGCAAATCGTCAGTGCATCTTTTCGCATAAGCAACCCAGCGGGTATTGGCAACCAAGGCTTGTTAATTTTATCAATTTCAACATCAGCCCACTGGTTAAGCCCCGTAATGAATAAATTACATGCTAGTGCAGAGAGAATTGTGTTTAACAGTAGAAACCCACTTCCCTTTTGGAATAGATGATTTGTTTGAAATAAGCTTGTATGCGCCGTTGCATAATCTATTTCATGTTGAAAAGCCACTATCAAATACAGGGAAAATACACTGAAAAAACTCCCAAATAGCGTGTGTGGCCTGCCGAATTTATAAATGGTATGAAGAAACCTAAGGATTACCATATGTGCATATAATATACCTTCCCAAATAAGCTGCTAGTTTTACCTGCGTCATACCCGTTTTTAAATGGAAGCGATTTACAAAAGCTCTCCATGTGTCTGTTTTTTCTACACTTATAAACAGATATTAATCCATCGTAAGTAACGGTAAATATATTAAGAGGTATTATCCAAGTGAAAAAGAGTCTTGAGAGCCTAAAAGGTTTTACGAAAGGAGCAAGAATGTATTGTACAATGGTTGTAGTAAAAAGGATTTTAAAGTATTCTATGAATGAAGGGCTTAGAATTTCAGCAATGAAAATGCTGTTGTTTTGTGCCAATGCACGTCCAATGATCTCTTGTTTTTCTATGTCTGAAAAATGATGAAATGCATTAAAGAATGTAAGCAATTCGTTGTTCGAAAATTCTTCAATGAGAGGATTGAAAGACACGGTTTCGTAAGTAATATTTGGAGGGTATATGCCAGAAGGTTGGGGAAATTTATCTGTAAGTTTGATCTTGGTTTTTTGGAAAATTGGCAATTTTGACAAGGATAGCCAAGGTCCGCCACTACCAGAGCCAACATCTTTAATGGAATTGCCTTTTTTAGAAGCGGCTTCGTTAATTTTTGCTGCTATGGGTTCGTAAAGTTTAAAAACGCATACCAACCAGCCTATATATTCGGTTTGTTGTTGTCTTAAATAATTTGGAAACCAAATTTTATCCTCTAACTCCTCCACCTTAGCAAAAATAGTACAGTTATAGGGAGTTAAAATATAAAAAAGTGAATTGGCTAAGAAATTTTATTAAAATACCGTAGTTTTGAACAGGAGGGCATAATCTTGGAACCAATTCCAGTTTCAGATATTTTTATTATTCTTGTTTTTGGCGCGGTGGTGCTGTTTTCAGCCTATTTTTTTGAAAAATTGGCCGTTCTGGGCAAATTGGAGCTAATCCTATCAAGAAAAATATTGCATATTATTGGCATAGGTTCTTGTGCAATTGTTTCAGGTGTCATCCAAAATCATCTTTTTCTAATTCTGCTTATTGCGCTTGCCGAAATACCCATTTTTTATTTTGTTGTCTATAAGGATTATTTTACAACGAATCATAAAAAAAGTTGGGGAATTGTATATTTTCCCATCGTCTTTATTGGGTTGCTATGGTTATTTCCCAATGATCGGTTTTTGGTCATTGCACCTATGGGACTGTTGGCTTTGGCTGATGCTGCTGCAACCATATTTGGCGAGAATTTTGCCCGTTCTTTTTTTAATTTAACGGGTGATAGAAAATCTATTATTGGTAGTATTACTTTTGTAATAGTTTCCTTTATTTGGTTTATCATTTTGGGGATTTTTGGTTACGGTCAGGGTCAAAGTTGGGCAGAATATTTAACTATGGCAATTACTGTTAGCGTTTCTGCTGGCGCTGCCGAGGCACTGGGCAGCAAGGGGCGCGACAATATTTGGGTACCCGTTAGCACTGCATTTTTATTGTGGTCTATTTTTAGGGCACCCGTTCCGGTAAATACCTATTTATTAACTTTTGCAGTGACAACTTTATCTTCTGGCGCATATGTTGTTTACCGTTTAAAATTGCTGACAGCTTCGGGTGCTGTGTCTGCAGCACTATTGGGCGTGAGTATCTGGATTTTGGGGGGGTTTTCTTTGTTTCCTATCCTGTTGTTTTTTGCAACAGGTTCTTTGCTCGGTAAATTGCCTGGTAAAGCTGCATCAGATTTAAAGAGCAATGAACCCAGAGACAGCACGCAAGTTTTTTCCAACGGCGGAGTTGCCTTAATATTGGCTTATGTAAATTGTATTTGGCCCAACCCCAAATTGGAATTGTTGTATTTAATATCATGCGCTGTTGCTTGTTCAGACACATGGGGCAGCGAGATAGGCTCTCGTTTTGGGGTAAATACTTATGATATATTGCGTTGGAAAAAAATACCCAAAGGCGTTTCAGGCGGTGTATCGCCCGTAGGTTTTGTTGCCACGTTTGTGGGTGCAATTATCATTGCATGCTTTGCATCTAGCATTGATTTGTTTTACAAAATTCTGCTGTTAGGTTCTTTAGGTTCTATAGTGGATAGCATTTTAGGAGCAGCTTTGCAAGCTAGGTATGTGGACGAGAATGGCGGAATGACAGATATGCCCACAAGACATAGAATTAGCGGTTATCGTTTTATTACCAACGATGTGGTAAATATTTTTAGCATATTTATTACCGTTGTTTTGGCTGCATTTATTCTTTAAAAATTAATATTTTTGCATCGGGCCAATGCGCTGTAAAAAATCCATAACCACCTTTTACGTTGGTAATAAAATTCACAGGTTCGCCTAGGAAATTTCCTAGTCCATTTGCTTCGGATTTTTGTTTTTGTATCAAATAAGTATAATAATCGTTGCCGATGTGAGAAAGCGTTACGGTGCAAGTATCGTTTTTTGAAAAATTGCCCAAGTCTATTTTTTCAAGGTGTTTTTTATTCCCAAAAGTTTGATCGGATAAAGCCCGCGTGCTTACATCCCCAGAATTGTTAAAGTTAAAAATATTCAGCGGATTTGTAATGCTATTTGCAATAAATTCAGTATTTCTATAAATGTTAACCATGTAATAGTCTTCGCCCACCAAATCTTCAAATTGGATATATAAATATCTCGCAGTATCTTTCTTATTTATTTTGGTTTCTAAATAGGCAGTGTCTATAAATATACGTTTCTTCATTTCTGTGCTGGCAGAAATGCTTTTTCCAGTGGAACTGTCAAACACAATTAGGCTGTAGATAACATTGTCTAATAAAGGCGTTTGAATGGTTCCGTAAAATCCAGGCGCAACCCTAAAGAGTGTATCTGTTTTGCCATTGTAACTTACAGTAACCCGTGCATGTGCTACCAAAATATTGTCTAATAATGAATTGCCAGGGGATGTATCGGTGGGTACCAATGCATCAAAACTTCGGCTAAGTGCTAGCAGCATCACACTGTTAGGAATTATTTGTGAAGAAACAACCATTTTGCTTTCTCCTTTCGGAATTTTAATGGGTATTGGATCGGGCCTGCAGCTTTCGAACATAACGAGTATGAAAAGTAGTGGCAAAAAAAGAATGGTTTTTAATATTGTATTTTTCATTAAAATTTAAAATTATAGGCCAATGAAATTAGGGTTCCAAAAAGTCCAGGTTGTTCATATTTCAGTCCTCCGGTTGTAGGATCCACCGAAATGCGTATTCTATAGGGTTCGGCCCTGTTGTAAGTATTATACGAACTTAATACCCATTCTGCTTTAAACTTTTTTGTTTGTCGTACTTTATAAATTAAATTCAAATCGAGTCGGTGGGATGGTGACAAATGAACTGCATTTTTGGTGGTGTACACGGGTACTATATCTACCCCATTTAATCCGGGTTTTGGCATAAAATATTTACCTACTTGGGCGGTAAATCTGCTGCCTGTATTGTATACCCATACCATACCCAAATCCCATTTTCTAGAAATTGTGTAATTTGCAACAACCGATAAATAATGTCTTCTATCATATTTTGCTGGATACATTTTACCCTGATTTAACTCAGCAAAAATGCGGTTACTCCAACCCAGGGTATATCCTACCCAGCCATTTAATCGGCCTTTGTCTCTTTTTACTAAAAATTCTGCACCATAACTATGTCCCCTACCTTGCAACAATTCTTTCTCGTAATTGTTGTTTAAAATTAAAACAGCGCCTTCTCTATATTCTGTTGAATTTGTCATGGTTTTATAATACAATTCAGTGCTTATAAAAATTTCCCTTCTCGGAAATGCATGCTGATATGCAATGGTAATTTGATCACTCTTTTGGGGTTTAATATTTTTGGTAACAGGGTACCAAAGATCTGTTGGCAAACTCACACTGCTGCTGCTTACCAAGTGTAAATATTGTTTCATACGGGCATAGCCAAACTTCAACGAGCTCAGTTTGCCAACTTCATAAACAGCTGCAATTCTGGGTTCAATACCGCCGTACAATTTGCCTTGTGTTAAGCAGGCACTCAATCGCAAGCCATAATTTATTTTTAATTTTGTCGATACTGTTTTTTCGTTTCGCGCAAACAATCCCAATTCTTGCGTATTAATAATGGTGGGTGCTGTATCTTTTAGAAATTGGCTTATAGCACCTTTGGTACTTATTACATTGGGTTTAAATGTGTGGTTGATAACACTTATACCAAACCTATACGTATTTTGATTGTTTTTATACCAAGATAAATCTGTTTTGGCACCAATATCCTGTATTCGAGATCCAATAAATATAGAATTGTCCCCAAATTCGCCTTCTACAAAATATCTAAATCGGGTATAAATTAAGGATGAGTTTAAAAATATTTTGGGATTGACTACATGATTCCATCTGAGGGTTGAAGATATGTTACCCAGTTGGAATCCAAATTTCGTAGCCAATACATTACCACTGTCCGTATTTTGTTGAGACTCTTCCTTTAAAACATCATTTCCCAAATAGAAACTGGCAAATATTTTGTCGTTTTTACTCAATGAATAGCTAAATTTCGAATTAATATCATAAAAATAATAGGGCAAATTAAACTTGGCCAGTTTTAAAACTCTATCAATATAAGTTCTACGCCCGGAAATGATCCACGATGCTTTGTTTTTTATTATCGGAATCTCCAAAGTTAGCCGAGAGGACAATATGCCTACCCCTCCACTGCCTGAAACTTTACTTTTGTTGCCTTCTTTCAGGCGGATATCAAAAATCGAGGATAGTCTACCGCCATATTCGGCTGGAAAGCCTCCTTTGTATATATCCATTTCTTCTATGGCTTCCGGAATAAATACCGAAAAAAACCCAAACAAATGGCTCACATTGTAAACCGTTGCATCATCCAAAATCAATAAATTTTGATCTGGGTCGCCCCCTCGTACCTGAAAACCCGTTTGACCCTCTGCCCCTTTTTGTATCCCCGGCAACAATTGGGCTACCTTCAATATATCTAGCTCTCCGCCAATGGTGGGAATGTTTCTAATGTTTGCTGGTTTTAAATTGATAACCGAAATACGTGTGCTTTTAACTTCGGTTTCTACACGTTTTGCGGTTATATTGATTTCCTTGATGGAGCTTTCAATTTTTTTCAAATTTAGATTTAACACCTTCGATACATTAAGATCCACTGTATCCATATATCTTTGATATCCTTCCGCTGAAACTTCAAGTATCCATATGCCAGATTTTAAAGAAAGACTGTAATACCCATAACGGTTTGAAGTTGCAATCTGTTTTCCATTGGAGGTAGAGATATTAGCACCTAAAATGGGCTCACCTGTAAAATTGTCTTGAACGTAACCGCTTACACTATACAAAGAGTCCTGCGCCGAAAGCGCTGCGGAAGTGAAGATGCAAAAAAATGCAAAAAGAGAAAGACGCATGAAAGTTTTAGATAGAATAGGTATTAGTAAATGTATTGACGGGTTCATTTGCAGAATGGTTGGGTAAAAAAAGTAAAATCTTTTGGAGGGCGAAACAAGGTCATTTATTGTTAAGTTTTGATTTGGCTGGTATCGGCAATAAGGTCAAACTCCTTTCTTCCAAGCGTTTAGCAGGTTTTTTGTAGATTTCCGCATGTACGTTGCCAACAGAGAAGATTCGATTTGGAGTCATTTTTTTGAATAAGGCCACAAATTTCTGAAAACTTTTGTGTTTTTGAATGGCGTGTTCACAAAAAATTTTTATCCCTAGCAAGTTATTTAAGGCACAGAAAATCAGGTGTTGAGAAATAAAGAAAAATAAATTTATGGTTTAAACAACATTTTCTTAAATCCTCCGTTATTAATGTGGGTAGATTTAAGTTTTCATAGCCAACAAGGCCGGAGTTTATACTTCGGCTTTGTTGTTTTTATTTATTCTGTCTATTACAAATCTACCGCAAAGCGCATTTTTTGAAAGGTATCCATAAATATATTTTCCTATGAATTTCCCAATTTTGCGCTGAAAGTATTTATTTTGCTACTGCATGAAATGGGCATTTGGCAAATGGTTTAACAATTTGAATTGGATTGCCACTTTGTTTGTGGCAATCGCGCTGCTGCTTACAGTTCGCAATTTTGTTTTGGCCAATGATGCATTTGATAGCAACTATACCCATTATAATAATTTTGTCATTTTTAAAAATTCATTTTTTCATCTTATTCATGGCCAAGATCTTTATCAATCCTATCCTGCAGAGCAATTCGATCTTTTTAAATATTCGCCCACTTTTGCCTTATTTTTTGGACTGGTTGCTTGGATGCCCGCTTGGCTTGGTCTTTCCATATGGAATATTCTTAATGTAGGCGTGTTGTTTTTGGCCATTCGAAATTTGCCCGCGATTACAAAACGAGCTAAAATTGCCTTTGGGTTGTTGGTGCTTCAAGAATTGGTAACTACAACTATGAATAGCCAAAGCAATGCGCTTATTGCTGGGTTGTTGATATTGGGCTGGATTGCCCTGGAAAATGGAAATGGCAAAAAAGCGGCACTTTACTTTTTATGCACGGCGTTTATTAAAATATTTGGCATTCTGTTTTTTATTTTATTTTTATTTTATCCAAAATGGTACAAATATATTGTTCCATCTATCGGTATATTTTTACTGTTTTTTTTATTGCCCCTGCCAATTCTCGGTATTCAAAATTTTAAACAACAGTATATCAGTTATGGGCATTTATTAGCTGGGGATAATGCTTCCTTTGTAAAATATTCTGTCATGGGTTGGCTGTATAGTTGGTTTCATTTTTCTCCTCCCAAAAATGTGGTAATTGTTGTTGGTTTATTGTTGCAATTGCTGCCTTTAAAATTACTTAGAAATCAAACTACAACCAAAACCAAAGCATTGTATACAAGCTCTTTGTTGATATGGCTTGTTGTTTTTAACCATATGGCAGAAAGTGCAACATTTATCATTGCAGTTGCTGGTGTTTTTATTTGGTTGTTTTACAGCAATTTGCCAAAAGCGTGGCGCATTGGTTTTTTAATTCCAGTAATTGCATTCACATGCTTTGGCCCTTCGGATATTTATCCAAAAGAAATGCGCCATTTAATTGTGGAGGAATTACAATTAAAAGTTTTTCCCTGTATTTTAATTTGGTGTATTTGCTTGGGTGAATTGCTGTTAAGTAGCAAACCAAAAGAATTGACCCATTAACTGCTGTAGTGTTTTTTGCGCAACCAAAATGCCAACTTAACCATTAAAATCAGTGCCGGAACTTCCACCAATGGTCCAATAACGCCTGCAAAAGCTTGACCACTATTCATGCCAAAAACTCCTATGGCGACAGCTATGGCCAGTTCAAAATTGTTACCAGCCGCCGTAAAAGATATGGCTGCATTGTCTGCATAGCTAGCACCTAATTTTTTGGCAACAAAAAAGGCGAGTACAAACATAATTGCGAAATAAATGCTGAGTGGTATGGCCACGCGAATAACATCCAAGGGTATAGCAACAATCATTTGCCCTTTTAGTGAAAACATAAGCACGATTGTGCCTAGCAAAGCGATAAGTGTGATAGGTGATACAAATTTTAAAAACTTTGTGTTGAACCAAACTTCACCTTTTATTTTAATAAGAAAATATTGACTAACAATGCCTGCCAGAAAGGGGATTCCCAAATAAATAGCCACGGTTTTGCCAATTTGACTCATAGAAATATCAATTTCAATGCTTTTGTAGCCAAACAAACCAGGCATAATTTCCATGTAAAACCAAGCATATACGCTAAAAAACAATACCTGCATTATAGTGTTAATACCCACCAAAGCTGCTACATATTCGCGGTTTCCACCTGCAAGTTCGTTCCACACAATAACCATGGCAATGCAGGGAGCTATGCCTATGAGAATTAAACCCGACATGTATTCTGGGTAATTGTGTAAAAAAAGAATGCTTAATAAAAACATAACAAAAGGTCCCACAATCCAGGTAATAAATAGGGATGCGGTAAATAATTTTGCATTTTTAAAAAGGGCTGGTATTTTTTCGTAACGCACTTTTGCCAAGGGTGCGTACATCATTAAAATTAATCCAATTGCCAATGGAATGTTCGTAGTTCCGCTGCTAAAGGATTGTATGTAATTGCCCGATTCTGGAATAAAATATCCAAGACATACTCCTATGCCCATGGCCAAAAAAATCCAAATGGTTAGGTAGCGGTCTAAAAAGCTGAGTCGTTTGTTTGCTGGCATATTTAGTATTTGAATTTTAGTTGCGTTATTTATTTTTTTACACAGTGCCGCACTGTGCAATTGCAGCAAACACACGGAGAGATTATTTCTCTGTGAATCTCTTTCTGGTCTCTGTGCATCTCCGTGATATTCACTTCATTTCGGAAATAAAATTTTTGCAATATTCCTTAATCGATTCTCTTACTTTTCTGAATTCCTGCATGATCTCTTCCTCAGTGCCATTTGCCTTTGCAGGGTCTAAAAAGTTGTAGTGAATTTTAGAAGTATTTGAGGGAAACCACGGGCATTTTTCCTTGGCATTATCGCAAACCGTAATTACACAATCAAAAGCAATCTCAAAATATTCTTGTACATTGTTTGACGTATGGTGCGAAATGTCAATGCCATCTTCGGCCATTATTTTTACCGCCCTAGGATTTACTCCATGTGTTTCTACACCTGCGCTGTATACCACCACTTTTTCTCCGCCGAATTTTTCAAGATATCCATGTGCAATCTGGCTGCGACAGGAGTTTCCTGTGCAAAGAACCATTATTTTTTTCTGCATATTAATTCTGAAATTGTAATTTTCTAAAACTGCAAAACACAAAGTTTTGAATGGTTTCAAATGGGGTTTTATGGTCTTCTGAAACGCATTTAATTTTTTCAAAGCATTTTTTCAATTGCTCGGCCATGGTATTTTCAGAGTATTGTTTTATTTCTATACCGCTGCACTTTGTAGGTCCACTTTCGGAAAAAGTTCCCAAAACAAAAATGCCTTTTTGGGTTAGATGTTTTTGCACCGTATCCAAATAATGCAAGATTTCTTTTTCTTCCGTAAAAAAATGAAAGGCCGCGCGGTCGTGCCAAAAATCGTATATTCTATTGGGTTCAAATGTGGCAGCATCTTCCAAAATCCATTGGATTTTATTTGCATCTTTTCCCAGTCTTGTTTTTGCCCGTTCAATGGCTGCTTCCGAAATATCAACTACCGTAATATCTGTGTATCCTAATTTTAATAAATAATCTGGCAAAAAACTATCTCCACCACCAACATCTACAAT
>Ga0105048_10006336_pt1 | contig 19082 bp, 13 predicted proteins | sample MAT05_FD_78382 | JGI IMG/M metagenome (GOLD analysis project Ga0105048, IMG submission 78382) | Freshwater microbial communities from Lake Fryxell liftoff mats and glacier meltwater in Antarctica - MAT-05 | ecosystem: Environmental > Aquatic > Freshwater > Ice > Liftoff microbial mat | place... | reverse complement strand
TAAGCGGCGGCGGTGGTGGTGGTGGTCGCAGCGGTGGAGGCGGCGGCGGTCGTGGCCGAAGCGGTGGTGGTGGTGGCGGCGGTCGCCGGTAAAACCCCAACTCGCTCCCTATTGGAACAATAAAAAAAGGGCGTATCGCATTTGCGATACGCCCTTTTTGTTTACCACATTAGTACGGGCTCGATGCACCGGTATCAGGATCGCCAACCATGTGGAAGTGGTTGTGGTCGATGTAGATAACTTCCACGCTTTCTTTGTCATCCAGCGTGTAAGGAACCGGCCAACCGTTGATGGTTCGTTCTTCGAAATACACCGTGCATTTGTAGTGAGCATGATGCAATTGTGCGAAACCGATGAGCGGGATGAACCGCGGGTCATCGATGTAATCCGCAATCTTTTCCTTTACGATGCGGACTCGGTTGCGTTGCTTTTCATAGAGCAATGGCACACCGCCTCGAACCGGGCGAGCCTTTTCGAGGGCATGAATCACTTCGTCGTCGCTGGGTGGATCAATCGCGGCAATTGGACCGCCCGCAATCACGGGCCCCATGATTGGCACCCGAGCATATCGCTCGTGAACGTGGAATTGGATTTCCTCGTTGTCTTGCAACAAAGGACTGATCGGAATTGGAACGCCGAGTGGCCCCAACGCGATATTGGAAAGATTGACACAGCCGGTCTGAGCGCCAACCGTAGCAAGTAATAATAGACTAGTAATTCGTTGGAAACACTTGCAGGACATCGGTATAAACCCTTATCGTGGCGGAGACGATGACTCGTCGAACAATGTTGTTTTCGGCTCAGGGGGTGTTAAGACTTGCGGGTTTTTCCGTCTGCAACGAAAATTCCTTTTAATTGGAGTGCATGCATTCTTCGGCTTGGTGCGTGGCTTGCCAGAACCGCCCGACTGAAATAACTTCTATTGTGTCAAAACGCCTGCATTTCCTCGCACTCAATCAAAACAGAAGCAAGAACGAATGCCCCAACTTTCGCACATGGTGTATTTCACGCTCCAGGATGATTCAGAATCCAAGATTGCGGAGTTAGTCAATGCATGCAAAAAGTATCTCGATGATCATCCTGGTGTTCTCTACTTTTCGGTAGGCACGTTGAACCAAGAGCTAGCAAGGCCAGTCAACGATCGCGGCTATCAAGTTACGCTCAATGTCGTGTTCGACAGCCGTGATTCGCATGACCAGTATCAAGTTGCTCCTCGGCACTTAGTATTCATTGCGGAGCAGAAACCCAACTGGAAACAAGTCCGCATATTCGATTCCGACCTTGTGTAACGGTGCCTAGCATGACAACCGTTTTAGACCGAATTGTCGCGAGCAAGCGAGAGGAGATTGCGTTTGCGAAAACCCGACGCGATCTGCAGTCTCTGGTGGACGGGGCTACGCAAGGCCCGGAAGTAAGGGATTTCTTGCTGGCGTTGCAGGGCCATGAATACGTGAGCTTAATCGCGGAGGTCAAGCGTGCGAGCCCTTCCAAAGGAATGATTCGCGCTCAATTCCATCCCACGGATATCGCTTTAGCCTACGAAGCGGGCGGTGCGGCGGCAATAAGCGTTTTGACGGACGAACCCTTCTTTCAAGGCCGCTTAGACTATTTGACCGCGATTCGAAACGCGGTGGGAATACCGGTCCTGCGAAAGGATTTTATTCTAGACGAGTATCAAGTTTATGAGGCCAGGGTCGCCGGTGCGGACGCGGTGTTATTGATTGCCGAGTGTCTTGAGGGGGACGAACTGCATCGTCTCTACGATTTGATTCAGCAGTTGGGAATGACCGCGCTGATCGAGCTTTACCATCCACAACATTTAGAGCGAGTGCTCGCGACGGGGACTAAGTTAGTGGGGGTGAACAATCGCGACTTGCATACCTTTGCAGTCGAGTTGGACCATGTGATCGAAATGCGAAAAGAGATTCCGTTGGACGTGACGGTGGTTGCGGAGAGCGGCATTTTCACGGCCGCCGACGTTGAGAAAATCCATTTAGCAAACATTCAAGCCATGTTGGTGGGCGAGTCGCTAATGCGTCAATCGGACATACGACAAGCGACCATCAATCTGCTTCGGCCTCCGTTGTAGCAGTCCGATCAACGTCGCCGCACCACCTTCGACATCGATCCAATAGATGTGGGGCCCTTTTGCTTCTGCTAGATGACTAACATAACTTTTTGGTTTCAGAATTGAAGCTGAAACGCGTTCGGCTCACGTCTTGGGCAATCGATCGACGAATTTTGCGTCGACCTTTCGCAACTCTTCCAGGGCTTTGGCTCGCAATCGGACAAGGAGCGAACGGTTGCTCACCGTGGTTGCCAAGTTGACCAATTCTTCCGGATCCGCTTCCAAATCGTAGATTTCTTCGACTTCGTTTTCGACGAAGGTTCGAATGTACTTGTATTTTTCGTCTCGAAGCAAAACGTACCAAGGTACATTGGACGCCGCCGTCAGCCTGCCATCGGTCGGGATAAGATCGGTCTCGGAACCATAGCTTCGCGCTGTGTGAGTCATGATCATCGGCTTCGACCAACTCTTTGTCTCAGGATCCAAAAGCGATGGACGAATATCCCGTCCATGCATCTTCCACGGGATTTCGACATTGGCTGTGAGGCAACATAGCTCGATGAGATCTGGAGCTGTCACAGGATGCTTGCCAAATAAGATCGTTCGAAGCGAATTCCACTCTTGGCAAGTTTGTCGATATTAGGCGTTCTGACCCAAGCAGGTGCCTCGGGATAACAACTTAAGGTTTTGTAGGACTGATCGTCGGCGTAAATGACCAGGATATTGGGATTCCTCCCGTTTCTTCGAACGGCCGTTTTGACGTTTTTGAATGATCACCATTTGGTCTTGAGGCGGATCGGTTGGGAACCATAAAATGTTGTAGACACGCTATTTTTTCAAGAAAACGGCAAATTCCTTAATTGGAATGGAAAACCTCATCCGTTTGGTCGCCTATCGAAACGAAGGTCTACATGCCTGTGCCACCGAAGCAAGGGATTCGTCTGCGAATACATGTTCATATCAAAATACTGGATCCTTTTTCTTAGCCTTGCATTAGCGTACTCCCTCACCGGATACGTTGGATTGTTGATGCCTGCGGTTGGTACGAATGTAACGCTCATGTGGCTGCCGACGGGAATCGCGGTCGCATTCCTTTTTCGTGCTGGCTATCGATATTGGCCTGCTGTGAGCTTGGGATCTCTCTTAGTAAACCTGTCCGTCGGAAGTTCCTTGTCGACGTCACTTGGGATCATGCTAGGGAATACGTTTGGTCCGCTCGTTACTACCGTGCTTCTCCATAGGCTGAAATTTCGCCCAAAGATGGATCGGCCGCTAGACATAGGGCTTCTGGTGTTGGCTGCTCATGTTGGCATGCTTCTTTCGGCCTCCAATGGCGTTGCCAATCTCGTGCAATTCGAAAACCTCTCGGAAGGCTATTTCAAGGCATGGTTTTGCTGGTGGGCTGGAGATTCCATGGGGGTGATCGTTGCGGTACCGATACTGTTGATATTGGAACGGATTGAGCTGGATGTGGTGCAACAGCGGGCTCTTGAATTTGTGTGCTGGCTTCTGCTCTATGTTTTGGTTGCTTTGGGTGTGTTCGTTTGGAATAGCCATACTTTGGAACCAGCGTGGGCCTTGGCCTTTTTGCCATTTCCTTTGATTGCATGGGCAACGCTGAGGTTTGGAATCTTGGGAGCATCGTTGTCGGTACTATTGTTGTCCATCTGTGCTGCATATGGTACATCTATCCCTTCGGGTCCGTTCTATCATTCTGAGGCTTCGCATCGGATCCTGATGCTTTGGCTTTATATGACCACGACGTCAACGCTTGCATGGCTGATCGCTGCCCTGCATGCCGCTCAGTTGAGAGCCGTCGGAATCAACCGGATTCTGGAAGGCGGACTGCGAGAAGCATCGCTAGGCTTTCTTTTGACCGATCAAAACCGTCGCATTACCTATGTCAATGAGGGCTTCACTCGACTCACTCAATATTCACAACAGGAGTTGCTTGGGCGCGATTGCATGATTCTTCAGGGTGAAAACACAGACCCCAAGACCATTAAGGAAATGAATGAAGTCCTGAACGGTTCCGGTTACTTCGATGGTGCCGTACTGAACTATCGCAAGGACGGGACGGCATTTTGGAACGGGCTGATGATTTCGCCGATCAGCAATGAACGCGGGGAACGCATTGGCTTCCTTGGTATTCAAAGAGACATCACGGAAAAGAGGGAGGCCGACCTTTCACTAAAATTGAGTGAGGCGAGGATTCGAAGGAGCGAAGAACGTCATCGCGGTTTCATTGAAAACAGCAGCACAGGCACCTATCTTTACGAATTTGACCATCCGATTCCCATTGACTTGCCGATCGAGGAACAGGTTAGGCGGCTTGCTACCGATGGATTTATCGCGATTGCGAACGACGCGCAAGCTCGCATGTACGGCTTCGAGCGAGGCGAGCAATTAATCGGAGTGCGATCCATCGATTTGTATCAGACACTCGACAATGAAGCCAACAATTCCTTTTTGCGTTCGATAATTCAGAATGGTTATCGAATCGTCGATGCTATTTCCGAGGAATTCGATCGGCATGGCAATCAAGTTGTGTTTTCCAACGACTGTCTCGGTACCGTCGAGAACGGGCATCTGGTTCGCATATGGGGTTCCCAACGGGATATCACGAGGCAGCATCGTTTTGAAATTGCGATTCGCAGGTTGCTTGAAACTACAACATCGAACGAATTATCGTTTGAAGAGCAAGTGCAGAGGATACTGGAACTGGGTTGTTCCCATTTTCGAGCTGAGAAAGGGGTAGTCTTGCGTTTGGATGGTGAAGCCTATCAACCGCTACAGGAATGGACAGAGTCGGCCCCGGTTCCGTCTGCTTCCGAGCAAATCCCTGCTGCAAAGTCGGTTTTTGAAGCCGATATCAGCTATTCCGCCACGCGTAGCGGTGTGCTCCATTTCGAAAGCAACAAGCCTCAAACCGTTCCGTATAGCGCACTCGACACCGACTTGTTAATGTTGATGGCCGATTGGATTGGCAGCCAATTGCAGCTTCGTTCTACCATGTCCCGACAGCGCGCACTCCTTGAGAACTCCCCGGACTTAGTCATGTTGCTCGATCATGAAAACAAGGTCGAATTCATTAACCGAAATCCGCCTCAAGTCCAAACTCTGGCGATTATCGGAACGCCACTACCCGACCTAGTGCGTCCGCGGGACAAGGAAACAATTGAAAAGTGTTTGGCAGATGTTTGGCAAGGGCGGAGTCTGCAACAATTCGAAATTCAATATAGCTTTGACGGTTTAGAGCTGAATGACTTGGAAGGTCGCGTGACTCCCGTACTTGATGGGTCTGTGGTCATCGGACTCGTCGTGACCTTTACCGATATCACGGAACGCAAGTGGGCGGAGGACGAGCTAAAGGCCAGCGAATTGCGTTATCGGGAGATGTTCAAGTGCAATCCGCACCCGATGTGGGTTTATGATCTCAAGTCCTTGCGTTTCCTAGCGGTGAACCAGGCGGCGATACAGCATTATCAATATAGTCGAGCCGAATTCCTAGCAATGACGATCGCGGATATTCGCCCAATGGAAGACGTTACTAAATTGATGGACAACGTTTCTCGAGTTACCAACGGATTGGACCAAGCTGGAATTTGGCGCCATCAAACCAAGAGCGGGCAAACGATCGAGGTTGAGATTACCTCGCATCCGATTCAATACGACGATCGGCCGGCGGAAGTGGTTTTGGCCAACGATGTGACCGAACGCAGACGTCTTGAAGAACAGGTCCGAATTAGTCAGCAGCGATTCCAAGAAATCGTAGAGCGATCTCACGACTTGATAATCAACTTTGATATCGCTGGCAATATTCAATTCGTGAATCCTGCTTCACGCGAGGTCTTGGGTTACGAGCCAGAAGAAATGATCGGTCGGCACAATATAAGTTTCATCTTCCCCGAAGACCAGGAGTCGAAGTACCGAGAAGCCGAATCGATTATCGGAACGCCGCGGTCAGAATTTCGAACTGAGGTTAAGGTCCAGCATAAGAACGGCAGTTGGAGAATTCTGGAAGCGGTAGGTATCAATTTACTCGACGAACCATCCCTAGCCGGGCTAGTTGTTAATTGCCGAGACATCACGGAACGCAAAGAGCGAGAGGCTCGTGCGACCAATGAACGTATGCTTCTTGAGTTGCTCACCAGTGGAACGCCCATCGATCGAGTCTTGAACGAAGTCGCATCTAGCTGCGATCGATTGAACCCTGGGATGATGTGCTCCATTCTGTTGCTTGACAAAGATGGCTTGCACCTACACCATGCTGCAGCGCCCAGTTTACCTAAATCGTATTCGTGTTGGAAAGAATATGCTGAACTGGCGGAACAAAATGGGCTTAAGGCCTGTTGGTCCGTGCCAATGAACTCATCTGAGGGGCAGGTTCTTGGAACCTTCGCCATGCACTATTCGGAGCCACGTAGTCCAACCAATGTAGAACTTGCAACGGTAGAACGGTCGACCCAACTGGCCGTGCTCGCAGTCGAGCGCAATCAATTACTCAATTCTCTACGGGACAGCAAAGTACAATTGGAAAGGTTGGTAGGCAATCTGCCTGGGATGGCCTATCGATGTCAGAACGACACCCACTGGACCATGATCTACGTCAGTTCCGGTTGCGAAGCCGTGACCGGGTACCTGCGTGACGAACTGGAGCAGAACAAACACCTTGCCTATTCCGATCTCATTCACTCCGAGGATCGGGATTGGCTGTGGAGCAAATGCCAATTAGCATTGGAGGCGCGCGTCCCCTGCTCCAATATTTATCGCATTGTAGACAAAGCCGGAGTAGTGCGATGGGTTCAAGAACGTGCTACAGGCGTCTACGCGGAAGATGGGACTCTTCAATTCATCGATGGATTCATTCAGGATATCAGCGAGGCGCGATTTGCCGAAGAACGCGTGCGAACGACACTGCGCGAAAAAGAGGCCATGTTGAAGGAGATCCATCACCGCGTCAAAAACAATCTTCAAATTGTGAGCAGCCTCCTCAATCTTCAAGCTGACAAAGTGAAAGACCTAGCTATTATCGATGGGCTGCGAGACAGCCAAAATCGTGTCCGATCGATGGCACTCGTCCACGAAACACTCTACTCCGGCAACTTAGGCCGGATCGATTTGTCCGAGTACTTGCATGCGTTGTGCCGCCACTTGTTTCGTTCCTATGGTGTCGATTCCACGCAGATTGGCTTGGTGCTGAATGTATCGAATACTTCGCTTGATCTGGAGCAGGCAATTCCAGTTGGACTAATTATCAATGAGCTAGTCAGCAATTCGTTGAAGTATGCATTTCCGAACGGTGAATCTGGGCAAGTTGAGATCGAATTCCTGGCGCTGGAAGAAGGGCGACTGAGCCTTTTCGTGTCCGACGACGGAGTTGGCCTTTCTGAGTCGATCGATCTAAAACAACTGTCATCTCTAGGTCTTCAACTGGTACATGACCTCGCCCACCAATTGGCTGGATCTGTTAAAATACTTCGCGGACATGGCACCCAGTATTGCATCACTTTTCCAATCCATGAATCCAAACAGAAAGGTAAGTCATGACAGCAGCAAGAATTCTTGTCGTCGAAGACGAAGCTGTCGTTGCGCTCGATTTGCGAACTCGCCTTACTCGGCTGGGCTATGAAGTGGTAGCGGTTGCAGCCAAGGGTGAGGATGCGGTGGCGATTGCCCAAGAGCAACGTCCTGACCTCACGCTCATGGATATTCGACTTCAAAGTACTATGGACGGGATTGAGGCTGCAGAAATTATCCGGACTCAAGTCGGCTTGCCCGTGGTGTATTTGACGGCTCATGCGGACGAGGCGACTGTCGACCGAGCACGCGTGACTGAGCCCTTTGGATACATTCTGAAGCCGTTTGATGAACGCGAATTGCGGACGGTCATTGAAATGGCCCTCTACAAACATAGAGCAGAACAGAGACTTAAGGAGAGCGAACGTCGCTACGCAACGACACTTGCAAGCATAGGGGATGGTGTCATTGCAACCGACAAAATGGGGTGTGTGACATTCATGAACTCGGTAGCCGAGAGGCTTACCGGTTGGCGAATTGCTGACGCCCAAGGGGTTTCGCTAACTACGGTTTTTAATATTTGCAATGAAGACACGCGATTGCTGGTTCCAAACCCAGTTGATAAAGTATTGTTGGAAGGGATTGTTGTAGGGCTTGCCAATCATACGATCTTAATACATCGCGATGGCCATGAATTTCCGATCGATGATTGTGCGGCGCCCATCCTGGATGATCGTGGCCAATTGACCGGCGCTGTGCTTGTTTTTCGCGATGTGACTCACGCAAAACAAGTGGGAGAGCATATGCGCCATGCGCAAAAAATGGAAGCCGTGGGGCAGCTTGCGGGTGGCGTCGCACATGATTTCAATAATCTACTAACCGTCATTCTCAACTATTCTGATATCCTTCTCAAATCTGCTGGCCCGGATCATCCCTGGCACGATTTTCTTTCCGAGATTCACCATGCAGGCGAACGATCCGCGGAGTTGACCCGGCATTTACTCACCTTTTGCCGCAAACAACTCGTTGAGCCAAAGTTATTTGATCTCAATGATTCTGTCCGGAAAATTGAACAAATGTTGAAACGACTCATTGGGGAAAACTTTGAGTTAAGGTTGAAACTGGGTCCAAACGTCGGTCCGGTCAGGATGGATCCCGGGCAAATTGATCGTATTCTAGTCAACCTCGTGGTGAATGCTCGCGATGCGATTTCTGATCAAGGTTGTATCATGATTGAAACGACCAACGTTCAGGTTTCCGAATCGCAATTCCCAAATCTGGCAGCAGGGACGTATCGATGTATTCAAGTCAGCGACAATGGATGCGGTATTCCCGTTGCCCACCTGGAACGCATTTTCGAACCTTTTTTCACAACCAAACAACAGGGAAAAGGTACCGGGCTGGGACTGGCATCGGTCTATGGCATTGTCAACCAGTGTGGTGGTCACATTGCGTTTACAACGGAAGTAGGCCACGGAACGACATTTCGGGTCTATATTCCAGCCGTGAATGCGACCGTTGAGCAAGTCAATGCATTCAAAGACCTCCAGTTAAAGATGGGTGATGAGACAGTCCTTCTCGTAGAAGATGAGGCCGCGGTTCGTTCGCTCAGTCGACGTATCCTAGAAACCTGTGGTTACGCTGTGCTGGAAGCGGAAAATGGCGAGAAGGCAATCGACATCGCTTTGCAACACGCCGACAAGATTGACATCATCGTAACCGATGTCGTTATGCCGGTTATGGGTGCCAGAATCATGCTTGAGAATCTTCGACCATTGATTCGCGATATGAAAGTTCTTCTCTTGTCCGGTTACGGCGAGGAGAATCTCCGGAAAGATATTTTGGAGTACTCCCAGGCAAGTTTTCTGCACAAACCGTTCACAGTCACGTCACTAGCGTTGGCTGTTCGTCGCGTTCTTGATGGCGAAATAGTGGCTTAGATAAACCATACTGGGCTGCGCGACGCGCCTATCTTAGGCGAGGGGCAGTTTGAAATCTACGTATCAACTGGGTGGCACGGGTGGCACGCTACGCCGTTAACCTTATTTTATCGCCGCCCTTCGCGTGTGGCACGCTCTGAGGTACGAAGGGCGTGGTGAATCGCTAGAGTCATTTGCCACACGTCCCACGCCCATCGCTAATCGCGCTAATCGCTTTGGGCGCGCCACACGGTGGCCTGGCCTGGTAGTCTTCTGTCTGCCGAACTTAACGCTGAAGTCTAGCTAGAAGCATTGCAAACTCGGTAACGCTTGTAGCCCTTGCTTTGGTCAACGCGGAAAGCCGCCGACGGTCAACCGTTCGATTGCTCATCGTAAGCGCATCGCTGATTGCCTTTACGGGCATACCCTTGATGGCGCATTGCATGACCTGCATTTCTTCTTCATCCACATGTGCTAGCCGTTCCACCGCGTCGCGATAGAGGGCAAGAGACTCATGATTCTCTCGACTTTGGAGCAAAGCCTTTTCTATGGCCGTTAGCAATCGGTTTGTTTCAAGAGGCTTTTGAATAAGGGTGACGGCACCTTTTTCCATAAGCTGAACCGTGGACGAAACATCCGCGTGTCCAGAGATGATGATCAAAGCCAGTGAACTGTCGTACTTGCGCAATCGCCTCTGGAGTTCTACACCATTCATTTCTGGCATCTGCAAATCAGAAATGACGCAACCAACTTGGTTCAGGTCGGTTTTCCGAAAAAAATCGGCACCGTTGGAAAAAGACTGAACAAAATATCCCTCGAGCTTTAGCAATGCCTCCATCGAGGCCAGCACCGCTGAATTGTCATCCACTAAAAATATTTTCTTTGCGTCGTTCACTCTGTTATCTCTGGTATATGAAATGCAATGCGAATCGCACACTCACCAAGGAAACATCCCGCGTTCTTTTACACAGTATTCCTGTTGGTGCACAACATTCCAAAAGTAAAGGAGGTAAATCCCAGTGGGTTCGTCCAAATCCCCGAAACGCTTGGCGAGTTCCGCTACCCCCAAATTTAGCATGAAAAAAGCACAAGACGCCCCCTAGGGCCGTTGATATTCACTTGCCTATTTTGAAACAGACCAGTTCGTCTTGGTCTCGGATGTAAAGTTTTGCACCAGCAATCACAGGATGCGGCCAGCTTTCGCCATTGTGCGTCGGTAATTTGAATTTACTGATCAAGTCGTATTGGTCCGTTGTGGTATTGACGAGTGCCATCGTGCTATCCTGATATCGGAAGTACAGTTTGCCCTCTGCGGCAACAATCGCGGCAGATCCGGTGCCCGCGCCGCGAGCTTTTTCCCATAGATTTCTGCCGGTCTTCCACTCAATGCAGGCGGGGAAGCCGTTGTTGTGGCCATGCCCCATGTAGACATAATCTCCGATCATGATCATCCCTCCATGATGATTTTGTAGCTCCTCGTTGGTCTTGTAGTAGACTTCTTTGACGGCAAGCTCTTTTCCGTTCTTGGCGATTTCTAATAGGGCTGTCCCGCCATCGTCGTAGCCCGTCGAGCAAAAAATATAACTGTCCTTAGCAATCGGCGTTGGAATATTGGCCGTCCGGTTCGCCACACGATCGTAGTTCCAAAGAAGCGAGCCTGTTGCAGAATCGTAACTAACGATTCCATGCCCGATCAACTGAACGTACTGCTTGACACCAGCCGCGTTGGAAATGATCACCGAGGCGTAGCCTGCACCATCGTTTCCCTGTAGCTTGCCTTCCGGAGCTTTGCCTTTCCAAACGACATCACCCGTCTTCTTATTAAGTGCGACTAACATTGCATCAGACGCCCCTGGTGTGCAAATGAGCAAGTCACCGTCCACCAATGGCGATTCGCTATAGCCCCAACCGGATTCGATCTTGCCCCCGAAGTCCTTGGTGAAGCTTGTTTTCCAAACCGCTGCGCCGCCATCCAGCTTGCAACAGACCAAGATCCCGTCGTTGGACAAGGCATAAACGAGCCCACTGGCCAAGTCGACCGTCGGAGTGCAATTTGGATCTCCTTTAGCAGTCGTGAACGGAGTGCTCCATTCGACCTCGCCGGTGCTCTGCTTTAGGCAAATCACTTTCGTGTTGCCATCTTTATTTCCCATCGTGAGAACCTTGCCATTTGCAATCGCAACGCTGGCCATCCCTTGACCAAGCCCTTTGACGCTATATACGACAGATGGACCTTGCTCCGGCCAGGATTCCAGGAGACCCTTTTCCGTCGAGATACCGTCGCGGTTGGGACCTCGCCATTGATTCCATTGGCCGCATTTATCTTCGGCGAAGGCAGCGCTGTTACATGCTGGAAAGACCAATCCGAATAGAAAACAGGCGTGTAGAAATCGACGTTTGAACATGAATACCTCAGATGAAACAACTGGAAAAAGGGAATTGAAATGGAAGGCAGCTGTCGCCGTTGGCTCGGGGTTAAACAGGGTTGGACTTTTGTTAGTGCTGGTCGACGGCGCCGGATAGTTGTTGCTCAACTTGATCGGCTTGCCATGCAATTGCGGTCACAATCTTTGCCATTTCGCCCACGTCGGTAAGGTCTGCCAAAAGATTGGAACGCAAGACAAGCACCTCACCCTCCGGCATGCGTCGAATAGCAAAGGCCCCGTGAACGACAGAATCATTGTTACGTAGGACTGTCATGGCTGCAGAAGGATTTATCATTCCGCAAGTGCTCCAAACACCCAGCACTCGATTTCCATCTGAGTCTTTCCGATCCAATTCGAGATAGACTTTTTGGCGTCGTGAAGAAGCGAGTGGAATGATCGCGGAATAGATGCTTTGGTCCGTTTCTTCAAGCGTCCAGCCAAACTGTTGAGCCATTCGCTGCAATTGAATCAGCAAGTCCTCTGGGCTCGCGGGCTTCGCAGCGGAAAAATCGAGATACTGTGGTGCAGCCGTTGCCTGGGATGCAACTCCCCTCCCGGCGGTTTGCGGCACATTGGCTGCAGTTGCGAGCCCCCCTTGCTGTTGTTGTAAAATCTGCGGCAGCATCATTCCAAGCCCAAACCCCAGCGGAGAACTCCCCGCGTTTCCAGCTGCTTGGATGGCATTTCCAGTCGCGTACATGGTGTAGGAACGCAAATCCCCCAAGACCGCCATGCTGGATTTGGCATCGATGGCCTTTTGCACTTCTTCGGGGGGCGAAATATTGCTGATAAAGAACTCGGTCAGTTCAAGCCCGTATTTCGAAAACTGATCGCCAAGTTTCACGCGAGCGGCATTGCTGATGTCGTCCATGCGGGCTGGCATATCCAACAATCCAATTCCAGAAGTTGCCAGCAAATCGGTCAAGCCTGCCACAATCACATCACGCAAATAATTGACAATCTCATCGGTCGTGAATTTCCCCTGTGTCCCGACAATCGTATTGAGCAACAAAGCACCGTCCGCAACTCGATATGCAAACTTGCCATATCCGCGTAGTCGAACGATTCCGAATTGCGGATCACGAAGCGTAATCGGATTCCTGGTCCCCCAACGTTGATCGATGAAGGTTTGTTTGCCGACGAAATAGACACAGGCTTGAAATGGAGATTTTTCAAACGGTGCCGTCAAGATGCGACCGATGATCGGTATGTTTGCAGTGGTGAGCGTTGTTCGACCTGGTCCAAAGCTATCCATCGCTCGGCCATCGCGAAAGAAGATAGCTTCCTGAGACTGTTGCACGATCAGTTGGGCCCCGAACTGAATCGCGGCGGTCCCAGTCTCGGGAACTCTAGCCACCAGTGACTGGTTGGTCTGATCGATGTAGTCAATTACTTCCAAACGAAACACGGCAACGCTCCTCAACGCAATTCCAGGCGAATCCGCCAATGACTTAATGTCACTAGTCGGTCCTATTGTAGCCCAGAATGAGAAGGTCGGTGGCGCCTAGATCTTGGTGATTGGCCGTTTGGGTGGTGGAGGGGTTAGCATCTTGGCTTTGTCGTCCTGAGCCGGCCTCGGGGGAGGTGTGGTTCGCGGAGGACGCCCAGGCTTTGGCGGTGGGTTGAGGTCTGTAAAGGATTCATTCCACTCCCACCCCAACGGATGCGACAATTCTCGCTCTGCCAAAAGTGCCCATGGAGTTCCTTTATGCTTTTCCGCAACTCCTCGCAACAGTTCCGTCGCTTGCTTGGCTTCCTTCTCCAGCTTACTATCTACACTGATTTTGTCCGTTGGCTTCAAGTTCCAGGTGTTGCTTTCCGGTTTCTCAAAGTTCATGCCACGCTTGGCTTTGGCGAGCATCGCATTGTATGCCTCCGCACGAACTTTGGCTGCAATAGCCGTTCCAAACGACAAATCAAAACTGGCTAGCCATCGCGGTGAGGTCTCTTTGCTACGCGATTTTTCTCCCTCGGCAAGGACAGTACATAATGTCACCAGTTCCGGGGCAAGTCGAGCAGACTCCTGCTGAGCCAGGGTGAGATCGCGAATGAAAATCGCTTCCTCACGCTTGATAAACTCTTGCTTGGGTTTGTCCAAAGTTCCGACTCGTGCAATCTGTGCAGCATGAATCAATGTCGTCCGCAATGGACTCTTCTTGACCTTCGCCATGTATTCCGACTCACTCAAGTAATCGGGACGGTACAAATCCATCACTTCGGGGGAAAAAAAATAACTTAACCGGGAAGCAAACGCTTCGATCTTGCCTGGGTCGATTTTTTTCCCAACTTGACGATTCGGGTGAATCGAGAAATAGATACCCCCGGTCTCGTAGCACATGCGGGCTAGGGCATATGGGCCGAAACCTGAATCGATTACGGGCTCTTCGAAGTAGTTGTCCTGATAGCCCAACTGCACTCGTTCAGGTAGCAACGTCTCGGGCCCTTGATCCACTTGACGCCAGTCTGGAGTTTGGTCAAACTTTGGATCCGGGTCCACGAATTTGATGTAGGTGAATTCCCGTCCGAAAGGCGCCGGCACCCCTAGGACATGGGACTGAATCGCGAACTTCTTGCACAATGCAATGGCTTCGTCCGCCATTGGCATGTCATCGCCACGCTCGTCGGTGATAGTTATCAAAACGACATTGCGCTCAGGGTCGTTCGGTCCACGAGATGTTCGCATGGACTTGAAACGATCCGCGACCGTCTTGATGGCGTGGAAAACCATTTCAACCCCTGACTCGTCAATCGCAATACTGTCGATGGCCGAGCGAATTTCAGAGAGATCGGTTGTGGGTTTCTTGGTCATGAATTGCACATCGTTTCCAAAGGAAACGATCGATGTAATCAACGAATCCGATTCGCGGAAACCGCCCCGCTTCCTCTTTTCCTCTTGAACAATCCCTAACTGTTCATAGATTCGGTCGAATCGATCGCGAATCTCTTGCCTTCGTTTTACCATCGAGATCGAACTATCGAATAACCACACGACCAACGTCGGCCGTTGCTCAATGGACTGCAGCAGTTCAAACGTAATTCGGTCGACGGCTCCCTGAGTGCCGGTTTCGCCGACTCCCGTCATTCCGCGAACGGCTTTCGTCGACTCCGTCAAACCAACCGCTTCCTTGATGTCAATGGAAATATGTACGGAGGCGTTTGGCATGGTTATGTCCACCTCCATGGTCGGTACCTCAGAAATATCGGCCAGGGTCGGTGCCGTCGAGAGTGCTATGTCCGTCAAACCGATCGAATTGGCACCGATCTCTTCCGATGGCGCTTCAGAATAGGCAATGTCATTGAAGATATCTAACGGCGGCAGTTCCTCCGCAATGGGTTGCGATTGGATAAAGAGCGCAAGAATCTCAGGCTGCGTTGCGATCGTATACGAAGCAAGTCCAACAATGATCACAAGGTGCACAAGCATACTGGCCAAGAACGACTTCGTGTCCGAATCAAACCAGTTGGCAACCGTTTCATCATCGTCATCGTCTGGATCGTCTTCATCGGAATCCTCCTCTTCCAACAAATCTCCATCGTCGCTTGCATTCATAGCCGACGACTCGTCTATGGACGCGTTTTCGTCGTTGTTGCCAAACTCGGCAGTGGAGGCCAAGGCCGGATCTATTTCAGTTGCATTTGGTCGCTTCAACATTGGCCAACTCGAGGGGAACGCGATGGACGAAAACCAACTTCTAAGGGCTGTATCTTCGTAGCCCCAGACCCTATTGTCTTGTTTCCAGGACAGGTATTCAACATCCAGAGCAACCAAATGCTTCTACAAATACTCATTTTTCGGTGACTTTCCAGCAAATTGACCCGATAGCTCGATTTCGGGGGACTTAGGGACCAACAGTCGGCGGTTTAGTGCCCTAAGGCGCTCTGCCACTCGACTTAACGACTTCTGCCGAGCGAAGGGCCTCTCGCGGCCGCTGCGAAACACCACCGTTTCAGAACGTCTCTGGATAGATTACGAACTCAATGCGTCGGTTGGTCGCGCGATTTGCTGGGCTTTGGTTGTCCGCAATTGGATAGTTATCGCCGTGGTTTAACGTAAAGAGTTGGCTGATGGGCATCTGATTGCGGCGAGTGAAGTGCTCTAACACCGCATTGCTTTGAGCAGCTGCCAGTTGATGGTTGGTTGAGAAAGTCCCGCCGTAGAGGGGCGAATTGTCCGTGTGACCCTCAATGGCAATTCGCTGCCGTGTGTAGCTGCGTTTCAAAGTCTCCGAGATGCGATCCAGTATGCCCGAAGCGGACGGTGTCATTTGCGCAGTCCCAGGCTGGAACAACTGATCGGCTGGAACGCGGAGGCGAATGACGCCGCCATCGTTTTCGAAGGAATACCCCAATTCCCGAAGCGGTTCGCTTCCAATTTTGCTGCTGGTGTTGGCCGTTAGCTTAGCGCCACCTCGACGATCTTGAAGCGATTGCTCTACCTGCACTCGGTCCGCTAAACCACGAAATTGTTGAGTGGATTTGGCCGAGGCGACTCGAGACTGTTGCAGTTGATTATTGACATCCTGAAGTTGTCGTTGCATCAAGTCGGAACGTTCTTTGAACAACTGCATCTGCTGTTGAGATTGCGCTAGTTGGGTAGTTAGTTGCCTATTGTTATCGTCCAAGAGTTTCGCTCGGCGTTCTAGTTCCGCGAGCTGTGCTGGAAGTTGCGGGCTGGCCAAACTGGTGGCTGGGTTGGGAACAAAAAACCCAGATGGGGTAGCAGTCAAATAGGGGTTGCTTCGATTGCATCCGAGAAGCGTTGACGCGAGAACAACGAGGACCGCGATCCTATGCCAATTCGACCAAGCGGCACCCGACGACCGAAACCATGAGTTCGATCGCGTGAGTCGCGGTTTCATATGAAAAGAGACGCAAAAGTTCATGTCGAGGAAATATCATGTAAGTCAGGTTAATGCAAGAGCGAAAGGATTGATAGCAATCATGCAGCCAATCGCTGGTAGATCTTAAAAACCCTTTCTCCAACAACCTGGGGGGAGCACATCGACTGGACCCGTTTCAGTGCGGATTCCCCTAACGTAGAAATCTGCCGTGGAGCAGCGTGCAGACGACGAACGGCGGCGGCCAACGCGACCGAATCCTCGCTCGGGAAAACGATTCCGTCGATTCCGTTCCGAACCACTTCCTTCATACCGCCAGCGTCGCTTACGATCGGGCAAACTCCCTGTCCCATCGCCTCCAAAAGTGCTCGGCACAGTCCTTCCTTTCGGGATGGCATGACAAACAAGTCCATTCCCTTCATGAGCGTGGCGGCATTATTCGTATAGCCAAGCATCCGCAGTCGGCCTTGCAAGCGAGGGTCGTTGACCAGAGCTGCACACGCGGGATCTTCCATAGGTCCAGCGATAATAGCTACCAAATTTGGAATGTCGGAGCATTCGATTAAAGCGCGAAGCATGATATCGATGCCTTTGACAGGGCGAATCGTTGCAACCGTCCCTACGACAAAAGCGTCCGCACTTATCCCAAACTTCGCTCGCAACTCTTGCCTAGATAGCGAGGGCCCCACCTCTTCTACGCAGTTGTAGATGACTTCGCACTTGCTTTCGTTGACTCCACCCTTCATCAGTGCGTTTTTTACTGCAATGGACTCGCAAGTGTGAACCGAGACCCTGGGGGAAAGATACGTGATCCAGTCTGCCGGCTCTCGCCAAGATGGAACACGAGTGATCCCGTAAAACGAAACGATGGTCGGTCGTTTCCTCATTCCAATCGTTGCGAGAACTGTTTGCGATAGAGCTCGCGGCAAGAAAGAATGGACGATGTCGGGTTGGAAATTTCGAATGGTCTTTCTCAGGGTCGAAATGGCTCTCAAATCTACTTTCCGTCGACTTGAAAAGGCCACAAACTGATCGTGGCCAAGCCCACTAGAAAGTGGATTCCTGGCGTCAGCGATCCATAGCTTCATTTCATCGGTTGTGTTGGCTCGCTGTTGCAGATCGCGTGCCAGAGCTGCAGGCGCATTGATGGCTAAGACTCGCATCGATCATTTCCTTAGAGCTGCATCTTCCAAAATCCATTGGTAGCTATTTCTTGGAAACGATGTCAAGCGAACTTTCCCAGTCGTAGCGAAATTCGTGAGAATTCAGGCAGGGACAGAATTTTCGCGAATTGAGCTGCACTCAGCTATTTCAGAACTCAGTTGACTCCAGAACTCCAGAACTCAACTGACTCCAAGCTCGCGTTCAAGTCGGCTGAGGCGTGTTTGCAAATCGTTGACCGAATCCTTGAGTGTTTCGATTTCCGATTCCATCTCTTTCATCTTAAGATTGGAATTCTCGCTTGGGGCGGCGTTTCCCTGCGCCGGACGATTCGATGAAAGCGTAGGCTCCTCGCCGTCTCCGGTGGCGGATAAGCCAGCAGCAACCGACTTGCGCACTTGCTCGAGCTCCCATTCGGGATAGAGGTTGTGGGACACAATCTGCCCTCGACCTGGCGGGCTCAATTCGACAACCAGATTGCGGCGTTTGAGCTCATTGAACAATTCGGTCATGTGATTTAGGTCATTGATCGGCTCCATTCGAGCCGCTCTGGTTCGGAGTTCGCCCAAGGTCTGTTCGCCTCGGAGCAGGAGTTCTGTCATGACGGCAGCTTCGACTTTGCTGATTGCCAACCAGTTGTAGGCATAGTGCCTGACTTTGGTGTTGCGACCAAGCCCCTGGACGATGGTTAGAGCCCCGATGGCGCGAAGCTCATCCACGATGGTTTCAACTTGCTCGCTGCTGTAGTTTGAGATCGGAGCCCGGTTCGACTTTTGGTTGCAACCGGTGCACAGTCCAGCAAAGGTCATTGGGTAGGCGTCCGGCGTGGTTTTGGATTTTTCCATCAAGGTACCCAGTACCCGGCGTTGTTTCGCAGTAAGCGGTTTCCATTCCGGTGCCGCTTTCGGGGGCTGGCCGGCAGGAGCAGCCGTGCTTTGGCTTTCTTGGCTTTCTTGGCTGTCCGTATCGTCCGAGTCTTCCACGATGTTATTCCTCTGAAATTGAAGCCATGTTCGCGTTTTGGTTATTAGGCGAGCGGCAGGCTGAAAACTACCAGTGTGATGCAACCCCTCTCCGGCCTTTCAGGCCGACTCTCCCAGAGGGAGAGTGACTTCACCCTCCCTCGGGGAGGGTCGAGCGAAGCGAGGGG